>Ga0114938_1002515_pt1 | contig 11495 bp, 9 predicted proteins | sample AshMeaBigSpring_FD_88675 | JGI IMG/M metagenome (GOLD analysis project Ga0114938, IMG submission 88675) | Groundwater microbial communities from Big Spring, Nevada to study Microbial Dark Matter (Phase II) - Ash Meadows Big Spring | ecosystem: Environmental > Aquatic > Deep subsurface >...
ACATCGACACGCTGATCCACGAGGCGTGCGCCGCGCAGATGGAGGTCAACCTGAACCACGGCGGCGCCCTCGACCTCGCGGACCAGGCCTTCCTGTTCAAGCGCACTGCGCGCGAGGCGGCCCTGCGGCACAAGATGTACGCCACCTTCATGGCCAAGCCGCTCGCGGGCGAGCCCGGCAGCGCCATGCACATTCACCAGAGCGTGGTCGACTCGAAGACCGCGCTCAACATCTTCAGCGACGCCGAGGGCAAGGCGTCGCCGCTGTTCGAGTCGTTCATCGGCGGGCTGCAGAAGTACCTGCCGTCCGCCATGTCGCTGTTCGCGCCGAACGTCAACAGCTACCGCCGCATCACGCGCTACAACATGGCGCCCATCAACGTGCAGTGGGGCCTCGACAACCGCACGGCGGGACTGCGCGTGCCCGTGTCTGACGCGCAGGGCCGGCGCGTGGAGAACCGCCTCGGCGGCGCGGACGCCAATCCCTACCTCGCGATCGCGGCCTCGCTCGCCTGCGGCTACCTCGGCATGATCGAGGGCCTGAAACCGACCGAGCCGATCACCGGCTCCGCGTACGACCTGCCCTTCGCACTGCCACTCACGCTCGCGGACGCGCTCGCGCTGCTGCGCGCCTGCAAGCCGCTGGTCGAGGTGTTCGGGGACCGTTTCGTCGCCGCCTACTGCGCGGTCAAGGAAAACGAGTACGAGACGTTCTCGCGGGTGATCAGCTCCTGGGAACGCGAACACCTGCTGCTGAACGTCTGACGGGCGAGGTCCCATGAGCGCGAAGCCCAGAGTCACCGAGCGAGCGACCCGCGAATGGCAGGAACTCGACGCCCGCCATTACCTGCACCCCTTCACCGATTTCCGCGCGCTCGCGAAGGAAGGCTCGCGCGTGATCGTCCGCGCCGAGGGCGTGTACCTGCACGACTCGGAAGGCCGGCAGATCCTCGACGGCATGTCCGGGCTCTGGTGCACCAACATCGGCTACGGCCGGGCCGAACTTGCCGACGTGGCGGCGCGGCAGATGCGGGAGCTGCCGTACTACAACAGCTTCTTCAAGAGCGCCAACCCGCCGGCGATCGAGCTCGCGCGCGTGCTGGCAGAACTCACGCCGCCACAGTTCAACCGGGTTTTCTTCACGAACTCCGGGTCGGAGGCGAACGACACGATCCTGCGCATGACGCGCCGCTACTGGGACCTGCTGGGCCAGCCGAAGAAATCCGTCGTCATCAGCCGCGTCAATGCCTACCACGGCAGCACGATGGCGGGGGCGAGCCTCGGCGGCATGGCCGCGATGCATTCGCAGGGCGGCCTGCCGATCCCGGACATCGTGCATATCGAGCAGCCTTACTGGTATGAGAACGGCGCGGACCTGAGCCCGGCCGAGTACGGCCTGCGCGCCGCGCGCCGGCTCGCCGAAAAGATCGAGGAGCTCGGGCCGGAGCGGGTCGCCGCGTTCATCGGTGAGCCGATCCAGGGCGCCGGCGGCGTCATCATCCCGCCCGAGACCTACTGGCCCGAGATCCAGCGCATCTGCCGTGAGTACGGGATCCTCCTGATCGCCGACGAAGTCATCTGCGGCTTCGGCCGCACCGGGCGCTGGTTCGGCAGCGAACACTTCGGCTTCGAGCCGGACTTCATGACGATCGCCAAGGCGATCACCTCCGGCTACCAGCCGCTCGGCGGGGCGATGGTTTCGGACCGCGTGGCGGAGGTGCTGATCGGGAAGGGCGGCGAGTTCAATCACGGCTTCACCTGGTCCGGCCACCCGGTCGCCTGCGCGGTCGCGCTCGAGAACCTCGCCATCCTGCGCCGCGAGAAGCTGGTGGACCGCGCGCGGGAGGACATCGGGCCCTACCTGCAGAAGCGCTGGCGGGAGCTCGCGGACCACCCCCTGGTCGGCGAGGTGCGGGGGGTCGGCATGATCGGGGCGCTCGAGCTCGTCGCCCACAAGGGAAGCCGAACCTTTTTCCGAAATCGTGGCGATACAGGCTTGATTTGTCGGGACCATTGCTTTGCGAACGGACTCGTCATGCGGGCGGTCCGGGACACGATGATCATCGCGCCACCGCTCGTCATGGAGCGGTCCCACGTGGACGAGCTGGTCGAGAAGGCACGCAAGTGCCTCGACCTGACGGCCCGGGACATCGGAATCGGCTGAGGGCGACGTGCCGGTGGTCGCGCCCGTCGTGGCCGCTGTAGTATTGCACTGACAAGCACCGGGCGCCGGCGCCCGGGCAACAACAGAGGGATCCGGGCGACCCCCGGCGATGGAGGCAATCATGCACAGTGAATTCAGAGTCGGGCTCGTCGCGCTCGCCGTACTTTCGCTCGCCGCCTGCGGCGGCAAGAAGGAGGGCGAGGAGGCCGCCGCCGCGCCCGAGGAGAAGGTCCTGTTCGTGTACAACTGGTCCGACTACATCGGAGAGACGACGATCGCGGACTTCGAGGCGAAGACCGGGATCAAGGTCACCTACGACGTATTCGATTCGAACGAAGTGCTCGAGACCAAGCTGCTGGCCGGGCGCACCGGCTACGACGTCGTGGTGCCGTCGGCCTCCTTCCTGGAGCGCCAGATCAAGGCGGGCGTGTTCCTGAAGCTCGACAAGTCGAAGCTGCCGAACCTCGTCAACATGGACCAGGACATCATGCAGCGCGTCGCCCTGCACGACCCGGGCAACGAACACGCCATCAACTACCTCTGGGGAACGACCGGCATCGGCTACAACCCGGACAAGGTCAAGGCCGCGCTCGGCACCGACACGATCGACAGCTGGGCTGCGATCCTCGAGCCGGAGAGCGCGAAGAAGCTCGCCAAGTGCGGCGTCGCGATGCTGGACGCGCCCTCCGAGGTCATGGATTCGGTGCTGATCTACCTGGGCCGCGACCCGAACAGCGAGAAGGCCGAGGACCTCGCGGCGGCGGAGGCGCAGCTGATGAAGGTGCGCGAGTACGTCAAGTACTTCCACTCGTCGCAGTACATCAACGACCTCGCGACCGGCGAGATCTGCGTGGCGCTCGGCTGGAGCGGCGACGTGCTGCAGGCGAAGTCGCGCGGCGCCGAGGCGGAGACTCCCGTCAATGTCGCCTATGCCGTGCCGAAGGAAGGCGCCATCATCTGGTTCGACATGCTGGCGATCCCGGCCGACGCCCCGCACCCGAACAATGCGCACGCGTTCCTCAACTTCATCATGGAGCCGGCCGTGGTCGCGGGCGTCAGCGACTATGTCGAGTACGCCAACGGCAACTCGGCATCGTTCTCGCTGATCAGCGAGTCAGTCAGGACCAACCCCTCGGTCTACCCGCCGGACGAGGTCAAGCAGAAGCTGCACGCGCACCTGGCGGAATCGCAGGAATTCAGCCGCGAGCTGAACCGCTCCTGGACCAAGGTCCGCACCGGACAGTGATGCCGGCCTGAATGCGGCCCCGACGGGCGACCGCCGGGACCGATCCATCGGGGGTGCGACCATGGCCAGTGCGCGGCCGGAGCAGAAGAGCGAGCCCTGGAAGGACCCGGGCGCCACGCCCTACGTCCGGATCGACAAGGTCACCAAGAAGTTCGGCGATTTCATCGCTGTCGACGACGTCTCGCTGAACATCTACCGTGGCGAGATCTTCTGCCTGCTGGGCGGGTCCGGCTGCGGCAAGACGACATTGCTGCGCATGATGGCGGGCTTCGAAACGCCGACATCGGGCACCATCTCGATCGACGGAGTGGACATCACCGGCCTGCCGCCCTACGAGCGTCCGGTCAACATGATGTTCCAGTCCTATGCGCTCTTCCCGCACATGAGCGTCGAGCAGAACGTGGCCTTCGGCCTGCGGCAGGACAAGGTGCCGAAAGCGGAAATCGCCGACCGTGTCGGCGAGATCCTGAAACTCGTGCGCATGGACTCGTTCGCCAAGCGGGCGCCGCACCAGCTCTCGGGCGGGCAGCGCCAGCGCGTCGCGCTCGCGCGGGCGCTCGTGAAGCGCCCGAAGCTCCTGCTGCTCGACGAGCCCCTCGCCGCGCTCGACAAGAAGCTGCGCGAGCACACGCAGTTCGAATTGCTCAACATCCAGGACACGCTCGGCGTCACCTTCGTGGTCGTGACCCACGACCAGGAGGAGGCGATGACGCTGGCCACCCGCATCGGCGTGATGAACCACGGCGCGATCGTGCAGATCGGCACGCCTACCGAGATCTACGAGTACCCGGGGTCGCGGTTCGTGGCGGACTTCATCGGCTCGGTCAACCTGTTCGAAGGTCGCCTGATCGAGGACGAGCCCGACTATGTGCGCGTGCAGTCCGGGGAACTCGGCGGCGTGTTCCACGTCGGGCACGGCGTGAGCGCGGCGCCTGACGCCACGGTCTGGGTCGCGCTCCGGCCCGAGAAGATCCACATCTCGCGCGAGCGGCCCGCGGGCGGGCCCGACAACCAGGTGCAGGGCGCGGTCGCCGAGATCGCCTACCGCGGCGACCAGTCCGTGTACCTGGTCCGGCTCGCGAGCGGGCGGCTGGTGCGGGTGACGCAGCCGAATATCATGCGCCAGGGCGGCGAGCGCATCAGCTGGGACGAAAAGGTCTGGCTCGGCTGGGATTCCGCGAGCCCGGTGGTGGTCACGCAGTGAGCGCGGCGCGCGCGACCGGCGAGGGCCGCCGTTCCATGGGCCTCGCGGAGCTGCGCGCCTGGATCCGCGCCTTGGGTCCCTGGCGCTGGGCGAGCGGTCGCCTGCGCGGCTGGCGAGGTTCCGGGCGCACTGCGGTCATGGGGGCACCCTACCTGTGGCTGCTGCTGTTCTTCTTCGTCCCGTTCCTGATCGTGCTGAAGATCTCCCTGTCCGACGTCCGCCTCGGGATGCCGCCCTACGAGGCGCTCGTCACCTGGGCCGACGCCCAGGCCGTGCAGCTCAAGCTCAATTTCGCGAACTACGCCTTCCTGTGGGAGGACGCGCTGTACCGGAACGCGTACCTCAACTCGCTGCTGACGGCCGGCATCTCGACGGTGCTGTGCCTGCTCGTGGGCTACCCCATGGCCTATGGCATCGCGCGCTCGAAGCCCGCCTGGCGCAACCTGCTGCTCCTGATGGTGATGCTGCCGTTCTGGACGTCATTCCTGCTGCGCGTCTACGCGTGGATCGGCATCCTCAAGAACAACGGGCTGATCAACAACCTGTTGATGGCGCTCGGGGTCATCGACGAGCCGATCGTCATGCTGCAGACGAATTTCGCGGTGTACCTCGGCATCGTCTACTCCTACCTGCCGTTCATGGTGCTGCCGCTCTACACGGCGATCGAGAAGCTCGACCTCACGCTGCTCGAGGCCGCGGCCGACCTCGGGTGCAAGCCGACCAAGGCCTTCTTCCGCATCACGGTGCCGCTCACGAAGGGCGGCATCGTCGCGGGCTGCATGCTGGTGTTCATCCCGGCGGTCGGCGAGTTCGTGATTCCCGCGCTCCTGGGCGGGCCGGATTCGCTCATGATCGGTCGCGTGCTGTGGGAGGAGTTCTTCAACAACCGCGACTGGCCGGTGGCGAGCGCGGTCGCGATCGCCATGCTGCTCCTGCTCGTGATCCCGATCATGATCTACCAGCGCGCCCAGGGTTCGCAGGTGGCGGTGCACCGGTGAACCAGCGCCGCTCGTTCTTCGTGCTGACGGCGATGGCCTTCGGGTTCGCCTTCCTGTACGTGCCGATCCTGTCGCTGATCGTGTATTCCTTCAACGAATCCCGCCTGGTGACGGTCTGGGCCGGCTTCTCGACCAAGTGGTACGTCGAGCTTTTCCAGAACCAGCAGGTGCTGGACTCGGCGAAACTCTCGCTGAAGATCGCGACCATCAACGCGACCGGCGCGACCATCCTCGGCACGCTGGCCGGGCTCGCGCTCGCCCGCTTCGGGCGGTTCCGCGGCCGCGCGACGCTCTCCGGCATGGTCACGGCTCCGCTCGTGATGCCCGAGGTGATCACGGGTCTCTCGCTGCTCCTCTTGTTCGTGGCCATGGAGCAGGCCATCGGCTGGCCGGCGGGGCGCGGCATGACGACCATCACGATCGCGCACATCACGTTCTCGATGGCCTACGTGACGGTCGTCGTGCAGTCGCGGCTCGCGACGCTCGACGAGTCGCTCGAGGAGGCCGCGATGGACCTGGGCGCGCGGCCCGCCAAGGTGTTCTTCCTGATCACGCTGCCGATCATCATGCCGGCAATCCTGGCGGGCTGGCTGCTGGCCTTCACGCTCTCCTGGGACGACCTCGTGATCTCGAGTTTCGTGTCCGGGCCGGGATCGAGCACGCTGCCGATCCTGATCTTCTCCAAGGTGCGGCTCGGCGTGAGCCCGGACATCAACGCGCTCGCGACGATCCTCGTGTTGATCGTCGCGATCGGCATCGTGACGGCCGGCCTCTACATGCAGCGCCAGCAGAAGCTTCGCGACCTCGACGTGCAGCGGGCGATCGCCGCGAACGAGTGATTCCCGTCTCCAAGCTGCCGGGGGTCGGCACCACGATCTTCACGGTGATGTCCCGGCTGGCGGCCGAGCACGGCGCCGTCAACCTCGGCCAGGGATTCCCGGACTTCGACCCGCCGGCGCGGCTGCGCGAGCTGGTCGCGGCGCATCTGGCGGCCGGCCACAACCAGTACGCGCCGATGCCGGGTCTGCCCGCGCTCCGCGAGGCGATCGCGGAGCAGGCGGCCCGCCGGCACGGCTGGACGGTCGACCCTGCGCTCGAGGTCACGATCACGGCCGGCGCGACCGAGGCGCTCTTCGCGGCGATCCACGCGGTCGTGCGGGCGGGCGACGAGGTCGTGCTGCTCGATCCGTCCTATGACTCCTACGCGCCGTCGGTGGTGCTGGCCGGCGCGAGCGTGGTGCGTGTGCCGCTCGCCCTGCCGGATTTCCGCATCGACTTCGGGCGCCTCGCGGCGGCAATCGGCCCGCGCACCCGGCTCCTCGTGGTCAACACGCCCCACAACCCGGGCGGTGCCGTGCTGTCGCCCGCCGACTGGGACCGCCTCGCGGACCTCGTCGAGCCGCGCGACGCGTTCGTGCTGTCCGACGAGGTCTATGAGTGCCTGGTGTTCGACGGCCGGACGCACGCGGGGGTGCTCTCGAACGCCCGGTTGCGCGACCGCTCATTCGCCGTGTTCTCGTTCGGCAAGACCTTCAATGCGACCGGCTGGAAGGTCGGCTACTGCATCGCGGCGCCCGCGCTGACCGCCGAAATCCGCAAGGTGCACCAGTTTCTGACCTTCGCCGTCTCGAGCCCGATGCAGCATGCCATCGCGGATTTCCTGCGCGAGCACCCGCGCTTCGTTGACGGGCAGGCCGCCTTTTACCAGGCGCGCCGCGACCTGTTCGCGGCGCTGCTCGCGCCGACGCGCCTGCGCCTGACGCCCGCCGCCGGCACCTATTTCCAGCTGGTGGACTACTCGGCCGTCTCCGACCTGCCGGACACGGAGTTCTGCGAACAGCTCGTGCGCCGTCACGGCGTCGCGGCGATTCCGCTGTCGCCGTTCTGCGACGAGCCGCTCCGTGCCCGTCTGGTACGCTTCTGCTTTGCTAAGGATGATGCAACTCTCCGGCGCGCGGCCGGTCAATTGGCTGCCGTCCGGTAGATTCCAGGGAGTGGCGACGATGGTCTTCCATGCAACCCGTACCGTGGCGGCCGCCAGCTTCGCGTCCCTCCTGCTCTCCTGTGGGAGCGGCGGCGGGGGAGGCGGCGGCATTCCGCCACCGCCACCGCCGCCCGGGTCTGGTCTCGACACAAGACCGAGCAATGCGGCCTGCGTCGCTCCAACGCGTGGAACGGGCTCGTCCACGGTGTCGGTGCAACGCGTCTTCCCCAACCTGCCGGCCTTCACCGAGCCCGTGCAGATGCTGCAGGCACCGGGCGACAGCACGCGCTGGTTCGTGCTGGAGAAGCCCGGGATCATCCGCGTGTTTGATGCGACGAATCCCAACGTGTCCACGACGCAGGTGTTCCTGGACATTCGCGACCGAGTGCTTCAGCTCGGGCAATCGGAGGGCGGCTTGCTGGGCCTCGCCTTTCATCCGAACTTCCCCGCGACCAACCGCGTGTACATCAATTACAGCGACGAGCAGTTCGATTCGATCACGTCGGAATTCACGAGCCCGGATGGCGGCCTCACGCTCAATCCGGGCTCTGAACGGCAACTGATGGCAGTCGACAAGCGGTTCGACAACCACAATGGCGGCCAGCTGCACTTTGGCCCGGGCGGATATCTCTATCTCGGTCTCGGGGACGGTGGTGGCGGTGGCGACCCGGACGACAACGCCCAGAATCCGATGCGCCTGCTCGGCAAGATGCTGCGCATCGACGTGAACTCGCAGCCTGGCGGCCAGCCCTACGGCATCCCGACCGACAACATGTTCCCGGGCAACCCTCGTTGCAACGTGAACGGCACGGGGACGCAGAATTGCCCCGAGATCTATGCGATCGGCCTGCGCAATCCCTGGCGCTGGAGCTTCGACCGCCAGACCGGAACACAGTGGGTCGCGGACGTCGGGCAGGGGTCCTGGGAGGAGATCAACATCCTCACGCGCGGCGGCAACTATGGCTGGGACCACCGCGAGGGGGCGCACTGCTTCGAGCCGCCGAGCGGCTGCCAGACGGCGGGGTTGACTGATCCCGTCGCGGAGTACGACCACACGGCAGGCGAAGCCATCACGGGCGGCTACGTGTATCGCGGCACGCAGACGACGGAGCTCTTCGGCCGCTACATCTTCGCGGACTTCGGCAGCGGCATGATCGCCTCGCTCACGCCGGGAGCCGGTGGCGCCTATACGATCACGCGCCATGTGCAGCCGGGCGCGGCACCGCCGGGCGCGCCGGGCGTGCTGAACATCTCTGCGTTCGGCGAAAGCAATGCCGGAGAGCTGTACGCCGTGGACTTCTTCCGCGGCCAGCTCTTCCGCCTGGTCTTCACCCAGTCCGGCGGCGGCGGCGACAACGTGCCGCAGCTGCTCTCGCAGACTGGCTGCATCAGCACGTCCTCCGCGGGCGCACCGCCGCTCCTCTCGCTGATCCCCTACGCGCTCAATGCGCCGTTCTGGTCGGATGGCGCCGCCAAGGAGCGCTGGATCGGCCTGCCGAACGGCCAGAACGTCGCGGTGCAGGGCGGCGGCGACTGGGACTTCCCGAGCGGCACGGTGCTAGTGAAGCACTTCCGCATCGGCAACCAGCTGGTCGAGACGCGGCTCTTCATGCGCCACCCGGACGGCGTCTGGGCCGGCTACACCTACCAGTGGAACCAGGCGCAGACCGAGGCGAATCGCGTGACCGGCGGCGCCACCGTGAACGTCGGCGGGCAAAGCTGGATCTTCCCGAGCGAAGCGCAGTGCATGCAGTGCCATACGGAAGCGGCGGGCAGGAGCCTCGGCCTCGAGACCGCGCAGCAGAACCGCGATCACACCTACCCGCAGACCGGGCGCACGGCAAACCAGATCACGACGCTCAACGCGGTCAGCGTCCTGTCACCGCCGGTCGGCGCCAACCCGCCGGCGTATGCGGATCCCTCGAATGCGGACGCCAGCCTGACCGCGCGCGCGCGCAGCTACCTGCACACGAACTGCGCCAATTGCCATCGCGCGGGCGGGCCGACCGGCGTCAACCTCGACCTGCGACACGACATCCCGCTCGCGCAGACCGGCGCCTGCGACGTGATGCCCTCGCGCGGCGACCTCGGCATCGCGAATGCGCGCATCATCGCGCCAGGCGACGATACGCGCTCCGTGCTGCTCGCGCGCATGAACCGGCGCAATGACCCGGACATGATGCCGCCGATCGCCAGCAATGTAATCGACACGGCCGGCGTGCAGCTGATCGGCTCCTGGATCGACTCGCTGGCGAACTGCCAGTAGTCCGAAACGAGAAGGCCCGCCGCCAAGGCGGGCCTCCTTCGTGCCGGCGCTGCAATGCGTCAGTTGAGCCGCCAGAGGAAGCTGGCCATGATCGAATCGACATCCACGTCCGAGATGTCATACAGAACATACTCGACGCGCACGCCGGCATTGTCGCTGAAATCGAATCCAAAGCCGGCGCCGTAGGCGAAATCGTCTCCGCTGTCGCTGTCGCTGGCCGTGGATCCGCCGGATGTGGCAGAAAAATCCGCGTCCCAGAAGACCATGCCGGCCTCCGCGAACCCGTAGAACGACTCTCCCATCGGCAATGTTCCGCGCAGCATGAGGTCGAATCCGGTCATGTCGATGTCGAAGTCGACGTCCGTGCCCCCGACATTCAGGGTTTCACTGGCGGTTCCGCCGTCGACGTAGCCGCCTTCGACCGCGAAGAACTCGTTGAACTGCCAGCCACCGAAAACGCGGAATGCCGTATCGGAATCGTCGAAGGAAATCGACGTCCCCAGCAGATCCCCGCTGAAGTCGATGCTGAACTGGCCCGCGCCCGCGCCGGCGTAGAATCCCTGATCTTCCGCTGCCAGCGCCGGCATCGACACGAGCCCGAGCGCCAACGCAGCCGCCCATGTGATCCTGCTCATTGAGATCTCCTTTTGCGGCAACTACTTGACGCGCCATGCTCCCGCAGCGCGCGAGCAACAACAATCCGAGGAAGTACTTACGAATCGCGTGATGCGAGTGCGAATCAACCGCGCACGAGAGGCAGGACGGTCGATTCCTTGATGACGGTAACCACGATCGACGAATTCACCGACTGCACATTCGGGATCTTCGACAGGTGGTCGAGGAAGAAGGCCTCGAATTCCTTCATGTCGTGCGTGACGATGCGCAGGCAGAAGTCCCACTCGCCGGTCAGCGTGCAGCAATCGAGGACCTCCGGCCGGTCGCGGATCGCGCGCTCGAACTGCGCGAGCGCATCGCGGCCCTGGCTCGAGAGCCGCACGTGCACGTAGACCATCACGTCGAGACCGAGCGCCTCCCGGTCGAGCAGGGCGACCCGCTTCTTGATGACCCCGGCTTCTTCGAGCTGCTGGATGCGCCGCCAGCAGGTGGTCGTCGAGAGCCCGACCCTGGCGGCGACATCCGCCGCCGAGGCGGTCGCGTTCTCCTGCAATTCCGCGAGGATCCGCCGGTCGATCTGGTCGATTTGTGTCTGCAACATTTTTTTCATATGTAAAGCAAATTCTAAACGTTTATTTCAAGTTTTTGCAAGACAGCATAGGAATCCGGCGCAAGATGCAGCGTTCTGCGTAGGATACGCCCCGGAATCGCACCCCTGCCCGCGAGCGAGGCCCCGATGGTCTCCAAGAGCCGCCTGCACGTACCGAGAACTCCAGCGCGGCCGGGCGACAAGCCGGATTTCAGCTACCTCAAGCTCGCGCCCGCGGGCAAGACCGCAAGGCCCGACACGAGCTCGCCCGCGAGCCAGATCCGCTTTTTGTCGGAGGAGCTGGTGCGCGTGCTCGACGATCAGCACCAGGCGGTCGGCCCCTGGAATCCTCATCTCGATCCCAAGGAACTGCAGATCGCGCTCCGGCACATGCAGCTGACCCGCGTGTTCGACAACCGCATGCAGCGCA
>Ga0114938_1002516_pt1 | contig 11492 bp, 12 predicted proteins | sample AshMeaBigSpring_FD_88675 | JGI IMG/M metagenome (GOLD analysis project Ga0114938, IMG submission 88675) | Groundwater microbial communities from Big Spring, Nevada to study Microbial Dark Matter (Phase II) - Ash Meadows Big Spring | ecosystem: Environmental > Aquatic > Deep subsurface >...
ACCTCAAGCGCGAGGTGCGCGAGTTCTACTGGGGCCATCGGGTGAATCCGGACATCCTGGAACTCCGCAATCTCGTCGCCGTGGCGGGCCTCATCGTCGAGTGCGCGCTGCGCCGCAAGGAGTCACGTGGGCTTCACTACACGCTCGACCACCCGGAAACCGACGAGCGATACCGCGCGGATACCGTGGTGCGGAAGTTCTAACGGACGTAAGTTCCAACGGACGTGCGGAAACGGATTCGCCCGCGCCGGACGGATCCGACGCGGGCGTGCTCATGAACGCGCATTACACAGCGCAGTCCTCAAACCCACACATTTCCGATGAAATCATTCTCCGCCGTCCCCGGGTGCAGGGACCGGCCTCATTCGCATGCGCAGCCCGCCGCCTTCGAATTTCGTGTCCAGATTGAGGCGTTCCACGCGCTGCCGCACGGCGTCGGGCGCGGCGGCCTTGTCCTGATCCGTATCCCAGGGACCGGTCCACTCGACCTTGTTGTTCTTGTCGCGGATGGTCACTTCTTTGCTGCCGTCCGCCGATTTGATCTCCACGCTGCCCTGCTCGTCCATCATGCGGATGGTGGCGCCCTGCTGGACTTCGATGCCGCGCGCGACCGGAGGAGCGGGAACCTGCGGGAGTTGAGGCAGATCCTTGCCAAACTGTTTCCTCATTTCACGCATGGCATCCTCCATCTGCCGGGCGATGTCGACCGCCCCTTTTTCGAGGTCGATGTCGAGTTCGCCGAGTTCGCCCTGAATCGCTCCGCGGATACGATCCGCGAATTCCTCGGGGACGCCGTCGAGGTTGAGTTGATCGAGCGGGCGGGGTCTCGCCTCCGCGAGGCCTGGGGGACGGGAACCCAGGATGACGTCGATGCCACCCGGTTTCGCCTTGTGGATCACGTCGATGCGGACGGTCTCGCCGGGCTTGTGGGTGGCGATTTCCCGGGTGAGATCCATGGCGGAGCCGATGGGTTGCCCGGCGACGCGGGTCACGACGTCATGCACCGCGAGCCCGGCCTTGGCCGCGGGGCCGTCCGGCATGAGAGCGCTGACGACAATGCCCTCGCCCGGTTGCAGTCCGAGGTGGTCTGCAAGCGCGGCGGGGACGCCCGAGGCGACCACTCCGAGGTAGGCGGCCTCCAGTTTCGCCTCCGGCACCGGAGCCGGGTTGGCTTCGGCGGGCTTTTCGGAAACCGGACTCTCGATCGAGGCGGGCGGCGGAGCATCATCCGCCGGCGCTTCGATGGCGCGGGCGCTGAAGGGAAGCGCGGCGGCAAGCCCGGCGGCGATGATGGGGAAGGGATTCGATTTCATTTTCATGTTCGCTAAGCGTGGCGGTGGCTTTCGTTTGTCTGCGGACGCGTGATCAATCGGTCTTCGCGGGGACGACGATGTATTCCACGCGCGGCCGTTCGACCTGATAGGTCTTGCCTTCCGCGTCACGGAGTGTGACCTGGTCCCTGTAAACGACCTTGAGGACGCGATGGGGACGCTTGTCGGACCAAATGACGCCCTCGTCACTGGCCTCGCTGAGTCCGCGATTGAAACCAGCGGGCACGAGCTGAGCCGGCGCGGCGGCAGGACGAGGGCTTGTCTGGACATTCGCGGAGGGCGGCATGCCGGATTTTCCCGCCGGGATGAGCAATGCGGCGGAGGCTCCGAGGATCGCCACCGCGGCGGCGGCGCTCCACCAACTGCGGGTGTTGGCGGGCGGCGCGGGTGCGTGTTTCGGGAACGCGACGATTTTCACATTTCCCGGGAATGGAACATCCCGCACGGCGGACTCCAGGGTGGCCATGAGGGCGGGTGAAAGCCTTGCCGGAGCAAACGAGCGCAGGCGGCTTTCGCGCTGGATCTCCATGGGGTCGAGTTCCGCCCAGGAAGCCTCCGCGCAGCCTTCGAGGCGTGCGAGCAGGGAGTCGGACGGAGTTGAGGGGCTGAGTTTGCGGAGCTCCGCTTCAAGGGATGTCGGATCGAATGACATATTCGGGAGGAAAACGGGTTCAGATCGAAAGGTCGCCCCTGCGGCGTGCGCCGCCGAGGCTTTTCTTGAGCGCCTCAAGGCCATAGCGATACCGGGAGGCGGCGGTGTTTTGGGAAATGCCGAGGGTTTCCCCGATTTCGGCGAACGTGCGCTCGCCCCAGATTTTCATGACGATGACTTCCGCGAATTTCCCGGGAAGTTCCTTGAGTTTGCTCTCAAGCTGGACGCGTGTCTCGTCATCGGAGGATTCGCTTTCGAACCACGGGTGGAATGCCTCGGTCTGGGCTTCCCCTTCGGCGGCACCGACGCTGTCCTCGCGGCGTTTCCTGCGATCATCGCGGCGGCTGAGGTCGATGGCAAGGCGGCGGATCGTGGTGTAGAGATACGGTTGCCAGGCCTCGGGGCCGCCGACGAACTCGTCATTGCGGATTTTCTCCACGAGTTTCACGATCGCATCCTGAAGGACGTCCTCGGCATCTTCGGGTGATCGGGTTTGCTGGCGCGCGAACAGAAGGAGTCTGGGACCATGGGTCTCCAGCCACGCGCGCCATTCGGACGATGCGGGTTTGGCTTCCGGAACTGCGGTCATGGTTGGCATTTCGGTTTCCTGACTCATAAAGCGTTGCGGCGTTGGGGTTTTGTTTGTCGGTTCTCCCGGATGCTTCCTTGAAACACCGGAAACGGGCGGGTATCAAGCGGAGCTTCCGAATTCCGGGGTGGTGTTTTTCCCCGGGCATGGTTTTTTCGGGGCCGGAATCATGACGCACCACACCGCGAATTCGGACTACGAGGAAACAGACAGCGACCCGATCCGCCTGAACCCCGGCGATGAGGTTAGGGTGGGCCCGGCGGACAGGACCTGGCCGGGCTGGGTCTGGGCAAGCGACACGCTCGGACGCGACGGCTACGTGCCGGAGGAAATCCTCAAGCCGCTGGGCGCGGAAAAATTCGAGGCGACTGCGGCCTTCGATCCGACGGTGCTGAAGATCCGGCGCGGCGACCGCCTGGAGTCGCTGCGGCAGATCCACGGATGGCACTGGTGCCGGAACGAGGCCGGCGGGGAAGGCTGGGTGGCCGGGTATCTCCTGCGGCCGGCGTGAGGACGGGAAGCGGAGCGCGGAAGGTCATTCCGCGCTCCAGTTGAAGACTCAGATCTTCTTCGGCATGGCGGTCCATGCACCCTTCTTGCCGCTGCTCTTGAGGCAGGTCTCGATGAAGGCGAGGCCGGTCCAGCCGTCCTCGACGGTGGCGTATTTGCTGCCGTCGCAGTTGAATTTCTTCCCGGCCTTCCATTTCCGGACATCCGACTCGAAGCAGCGGTGAAGGCGCGCGAAGGCGTCGTGGAAGGCCTCCGGGTGGCCGGAGGGGATGGTCGGCTCGGCCATCAGATCGGCGGGCACGTTCTTCGGCAGGAAACCATCGCCCGGCGTGACGGCACCGCGCCAATAGACGCGGTCCGGCTGGTTCGGCAGGTGGATGACGAGCTTTTCCGGATCCTCCTGTTTCCAGACAAGCGTGCCCTTGGAACCGGCGACGGTGATGCCGAGGTCGTTCTTGTGGCCGATGCAGATCTGCGAGGCGCGGACGAGGGCCTTGCCGCCGTTGGAGAGCTTGCAGTAAATGGTGAAGTGGTCGTCGAGCATGCGGCCTTGGACAAAGGTTTCCAACTGGGCGGAAAGGTCGGTGACGTCGAGGCCCGTGACGTAGCGGAGCTGCATCAGGGCGTGGGTGCCGATGTCACCGCCGCAGCCGGAGCCGCCGGCGCGTTTGGGATCCACGCGCCATGCCGCCTGCTGCTGGCCGGTGGCCTCCAGCTTGGAGGCGAGCCAGCCTTGGATGTAGTGGCTGTCCACCCAGCGGACGTCGCCCAACAGGCCGCTTTGGACGATGTAGCGGCTGAGGCGGCTGGTCCAGTGGCCGAGGTAGGTGTGGGCAAGGGCGAATGGCACGTTGAGTTTGCGCGAGGTTTTCACCAGGGCCGCGGCCTCCTTAAGGTTGAGGCAGAGGGGTTTCTCGCAGAAGACGGCGATGCCGGCCTTCATCGCCTTCATCGCGGGGTCGTAGTGCACGAAGTTCGGAGTGACGATGAGGATGTAGTCGAGCTTCTCGTCCGCGGGAGCGGTCGCGTTAGCGGCGATCATCTCGTCATAGGAGCCGTAGCCTTTGATCGGATAGGGCCAGTTGGCGGCCTCCTCGAGGGCCACCTTGGGATCGGGGAAAAGAGCGCCGGCGACGATGCGGCGGGTGCCGTCCATGTGGATGGCCTTTTGGTGCGGATGGACGATGAAGGCTCCCTTGCCGCCTCCGACGAGGCCGATGTTGAGTGGTTTGTCAGACATGGTGTGGTTCGTGATGTGGGTTGGAAACTACGGGGATCGATGAAGGCGGCTATCAGGCCTTGCCCTGCCAATCGCCGAAGGCGCGGAACTTGGCGTAGCGGGCGTCGAGCAATTGATCGGTGGTGAGCGCGGCGAGCTCGTCGAGGTGGCGGAGGACCATCCCGCGGAAGGCATCGGCGGTGGCGTGGTGGTCGTGATGGGCGCCTCCGGTGGGCTCGGGGATGACGTCATCGATGAGGCCGAGTTTCCTCAGGTCCGGGGCCACGAGTTTCATGGCCTCAGCGGCTTCCGGCGCGTGCTTGCGGTGCTTCCAGAGAATGGCGGCGCAGCCTTCCGGGCTGATCACCGAGTAGTAGGCGTTTTCCAGCATGAGGACGCGGTCCGCCACGCCGATGCCGAGGGCTCCGCCGGAACCGCCCTCGCCGAGCACGACAGCGATGACGGGCACCTTGAGCAGCATCATCTCGCGCAGGTTGAAGGCGATGGCCTCGGCGATGTTGCGTTCCTCCGCGCCGATGCCGGGGAAGGCTCCGGGGGTGTCGATGAGCGTGATGATGGGAAGCCCGAACTTCTCCGCGAGCCTCATGAGGCGCATGGCCTTGCGGTAGCCTTCCGGATGGGCGCTCCCGAAGTTGCGCTTGAGGTTCTCCTTCGTGTCCCGTCCTTTCTGGTGGCCGATGACCACTACGCGGCGGCCGCCGATGCGCGCAAAGCCGCCGGGCATCGAGGCGTCGTCGCCGATGTGGCGATCCCCGTGAAGTTCGCGGAAATCGGTGAAGGCGAGGGAAACGTAGTCTAGCATGAACGGACGGTTCGTGTGGCGGGCGATCTGGACGCGTTGCCACGGGGTCAGGTTTTCATAAATCCGCGCGCGGGTCTCGGCGAGTTTGGCCTCCATCATCGAGATTTCGGCGGACATGTCGATGTTTTGGGCGGCTGACCGGGTCCGGAGTTTTTCGAGTTCGCGTTCGAGTTCGACCGCGGGTTTTTCGAATTCGAGAAGCTGCATGTGGCGGAGCTTCAGGATTCGGGCAGCGGGATGCAAGCCGGGAGATGGGCGGGTTTCTCAGCGGATTTCGATCTCATTGCCGGGGCGGGTGAGTAGATGGACTTCCTCCATGTCCTGCGGACGCAGCAGGATGCCGCCGGAGGGTTTTTCGTCCTTGCCGTCCCACGCGCGGATGACAAGGGGCGGCTTGGCGATCTGGATGACCTTGGCGGCGGCGCGGTAATCCTTGGACTGCGGCTGGACGCGCTTGCCGTCGTATTCGGCGGACTTCGCACTGATGGTTCCGCGCTGGGGAAGGGGGTTGATGTGGCTGACGTGCAGGAGCGGATACTCGCCCAGGAAGCGGCCGCCGTCCCAGAGCGAGAGGCATTTGCGACGCGGTTCGACGAGCAACCGGAAATCCAGGGGCATGACCACGAGTTCGTCCCCCGGCTGGATGGGGCGGAGCTCCATCATGGAATTGAGGTGCATGAGGCAGTCGATGCCCGTCCGGTATTTGGCGGCGATGCCGAGGAAAGAATCGCCGCGTTTGACGACGTGGATCTGTTTTCCATCCATGTGGTCGGCGGACAGGATTTCGTCGAGGTTGATCTCGCCGACAATGCGGCGGGCGGCCGGGGCGGAGGAGGAGGAGGGGAAGACGTTGACGATGGCGCTCAGCTTTTCGCGGGCTTCCGGCAGCTTGCCGAGGGCGAGGAGTTCGTGCGCCTTCTGGAAGGCCTTCTCGCCGGGATCGATGTCCGGCATTTCGGCGGAGTCGAGCATGGTGGAGACATCGGTCTCGGCGCGGCCGGGCAAGATTCCACCGGGCTCGGGGATGATCCTCGCGAACACGCCGCCCAGCGGGGTGATGGCGACGTGCCAGGCGAGCATGGCGGTGAAGGCCATCACGGCCATGACGCAGAGTGCAGCGAACAGCTTGAAGAGCGACCAGATACTCATGGGCTGCGTCCGGGGAATCTCACATGAGACCGCGCCGCTTGAAATCGAAGGCATTGATTTCCTGGGAGCGGAGGATCATTTCGAAGGAGAATTTCAGGATGGAAATCTCCCATGCGTCGTCCACGCCCTCGATCACGGCGAGGGAGGGATTGCCGCTGCGCCGGATGTCCTCCAGCACGCGCTCGCGGACGGCATCCATGGAGTCGTGGATGATTTCCTCGGCGACCTCGCCGCGGCGGAATTGAAAGCCGTATTGCAGAAAGGCGAGATCCTTGCCCTCGGCGCGGAACTTCTCGACCATGCGGTCGAAACGGGCGCGGGCGGAGGGGGCGAAGCCTTCGAGTTCGACATCCCGGTAGGCTTCGGGGCGCAGGATGCGCGGGCGCTGGGCCTCGACCTCGCCGGTGCGGATGCGGACCTGGCCGGCGTGGTCCATGAGTTCGCTGATGAGTTGGAACTCGAAGCGGGTCTCGCCGAAGGTGTCGATCCGGCGGTCCGGTTCCCGCAGGACGCGGGTGGTTTCCAATGCGTAGTGGATGTCGTCCTGTGAGTGCATGGCGTGCCGGACTGTCGCGCGGATCGGCGGCTTTGCAAAGAAAGGAAAAGGGCGGACGCCGCGATGGAGTCCGCCCTTTCTTCAAAGCATGCGCCAGACCTCAGCCCTGCTGGCTGGTGATGTATTTGATCACGTCGGCCACGGATTGGAGCTTCTCGGCCTCTTCATCGGGCACTTCGATGTCGAATTCCTCTTCGAAGGCCATGACGAGTTCGACGGTGTCGAGGGAGTCGGCGCCGAGGTCTTCGACGAATTTGGCCTCAGGGGTGACTTGATCGGCGTTCACGCCGAGTTGATCGACGATGATGTCCTTCACGCGGGCTTCGATGCTTTTATCTGACATGAGTTGCAGTGGTTGGTGGTTGGCGTTGGTGCTGCTTAGCGGTTGCCGACCCGACTTTGCAACCCCGAAAACGAAACGGAAGAGGAAAAGCTCGGGACGGAAAAATTTCGGTTCAGGATGGGGCTCCGGAGTCCGCTCCGGCGGGCACATCGTCCGCTCCAAGCGGGGCGTATTCGAGGATTTCCCCGGAGAAATGCGAGCGGATGAGGCGCATCAGACGCTCGGCAGGCTCCTGGTTCTCCTTCTTGAATCCGCCGTAGGTCAGGCCGTCGATCCGAATGCGCCCCTTGCCCGCGCTGCCGTCGTAGTCGATGAACGCCAGGCCTTTGGTTTCCCACTTGCGGAGATCGAGCGTCTTGAGGTCGGTATAGGGAACCCGGCGTCCCTGCTGGGTCGTGATGCCTCCGCCGTCGGCGGAAATCGAGCGCATCAAGGTGCGGACTAGGACAAACGCGGCACCGAGGGCCAGGGCCAGGCAGATCCAGAACACCACCCACTGCTCGCCGATCTTGCGGGCGTCGTAAGGCTCCTCACCGGGTTTCGCGGGATAACCGCGGGCTTTCGAGTATTCCAGCCACAGCTTGTTCCACTGGAGCGACTTCATCCGCTCGTGGTCGTGCAGGATCTCCGGCCATGGCATCGGGAGTTTCAGGCCTTCAGGCAGCACCGAACGGTCCTCGGGAAAGCGCACGAATTGCTTTTCCGCATGCATTTTCCACTCCTCCGGACTCAACGCACCATCGGAATTCATCCTCGAGAACTCCTCATTGGCCGTCTGGAAGGACTTGTGGAGGAAGAAGACCTCGTTCTTTTTCCGGTAGCCCGTCGAGCCGTCGATGTAGAAAAGCACGGCGAAAACCCCGAACATCACCAACATCACGAGGGCCCGGAAGAGAAACCAGGGCGTCGGCTTGCAGACAATCGTTTCGGAGTCGGTCATCGGTTGCGACGAAACAAGACGGGCTCCGGCGTGTTTGCAAGCCAAACGGGACCGCTGGCTTGCGCCGATTCCGGCTTGTCGTTTGCCCGCCGCTCCGCTACTGCGTCCGCCGTCATGCCAATCGCCACTCCCGCGCAATACCGCGCCATGCTGGATGCCGCCCAGAAAGGCGGCTACGCCTACCCCGCCATCAACGTCACCTCGCTCACCACCATCAACGGTGCGCTCCGTGCTTTTGCCGAAGCGAAATCCGACGGAATCATCCAGATTTCCACCGGTGGAGGTGAGTTCGCATCCGGAACCTCCGTGAAGGACGCCGCCTACGGTGCCATCGTCCTCGCCGAGGCCGCCCACCTCCTCGCCGAGAAATACGAGGTCCTCATCGCCCTTCACACCGACCACTGCCAGCCGAAGAAGGTCGATACCTTCCTGCGTCCGCTGCTCGCCGCCTCCAAGAAACGCATCGCCGAAGGCAAGGGCCCGCTTTTCCAAAGCCACATGCTCGACGCCTCCGAACTGCCGCTTGAGGAAAACCTCACGCTTTCCAAGGCGCTCCTCAAGGAGTGCGCCGAGTTGGAGATCATCCTCGAAGTCGAAGCCGGCGTCGTCGGCGGTGAGGAGGATGGACACGACACCTCCGGCGTCGCTGCGGAGAAGCTTTACACCACTCCCGAGGACATGCTCGCCGTCTATGAAGCGCTGCAGCCCATCGGCCGCTTCCTCTTCGCCGCCACCTTCGGCAACGTCCACGGTGCCTACAAGCCCGGCGCGGTAAAGCTCAAGCCCACCATCCTGCGCGACGGCCAGAAGGCTGTGACCGACAAACACGGCGCGTCCGCCGAAATGGACCTCGTCTTCCACGGCGGCTCCGGCTCCGCCCTCTCGGAAATCCGCGAAACCCTCGACTACGGCGTGGTGAAGATGAACATCGACACCGACACCCAATACGCCTTCACCCGGCCGATCGTCACCCACATCTGCCAGAACATCGAGGGCGTGCTCAAGATCGACGGTGAAGTGGGCGACAAGAAGACCTACGATCCGCGTTCCTATTTGAAGAAGGGCGAACTCGGTCTTTGCGAGCGCATGAAAACCGCTTGCGACGACCTCCGCTCCACCGGCCAGACCATCTTCGGAAAAGCCTGAGCGATTCCCAAATGGAGCGCCGCCTCATGCGGCCTCCTCATTCTCCAAAGCGGAGCCGCGAGGCTCCGCTTTTTTTCTTCGCGGCAAATCAATTGCCGGTGGGAAGGACGCCCATGGTGCGGCCCGGCATCAGGAGGCTTGGAAGCCGTGGTCTGGGGCGAGGGATTTCGAGGCGACGGCGAGGTTGGCGAGTGCGTCGCAGCGTTCGTTTTCGGCGTGGCCGGCGTGGCCTTTGACCCAGCGCCAATGGATCTTGTGGGGTTCCATGGCCGCGATGAGGAGCTGCCAGAGGTCCTGGTTTTTCACGGGCTTCTTGTCGGAGGTGATCCAGCCGCGGCGTTTCCAGCCATCGAGCCATTTTTCGGTGACAGCCTGGACGAGGTATTTGGAATCCGAGTGGAGTTCGACTTCGCAGGGTTCCGAGAGGAGATCGAGGGCGGCGATGGCGGCGCGCAGTTCCATCCGGTTGTTGGTGGTGAGGCGGTAGCCGGCGGAGATTTCCTTGCGGTGGCGGCCGCAGACGAGCACGGCTCCGTAGGCTCCGGGGCCCGGGTTGCCCTTGCAGGCACCGTCGGTGTGGATGATGACGCGCTTCATGGGGTGGCGGTGGCGCGGAGGACGAAGTCCACGATCGGGGTGGGATCCGGTAGGCTGTGCGGGTGGTGTTTTCCGTCGGGCTTGCGGATGACCTCGATCTTTCCTCCAAGGGCGAGGTAACGTTTTTCCACGAGGTCGATATTCTCGCTTACGGGCACGGCTTCGTCGGCATCGCCGATGACGGCGAGGATGGGGATGCGGGCCTTGGCGAGGGGGGCGAGATTGTCCACGGGGCAATGGTCGCAGGCGAGGGCCTGCTCTTCGGTGAAGCCGTAAACCTCGAGGAGGCGCTTCCAATCCGCGGGCGAGCCGGGGCCTTTGCCCTTGCCGCCGGGCCAGCTTTTGAAATCGCAGACCGGGGCGTCCACGTAGAGGGCGGCGACGTGTTCCGGGCGAAGGGCCGCCCAGTTGAATGCGAAGAGTCCGCCGCGGCTGAATCCCTCCAGAACGGCCTTGGGAGAGAGGGCCATGGAGGTGGTGAGGTGCTTGTGGAAGGCGTCCATGGCCTCCATGGCGACGGGCGCGCCGTAGAGGTTTTGCATGTCGATGTAGGCGACGTGGAAGCCCTTTCCGAGCAGGGCGAGGTCCGCCTGCGGTTCATGGCCGAAGAACTCGGTGCGCCAGATCCACGGATTTCCCGGCGCGGGGGATCGGGGTTTCACGAGCAGGGCCTTGCGGCCGCCGACGGTGAAATCGAGCTGCTCGAAGCCTTCCCAGAGAGAGGAGGTCCGAGGCTTGGAACCGCGGTATTCGGCCATCAGTTTCGCAGCCTGGGTGTTCGCTTCATTAAGCGGCAATCCGGGTGCGATGCCGGGCCTCAGATGGCGGGTGTGGGTGAGCCAGGCGAGTTTCAGCAGTTGGTTGCGCCGGTTGAGGACCGCAAGCGCGTCGCCCTGCGCGAAGACCGGGGTGCCCGAGAGGTTCAGGATCGGCCAGAGCTGGCTGGCGACCGCGGTGGCGATGAAGGCATGACCTTCGTTCCCGGGGTGGACGCCGTCAGGAGCGTAAACAAAGGCCGGATCGGCGAGTTTCCTTTCCGCGACGTCTCGTTTGAGGTCGGGGCGGATGTCGATGACCTTCCATCCATCGGTTCTGCGGGAAACGAGCCATTCCGCCTGGGCGTCAAGCACGGCGTCGTAGCGATCCGGACTGTCGGACGGCTTGTCCGCGTGGTGGAGCGGGGCGGTGATGTGGATCAATGTGGCTCCGTGTTTCTCGGCGGCGGCCCTCAGACGGACAATGCCGTCCTGGAAGGCTTTCATGCGTTCCGCGTCCGGCGGCAGGTAGATGCCGTCGTTCATGCCGTAGCAGGCGAGGATGAGCGTGGGCTTGTAGGCGACGAGGATGCGCTCCAGGCGCTCGTGGAGATCAGGGCGGGGGAACTTCCCGCCGGCGTGACCCTTTTCGGAAAGTCCGGAAACCGTCTCGCTGCCGAGCCCGAAGTTGACGATGTCCGCATTGGCGAAACGGGGAGTGGCTCGCAGGGCGGATTCCACCAAAGTGGGCCAGCGGCCGTCGTGGGTGATGCTGTCACCGAGGAAGGCGACGCGGGGCGGGCCTGCATCCGCGGCGCGGGTGGGCATATCGATGGCGAGGAAAAGACCGACAAGGCCCAGCAGGATTTTCATGGGCGGGAT
>Ga0114938_1002517_pt1 | contig 11490 bp, 9 predicted proteins | sample AshMeaBigSpring_FD_88675 | JGI IMG/M metagenome (GOLD analysis project Ga0114938, IMG submission 88675) | Groundwater microbial communities from Big Spring, Nevada to study Microbial Dark Matter (Phase II) - Ash Meadows Big Spring | ecosystem: Environmental > Aquatic > Deep subsurface >...
TATTTAAAACTAACTTGCCGAAGAATTGTTTTTGCGAACGGGATTAATTCAACTTCTTCTAACTTATTGGTTTTTGTATTTTTCATTGTCACCGCAATCTTGTCTTTTTGGAAGATCGGTTTACATGTAGGGTCGAATAGAAAATAGGGGTGTTCAATCGGTTTGTAATAGGTATCATATAAACCATCTGCGTACATCCTTCCTTTCTCTTCAACCGATTCAATTGGGAGAGCATACAACAGCGCACCGTAAGCAAAAGCTTTTTCACCGTTTTCATCTTGTACGATGTTCACTTCCGACAGAAATTCTATTGCTAATGTCTCCGATAATCCAAATGTTTTATTGATGACAATAAACCCATTATCCAACTCATACTTTACTGTTGAACGGATTGATTTTGCCCAAGACGGCTTTCTGATTTTTAGAGTAAATGTTATCGGCTTTTCGGTACTGATTTTAAACTGAATTTTATTTTCATACGGATAATCAGTAACCTCTTCGATCGTCACTCGATTGTTTTGGATGGTAGTCTCCAACAGGTTTGGTCCCAATATTGCGGCAGTCAGAGTGTTCTTGTTCTCTTTCAGCCACATATTCTGAATAAAATAAGGGGTGATTCGTCCGGCATTTGGGCAGCAGCAGACTGCTACGTCCTGATGTACCGGCGAATATTTGTATCGGGTTTGTTTCCGGTCGGGTTCAACTTCTCCGTTTCTTGTTCCCATCATTTCATACGAATTGTCGGTTTTCAGATAGGCTATTGACGAATGAATGGGATTTCTAGAACCTTGAGCGGCGTTATAGAAAATGCGCTCAATCAACTCAGCCGTTTCTAATTCACCGTTCTTTTGGAATAAGAGTGAGTAGCTATCCATTAACTCTTGCAGTGAACAGTATTCATAACCGGTATTGGTGGAGTGTGCTAAACGACCGCCAATCCATTCATCACCGATTGCCCCACCGGTTAATGTGGTAACTCTTTTAACTCGGTCTAGATAAATCTTTAAAGCGTTTTTAAGTTGCTTCTCATTGCTTGCATATGCGGCTACAATCAGTGGACGAATGTGCTCAAACGTATGAACACCGTGACATTGCAGTGAATAGGTCGCGTCGTAGATTGATTGTAGTTGTGCATCTTTCTCGGAAGAATTGTTTTGTGAGAAATTTCGATATAGAAAGGTCGCATATTCCAAATACTTCTCATTCTTTGTTATCTGATACATCCTTTCGCATATATCGGTAAAGGTTAGTCCATGAGCCACCCCGCCCGAAAAGTTTGTTCCTACGGCAAATGGTTCGGACTTATTGATGGGGTAGTTTTGCATTACGTTATCAACAGCTCGCTCAATTGCTTGCCATACCTTGCGGTCGTGTGTTACTTCGTAATAAGCAATCAACCCTCTGTATAGCGTTGCTTTAGCCCATAACTCTCCATTCTCTGCTTTGAACTGATAGCGCAACTCTTTATCGTATATACCTAGATACCCATCTTCATCTTGAGTCGCTAATATGCCATAAACGTATTTTTGTACTTTCTCTATTGTCAAAGGGTCGTTTAATAAAAAAGCGTAGCGGATCAGTCCATCCCACCAATTAGATTGCGTCTCACTGTTCCACCATTGATACTGTTCGTCTCCCTCAGCATCTCCTTCTTTCAGATTGCCAAGATCTTTGGCTTTCGAGTTTTTGTGCAAACGTCCACTACCATAAATAGGGTCATGGATCAGATCGGGAACCATTAGATCTAATTTTCCCACAAATCCGTTGAGGTCTTTTCGCATTTGCTCACGGAGCCAACCAGTAGGTTGAATACATCCAAAAGGTAAAGGTTCGTATTTCTGATACGACTTCTTATTCTTTGCATACATTGAAATAGTCAGTGTCATTGCGATTAATAATAATATGTATTTCATATGATCTGGATTATTTATTTTTGTCCATACAAATTAAATGCTTTGCTTTCATTTAGGATTGATTGAAATTAGCATAAAGTGGTGCTATATTATCTATTTATTTATATATTTGTGTCCAATCGTGCTAAAATAAGAATAATGAAAGCTCTATTTGAACAAATCAGCTCTTCTCTCGAAAGCTCATTAACGTTTTTAGATCTTAGTCAGCCTGCGTTTGCTATGCCTTATCATTTTCATCCACAAGTTGAACTAACCTGGATACGAAAGAGTTCAGGGAAACGTTACATCGGGCAAAATGTAAGCAACTACTTTGAAGGCGATTTAGTATTGGTAGGAGCGGATACCATGCATTGCTGGTTGAGTGAAGGCGATGGGTTGCCTGGTAGTGCACAAGGAGTAGTGCTTCAGTTTGATCCTTATTTCTTAGGTAAAACTTTTTGGGAGTTACCGGAAATGACTGCTATTCGTTCGTTACTTCAAAGGGCAGGAGCGGGAGTGCAGATCATTGGGCAAACACGATTGGACATTATAGAGATTTTGGAAAGCTTTTCTACGGCGACTCCTTTCCAAAGACTGATTCGATGTATTGTTATCTTAAACCTAATTGCAGTTTCGGAGGAAACGGTTCTAATTGATAATCAAACCGCAAAAATCGGTTTAAACTTCTCTGAATCTCAACGTTTCCAAAAAGTATTTCAATATCTGATAAAGAATTATAATCAGGAGATCGTATTAGAGAAGGTTGCCGAGATCGCTCATCTTTCACCCACTGCATTTTGTCGATTTTTCAAAGCGATCACTCACAAAACATTGACTGAAGTGGTTGTTGATTTTAGGATCAACCAAGCTTGCTCTCTATTGAGCAATACAGATAAACCTGTGTCGGAAGTATGTTTTGAATGTGGTTTCGGTAATACCTCTTATTTTAATAAGAAATTTAAGGCTGTAACCGGAAGCACTCCCTTGGAATATCGTAAATTATTTGCAAAGAAATAATGATTGAATTTTGCACTTGATAGATGACATTCCGTTTTTACCGACAACTACACCATCGAAAAAACATGGATCGCTTTATCAAAAGGTCGGTACGTTTCTTTTTGAAAGAAGTATTTTGAGTATCACTCATAATTAGTATCCTTCATTAAATCTGTTTTTCTGACTAGAAGTTGTTGTCGAATGTTTCTCTCCATTTTTTATCTTTTTATTTCCAAAATTATAAGTGAACTTCATCATTACTCCTTGATAATCACCTTGAGAACGTGATTTTCTAATTAAATCGTTCGTGATATATTCGGATGATCTTTTTGAATGGTATTTGCCATCGTAATAGTTCCACGAACGATATCCAGATAACGATAAAGCGCAAGTCTTAAAGTTCTTTTTTAACTCTAAACTAGCTCTCATATCCGATTTACTTTGGATAGTTAATCTTTTTTCTGACGTTCTGAACTGATAGTTTCCCATAAGCTGCCATGAATGTTTTTTGGATAGTATTACAGTGTTGTCTAGGTTTATTTCACCGTAAATGCTACTTCTATTGATATGTAAATTAGGCATTTTACTTTTATAATAGGCATATTTTCCGGACAAGGATGCATTTAAATACCAGTAATTGTGAAAAAAAGACTGATTGATATTTATATTGAGACGGACTCCACTTTCTGTACCATAGTTTACAACTGTGGTTTCATCTTGTATACTATTTCCTACAGGGTGGCTAAATATGTCAACGGCATCCAGTGTAGTATATTGGGCTATTGAAAATAGATACTTTGAATTCAAGAAATAACCTAGTTCTTGAGATATGGTTTGCGAAGGTCTTAAATCTGGATTGCCGGTTGTGTAAGAGGCGGGCGATTGATATGTTTTAAATGGATTTAAATAGGTATAGGCTGGAAAGTCGTAATTGTCTGTTAGGCTATACCAGAGGTAATGTTTTTGTGAAGGTGCAAATGATACCGATATAGAGGGTAAGAGTTTGCAATATTTATGTTTTGTGCTAATATCGTATGGAAGGATCATTTTACCTTTCGTGGATGTTTGCTCTAAGCGGACTCCAATCATACTCGAAAATCTCTCTGTCCATTGGGCTTCATAAGATAGGTATCCTGATATGGATTTTTCTTTATAGGTATAAATATTGTCTTGCTGACTATTCTGATCATTCATATGGTTCGGCTGATCTTTATAGTAATACAATGTTTTATTGTCAGCATCCGATTTATATGCCTCCATCCCTGCATGGAGCTGATGTAAATCGTTCAACTTTAGATCGTATTCGGCTTTTCCTGCCCACAAATGATTGGTCTGTGGAAGATGCTGGCTATAGGACTCATACGACTTAATTGCTGTATGGCTCTGGTTCAGCAAATCTGTTTTGTAGTGAAAGTCTTGTTTGAACTTGTAAAATTGATAATCCACATCCAATCTTAATTCACTACCTCTGTTCAATGTAATTTTATAGTTTACATTCATTGCCATCCGATTTGAATGATTTTTCCCTTTGATGTCACTTGAAAGTATGGAGTCAATTCGATTGTTCTGTATACTCAAATAATCACCTATGTTATAACTGTTCGGGTTTGCATTCATAATATTAAAATCGACGACTGCTCCTATTTCCTGTTTTTTATTAATTCGATAAGAAGCATCTATGTTACCAAAATAGATTTGCCGTTTATTCTCTTTTGTATTGGAGTTGTTAATTAAATATTGGGTCTGAGTGAAATAATCTTCTCTTACTGATTTACTCCAATCATGTATATTTCTTGCAGAAAAAGCACTTTTCACATCCCATGCTCCTTTCACCCAATTTAGATTGAGAAAACCGATCTGTTTATTATAATGTGTTTGCCACACTTGGGCCAATGCGGAACCTTTTATACCTTCCGTTTCGCTTTTTCTTAAAGTAATATTGATGATCCCAGTATGGCTTCTGGTGCTAAAAGTACTTCCCGGATTGGTGATAAGTTCTATATTTTTAATGCTTCCGGCAGGCAACCCTTTTAAGTAACTTTGGATCTCATCCTGCGATAGTTTGCTTTTGCGATTGTTTATATAAATCTCCACATTTTCCTTTCCGAGTATCGATAGACCTTGCACCTCGTCTACCTTTACCATTGGGGCATACCGTAACATTCCCCAAACAGTGTTGTTTTTAGCTAGTTCACTATTATTGGTTATACTCATTACTAATCGGTCAACCTTTTTTCTCAGTGAATATGACTTAGCTTTTATAACTACTTCATCGAGCTGAATGGTCGTCTGCTTAAGAATGATAGGAGGAAGTTGGACTTCATTAGGTGAAGAAGCAATGATTAAAGTGGTATCTTGATATCCGATTGCGCTCACGAACAAGCTGACAGCTTCTTTACTTAAGTTTTTCACTTTGAAATTTCCTAGTGTATCTGTGATATCTGAACCTATGAACTCTTTTTGTGGATGTTTGAGTAGACTGATGCATGCAGCATCAATTGGACGTTTGTTAGCATCAATGACTTGCCCCCTTACCACTTGTCCTCGAACCCATAAGGGGCAAATAGTGAATAAACTCACCCAAATTATATAAAAATAGTTTTTCATAATAAAACATTTATCAAAAAAGCTCCTTGATCTTTTTCTGCTAGCAATTGCTTATTAATAAGGAATCTCAAAGCCTTGTGTCTTTCCGTGTCTTTTTAATCTTGAAAATAGTTAATCTTAAATTGGTAAGTAAAATTACGAATTTAATTTTATTTACCAATTTATATTTGCTTTTTATCCTTGTTGAGTTAATTTGTTTTTATGTTTGTACTTTTACTTTTTTAGGGCTTTGTTGCTGCTGTAAAATGGAAATGCATTATCTTTGCATTGCATTTATAAGGTGCAGACTTTGGCTATGGTATTAGCCCTAAACCGCTGTGATAAGCTAATAATACCTACTAATAAAATACAGGCTTATTATGCTCAAATCTTTCTTAATTGTAGGACTTGGAAGTTTTATTGGCGGAGGCTTTCGCTATTTACTTTCTAAATTTATTCAAAACTTTATTGAATACTCTTTTCCTTTCGGAACATTTGTTGTGAACGTTTTGGGATGCTTTCTCATCGGCGTTCTTTATGCGCTTTTTGAGCGGGGAAACCTGATGAACGCTGAACTCCGACTTTTCCTTACAGTCGGCTTTTGCGGAGGATTCACCACTTTCTCTACGTTTATTAATGAGAACTTCCAGCTGCTTAAAGATTCTAATTTTCTCTACTTCTCTCTCTATATATCGCTGAGTGTAGTTGTGGGACTGATGGCTATCTATTTGGGACATTTTATTATTAAAAGCATTTAGGTCTGCTACAGCAACAGACTTGTTATTCAAAAAGAGGATATAGGTATGAAAAAGAAGATTTTGAAGTTTTACATGAGTAGTACAGATGTGGTGAAGCACAATTCTGTATACGAAGCTTTGGCTTTTGGTGCCAAAAGGTATGGTTTGGAAGGTGCTACTGTTTATAAAGGTATTATGGGATATGGCCAATCTTCGCAATTGCATTCTGATAAGTTCTGGGAATTGAATGAAAAGGTACCGGTGATCGTTGAAATCATTGACGATGAGGATAAGATTCATGCTTTCTTGTCTCAGGTTCTTCCCTGGATTGAACTTTTACCGAAGAACTGTCTGGTGACTCTTCAAGATGTGGAGGTCGTTCTACAAAAAAAGTGAATATATAATTGTACATCAGCTCTAAACGAAACTGCCGTAAGTGAACGGTAGTGTATGGGCTTGCTATTTTTTTAACGGATAATGAATTTAGATACTATTAACTGCGGATTAGATTTTGGTACATCCAATTCTGTGATTTCTATTACTGATAAGAAGACAAAAAAAGAAGTATTTACCTATAGTGATAAATCGATTTTGTATTTTCCTGAAACGAACGATCTGACCTATTTAGTTGGTCAGGAGGCACAGGATATGTACATTCGGGAGCAGATGAGAGGGCGGCTCTTGAAATCGGTCAAGACATTGTTGAAGCAGGACAAATTCCTTTTTACTTGGATCTATGGTAAAAAGGTGACGCCCGAGCAACTGTCGATGTTCATCATCAGTCATCTGAAAAAGAAAGCGGAAGAGTTTCTGGGTTTTCAGATTACAGATGTCACCTTGGGGCGGCCTGCTATCTTCTCGGAAGATCCTCAACAAGAGGCTTTGGCTGTGAAGCGTTTGCTGAAAGCTGCAAAAGATGCCGGATTTATTAATGTGAAGTTACAATTGGAACCCATTGCAGCGGCCTTTTATTATGAGTCGTTGCTCGATTCTCCGAAAAATGTTCTAGTGGCAGATTTCGGTGGAGGTACTTCCGATTTTACAGTGATGAAATTATCTCCGGAAAATAGTTCTAAAGTGGATAGAAGTGAAGATATTATTGCCAATGATGGTATTTATATCGGAGGGGATGTGTTCGATTCGGAGATTATGTGGCACAAGGTAACTCCTCATCTTGGTAGAGGTGTGACTTATCGGTCGTACGATAAAGATATTGAGGTTCCTAACACTATTTTTCATGAATTGAAGAGATGGGAGAGAAGTTTTCTATTGAAAGAGAGTAAGTCACGACGCTCAATGGAGGGGTATTATTTCCATTCCGGTAACAATGCTTTGCTTAATAATCTGAGGGTCTTGATCGATAATAACTATACGTATTCTCTGTTTAAAAGTATTGAGCAGTCGAAAATGGCTCTTTCGGTTGGCGATCAGGCTGAACTGACTTTTCAAAGAGAGGATATGGAAATTTCCGATGTGCTTCCTCTTGCGGATTTCAATCAGTATATTTCCAAACATATTGATGAGATTGAACAGAAAATAGATCTTACGCTAGAGAAAGCGTCCATGACGGTAGAAGACATTGACTCAGTCTTTGTCACTGGAGGAAGTAGTTTTGTACAGCTTGTAAGGGCGGCTTTGTACAAACGGTTTGATCCGAAAAAAGTACATATCGGTGATGCTTTCAATAGTGTCGCTTTTGGCTTGGCACTTTCATAAAGCTCTTAGTACAACAAAATCCCTTTTACGGCAGTACTTTGGCCTTTCCACAAGGAAAGGTGCTACATTTGTACTGCCTTTTTTGCTTATTTATGGCTGTTAATAACTATTTTTTCCTATGTTTGCATCCTGAAAAATGATATCTTCTATGAATTTGACTCTCACACTTAAAAGACCTTTTATCTGGATCGGACGTTTTCGTAAGCGTTGTGGGTATGGTGTACATTCCCCCTTTGCATTCGATCTGATCACAAATGTGATTTACGAAAAAACGTCCTATTATGCATATCGTCAATTGGCAATGCAGAGAAAGAGGATGAATGAGAATAATCAAATAATGAAGAGGGATAGCTTGGAAAAGGTGGACAGATTACTCTTTAGATTGGTCAATAGGATGCAACCGACTACTATTGTTGAAATGGGACCAGATAGTGTTTCGTCGCTTTATCTTAAAGCCGGGAAAATAACGGCTAAATATTTGCGCGCTTCTACCCCTAAAGAACTTGATGGCACAATCCCCCCTACTGTTGATTTTTTATATTTCAACGATTATCAAAATCCTCAATGGCTAGAGCCGTTCTTCGACATTTGTGCCAATCATGCACAAGCGAATAGCCTGTTTGTGGTGAATGGAATTTGTTATTCAAAAGAGATGAAGCGCCTTTGGAAACTCCTCCAAACGGATGAAAGGGTTGGCATTACTTTCGACTTATATGATGTCGGTCTAATTTTTTTTGACTTAACAAAAATAAAACAACATTATGTAGTCAACTTCTGACAATGGTTAAACGTTTATCTTATAATGATGAAAAACTAATTAATACAGAATGGTTATGAAAAAAAGTCTGGTATATACAAAAACAGGAGATCAAGGTAAGACTAGCTTAGTGGGTGGTACCCGGGTGCCGAAAACACATGCTCGTTTAGAATCGTACGGAACGGTTGATGAACTGAACTCTCATCTGGGTTGGTTATGCTCTTATCTTGAAGATGAAAATGATCAGAGTTTTGTACTTAGAATACAACATAAACTTTTCGCTGTTGGTTCGTATCTGGCAACCGACCAAGAGAAGACTGAATTGAAATGTGCAAGCATCATCAAGGCTGAGGATGTGGAACAGATGGAACATGAAATCGACCGACTGGATAGTTTACTTCCTCCACTTCGGGCTTTCATCATACCCGGTGGTGCACGAGGTGCTGGTGTATGCCATGTATGCCGTACTATCTGTAGAAGAGCAGAAAGACGCATCCTTACTTTGTCCGAAAGTTGCACAATCGCTCCCGAATTACTCGCTTATATAAATAGGTTGTCTGATTACTTATTCGTATTATCAAGAAAAATTAATTCAGACAGTCAAAAAAATGAAATATTTTGGGATAATAGTTGCAAATGATATATTTTATTATACTTTTGCCGAAAAATTGAGATAACATAATTAGTATTCACTTTTTTAATACTCAGATTTATGTATTGGACATTGGAATTAGCATCGAAATTAGAAGATGCCCCCTGGCCGGCAACCAAGGATGAACTGATTGATTATGCCATGCGTTCGGGTGCTCCTCTTGAGGTTATCGAGAATCTCCAGGAGATGGAAGATGAAGGCGAAATCTACGAAAGTATAGAAGATATTTGGCCGGATTATCCTAGTAAAGAAGATTTCTTTTTTAACGAAGAAGAGTATTGATCTGTAAAAGTTCAGACCCGAGAATATAATGCCCAATAGCCGTAAGGTTATTGGGCATTCTCGATTGTATGGAACTTACTGATCGTTGACGGATAGTTGGTGCCCTTTAAGCCATAACCTTCTTCTGAACGATTTAATTCTTATAAACTAAAGCCCTCCTTTTACAGAGATTAATAATAATCCGATGCCGATAGCTACTATGGTGGATATTAACCCCGGAGCCATAAACGAATGGTTCAGCACGTATTTGCCTATCCGAGTTGTCCCGGTACGGTCGAAATTAATGGCTGCTACTACTGTTGGGTAGTTGGGAATAAAAAAATAACCATTGACGGCAGGAAATAGTGCTATGAGCATATAAGGTGATATGCCTAATGTCACCCCCAGTGGCATTAATGCTCTTACTGTAGCCGCCTGACTATATAAGAGGATTGACATGATGAATAGTGCCATTCCAAATAGCCAAGGCATTTGTTGGATTACTCCTTCAATATTGGCTGTCAGTTGTAGGATATTTCCTTGAATAAATGTATCGCCCATCCAAGCTATTCCAAAGATAGCGATTACCGCTTGCATTCCCGCTGAGAAGACGGTGCCTTGAGCCGCTTTTATTCCGTCTGTTTTGGTTAGTAGTAAGATTAGTGCTGCTGCCGAAAGCATGATGATCTCTATAATCGATGACATGCCAAGCGTTTTTTCAACTCCTTCCATAACAAAGCTCGGACGCAGGCTCTCGAATGAACCGAACAGAACAATTAACATTGTGGCAAAGATGAAAACAAATACAGAAACAATCGCACTCTTTTTATTATCAACTTCTTTCGTTTGAATCTGAATCTGATTGAAAAAACCCTCTTTTAAACGCTTCTGATATTCCGGATCATCGGTTAGTTCCTTTCCGGTACGCATACTAACTAAAGCAGCGACTAATACACCGAGCATGGTAGACGGGATGGTGATGATAAGTATATCCAGCAGACTAATGTTGAAACCTGCCAATAATCCTAGCAAGGCAACGGTAGCAGCGGAGATGGGACTTGCGGTTATTGCTTGTTGTGATGCAATGACTGCAATGCTCAATGGACGCTCGGGACGGATTTTTGTTTCAGTGGCTACCTCTGCGATGACGGGAAGTATGGAGTAAGCAATGTGTCCGGTACCTGCCACAAACGTGAATATGTAAGTGACCAGTGGACTTAATAGTGTGATATGTGAAGGGTGCTTCCTTAATAAATGCTCGGCCACTTTCACCATATAATCCAGCCCCCCGGCTGCTTGCATACAAGAAGCAGCCGAAATAACAGCAGCAATCATTAGCATAACATCTATAGGAGGAGACGTTGGCTGTAACCCAAAAACAAAGGTCAAAATCCCTAGTCCGATTCCTCCCATTACACCTAATCCTATTCCCCCAAGACGGGCGCCAACTATAATAGCAATTAGTACAAAAATAAGTTCAATTATCATTTTGATATATATTTTAGCTTAAATACAAGGTATGCCCGCAAAAAAAATGTTATTTGTCTAGCAAATATGGAAAAAAGTGGTTTATTTTGTATTTTTATAAATTTAAGGGACTAATTTACTTTATCAATTATAAATGATAAAACATTTTTTGTTAAAAATAGAATAGTATGGAAAAGATTTTATCTAAAGAAACACGGACAGAAAGTGATCTTATTGGTAGCCGTGAAATTCCCCAAAATGCACTATATGGGGTACAGACATTAAGGGGAATTGAAAACTTTCGTATTAGTAAATTTCATTTGAATGAATATCCGTTGTTTATCCACGGATTGGCTTACACTAAAATGGGTGCAGCTATCGCTAACTACGAACTCGGGCTACTGACAAAGGGGCAAACCGATGCAA
>Ga0114938_1002518_pt1 | contig 11476 bp, 10 predicted proteins | sample AshMeaBigSpring_FD_88675 | JGI IMG/M metagenome (GOLD analysis project Ga0114938, IMG submission 88675) | Groundwater microbial communities from Big Spring, Nevada to study Microbial Dark Matter (Phase II) - Ash Meadows Big Spring | ecosystem: Environmental > Aquatic > Deep subsurface >...
CGCGGCGCGCGGGCTGCCGATGATCTGCGCGACGGCGCGCACCGCCGCCACCTGCGGCGCCTCGGTCGCGGACACGCCCGACAGGGTCTCGATGAAACGCAGCCATTCCTCGCGGTAGTCGTACTTGTGCCGGTAGAAATGCTTGACCAGAAACACGCGCAGCCGCCGTCGCAAAGCGGACGATGCCACCAGCGTCGCCAGCAGTCCGAGCGCCGCGGCGAAGAACACGATCTGTGCGGCGGCGCCCCATGAGCCGCCAAGCAGGCGCACCACGTACCCGCCGAAAGCCATCAACAGCAGGTACACGCCGACCGCCGCGAGCGAACTCGCGTAGAAGGCGATGTCGCGCGAGACGAACACACGCAGCGACCAGTCGGGATTGCGACGCGCGGCGATGGCGATGAACGGCACGGTCAGCGCCATGACGTAACCGCGCGCCTGCCAGACATTTTCACTGATTCCGCCGAGCAGCACGCCCTGCGAGTACATGAACAGATCGTAGATGAAAAGGCCGCCGACGCCGAAGTACAGGTAGCGCAGCGCCCAGCGCCCGCTCAGGTTGGAATTGCGGTAGATCTGCTCCAGCAGCAGCAGCCCGATCAGCGCGAGCCCCAAGCCGCCGGTCATGACGAGCCCGCCCACCCAGTCCGCGGCCATCGTCAGCGCCGGGACGCCGGCAGCCAGCAGCAGGATCCAGGCGAGGTGCGCGCCGCGCGCCAACTGGCGCGGAAATCCCGCGGTCCCGGTGAGCGAGGACAACACGCCCAGCCACGCTGCGGTCGTCACCGTTTCACCCACGAACAACGGTCCGGAGGATGCGGTCCCCGACCAGGCGAAAGTCGCGAGCGCCGCGTTCCACGCTCCCGCCATCGCCGCGGCAAGCACGAGCCGCAGTCCCCGGACGCGGCCTTCCCAGCCGACCGCCAGCAGCACGGACAGCAGCAGGAATCCCAGCGAGGCGATCCCGTAACCGATCGTGGCGACCGGGTCCACGCTAGCGCGCTCCTTTCCCGAAAATGATCACCTCGACGGTCTGAATCAGAATGGCCAGGTCGAACAGGAAGCTGCGGTTCTTGATGTAGTAGAGATCGTACTTGAGCTTTTCGACCGCATCCTGCTCGGACGATCCATACGGATAGCAGAGTTGGGCCCAACCGGTCAGGCCCGGCGGTACGCTGTGACGCTCGTTGTAATAGGGCAGCGTCTCCACGAAGGAACTGACAAATTCCGGCCGCTCGGGCCGCGGGCCGACGAAACGCATGTCCCCGCGCACGACGTTCCAGAGCTGCGGAAGTTCGTCGAAACGGCTGCGCCGCAGCCAGCCTCCCACCCTGGTCACCCGGCCGTCTTCCTCCGTCGCCCAGCGCGCCACGCCATCGGCTTCGGCATCGATCTTCATGCTGCGGAACTTGCGCACCTTGAAGATCCTGCCGTCGTTGCCCACGCGGTCCTGCCGGTAGAGCACCGGCGCGGAAATGCCGTCCTCGAGTTTGATCGCGATCGCCGCCAGCAGCATCACCGGCCAGGCGACGGCCAGCAGCACCAGGCTGGCCGTGATGTCCAGGATCCGGCCCACCAAGTCCCGTCCCCAGGAACGCTTGAAGCCCTGCGAGAAGATGATCCAGCTCGGGTTCAGCACGTCGAGGCGGACGGCGCCCGTTTCGCGCTCGAGGAAACTCACGAGTTCCAGCACATCGATACCGTTGATGCGGCAGTGCAGCAGCTCGCGCAGCGGGAACTCCTGGCGACGGTCGTCCATGGCCACGACGATCTCGTCCACGTCATTGTTTTCGCAGTAGGCGAGCAGGTCGCTGCCCGTATCCACGACCCTGGCGTCCGGGATCGAGCGCGTCTCGCCCGCGGCCGGCAGGAAACCGACGACCACGAAGCCCATCCGGTCCGAGCGGCGTTTCAGGTTGGCAATGCTCTGCGCCTGCTTTCCGGTGCCGTACACGAGTATCCTGGTCTTGAGGAAGCCGTCGCTGACGAAACGCATCAGCACGAAACGGGCGACCAGCGCCGCACCGGCCCAGAGCGCGACCGCCATGGCGAAGTCCGCAAGCGCCAGCCGTGAATTGGGGAACGAGTAGAGCACGATCGCGATTGCGATCAGCACCGTCACCGAAACCAGCAGGAACCGCAGCGCGAGGCCGAACATGTGCTCGCGCAGGCGTGTGTTGTAGAGACCCATGGCGCCGCTCGCGATCAGCAGCGCGAACGCGAACAGCAGCCCGGTGGACCAGTGCGGCAGCGCCTGGACGAAGGCGATCGTTCCCCAGCGCGTCGCGACCATCACCAGCGCGACGACCGCGAACATCACCTCGAGCATCATCAGCACGAGGATCGGAAGCTGGACGTGGTGTCTCAGAATACGGACCGACATGCATCCCCTGGCATGACTGAGCAAGCCTTTTCTTGAGGGTCCGACCGCGCCGTCCCTGGGGCAGTGAACCGCTGCAATCCGACGAACCGCCGCCAGTCTAGAGCAACCCCCGGCGCAAAATGTGCGCCCAGTCACGGATCCGAAGAAACAGCCCGTCAGATCAGCGGGTTACGTGAATCTGCTGGCGCGAAAACAGTCTGTCGCCGTTTGGCGAATCGTTCCTGCGTCAGGACCTTGCATACGGATTCTCCACTGCTCCATTACCTATCGCCGCGTGATGCATGTCTCAACGGCACTTGTGAACGCTGCGCATACTCCATCGCACGGGCAAACCCGGCGAAAGCTGGGGACGCAAAGCCTCCGGGCTAACGGTTCGCAAGAACCCACGCTAGCGGGGTTGCCGACAAAGCGAGAACTTTGTCGCCAATCAGGTACAGGCAGTGCCTGACACGTCCCCCGCGCTCGCCTAGATTTCGGCGCGCACCAAGGCAATGCGCCAAGGGGACGAGACGATGGAAGCGCTTCGCATCGGCAGGCAGAACCTCGCAATGGTTGCAGTGGCGATGCTGTGCACCGCATGCTTCGGCAGCTCATCCGAAGACGAACCGGCCTCGCAGCCCCCGCCTCCCGTTGCCAATCCTCCTCCGCCGCCGGCAAACAATCCGCCGACGATCTCCGGCACGCCGCCGACCAGCCTCGTGGTCGGTGAAAACTACAGTTTCACGCCCACCGCGTCCGATCCAGACGGCGACACTCTGACGTTCAGCATCCAGAATCGCCCGACCTGGGCAACGTTCAGTACCAGCACCGGTCGGCTGAGCGGCACGCCGCAGGCCGGCGATGTCGGCCAGTTCTCGAACGTTCGCATCAGCGTATCGGACGGACGCGGCGCGAGCGCCCAGTTGAATGCCTTTTCGATTGCGGTCAACCAGGTGGCGCTGGGCAGCGTCACGTTGTCCTGGAGCCCGCCGACCACGAATGCCGACGGCACGGCGATCACGAACCTGGCCGGTTACCGCATTTACTATGGCCGCAGTTCGTCGGCGCTGGATTCGACGGTGGTCGTGTCGAATCCCGGCACGACGCGATGGGTGATCGACAACCTCTCACAGGCGACCTGGTACTTCTCAATGACCTCGTACAACACGAGCGGCATCGAGAGCACCCGCTCGCCAGTCGTCTCGCGCTCGCTGACCTGAGCCGCACCGCCTTCGGCGGATTTGACCGCCGCAGCGCCTTCGGTCACGCTGCCGCCAGGCAACGGCGGGAGCAACGATGGCCAGCCTCGAAGAGCAGTTTGCGGCCGCCCAGGCGGACGTCCAGAAGCTAGCGGAGCGTCCGGACAACGATACCCTCCTGGAGCTCTATTCCTTCTACAAGCAGGCGACCGAGGGCGATGTCCGGGGCGACAAGCCCGGGGCGTTCGATTTCAAGGCGCGAGCCAAGTATGACGCCTGGGAAGCCCGGCGCGGCATGAGCCGCGATGTGGCGATGAAGGCCTACGTACGCCTCGTGGAGCACTTGAAATAGCGTCGGTTCCCGGCGCGAAGGCCCTGCTGCTGGGCCTGCTGGCCCTCGCCCTCCCGGCGCTGGCGCTGATCGGTCGCCTGCCGTCGCACCCGATCATCCTCCGCGTTCTGCATGACACCGCGCATGCGCCCGTGTTCGCCGCCCAGGCCCTGGTGCTGCTGCGGTTGCTGGGTCTCGCGACCCGCTGGCCGTGGGCCATTCGTTGCGTTGCTGCATTCGTGCTGGCCGTCGCGACTGGCGGCGCCGTGGAGCTGGTGCAGCTGTCGATTGGCCGGGCCGCTGAGTGGAGTGACCTGCTGCGGGACGTGCTGGGCGCGGCTGCGGGACTCTCGCTCGCCTCCTGGCGCAATGCGGGCACACGGCAACGGGCCCGGCGCTGTCGGTGGGGCACGGCCTTCTTCGCACTGGTGGTCGCCATTGTATGGCCCATTGGCGAAGCCGCCCTTGGATATGCCATGCGCGCCTACCGCTTCCCGGACCTGATTGCCTTCGCTACAGCGTCGGACCGTTACTTCCTGCGACTGCAAGGCGTTGTTGGCAGCCCGCAGCCGCTCCCGCAGGCCTGGGCCCGTGCCGGCGACCCGACGAGCCTGGCGGTGGATATCAGGAGCGGACTCTGGCCTGGCATTGCGCTCCTCGAACCGACTTCCGACTGGTCAAGTCGCAGGCGCCTGGTGCTGGATCTGACGAACCCGGGGCCCCGATTGCGTGTGCTCATGCTGCGCGTCCACGATCGAGCGCACGACAATCGCGCGGAAGACCGGTTCAACGCGCGGCTCGAACTCCCACCCGGCCGGCGAAGCCGATTCGAGTTCCCCTTCGAGCAGCTTGCATCTGCACCGCGAGCGCGACCGCTCGACTTGCAAGCGGTCGCCGGCGTGATCCTGTATGCGCCACGAGGAACATGGACGGCTGGCGACACCTTCTATGTCACGCGCATTCGACTCGAGTAGCGGAACTGTCGAAGAGTCTTACACTGCGCGCCTCGACGCGGGACTCGACGCAGGGATCACGCGCGTAACCCATTGGAAAGGCCTGTCTTGCGGCGGATGGCATCGAATTTGCAGCTTTCATTGGCAGAAAGTGTTTCCGCTAGGGTGGCAGGTGATTATGTTGAAGAGAATCTTTGCAAGCGGCATGTTACTGGGACTGCTCGTGCTGGCTGCGCCGGCGCGCGCGATCCCGATCACCGGTGAGCTGTACACGGACGGTAATTTCATCACGAACACCGGCGATCTCGGCACGGCCACCGCGATCTATATTCCGCTCGCCTGGACCGCCGGCGGCACCGGCAGCTTCGCGGTCGCCAACAGCGGGCCATTCGAAGTCACCTACGCCACATTCACCTTCAATCCGCTGGCTGCGCCCGTGAGCCCGCTGTGGTGGTTCAGCGACGGCACGAACATGTACAGCTTCGTCATGGATGCAGTCGATATCGTCGCGCAGTCCTGGGACACGCTCGAGCTTTTCGGCTACGGCACGCTCTTCATTACCGGCTACGATCCGACGCCAGGCACCTGGAGCTTCTCGACTTCCTGCAAGAATGTGGGCTGCACGGGTCGTTTCCATTTCACGACCGGCGCGTCTTCGGTGCCCGAGCCTGGCACCCTCGCGCTTCTTGGGTTCGGACTGCTCGGACTGTCGCTGGCGCGGCGCCAGCACTTGAAGTCCCGCTGAGTCCGGCATCATCGCTTCACGGCACGAAGGGCCCCACAAGGGGCCCTGATTTGCTGGCGTCCCCACGGGGATTCGAACCCCGGTTGCCGCCGTGAAAGGGCGGTGTCCTAGGCCTCTAGACGATGGGGACCCGGGAAATTGGTGGAGCCAGGCGGGATCGAACCGCCGACCTCTTGCATGCCATGCAAGCGCTCTCCCAGCTGAGCTATGGCCCCACGCGAAGGCCGCGAATTCTCGGCCAGATACTCCAGGGTGTCAACGTCTTACCATCCGCCGATGGCTCCTGCTCACGCTTCCTGCGCCGCGCTGCTGCTGCTCGCGGGGTCCGCATCGGCAGCGGATTTCGAAACCGAGAAGGCGCGAGTTCGCGTCGCGGAAGTCGCCACTGGCCTGGAACGACCGTGTGGGCCCGCCTTCCTGCCGGATGGCCGCCCGCTGGTCACCGAAAGACCGGGCCGGCTGCGCGTGGTCGCGAGCGATGGCAGCGTTGCGCCGCCGGTCGCTGGCGTTCCCCAGGTCCACGCGAAGGGCCAGGGCGGTTTGCTGGACGTGGGCGGCGGAGGCACCAGCGCGACGGTCTCGAGCAGCCCGGGCATTACCGGGTGCCATCCATCGCGACCAGCGGGCTCGCGTTCTACACCGCGGATCAACTGGCGGGATGGCGAGGGAGCGTCTTCGTCGGCGGTCTGGCCGGCAAGGTGCTGGTGCGGCTGGAACTAGATGGGGAACGGGTCGTTCATGAGGAACGCCTGTTCGGGTCGCTCAAGGAGCGCATCCGCGACGTCAGGCAGGGACTGGATGGTTTGCTGCACCTGCTGACGGATTCGCCGCAGGGCCGACAGCTGCGAGTCGAGCCTGCGGTGAATCGGGAGTAGTTGCGGAGCGAGCTATCAAGGACGCCGGCGACGCAGCGCGGGCACCAATCCCAGCAGGCCGAGTCCGAGCAGTCCCAGCGTACCGGGCTCGGGAACGGAGGCCGGCGTGAAGGTGACGAGCAACCCAAGGTCGTCAAAGTCCTTGTCATTCGGGTTGCCGCCGGAATCATCGAGCAGGATGTACCACTGGTTCTCGCTAACCTGGATGAGGCCGAACACCATCAGATTGCTGATCGCGAAGTCGCTGCCGTTCCACACCGAAGACGAGGTGCCGCTGGACGTAAAGCGGAAACTGAGCAGGCCACCGCTGGTGGAATCCGCGCAGGTCTGACCGGCGACCGCCGAGCTCGTGCTGAAGCTGCAACCCCCTGCCTGTATCGAGAACGTCACCCGGTTGGTATAGCCCGCTTCCTTGCCGACATACGTGTACGTGAGCGAGCCGGCTCCGAGCGCCTGGAGCGCGTAACCGACCAGCACGGTCTGCGAGGCCCCGCCCGCCAGGCCCAGGTCGTTGTTGTTGTTGGTGGTGTAGGTCGCGCCATTTGCCGCACCGGGGTCGGTAATGGTCAACGCTTGCGCGGCATGACCAAACAGCGCAAGTCCGGCTGCCAGTCCGAGGGTCGCGGAGAAACGGGACAGCGTTCGCATGCGGACGCACTCCAAAGTGGCTATCCATCAGAAAGCAACTACCGTGCCAAATGACAGATAACCAGATCAATCAGAGGCTTGCGATCAGGCGCCCGTTGCGACCGTAAGCATTTCCGACGCACCGTCGCACTCGTAATTGACGGCTCGGGCGGGCAGAATTTCCGCGTTCAATCAACCATCCGTGGGGCCGATGCATGGCGACCGCCGACACGCGCCTGGCCGTCTGGTTGGGCCTGGTCTGCGCGCTGATTGGCCAGGCTGTCTCGGCCCAGGCAGCAGGAGGCCAGGTGCCGCAAATTGAGACTGAGGCGCGGACGCTCGTGATCCTGGGGGCGTCTTACGCCAACGGTCTCGGCCAACCGCCGCTACCGGGGTTCGCCCGCGTGGTGAATCGCGGCGTGGGTGGCGACAACACCGCGGCCATGTTGGCCCGATTCTCGACCGACGTCGCCAGCCTGAAACCGGCGGCCGTCCTCATCTGGGGTCACGTCAACAACATCACGCAGGCGCGGGCTGAAGGGATCGAGGGCGCCAAGCAGGCTGCACGCGAGCACTACGTGGAAATGCTGCGCCGGGCGCGCGATGCCGGCATCGAACCCATTTTCGCGACCGAGATCCCGTGGACCGAGCCCACCGGTTTCCTGAACACGCTGTACGGCTGGTACGCGGCATTGGCCGGCAAGACGAGCTACGCCGCCAGGGTCAGCGGCCACGTGCGCGAAGTGAACGAGTTCCTGAAGTCGCTGTGCCAGCGCGAGCGGTGCCGCGTGCTCGATTTCGAGGCGGTCTTCGCGAATAAGACCGGCACGCGAAGATCCGAGTACGCCTCGGACGACGGCAGCCACATCAGCCGGGCCGGCTACGCCGCTCTGACCGCCTACGCGGCGCGCGAATTGCGGCGCACGCCATAAGCCCGGCGCGGGCCTTCAGGCGCGCTCCGCCGCGAACGTGCCCTGGAACTCCGCGCGCAGCGCCGCGCGGTCATACTTGCCGTTGGGGCTGCGCGGCAGCGAGTCGCGCCATTGAATCCGCAGCGGAAGCATGAAGCGCGGCAAGCGCCGCCCGAGCGCGTCCAGCAGCCGCTCGTCGTCGGGCGCCACGTCCTGGGCCGGCGTGACCGCGAGCACGATCGCCTGCCCGAGACGCTCGTGCGGCACTCCGACCGCGACGGCGTCACGCACGAGGCCGGACGCGTAAGCTTCCTCCTCCACTTCGGTCGGGCTCACGCGGAAAGCGGATGTCTTGATCATGTCGTCATTGCGCCCGATGAAATACAGGAAACCCTCACGGTCGCGACGCACGATGTCGCCGGACCACACCTCGCGTTCGGGGACGCGCGCGTCCACCGGCTGGCCCGGCACCGGCTTGAATCTGCGCGCCGTCCTTTCCGGATCGTTCCAGTATCCCAGGGACACCAGCGGGCCACGGTGCACCAGTTCGCCCGGCTCGCCCGCCTCGCAGAGACGCCCGTCGGGCCGCAATACCAGGATTTCCGCGTTGGGAATCGCGCGGCCGATCGAGTCCGGCCGGCGGGCCAATTCCTCCGGCGGGAGGTAGGTGGACCGGAACGCCTCGGTCAGGCCGTACATGAGGTAGATCTTCGTCCCGGGCAGCAGTGCGCGCAAACGGTCCAGCGTCGCCCGTGGCATCGCGCCCCCCGAGTTCGTGACGTAACGCAACGTCGTCGCGGCCGCCGCAGGCCAGTCGAGTCCCGCCAGCTGGATCCAGATCGGCGGCACGCCGGCAAGCGCGGTGATCCGCTCGCGCTCGATCGTCAGCAGGACCTCTTGCGGCAGCCGGTAGTCGAGCAGGACCAGCGTGGCGCCCGCCATCAGCGCGGTCGCCACCTGGTTGAAGCCGTAGTCGAAACTGAAGCTCAGGACCGCGAGCACGCGATCGTCCGCGCGGCATTCCAGGTACTCCGCGACCGAACGCGCGCCGATGACGAGGTTGCTGTGCGAGACGACGACGCCCTTGGGCTTCCCCGTGCTGCCCGAGGTATAGAAGATCATCGCGGGGTCATGCGGTGCCGGACGCCCGGCAACCGGGCCCTGGTTGGCGACGAGCCGGTTCCAGGGTACGACCGAGAGGCCGCCGTGCGGTTCACCGGTTTCCTCGACCGCGACGATCGCCTTCAGGCCAGAGAGCACACCGAGCTCCGCCAGCAGGCCCGGTATGCGCGCGCCGGTCGTGACCAGCGCGGTCGCCCCGCTGTCGCGCAGGATGTGACTCACCTGCGGCGCCTTCAGGAGCGCATTGATGGGAACCGCGATGGCGCCGGCCTTCAGCACGGCGATGAGCGCCGCCACCTTTTCAATGCGCTTCGGCATCAGCACGGCCACGCGATCGCCACGAACGACGCCGAGCGCAGTGAGACCCGTCGCCGCACGGTCCACCAGCCGGTTCAGGTTGGCGTACGTGATGGACTGGGCGCGGTCCACGACGGCGATCCGTTGCGGCGCTCGCGCCACCGCGGCGGGCAACAGGTCCTGAAGTAGGTCGGTCATGGCAGCATCCGTGTCGCGTGCGCGGGATTCACGACCCTGGATTCCGGTTCACCAACGGCCGGCCCGCGCTCAGGGAATGTTCCGCGCAATGTGTGGGCCGACTCGGCGCACGACCCACAGCGGAAGGCGGCGCCAGGCGGCAATGGCGTTACGGTACTTCGGGTTGTCGACGTTGAGCGCCGGCATCGCGCCGCCCCGCGGGCGGTGATAATACCAATAAAGCTGCAGCGCATTCGCGTTCCACCGCGTCTTGAACCACTCCCCTCCGGAATCCACCGTCGAGCGGCCGAGGTGGAAGCGCCCAAACCCTAGGCGGCATGCTTCCTGGATCATGTGCCAGTAAAGCACGTAGTTTGCGTTCAGGCTCCGCGCAACCGGCATGCCCCCGGCCCACATCCCCTCGATGACTCCGCCCTGCATGCCGTTGCAGGCGACCGCCACCGGCCGCTCCCCGTACCTGCAGACGTGGATCCGGGTCTCCCCGGGGAATTCCGCGAGCACGGAGGCGAAGAACCCGCGTCCGTAGAGCGGCGTGCCCAGGTCGCGCCACGAGCGCTCCAGTACGGCAAAGAATTCCTCGAACAGTTCCCAGCCTCCGCTGGCCACGACCAGCTGGTTCTTCATCGCGCGACGCACGTTCGTGCGGTGCTTGCTCGTGAATCCGTTCCACAACACGTCGGGATCCCGGTCGAGTGCGATGGACATGCTGACCTTGTGGGTCGATGACGCGAGATCCGTGGGAATGCGCGCGGCACAGCGCAACTCCAGGTAGTCGACTTCCAGTTCGTGCGACTTCCGGATCGCCGCGTCGATCAACGCCCGGGCCACCGCACCCGAATCGGCGCAAGGTCCGCCAAAATTGAGGAACGGCATCGAGCACAGGATCCGCCCGAACAGCCGGCTCGACAGCAGGACCAGCGGCAGGACCCCGACGACCTGGTCATCGCTGCGCGCCATCAGGTAAAAGGGCTCGACACCCAGGCTCTCGCGCAGGATCCGGCTCCACCCGAAGCGGTGGTAGAAGGAGCCTGCTTCACTCGCCAGCACGAAGCGGTCCCAGGATTCCGCGTCCGTCTCCCGGGCGATTATGATTGCCGGCGGAGTGCCGCCGCCGGCGGCTTCCCGCTGATCCGCGTCCGTGCGTGCCGCGATCTCTTGCATGATGGCCAGATGCTACACGAGGAACCAAAACCAGCGGTCGCACCGCACCCGCAGCGGTCTCAGAGTCTGATTGGCGTCACAGACTGGCGATTCTCTCGACCGCTCGACCGATCCGCTTGAGCGTCTCCCCCCGCCCCAGGATCGCGAGCGTCTGGTCGATGGGCGGCGAGACCCCGCCGCCCGAGACCGCGACCCGAAGCGGCTGCGCGACCTTGCCGAGGCCGGCGCCGCTCGACTCCGCCAATGCCTGGATCGCGCCGTGAATCGACGGTGCGGACCACTCGCCGAGGGCCGCGAGCGCCGCCCGCGCCTGCTCGAGCAGCGGCCTCGTCTCGGCATTCAGGTTCTTGCGCGCGGCCTTCTCGTCGTAGGCGGCGGGAGCTTCGAAGAAGAACCGGCTCGCCTGCGCCATCTCCTTGAGCGTCTTCGAGCGCTCGCGCTGCGCCTCAATGACCGGCTCGAGCGCGGGCCCCCGGGAAGTGTCGACGCCGAGGCGCTCGAACTGCCAGCGCAGCTCCTTCGCGATCTCGGACGGCGGGGTCTTCATCAGGTGCTGCTGGCTGATCCAGGCAAGTTTGTCCGGATTGATCGCCGAGGCCGACTTGTTGACGTCGGCGATGTCGAACAGGCCGATCATCTCCTCGAGCGTGAAGATCTCCTGGTCGCCGTGCGACCAGCCAAGCCGCGCGAGGTAG
>Ga0114938_1002521_pt1 | contig 11463 bp, 10 predicted proteins | sample AshMeaBigSpring_FD_88675 | JGI IMG/M metagenome (GOLD analysis project Ga0114938, IMG submission 88675) | Groundwater microbial communities from Big Spring, Nevada to study Microbial Dark Matter (Phase II) - Ash Meadows Big Spring | ecosystem: Environmental > Aquatic > Deep subsurface >...
GAATCGCATATGTGGGTACCGGGAATCCGGCGCCACCCAATCTAGCCGACCCAGCGGGAGGGGGTCGGTGCCGCAATCGCCGGTTCAGTAGCTGAACGGCCACGCCTTGAAGTAGTTGCGGACCCGCAGCCAGATTCCCATCAGTCCCAGCGGCTCCAGGATGAGAAAGCCGATAATCAGCAAACCGAACAGGATCCGTTCTAGCTGGGAGGCGGTGAGGAACCCGCCCGCCGAGGCGGTGGTGACAAAACGCTCGAGCAGCGGGAGGTGGCGAACGGCCAGCTCGATCAGCTCGGGCAGGGTGGTGATGAAGAAAGCCCCCACGATCGATCCGGCGATGCTGCCGGCTCCCCCGATCAGAATCATGGCAATGTAGCTGACGGAGAGCAGCAAGTTGAACCCGGAGGGTTCCAGCACCCCAGACATCGCATACAGCAGGGCTCCGGCGACGCCGGCATAGAAGGCGGAGAAGCTGAATGCCAGCGCCTTGGTGGCAGCCAAGTCGATCCCCATCACTTCCGCCGCCAGATCGCGATCGCGCACGGCGGCGAAGGCCCTTCCCCACTTGGATCGCACCAGGTTCTTGGCCAACAACGCCATTCCTATCAGCAGAAACAGCCCCAGCAGGTAGATCTTCTGCTGCTTGGTGAAATCGACACCCAGCACCGCGCCGTCTTGGTCGAAGCGAAAACCGAACAGCGACAGCAACGCGGTTCTGCGCCCGACTCCGGCGCCTCCGCTGAGTTGATCCCAGTTACGAAAGACGTGTTCGCCAACAAACACAAGACCCAAGGTGACAAACGCCAAGTAGAGACCCCTGAGGCGGACTGCCAACGGCGAGACCAAGGCTCCCACTGCGGCCGCTACCAACCCGGCGGCGGGGAGGGCGAGCACCAGGTCGAGGCCCAGGCCGAACACCTCCTTCCCCTTCTCTCCGGCCAGGGCGGCCCCGGTGTAGGCACCCACTCCCAGGAAGAAGGCATGGGCGAGGGAAACCTGACCGGCGTAGCCAGTCAGCAGGTTGAGGCCGATGGCGGCGATGGCGGCGAAGAACGCGGTTCCCAGCAGGATGATCCAGTGCTTGGGAAGCCAAGCCACCCCAATCAGAGCCGCCGCCACCGCCACCGCGAACGATACTCGTTGGGTTGTGCTCCGAAAGACCGCAGCGTCCGCCCGGTAGGAGGTCACCAGGCCGGGCCTGCCCTTCACACCCGCTCCACCTCCCGGGTCCCGAACAACCCGTAGGGACGGACCACCAAGACCGCGAACATCACAACGTAGGGGACCACCTGGCTGAAGTTGGCTCCCAAGAAACCTGCATAGGTGGACTGATAGGTAGCGGTGTAGGTCTCTGCAGTTCCGATGGCCAGAGCACCGACCAGGGCGCCCGGCACTGAGTCGAGCCCCCCCACCACCACCGCTGGCAGCGCCTTGAGCGCGACCAGCGCGCTCGACTGGCTGAGCCCGGCGAAACCGGTGCCAACGAAGGTTCCTGCCAGCGCCGCCATCCCGCCCGCCATCGCCCAAGCCAGAGCGAACATCCTCGCCACCGGCACCCCCTGCGCCAGCGCCACCTCCTGGTCCACCGAGGTGGCGCGCAGAGCCAGTCCTGTTCGAGTGCGGAAAAAAAGAAATACACCGGCCACTACCAACCCGGCTGTCACGATGGCAGCCAGCTGGCTGTGACGAATCACAACTCCACCCACTTCTAGCTTTCCGGCCCCCCAAGGGTCCCCCATCGCCCGCAGGTCGAGGCCGATCAGGTCATCTACCACGGTGCGAATGGCAACGTCGAGTCCGATGGTGAGGATCGCCACCGCGAACACCGGTTGTCCCACCATCGGCCGCAGGGCAAGCCGCTCTATCCCCAACCCCAGAAGAACAGTGACCGCGACTCCTGCCGCCAATGCCGCCCAGAACGGCAGTGGCAGCTGGATGCCCAACAATCTTTGCTGGGAGGTGGCTGCGAAGTAGCTGACAAAGTAGCCACCGAACAAAAGCAGGGCGGGTTGGGCGAAAGAAAGCACCCGAGTGGACTTGTAGATGATCACGAAGCCGAGCGCCAACAGCACGTAGATGGCGGCTACCGCAACCCCTTCGAAACCTGCTTGTAGGAAACGGGTCATCGATACATGGCTTCGATCAGGTCCGTGAACTTGTCCTCCAGCGCCTTGCGCTTGACTTTCTGGGTGGCCGTTAGTTCTCCCTGGTCGTGATCGAGTTCCTTGGCAAGCAGGCGAAAACGCTTGACTTGTTCCACCCGGGACAAACCGGAGTTGGTCTGGTCGACCACTCCCTGGATGAGGGCGATCACCGCGGGTTTCTCTGTCAGATCGCGGTAGGTGGTATATGCAATCGAGCTGCGTTGCGCCCACTTGCTGACGATGTCGAAATCGATCCCGATCAGAGCGGTGAGGAACGGCCGCCGATCCCCGATCACCACCGCCTCCTTGATGAACGGCGAAGTCTTCAGGGAGTTCTCGATCGCAGACGGCGAGATGTTCTTGCCGCCAGCCGTGATGATGATGTCCTTGATGCGGTCGACAATCTTTAGGAAACTCCCGTCCAGCCACTCCCCAACATCGCCGGTGTGGAGCCAGCCCTCGCCATCCAGAGCGGCGGCGGTGGCCGCCGGCTGCCCCCAGTAACCGGCAAAGACGCCGGGATGACGGATCAGCACTTCCCCGCTGATCGGATGCAGCTTGATTTCTGCTCCGCCATAAGCCTCGCCGACCGAGCCGAGTCGAACTCGGCCCGGGCGCGTGCCGGTGGCAAGCGCGGCGGTTTCGGTCAGGCCGTATGCCTCGAAAACCGGGACTCCGATTCCCATGAAGAAGCGGATTATTTCAGGAGCAATCGGAGCCGAAGCAGTGACTGCGTAGCGGCAACGCCGCAGCCCCAGCCTCTCCTTGAGGGCCCGGAACGCCACCAGCCAACCGATTCCGGCTAGCCCCCGGGTGACGGGGGTGGGTCGACCACCGGTCCTCGCTAACGATTTACCGATCCGGTCGGCGAGCGCCAACCCAGTTCGTAGCGTCAAGCGTTTGGTGAACGAGGCCTGGGCTGCCCCGATCAGCACTCCGGCGTGCAGCTTTTCGAAGATGCGGGGTACTCCCTGGAAGATCGAGGGCTGGGTCTCTCGTAGGTCTCGGATCACGGTATCGATCGATTCGGCAAAGTTGACAACCGTGCCAGCCGCCAGAGTGAACCACACCGAGAATGCCCTTTCGTACACGTGACACAGCGGAAGATAAGAAAGGATGAGGTCGCCGGGTCCCGGGGATGGTTCGATCAGCCCGCCCGTCCCCGCGATCGCCTGCAAGGCATATTCGATATTGCCAACTTTGAGAATCGAGCCTTTGGGAGGTCCGGTGGTGCCAGACGTGTATATCAGGGTGGCCAGGTCATCTGAATGGGCGGCAGCCATCCGCTCGGGTACTGCGGTGGGCTTGGCTTGGCGGTGCTGGCGACCGGTTTCTCGGAAGTCCTCCCAACTCATGAGGATCGCATCCGGGTAGGCGCGGATCCCCCTCGGTTCCAAGTAGATGATGCGTCTCAGCTGGGGAAGCCGGACGCGTACCGAGAGCGCCTTGTCAACCTGCTCCTGATCCTCAGCGAAGAGCACAACCGCTCCCGAGTCGGCCAGCAGGTGCTCGACCTCCGGGGGGGGGTTGGTCGGGTACACGCCGACGCTTGCCCCCCGCACTGCCATCGTGCCCAGCTCCAGATATAGCCATTCCGGACGGTTTTCGGAGTGGATCGCCACTCGCTCCCCCGGCTCCACTCCCAGCGCGATCAGCCCGTTGGCCACCTCCTCCACCGCTTGCCAGTACTCGGCGAAGCTGATGTCCTGCCACACCCCGAACGCTTTTCGCCTGAGGGCGACCTGGCCGGGGGCGCGCTGAGCCCAACCCTGCAGGCGGGTAACCGGAGTCAGCATCCCGACCTGAGCGGGAAGGGTGGTTGTCATGTTGCACCTCCGATCTCGGCATGCTCTTGTCCTAGATAGGCCCTGATCACATCCGGGTTGTGCTGAATTGCCTCCGGAGTGCCCAAGGCAACCGGGCGCCCAAAATCCAGCACCAACACCAGATCGGCCAGGTCCATCACCATCCGCATCTCGTGCTCGACCAAGATGATGGGGAGGTGGAGTTCCTCTTGCACATCCAGGATGAAGCGAGCCATGTCCTCGGTCTCCTCCAGGTTCATACCCGCCACCGGCTCATCCAGCAGAAGCAACGATGAATCCATCGCCAGCGCCCGTCCCAGTTCGACCCGCTTTCGGATACCAAATGGAAGTAGCCCAACCGGTGTGCGGCGATGGGCCTCGATTTCTAGGAACTCGATGATCGCTTCCACTACCCGGCGGTGTTCGTCCTCTTGGCGGCGGGCCGGTCCCACTCGCAGCAAGGCCAGCAGCGGCCCATAGCTAATCCGATGGTGACGACCCAGCAACAGATTGTCGAGCACCGTCATCCGGTCGAAGAGGGCAACGTTCTGGAAAGTCCTCGCTATCCCCATGGCGGCAATCCGGTGCGGGGGCATGCCCACCAGCTCCCTCCCCAGGAACTTGATCGAACCTTGCGGGTGGTAGACGCCGGACAGGCAGTTGAAGACCGAGGTCTTGCCGGCTCCGTTGGGTCCGATGATCGCGAACAGCTGACCCGGCAACACCGAGAAACTCACATGATCGAGCACCACCAAACCCTCGAATGCCAAGCGGAGGTCATGGCAGACCAGGATGGGACCGTCCGCTGCTGGTCGCGATTCTGTCAAGACAGCCATCGCTTACGCCGTTTGTAGTGCTTGACCTCTCGGAAAGATTTGTGTTCGCCGGCGGTCGACAATCCCAGATAAAACTCGCGAATGTCCTCATCCTTGGCCAGCTCGAGCGCCGGCCGATCCATCACGATCTTTCCGGTTTCCAAGACGTAGCCGTGGTGGGCGATGGAGAGCGCCATCTGCGCGTTCTGCTCCACCAGCAACACTCCGGTTCCGCCCCGATTGATGCTCACGATCAGGTCGCGGATCTCTGCCACCAAGCGAGGCGCCAGTCCCAGGCTTGGCTCATCCAGCAATAGGAAGCGGGGCTTCGCCATCAGCGCCCGGCCCATCGCCAGCATCTGTTGTTCACCGCCGGAGAGATAACCAGCAGTCTGGCTTCTACGCTCGGCCAACACCGGGAAGAGGCCAAACACCCGCTCGAGGCCTTGGGCAAGGCCCCGGCGGTTGCTGAAAGCGCCCACCCTGAGGTTCTCCTCGACCGTGAACTCCGAGAAGATACGCCGGCCTTCCATGACCTGGCCGACGCCGGCGGCAACGATCCCACTGGCCGAGTGGTGTTGAATCGGAATTCCGTCAAGGGTGATTTCTCCTTTGCGGATCTCGCCCCGGTGGACCGGAAGCAGACCGGTAATCGCCCGCAACAGCGTCGTCTTGCCCGACCCGTTGGCGCCGAGCAAGGCAACGATGCCATCTGCCGGGACTCGGAGGCTGATGCCGGCCAGCGCGAGGATCACGTCGTGGTAAACCACCTCGAGTCCTTTGATCTCTAGCATCTGACATCCGTAACGCTACTGAGTGAGACGCTCGACTGCCCGGATCAACGCCGAGTTTCCGACTAGGGCGGAAGCGGTGGAGCAAGCCTTCCTCCCCGAACCGTTGAACGTTTTCATACTGCGGCGGGCGGTACCAACCCTAATGGGTTTGGCTCCACTATCGTGCCGTCCTATGCACCAGGCGCTGATCGAGATAGCGGGGGGGCGGGGCCCGGCTTACCTGGGAGACAAAGATTCAACCGTGCGCCGCCTGGCCGTGTCCGCCTGCGTCGCCCTGCTCTGCCAGCCAGAGGTACGAGCTGGACTGGCGGAACGGGCTGGCCAAGATCCTGACGAGCGGGTGCGAGCTGAAGCAATCGAAGCGCTGGGGGGCCATGCCGAGGGGTGGGCGCCGGTGTGGCAACAGCGCGACGATCGGTCCGCGATCGTGCGGGAAGCGGTTGCCACTGCCTTCGGCGAGTTGCGGCGATCCGAGGCAGTGCCCTGGTTGATAGCAGCCACCGGAGACGCCGACTTGGCGGTTGCCGAAGCTGCAGTCGCCGCCCTGGGAGCCTTAGAGGACCGCCAAGCCCTCCCTCTCTTGCTCGCACTTTCCGAGCGGGCACGACCACAAGTCCGCCGCCGGTCGTTGGTTGCCCTCACCGCTTTCGATGATCCGGCCGCCCAGCTTGCTTTGCAAAAAGCTTTGGACGATCGCAACCCGATGGTTCGCGAGGTGGCGGAAGCCGCGCTCGGCAGGGGTGGCAAGACCTCCTGCTGCTGAGTGTCATCGCCACGGAAACCGAAAACCTTCGAACGGTTCGGTCAGCGTGGCGAGGAATGCGACGACAGTTGTCGCATTCCCATCCCGAAATTGGTGCTACTTAGTACAACAGTTGTCGCAGTTGGCACCAATTTCGGGGAGCCAGGCGACGCCTGTCGTCGTTTGCCGCACCAATTCGGGTGGGAACCGATTACGAGCCTCGCACCCACTCAGCTCCTCCCTCCCAATGCTCTTTCTTCCAGATCGGCGCGCTCGCCTTGAGCTCATCGATGATGGCCGCCGCCGCCGAGAATGCCTCGGCCCTATGTTCAGCGCTTACCGCCACCGCAACCGAAGGTTCCCCCACCGCAACAACACCGACCCGGTGCTCAACCGCAACTGCAGTCACCGCCATCCGGCTGCGGACTCCGGCCACGATGGCGCTGACGCTTCGCTCGACTTCGCCCACAAACGCCTCGTATTCGAGGTGGGTAACACCCGTTCGGGGCCCGGCATGATCACGGACTGTGCCGACAAACAGCACCAGGGCTCCAGCCCCCGGTCGCCTCACCTGGTCGAGCAGAGCTCCCAGATTCAGCGGATGCTCTCTTACCTGAATGTAATCCACGCCTGGCACAGTATGCCTACCTTATACAATTGCCCCCGTGACCTACCTGCCACCCCAAGAACCGACCCCCACTCGACCGCCTGAGCTGGCTCCGCCTGAAACCCCGACCTATTTTCCCGAAGCCTCCGACCCCCGGCCGACGCCACCTACTCCACCCCTCGCGGTTCGCGGTCCTCGGCCAAGGCGAATTGGACCATTGATCTTGGCGGGGCTGGTGGGAGCTGCGGTTGCGCTCGGCGGGGTGTGGGTAGGCCGCCAGAACCAAGGCGTAGAAGTCGTCTCGCCCGCCACCTCACGCCCGGTTGCCGCGGTTTCCAACCCGCCCCAATCCCTCGCCCCGACAGTGGCCTCCGCGGTTGCCAGCAAAGTGATACCTTCGGTTGTTCAAGTCAAGATCGTGCAAGGTGAGGTGCTGATCGGCTCTGGCTCAGGAGTCGTGCTGAATGCCGACCAAGGCCACATCGTCACCAACCATCACGTGATCAACCGCGGAGGCCAAGTGAAAGTCGAGCTGGCAGACGGGAGGGTGTATGACGCCAGCGTGCTCGGCAGCGACAGTCGCACCGATTTAGCCCTGCTCCAGATCAGCGCCCGCGACTTGATTCCGATCGAGCAGGGCGCCAGCGTGGCACTTGAGATCGGGAGCTTGACGGTGGCGGTTGGAAATCCGCTCGGTCTGCTGGGTGGACCAACCGTCACGGTTGGCGTGTTATCAGCCCGAGACCGGTTTGTTGGCGGATCGACCGAGGATGACACCCTGTTCGGGATGCTGCAGACTGATGCCCCGATCATCAGCGGATCCAGCGGTGGCGCGCTGGTTGATGCCAGTGGCCGCTTGATCGGCATCACTTCTGCGGTAGGACTCTCCGACATCGGACCAGAAGGTCTCGGTTTCGCGATTCCGATCGAGGTGATGCAGCGCGTCACTCGCGAGTTGGCCGAAACCGGTCGGGCCAGTGCACCTTTCCTTGGGATCGAAGGACGCACCGCTTTTCAAGCTGCCACCGACGGCGGCGAGATCCCGATCGGGGTCGAGGTGAACCAACTGATCGGAGAATCTTCGGCCGGAGCCGGCGGAGTACTCCAGGGCGATGTCATCGTTAGCATCGACGGCAGTCAAGTACGCACAATGGAACGCCTGGTTGGGATGATACGCCGTTACTCGGCGGGGAACCAGGTCAGTCTCCAGATCGAGCGGAACGGCAGTCAGCTCGACATTTCGGTTGTGTTGGGCGAACGCACCCAGGGTTGATAGTGCTCCATTCCCGGTTCCAACTATCCGATACCATCTAGGAAAACCGTGACTACAGCTCCATCCATCCTCGATCAGACGCGGCTTGGCGTCACCGTGCCTGCCGCGGCCTGGCGTCATCGCTGGGTGGTCCTATTCGGGGGCTTGCTGGGAGGCGTGCTGGGGGTTGCCTACTCCTACCTGACTCCTCCCCGCATCACTGCCGAAATCCAGATCGAGGTGGAAGACCCCTCGGCAACGGCAGTCTTCGGATCTTCGTTGAGCAGCGATGCCGAGCGCTACACCGCCACCCAGGCCGAGATCCTCGAGTCCCGCAGTGTTGAACAGCAGGCCGCCGAACTGCTGATCGCCAAGGGCCAATCGCTAACCGCCGAGGAGATAGACAAAGCGGTGGCGGTAGAGGCAGGAAGAAACAGCTCACTCATCACCATCACCGCCACCCGGCCAGATGTCGACTCGGCAACTGCAGTTGTCGAAGCGGTGGTGGCCGCCTACAAAACGAAGAAAGCGGAGAGCGCCATACGGGCATCTGAGCCCCAAATCAGCGAACTCGACCGCTCCCTCGACGTGATCGGCGGCCGGATTGTCGACCTTCACACTGCGATCGGGGAGGCTACCGGGCGGGCGGACCTGGACGCCCTCTTCGCAACCAATGTCGCCGAGATCGGCCAACTCAATGCAGAACTGGCAACTGCCTCGCTGACTCGTGCCCTCGAAATCAAGGCTCGCATAACCGATCTCGCCGCCGCCATCCAGGTCTACCTGCAGATCCAGCAGGCAGAACTCGGCAACCCCCTGGTGGGCAGCCTGCGTGATGAACTGACTGCCGCCAACCAGCGTCGGGCAAACCTGGAGCTTCGTCGTAGCGAGATCGAGGTCGACACCACCCTGCGAGCGGGTGGAATCGTGTTCGAGACGCTCACCGAGAGATCACCCGGCAACGGGCGAGCTCCTTCCAGGTTTGGCTTGGCGGGAGGGCTGTTGGGAGGCCTACTTGGGCTGGGACTCGCATACTGGTTGGCAGAACGGCATCTCTCCTTCACCGATCGCAGCGAGCCAGAGCTGCTGGTGGGGAGCGCCGCCCTGGCCGAAATCCCCGACTTCGCCTACGAAGGCATCAAGGACATGCTCCCAGTGCAGAGTTCACCTCGCACCCAAGTTGCCGAGTCGTTCCGGTTTGCCGCCGCCGGTCTGGATATCAAGGTCCGAGGTGGGATCAAGTCGATCATGGCAGTCTCAGCATCGGTGGGGGAAGGGAAGACCGTGGTGGTTGCCAACACCGCCATGGCGGCCGCTCGCGAGGGCAACCGGGTGCTGGTGATCGACGCCGACTTTGGAAACCAGGCGCTCACCCAGCTGCTCACTCGTGGGGGCCAGCCGCCGCAGGGGCTTACCGAGTTGGTCGAAACCGGCGCCGACCTCAGGCATACTGGAGTAAGCGTCAAAGTGGCAGGTGCGGCATCACTCACTCTACTTTCGCGGGGGCATCGCCCGGTCACACCAGCCAACTTCTTTCGAAGCGCGGCGACCCGGGTGTTCTTCGAGGCGGTCCGGGAGGAGTTCGATCTGATCCTGATCGATGCTCCTCCCTTGCTGCAGGTGGCCTATACCTCAACGATTGCCCGCTATTGCGATGCCGCCATGTTGGTGGTGAACCACGGCAGCCGGGTACAACATCTGAGCGATTTGATGGAGCGTCTGGAGTTCATCGGCACCCAGACCATCGGCTATGTCTACAACCGAGGGCCGCTCAAAGACATGGTGCTGGAGGGATCCCTTGCCGACGTGATCGAGCGAAGGTCCCAACTAGCAGAAAAGCCCGAGAAGGCGACGAAACCTCGCCCCTAGCTGGCTTCGGCTGCGCCTGGCAGCCAGCGCGGCGAGACGGCTCGAGCACCCGACCAGTAGGCCAAGGACTGCAATCCTGGCGTCGCGCGCTTCGGAAATCGCTGGTAGCAACGCCGGCCCCAATTCCCTTGTCCTGGGTGGTATCTGTGGAGCGCGTAAAGTCTTCACGCGGCTGAATTTTCGCGTTCTTGCCTGGCGTCTGCCCTGACGGCTAGGGTCCGGCGACCTTGGCGCCCCGTGGCACTCGTTCACGTTGGGTCCACACAAAGGAGTCCCGCATGGGCCGAACTTCCAGCCTTGACGTCGGAACTGCTGCCGGGTCCTCAGGGGACCGGCGCAAGGTGCGTTGGGCGAAGTCGATCCAATCTCGCGCTAATAACCGATTCGTGGCGAAACACCAGGACTCGTTCAGCAGCTGGGGCAAGGCTTCCTACCGCAACCAGAACCGACTGTCTAGTCCCCGGGATCAAGATTATTGCAGGGAATGGCGAAGCCTTGACGCTGGAGGCGCGGAAGAACGCCGGCCGTGACTCAACTGAGGAGGAGTGCAGTGTCTTGGACCAAACGCCTGGCAGCGAGCCTTGGCTTAGTGGCGGTACTTAGCTCCGGCTTCATTGCCCTCCCCGCGGTTGCGGCCGGAACCGACACCTTCCTCGTCCATGACGCCGCCAGCGGGCGCTGGACCACCACCGGCGGAGTATCCTTCTACTACGGCAACCCCGGAGATTCCCCCCTGCTGTGCGACTGGAATCGGGACGGGAGTGACAGCGTCGGGCTGTATCGGGATGACGGTTTTCTCTACCTCAGAAACTCCAACACCCAAGGCCACGCCGACGTCAAGATCTTCTATGGCTTACCCGGCGATCGGCCGGTGTGCGGGGACTGGAACGGCGACGGGACCGACACTATCGGGATCTTCCGTCCTTCTAACCAGACCTTCTATCTAAGGAACTCCAACACGCAGGGCTTCGGAGAGTTGACCTTCAAGCTGGGCACCACCGCCGATCTCCCCTTCGCCGGGGACTGGGATGGGGATGGCTGGGACACGGTAGGCGTACGCAATCCCACCTCGGGAAAGATCGTCCTGGCCGACCGCAAGGGGATCGCCACCTCCAGCGGTTTCTTTGGAGCGGCCGGCGACCGCCTGGTGGTCGGAGACTTCGACGGCAACGGCCGCGATTCGCTCGCCGTGCAGCGGAATACATCCTTACTCGTCGCCAACGATCTGGGCAACTCGTTCGCCTCCGCCGCCTTCGCCATCCGTGCCACCGGGCATGCGTTGGCAGGTCGGTGGGCCGGATCCACGGCTCCTGCCCCCGCCCCGCTGCCGCCTCCGCCCCCCACCACTACTCCGCCGCCTACTCCCACTACACCGCCGCCTACTCCCACTACACCGCCGCCTACTCCCACTACACCGCCGCCTACTCCCACTACA
>Ga0114938_1002523_pt1 | contig 11458 bp, 9 predicted proteins | sample AshMeaBigSpring_FD_88675 | JGI IMG/M metagenome (GOLD analysis project Ga0114938, IMG submission 88675) | Groundwater microbial communities from Big Spring, Nevada to study Microbial Dark Matter (Phase II) - Ash Meadows Big Spring | ecosystem: Environmental > Aquatic > Deep subsurface >...
GAATGTGAGTCATCACTACCTGGCGCACGCGTTGATCGACCAGGCGCACGCACACAACCTCGGCGTGTGGACGTGGACGGTCGATGACCCGGTGCGCGCCGCCAGGCTGGCGCAGCTGGGGGTGGCTGCGATCACAAGCAACTGGCCGGATCGCATTCTACCCGTAGTGCGCGGGTCGCGTCGCAGCATGCAATTCGAGTTGGGGGCAGCCCTTGTCGGTCATCGCCTCTGACGTGACGTGACGCCATTTCACGCCAGAGGCGATGACCGACGAAAACGACCTCGCCCCATTGCGAAATCGATCCTATGTCGAGATTCACATCGACTACGGTCGCTACAGCAAGGTGTTGACCATTGCCAGCAGTTCGCTCAGGCGCATTGGTTTGCTCATGTAGGCGTTGGCGTCTGCGGTCAGACTGTGCGACGGCGCCTTCACCCTGGCAGTGAACGACATTCTCGACGCCGTTGAGTTTGAGCAAACGCGTCAGCCGGGCGGCGTCCAGTTCGTTATCTTCCACAGTCAGCGCATGCTAACCGGCGAGTTCGGGTTCGGACGGTGCGGTCACGGCGGCCTGCTCTGGTGTGGCGGGCAGCCAGGGCAGGGCGATGGTGAAGTGGCTGCCAGCCCCGAGCGTGCTTTCGACGGTGACGCTGCCGCCGTGCAGGACAGTGAGGCGCGACGCCAGCCCCAACCGGCTGACGTAGACAAATCAGTTCGATTCAACATCGAGCCCCTAGATCACGTCATCAATATTTTCGGCGAGCAGGCGATAGTGAACGTCGTCGGTCATTGCCGCTGCGCTCTGCACTTGCAGTTCGAGAATGCGCTGGCGCAGCTAGGCGCCTTTTGGGGCGCGCCCTTAGAACGCAACAGGCTGCGGATGAAGAAGGCGCCGCCCTCTTCATCCGCAGCCTGTTGCACAAGCAGGGAAGACCGCGCGCTAATTACCGCGGCTGCGGCCCAATCACGTTGACTGTCAGGCTCTGCTCACTCTGTCCGACGCCGTAGGCCACCAACTTGTACTCGTACAGCCCCACTGCGTCTGGGCAGTCTTGCGAATTGCCGTTGCCCGGCCCACCCGCCACGACGGCGCCGCCGTTGCGCAGCAGGTTGACGCCCTGCGCGTTGTCGGTGCGCCACTCGAAGTTGACGCACTGGCCGCGCGGAATCTGGTTGCTGTTCACCGAGAATTGGCGAATCGCCGGCGGCTGCTGCGAGGGCGGCGGCGGGTTGTTGACGTTGATCGTCACCTGGCGCGAATCCTGCCCGCCGTCGTACTTGGTCACTTGCAAGGTGTAGGTCTTGGTGCCACCGGGGCAGACCTCGCGGTCGCTAACGCCGGCCACGCCTTCGCCGTCGAGATAGACCGCCTGCACATTGCGCACATCCCAGCGCAGCCGCGTACACTGCCCGCCATTGAGGTTGGTGTTGTCCGCCCAGAAGTTGATGCTGTAGTTGGGCGCCCCACTCACGTTGATCGTGATCGGGAAATCATGGTTGCCGCCGCTGCGATCGGTGACGCGCAGCGTGTAGGTGGTCGTCCCGCCGGGGCAGACATTGCGTGCATCGTGCCCGGCGACGCCCTGCTGGTTGCCACCGTCGATAAAGTAGACTGCGCTGACGTTGTCCACATCCCAGCGGATCGTCGTACACTGCCCGGCGGCAATGTTGTTGCTGTCGGCGCGCAGGTTGGGGTTGATGTCCTGCGTCGGCGGCGGGGGCGGGGGCGCCGGCGGGTTCGGATTCGGCACCTGGATGCCGACCCACACGACCTCGCCAAAGAATTGCCCCAGCGCGTCGCGCATCTGCCAGAAGCCCTGGAATGTCCCATAAACCTGTGGTGCGCGCAGGCTGGCGGAGAGATCGATCATGTCACCCGGCTTGACGGTGCGCCCGACGGAGACGGTGCTGCCGCCCATCGACGCCTCGATGCGGTTGCCGCTGGCGTAGGCGAGTGCGTAGTCGGGCGCCCAGTCGCAGGTGCCGTTGTTGAGCACACGCCAGCTTTTCACAAAATCCTGGCCGGGCGCCATGATCGGCGGCGCGGTCATATTCTGGTCATCCAGATTGAGGTCGGCGACAAAGGCCATGCTGTTGATGCAGGGTGCGGGCGCCGGCGCGACCGGCTGTGTGGGCGTCGGCACATTTTCAACCACCGCCTTGTCACCCTCCGGCGTAACGTGAGAAGCGTTGACTTGCAGGTATTGGTCGACCAGTTCGGCAAAGGTGCCGTCGCTCTGCAGCGCGATCAGCGCCTGGTTGAGCGGCTCGATCAGGCTGCTGCCCTTGCCCGCAGCGATGGCGAACTGCTGCTGGTTGAACTGGCGCCCGACGATCTGCAATTCAGCGTTGCGTTTGACCGCTAATTCGGCCGTCAGTTCGCCCATCAGCCCTACTTCGATGGTGCTGTTGCGCAGGTCGCGGATGATTTCGCTCGGCGTTGCATAGAGCACGAGGTTCTCCTGGGGCAGCAGACCAGCATCGACCAGGTTGTCCTGCGCCCAGGCTTGATAGGTGGTGCCGCGCTCCACGCCGATGCGGGCACCGCTCAGATCGGCCGCCGAGGTGATCGTGTCGGTGAAGGTCGTCCGCGCCAACGCCACGCTGTTGCCGATGTAATAGAGGTTGGTGAAATCGATCACCTGCTGGCGATCCGGCGTTACGGAGATGGCGCTGATGGCGGCGTCCACGTTGCCAAGACGCACGGCATTGAGCACCCCGTCGAAGGCAAAGTCGTTGAACTCGACCGCGACGCCCAGCTCTTCGCCGATGGCGCGCGCCAACGCGATGTCGAAGCCGTCCAACTCGAAGTTGCTGTTGTAGAACTCGAAGGGCGGGTAATCCGCCGCGGTGCCGAAGACAATTTTCCCCGCCGCCTGCACGCGCTCCCAGTCTGTCGCCGGGTCGGGCGTGGGTTGCTGCTGAATGGTGGGTGTGGCGGACGCCAGCAGCGCGGCCGGCAGTAGCATTGCCAGCAGCGCCATCACGGCGAGCAGCCCCATCGTTTGCAACGATCGCTTCATATGCTTTGTCATCCTCCGTCGAATCGTCTCGAATGGCTCAATTTTGATTTGGGTAGATTGTTGCTGGCGCAACCGGTCAGCGCAAAGATCACGTAGATTATGGTTGCTCGTTAAGAATTGGGCAAATCCATCGGCGGCTTTGGCGTTCGATCCGCAAACGCACTACAATCTTGACATGCAAAATTGTATCAGGCAACCATCGCTGATTGGTACGTTCGCTACATCACAGAAAGCCGACGCAAATGATGACGAATCCTTCCGACCTGCGCCAGATGTACCTGGATCTGCTCAAACGCTCTTTGCTAGGCATGATCTACGAAGATCCGCCCACGTCTGCGCCCTCAATTGGCGGCTTCAAGACCGAGCTTTACGTCGCCAAGTTCCGCGAAGGCGGGCGCGATGTGCCCAGCCAGGCGCACTCGATGATCGGGCTGCGGCGAATGAACAACCTGCAGGCATGCATCGAGCAGGTGTTGGCGGACGACGTGCCCGGCGACCTGATCGAGACGGGCGTCTGGCGCGGCGGCGCCACGATCTTCATGCGCGGGGTGCTCAAGGCGTATGGCGTCACCGACCGCACTGTGTGGGTGGCGGATTCGTTCGCAGGGCTGCCGGTTGCAGACGTCGAACGGAACCCAGGCAATGCATTCTGGGCGCCGCTGGCGGGACGGTTCGCCGTCGACGAGGCCACCGTGCGGCGTAATTTCGAGCATTACGGTCTCCTGGACGATCAGGTGCGCTTCCTCAAGGGTTGGTTCAAAGACACGCTACCCACCGCGCCGATCACGCAGCTTGCCGTGCTGCGGCTCGACGGCGACCTCTACGAATCCACGTGGGATGCGCTTACCCATCTCTACCCAAAGTTGAGCCAGGGCGGCTTTGTGATTATCGACGACTATAACCATGAATCTTGCCGGCAGGCCGTCCATGACTACCGCACGCAGCACGGCGTCGGCGCGCCGATTCTGGACATCGACCGTATTGGCGTCTACTGGCGGAAACTGTGAGTTATGGCGACGTTGGGGCGTGTTTGCGGTAGGTGTGGCGGAGATGAGCGCAGGTCTGCGGTCGCTGCCAGAGTTGCGGGTCGACCGCCAGCGCTTGCTGTAGCAAGCGCCGGCTGGCGGTTCGTTCGCTGCGGCGATGCATCCACGTCAGGATCAAGAGGTGGCGCGCACACTCGGCGGCGATCAAGTCGGCGGTGGCGGCGTCGGGTTGTTCAACGGCGAAATAGCGTTCCTGGATTGATGTCAGCAGGTCGGCGGCGCGCATGAGCGCGGCAGCATCTTCTAGCTGCATCCCACGCCAGCCGTGATAGAGCAGGCCGATGTCGTTGAGCGGCGCCCGCAGCCCCAGCCGCTCGGCCAACATGCGGTGGATGAGCAGCCAGACCTCGCCCTGCTGCGGCGTCGTTACAGTGCTCGACGTCTGCTGCGCATGGCGGCGATAGGAGACCAACGTCTCCGGCAGGTTGGTGATCCGCGTGCGGTCGATCAGCGTCGCCCACAGCGAGTAGTCGTTGGCGTACTTCCACTGCACCGAGTAGCCGCCAATTGCTGCCAGTAGGCTGCGGCGCACCATTGCCGCCGAGTGCAGCACCGGCGTCCCAAAAAGAATGGTCCAACGCGCCAGCAACCAGGACGTCGGGAAGTGCATTGCATGGCGCACGTTCCCCGCGTCGTCGATCTGCTGCACCTGCGCACCCACCACGCCGATCTCTGGATTCGCGGCCAGGAATTCTACCTGTCGCGCCAGCCGCGCCGGGTGCGCCAGGTCGTCGGCGTCGAGAATCGCCACAAACTCGCCGCGCGCCAGGGGCAGCGCCGCATTGATCGCGTGGCTGTGGTTGACGCTAAATGCTTTGTGAAGCGGGACAATGCGCACATCCTCCGCCGCATAGCGCGCAATGATCGCGCCGGAGCCGTCGGTCGAGGCGTCGTCCACCAGCAGGTATTCAAAGTCGGTGAAGTTCTGCGCCAGGATGCTTTCGATGGCGGCGGCCAGAAAGCGTTCGCCATTATGCACGGTCGTGATCACGGAGACGCACGGGGTGTTGGCGCTCATGGCTGGAGGACGCCCGCGCAGATGGCATCGACGACGCCTGGCAGCGTTTCTAGGCCGTGGGGACGATAGAGCAGATACACCGGCGTCTGTTGCGCCAGCGCTGACAACGCGGCCAGGGTGTCGGCGACGTAGGTGGGTGAAAGCGGCGTCATGCAGAAACGCTGGTTCATCAGCCCGTTGAGCGCGGCGGCCGGTGAGAGCCGTTCAATGGCGACCGCAGTGCGCGCCGGGTCGCGCGGCGCCAGGACATAAATGGCGGCCAGTGGCAAGGGGTCTGCGCAGTGGCTGCCGCGTGCTGGCGCCACGTGATGCTTCCCTTCCCCATCGACCCAGCGCGCGGACGCGTCCGCCTCGGCGTCGAGCACGGGCAGGCTGGCCGGCCACAGCCGCACCTGCGGCGCGCCGGGCAGCGCCCAGTAGCCCTGTTCATGCGGTGCAGCGACCAGATGATCGTCGGCAAGCACGGCATGACCGGCGGCCAGGAACGCGGCGGCCAGCGTAGATTTGCCGGCGCCGGAGACGCCAAGCAGCCCCACCGCCCACCCCTTGACTGCAACAACACTCCCGTGCAGGGTCGTCATCTGGCGCACGCACATTGCAAAGCCGAGCACACTGCCGAAAATCCAGCTCGAGAGTTCCTGCCAGAAGTCCACGCAGTCGAGCGGCTGCAAGCGGCATTGCACCACGATGCGCGCAGCGTCGCGGCCAAAGATGACCGTCGTCGCCTCGGCTTGTCGCCGTGTGTGCAGACGCAACGCCGCGTCGCCGCTAGCAGTGGGTGTGGACAATGACAGCGACCAGCCGGGGCCGGTCATCGCGCGCACGACTGTCCAGGAGGAAGCCGCCCAATCTGGCAGCGCATCCTCTGCGTCTACGAACGAAAGCGCGATATCCGGCGCACCGTTGACAGACTCATCCACCGGTGTGATCCGCTGAAGTGGGAAAGGCGCTTGAAGTCGGAGTGAGTAGACGCGGTAGACGGGCATCAGCAAGCGGGCATCAATAGTTCGGCGCGAGTCCGTCGTAGAGGCGCTTCGCCTCGGGGTCATCCAGGTCTAACACAATGCCGCTGCGCGTCAACGCGTTCACCAGACCGAAGTCTGTCAGTCGCGGGGGATGATACGCAGTGCGCACTTTTTTATCGGCCGGCTGAGTGTTTTTCGCAATCATGGTGGACACATTTATATCCTGTGCAATGGAAGATTCGGTATGTTTGCGGCACACAACAAGAAACAGTTCAACCGGAATTCAGGTGGTTGCGTCTTACGTGCCGGGGACGGGCTTCAGGGTATTTGGCTGAACGAGTGCGCTGCAGCCCGTCCCCAGCACGTAACCACACGAAATCCGGTTGAATCCCAGAAACTGAACTGATTGATAGGCGTGGCGTCGATTGGTCCGAGTTCCACCAGCATTCATAGGAGCGGATCGAACGTGCCTGGGACGGATGGCAATCAACTGGCAGCGCAGGCTTGCGCTAATCCGCCCAGGAACGTCACCTCACAGAAACCGGGCGATCGGCTTGTGTTTCAGCGCCCGAATGCTACACGCGGATGCACACATTGAGGCTTCCTCGTGGTGCAGCCGCCACAAACTAGGGATTAATTAGGAACTGTAACTGTAAGAGGCACCACCATCGGTAAGACTCGGATTGGCGCCGCTGCGCGTCAGCTCATTCACGGCGCCGTAGTTCTCTAGACGCGGGGTGTGATAGGCTTTGCGAGGTTTGGCAACCTCGCTGGCTGCAGTCGAGACGGTTGACGCTTCGTTTTTCATCATTTCCTCCTGGTTTGAATAACTCCTGACGATTATCCATCGATGCGTTTGATCAATCCGCGCTGCTCCATCTCCGCGACCAGCGCGGCAAAGTCCTGGCGCAGCGTGGCTTCATCCACTTCATACTCAGCCAGCATTTCCCGAATCACCGCCTCGCCGTCGCCATGCTCGACCAGCAATTGCCACATGCGCGTCGCCACGTCGTCCAGCCCGTAGTAGTGATTGTCGGCAATGTTGAGCAGCACCGCCTCGTCGGCGACGGTCTGAAAGAGGACATCCTCGGCAATTTGCAGTCGGACGGTCATGACGGAGATTCCTTCCTGCCAACGATTTTGGTTAGGTCGAGTATGCACTGAGATTACAACAAGTTTATTACGTTTTCTTTGATTGTGCAAATGGCAAAAATCGAGACACCCTGACTTCAGGGTATGATACAATCCCACCTATCGACCTGTCTTCATCAATTTCCTGTGCAGAACAACCACCATGAGCGCCATTTTTGGACTTGTTCACTTCAACGACACCCCAGTGACGCGCATCGATCTGGCGCGCATAGATGCCGCGCTGAGCCGCCACGGCGCCGACGGCGGCGGACTCTGGCTGGAGCACGGCGCTGGACTTGGCCAACGCTTGCTGTGTCTCACGCCGCAGGACGCGCACGAGCGCCAGCCGCTGCGCAGCGATGACGGCGCGCTGGTGCTGGTCAGCGACGCGCGGCTCGACAATCGGGAAGAGCTATTGAGAGATTGGGGGATTAAGAGATTGGAGATTGGAGATTGGAGACTCGCAAGCGATGATCCCAATCTCCAATCTCCCAATCTCGCAATCTCGCAATCTCTCAATCCCCCAATCTCCACACTCCCCGACAGCGCCATCATTTTGCGCGTTTTCCAACACTGGGGCACAGACTGTGTGCGCCATCTCACCGGCGTCTTTGCCTTTGCTGTGTGGGATACGCGCACGCGCACGCTCTTTGCCGCGCGTTCGCCCATCGTCGCGCCGTCGCTGGTTTACACCGCCACGGATCGTCGCTTTGCCTTTGCGACCATGCCCAGCGGGCTGCACGCGCTCGCCTCCGTCCCGCGCTCCCTCGACGAGACCGGGCTGACGCGCTTGCTGACGGGATTGGGCGGCGACGACACAACCACGCTCTACCGTACCATCCGCCGCCTACCGACCGGACACCGTCTCATCGCCAACCGCCACGGCGTGCGCACAGACAACTATTGGCAGCCTGACCTCACGCATACGCTGCACCTGGGCAGCGACGCAGAGTATCTGGACGCGTTCAACGATCTCTTCACGCGCGTCGTTAGCGATCACTTGGTCAGCACGACGCCGGTGGCGCTGCAGATGAGCGGCGGGTTGGATTCGTCGGCGGTGGCTGCGGTGAGCGCACCGCGGCTGGCCGCACGTGGCGAACGGTTGACCGCCTTCACTGAGGTGCCGCGCACCGGCTTCACCGGCGCACAACCGCGCGGCTTCTACGCCGACGAGACCCCCTTCGTACACGCCATCGCCGCGATGACGCCCGCCCTGGATCTGCACCTGATGCGCACCGATGGGCGCACCTTTCTGGAGGGGATGGACAACCTCTTTGCGGCGCTGGAAATGCCCTTCCAAAACACGTCGAACCGCGTCTGGATGGAAGCGATCCTGACCGAAACCAGCCAGCGCGGGATGCGCGTTCTGCTCGACGGACTGCAGGGCAACCTCACGTTGAGCTGGCCCGGCGGCGGCTGGCTGGCAGAGTTGATCCGCGCTGGGCAGGGGGGACAGGCGGCGCGGCAGTTGCAGGCGCTGGCGCGCGTGCGCGGCGTCCGTCCGGCCTTGCGTTCACTCATCGGGCAGGGGCTGCTGCCGCTGCTGCCCGACCCGGCGTGGCTGACGGTGCAGCGCGTGCGCCATCTGCGCCAGCCCGCCGCCGACAACTGGCGCACGATGACAGTGATCAATCCAGTGTTCGCCGTGCGGCAGGGCGTGCCGAAGTTGGCGCGTCTCGACAACGCCAACCTTCCATCGCACACCACGCGCAGCCCGCGCCGCGTGCGCTACGATGCGCTGGCGACGCAGGATTTGGGCGCCTATCTCAGCGCCTACCGTGCGCGCTTTGGCGTCGATATGCGCTCGCCCACCGCCGACGTGCGTCTCGCCGAGTTCTGCCTGGCGCTGCCTGAAACGCAATTCTGGCGTGACGGGGAGTCGCGCAGCCTTGTGCGCCGCGCCTTTGCGGGCCGGCTGCCGCCCGCCGTGCTGAGCAACCGCCAGCGCGGGATGCAGGCCGCCGACTGGTTGGAGCGGCTGGTTGGGGCAAAAGCGCAGGTTGACGCCGAGTTGACACGATTGGAACAAAGCGACCTGGCGCGGCGCGTGCTCGATCTGCCCCACATGCGCCAGTTATGGGAGCAAGCACCCGCTGCCTCGTCAGGAAAGCTCACCGATTACGCCGCCTATCAGGGCGTGCTGCAGCGCGGGTTGATGGTCGGCGCGTTTCTGTGCTGGTTCGAGGCAGGTGGATGATCAGCACCTTCCCAGAAGCTCGCAGCTTCCGGGAAGGTTTTATAGCCAGGCGTGTAAATCCTGTATCCTTGAAAATCGAACCCTGACCTTTCGATTTTCAAGGATCGTTCCAGCCGGGAGGTGATTTCTCGATGTCAACCGAACCTGCATTTCCCTTTGGTCAATCTGTCGTCTGGCAGCCCAATCCCGATTGGATCACGGCCAGCAACCTGCGCGCCTTTATGGAGCGCCACGCCATCGCCAGCTACGACGACCTGCACGCCCGCGCCCGTGCTGACATCGCTTGGTTCTGGGACGCCGCCATCGCCGACCTGGGCATCGAATTCTACACACCCTACACACAGGTGCTCGACCTCAGCGACGGCGTCGCGTTTCCGCGCTGGTGTGTGGGCGGCAAGCTCAATATCATCCACAACTGCCTGGATAAGTGGCAGACTACGCCTACGTGCGACCACATCGCCCTGCGCTGGGAAGGCGAGGGCAGCATCGTGCGCACCTTCACCTACGCCGAACTGCACGCCGAGGTCAACCGCTGCGCCAACGCCCTGCGCGGCCTCGGCCTGGGCAAGGGCGACGCCGTCGGGCTGTACCTGCCGATGCTCCCGGAGCTGGCGATCGCCTTTCTCGCCATCATCAAGATCGGCGGGATCATTCTGCCGTTGTTCAGCGGCTACGGTCACGGCGCGCTCGTGGCGCGACTGGCGGACGCGGGCGCCAAAGCTGTCGTCACGGCGGATGGACTTTTTCGCCGCGGCGCGGTGGCGCCGATGAAGCCAACCGTGGACGCCGCGTGTGAAGATGTTGCCAGCGTTGCGCACGTGATCGTCGTCAACCGCACCGGCCTGATCGACACGCCCTGGACGCCAGGCCGCGACCGCTGGTGGCACGACCTGATCCCGCAGCAGCCCGCCGCGGCGCCGACAACGATCACCGACGCCGAGGATGTGCTGATGCTCATCTACACAAGCGGCACGACGGGCAAGCCCAAAGGCGCGGTGCATACACACTGCGGCTTCCCGATCAAGGCGGCGCAGGATATGCGCCACAGCATGGATCTGAAGCCGGAGGATACGATCTTCTGGTTAACCGATATGGGCTGGATGATGGGGCCGTGGCTCGTCTTTGGCGCGCTGCTCAATGGCGCGACGATGGTCTTCTACGACGGCGCGCCCGACTACCCCGATGTGGATCGGGTGTGGGCGCTGGTCGAGCAGCATCGGATCAGCCATCTTGGCATCTCGCCGACGCTGATCCGCAGCCTCAAGCCGCACGGCGCCGACCCGGTGCGGCGCCACGACCTGGCCTCGCTGCGTGCAGTCTGCTCCACTGGCAGCCCGTGGGATCCGGAAAGCTGGCTGTGGACCTTCCACACCGTACTTGGCGGCGAGAAACCGATCCTCAACTACTCCGGCGGCACCGAGATCAGCGGCGGCATTTTGTGCGGCGACTTCTTCCGCCCGCTTAAGCCGGGTGCGTTCAGCGGCCCGGTGGCAGGCATGGATGCCGATGTGGTGGATGAAGCGGGCAACCCTGTGCGCGGCGCCGTCGGCGAGTTGATCATTCGCCAACCGTGGATCGGCATGACGCGCGGCTTCTGGCAGGATCGGGCGCGCTATCTGGAGACCTACTGGCGCACGCTGCCCGGCGTCTGGCTTCACGGCGATTTCGCCGCCATCGACGCCGACGGGCTTTGGTACATCCTGGGGCGCAGCGACGACACGATCAAAGTGGGCGGCAAGCGGCTTGGCCCAGCGGAGGTCGAGGCGATCCTCAACGGCCACCCCGACGTCAAGGAATCGGCCGTGATCGGCGCGCCCCACCCGATCAAGGATCAGGAGGTCGTCGGCTTCGTCGTGCTGCGTGAGGGCGTCGAACCATCGGAAACACTGCGCACGGCGCTGATCGACCTGGTGACGGCGGAGCTGGGCAAGCCCCTCAAGCCGCGCACCGTGCGCTTTGTGACCGCGCTGCCCAAGACGCGCAACGCCAAAGTCATGCACCGCGTGATCCGCGCCGCCTATCTCGACCTGCCGCTGGGGGACTTGAGCAGCCTGGAAAATGCTGGTACAGTAGAGGC
>Ga0114938_1002524_pt1 | contig 11447 bp, 19 predicted proteins | sample AshMeaBigSpring_FD_88675 | JGI IMG/M metagenome (GOLD analysis project Ga0114938, IMG submission 88675) | Groundwater microbial communities from Big Spring, Nevada to study Microbial Dark Matter (Phase II) - Ash Meadows Big Spring | ecosystem: Environmental > Aquatic > Deep subsurface >...
CGCCAGCGGACCACTTGCCGCCGTTGCGGGCGGTGCGTCCGTTGTGGCGGTGGTGGGCGGCCACGAAGTCATTGGCTTTCCGCAGCGTCATTGGCACCAGATAGGGCTTGCCGGGCGCGGTATTTTGTGGGTTTGGTCTTTTCATGGGAATAACTGGCGTTCGAGGTTGCGGAGGGCGATTTCGGGGGTGTCGGCGGATTTGCCGGTGATAGTTACGCCGTGGCGGAGTTCGATGCTGGCCTGCCACTGGTTAATGCCGCGCGTGGCGAGGCGGAGCGAGCCGGGCTTGCGGTCGGCGATGGCGGTGAGGAGGCGCGTGGAGACGGTGGTGGCCGGGATCGGCGGGGCTTCCCTTGTGCCGTTGCAATGTTTGCATGGCTCCGGCTCAAGCCGGTGGTGCGTCAAGAATCCGTCGGTGCAGTATTCGCAGGGGCGTTTTGCCTTGCTCACTAATTCGGCCTCGATGGAAAAGCCCGGGAAATCATTTGGGGGTCGCGTGGGCGTTACTTTTGTGACGCGGAGCGTGTATCCATTGAGGGTGATGCTTGAGCCTACGATTGGCTGATCGCCTTGCACGGTTAGGGAAATAGGTTCGGTCACTGTTCGGGTTGCTGGGTTTGGGTTTGCTCTTTGTGGTGGATATGAGGCGACGGGGGACGATGGCGAACTCGGGGCCAGTGAAGCCTTCCGTTTCGACTTTCGATCGCATCGAGAAGAGGCGGCGGCCGTCTGTGGCCGTGACGATCGCTGTGGTGGGATCGGGGATCTGGATGAGGACTCCGTTGAGGACGTAGCGGGTTTCGTCCTTGCTTGCGAAGAGACTCGCGGCGCGGAGGTGGCTATGTTCGATGGTGATGGTGAGTGGCATGTTATTATTTCTTGGAGATTCTGCGTGTGACAGTCTTATCGTAAGACTCGGAGAGAGGCTTTGAGGCGGAGTGCGCCTTGCCTTCGAGGCGTCGGCGGCGGGCTTCGATCTGCGTGGCCATTGTCTTGGATGTGGGGACGGTCTTGGCGAGCACGTCGAGGACATCCTTGGTCGCTGGCGGGCGTTTGGCGTTGAATCCCATGTCGATGGCATCCTTCCAGACCATTTCGATCTGGCGGCCGGAGAAGCCTTCCGATGCGGTGGCGATGGCCTGGATGTCGTAATCGTCGGGATTCCACGGAACAGTCTGTTTGCGGCGGGGCTTGGCGATGTGGATGCGCCAGATGGCAACCCGTTCCTCGTGGTTCGGGAGATCCACATTCCACACCGCGAGGCGATCGATCAGCGGTTCGGGGAGCTTGTCGATGTCGTTAGCGGTGAAGACGTAGAAGATGCCGTCGGAGTCGTCCTGCATGTCTTGAATGATCGCTTTGAGCACGCGGTCGGTGGTGCCGCCGTCGGTCTGGCCGGAAGCGCCGGCTCCCGAGAAGAGTCCGTCCACCTCGTCGATCCACATGATGCAGGGCGCGACGGCCTTGGCAGTCTGGTGCGCGAGCCGCCAGTTGCCTTCCGATTGTCCGACGAGCGATCCGAAGAGGCGGCCCGCTTCGAGCCGGAGGGTGTGCGTGCGGAAGATCGATGAGATCGTTTTTGCGGCGAGGGATTTTCCAGTGCCGGGCTGGCCGACGCAGAGGATTCCGCAGGGAGGTTCGGTGCCGTAGGCGGCGGCTTCGTCGGTGAAGGTATCGCGTTTCTCAACGAGCCATTCCTTGAGGTTGTCGAGTCCTCCCACGTCGGCAAGGGTGAGCGGGGATTTGACGAGATCGAGCAGCCCGTTTTTGCGGATGGTATTGGCTTTTTCGCGCTGGATGATTTCGGGCGAGATCACGCTGACCTCGACGAGCGAGAGCGAGAAGGCGTCTTCGGCCTCGCTGGTGGTGAGGCCGGACGCGGCGACCAGGATCGCGGTGCGCTCCTCTCCGGCGAGGATCGGGAGATCGTTGCTCTCGCAGATGCGATCGAGCACGGTGCCGAGCGTGTCGCGGTCGGGCAGCTCGAAGTCGATGGCGACGACGAGCTTGGAGAGATCCGGCGGGAGCTTGAGTTCCGCAGCGCAGATGATGAGGCAGATCCCCTTGCTCTTGGCGTGAACGAGGGCGTCCTTGAACTTGCGGACGAGCACGGCAAACATCGGGTATTCCGGCACGAGGAAGTAGTGGAAGTCACGTAGGAGGATGAACGAATCGGCTGGCATGGCGGCCACGCTGTCGAGGATGTCGCAGGGATCGGTGAGATCCTCGAAGCCTCCGGTGGCGAGATCCTGGCGGCCTTTGGAGATCGACCAGGCGAACATATGCCGCTGGGTTTCGGTGGCGATGCTCGCGCAGAGGTGCTCGATGCGTGACTCCTCGTGGCTGACGAGGTAGAGCGCGGGGTAGCCCGCGCGGAGGTAGTTGATGATGCGGTTTTTCATATGGAAATGCGAAATGGGGAATGCGAAATGCGAATGCTCAGAATCCCATCGGGCCGAAAAGTGTGGGGTGCGCGGCGATGAGCATCCGGTTGTCGGTGCAGACGACGATGTAGAGGAACCCGTCTTTCGGAGCGGGGACGGGGGCGGTCTTCATAATCATGCAGCGGTAGGCGTTGAGGGCGGTGATGTCGGTCGTGATCGTGATCGCCGGGATCTGGTCGATGGCCACGGTGGCATCGCGCTTGTCTAGGAGGACATCGGCGGGTTGGAACTGCGCGGCGATGCGGAAGGCCATCGGATCGGTGAGGTCGAGCACCCAAAAGCAGGGCGTCTTCGCGCCGCAGGCGGTTTGCGCGACCTCGCGGTGATTCTCCAGCAGCAGGGATTGTGTCTCAGTCATTTGATGGTCTTTCCGAGGCTGGGAAGGTGGGCGCACTTGTTGGCGATCCAGCAGCGCAGGGTGCGTTCGGCTTCTTCCAGGATCTCGTCGCTCACGCGCTCGAATTTGTGGTGCCGCAGGCGGGCGGCGCATTCCAGGAAGAACAGGCGCGTATTCGCGCGGTTCGTGACGTTGGTGTTTTTGACTTTTGGCATGGCTATGGGACTTATAGGACGGATGGGACTCATGCGGCGGCGCGTTCGGCGCGGGCGGATCTCCGACGGGAGCGGAGGGCGGTGATGTGCTTGCGGAGCCGGGAGGCGAGCAGGCTGCCGCGGGCGTGCGTGTTGGCGAAGCGGTTGAGGTGCTTGATGCGGGTGCGGAGTTTCATGAAAGAAAGGGACGTATGGGACCTATGGGACGGATAGGACTTATGTTTGCTGGCGGTTGCTCATGCCCATACGGTTGCTGGTCATAGCGAAGTATTCGGGTTTCTTTTTGCGCGAGCGGACGACCCCGAGCGCCTTTTCGATTTCCGCCGTCGCGCGTTCGCAGGCTCCTCCGGTGAACCCGGTAGCCTCAATGGTGACTTCGCCCGTGGGGGCAACAGTGATTTCAATGGTTCTGTGCATAGGATGGTTTCGATGAGGATTGCGGTGGCCGCCGTGGCAGCGGCGGTGACGATGCGGTTGAGGTCGCGGTCGGAGATTGTGAACATGGCTATTTGACGGCAGCCTGGATGGTGATGTTGGCGCCGGCCTGCTTGCGGACGAACGGGATGCCGCGCCGCTTGAGGTCGGAGGAAATCTTGTGGACGCCGTAGAGCTGGACGAGCTTCTGGAGCCCGTTGCCGAAATGGCTCTGGAGTCGTTGCCCTGGCCCCCAAAAGTCGAAGAGGAGCGTGTAGGTTTTCGGGTTGTTGGGATTGCGGGCAACGCCGATCTCGTATTCGCAGCCGGGCAGGTTGATGACGTGCTCGCACTTGCCGAGCATGTCTTCGGTGAACCCTGCGGGAAGCGGGTAGTCGCCAACAGACATGCCAAACCATTTGTAGCTGGTCTGTCCGCGGCGGAGGTTGCATTTCAGTTCGGCGCAGGCTGCGTCGAGCGCGTCGAGATCCTTGATCTCAACAGCGATTGCTGTGACGTGTGACATAGGAGAGGAGAGGAGTTGAGGTGAGAAAGTGATCGAGTCTTACGATAAGACCGAATCGAAGTGCCGCGCTTCCCATGCCCGGCAGGCTTCGTAGGAGGGATCTGAGAAAACGGGATTGTCCGCGTGAGGGTCGAGGCGCACCTCCCAAACCTGCCGGTGCTCGTTGAAGTCGATCCAGGAGATCCGTGCGGCGCGGGTGATGTGGCCGATGGCCTGCGGCGGGATCACCGAGTCGTCTTCGGTGAACATGGTGGCGCTGCCGTCGGGATGGAATGTGGCGGTCATGAGAGAGAGTGGTTCAGTGGTTCAGTGTTCGGTTTTTAGTGGGTGTTCGCACATCCCGTAGCTTTCGTCGCCGTGGGGGTGGCCGGTGCCAGCGCACCATTCACACATCGGATCTTCAGATTCGTCGTTTTCTTTTCCCGCCCATTCCGCGTTCGCAAACGGAGGGGTTCCGGTGTAGTCGCAACTTCATGCTTCCGAACGCCCTTCCTGCATGAAAGTTCGGGCCGCGCGCCTCTATGCATCCGGGGATTCCACACACCTTGCATGTGGCGGTCATTTGGCCTCCAGTTTGGCAAGGACAAGGCGCGCTTTCACATTGGCCTCATGGAACGCGATGTCTTTGTTTGCGGTGGCGGCTTGCGACAGGAGCTTGAGTGCTTCCAGAAGCTCCGGGGCTGCGGCCATCAGGGTAAAATTGGGCATGTCTTCGGGAAAGACGGGCCGGGGTTTTATCGGACAAACGATCTGGCCGTCCACCGTGACGATCGCCAGCGAATCGTCGCCGGATGTGGCGATGTGCCAGGGACCGGCGGAGGCTTCGACTCCGTGGAATGGGTTGCGAGCCATTTTAGTGTCGGGCGGAGGATGGGATTTGCAGGTAGTCGGCGAGGCAGTCGCGGAGGTGGCGCAGCTCGGAGCGGTAGTCGATGAGGATCTCGCCTTCCTGGCCGTTCACGGAGTCGAGGCGGATGGCGCGGCGTTCCTTGCCGTCGGTGCCGACGTGGAAGATCGGGGTGCCGTTGTGGCGGCGGGCGAGGCGGGCGTGCGTGGTGTCGTCGATCTCGCCAGCGAGGCCGACCGATACTTCACGGATGTCGCGGAAGGTGGGGGCGGCTTGCTTCTCGGCCTGCCGAATTTCGCGGCGGTCGCGCAGGTTGTTGATCGCGTTGGTGAAGATTCTCATAATAAAATCAGGCGGCGGCGGCCATTTCGGGTTCGGGGGCTGGCGCCGGTTTGGGTTTGAGGTCGAGCTTGCGTCCGGCGAATCCGAACTTGAGGGCGATGTTGGCGGCGTGGGCGGAGGCGAGTTCCCGGGAGACTTTGCTGGCGCGGAGGCGGTCGGAGGAGGACATGAGGTGGTTGCGGCAGCTCTGGTAGATGGCGTTGATCTGCGGGTCGTTGGTGACGTTGAGGGCGGGCACGCGGTCGAGGTATTCTTGGAGCTTGGCGAACGGGCCTTTCTTGTTTTCGGAGTCGATGATCGGGCCGTCGCCCGCGAGGGACTCGGCGGTGTCGTGGACGAGGGAGATCAGGGTGTTGAGGACGGATTTGCGAACCTGGTCGGTGACGTTGGCAAGGCGCTGCTCGTATTCGGCGGCGAGGCGGGTGCCGAGATCGTCGGTGAGGGCGTCTTTGATGAACTGGTTGGGCTCGGGCATCGGGAGGACGCCGTAGCGGAAGTCGAATTTCTCGCGGATTGAGTGGCGGGTCGGGTAGTCCTCGGGCTTGAAGTTGCCGTTGAGGTCGAGGCGGCGCTGCTCCAGGATGAGGTCGTATTTCTCGCAGAAGGCATCGGCGAGGGCGTTCACGCGGCCGGCATGGACATCCATGGCCTCAAGGAACGACTGGCGCTCGCCTTCGACGACCACACGGATGTCGCCGATGGCCTCGAAGGTGAGGCGGCGGTAGGTCTTGCGGGCCTTCGCCTCTGCTGAGGCGTATTCGGCGAGGTTCTTGCCCCAAAGGCTCTTCACGACGCGGGCGGCATCTTTGCCCATGTGTTCGCGGGCGAGGAGGTCGTAGGACATCTCCTCGTCGGTCTTGCTGCCGCCGGGGCGGGAGATTCGGAGGGTGGCTTGCCAGAGGGTGCTCATAGGAAAAATTGGAGTGAGTGCGTGTGAGTGGGCGCCAAAACGTGCGCCCAACATGGCGCATGTTTATGCGTATAAATGGGAGGATGTCAAATTATATTTTGACGGGCTCGGGTTTCGGTTCGGGCTTGGCTGGTTCGGGTTTCGGCGCGGGGGCCGTTGAGTCGGCCATGACGCGCATGGGCATGAGGATGTATTGGTGGTGGGGCTTAAGGCCGGTGAATGTTGCGGGGGATTCGCTGTCGCGGAAGTGGATGGTGTCGTGGTGGAGGAGTGCGTCGGCGAGGTATTGCGGGGTGAAGGCGATGTGCGGGGCATTGGCTGGGCGGACGCGCGGGAGCGAGCCTTTGAGGATGGCGGTGACGGTGAACTCCGATCTGCCCACGTCGGGGACGTTCATGGAGAAGGTGAGCGACGATGCTGCGGGATCAAAGCGGAGGGATACGTGGCCTGGCTTGGCGTGGCGGAAGTTGCCGGCCGCCTGGAGGATCGCTTTGCGGGTGGCCTCGTTGTCGATCCGGCAGGTGAGCTTGGCGGGTTCCGAAGGGATGACTTGCCGGTAGTTCGGGAAGTTTCCTTCGATGACCTTTGTGACGAGTCTTACCGTAAGACCGCCGATCTCGCCGGTGAAGAGGAGCGCGGGGGCTGGGTGTGCGGTGGTGTTCTTGACCTTGGGTTTGCTAAGGCTGGATGCGGCCATGCCGGGCTCGATGAAGCGGAGGGCATCTGTGGGGATAATGCTGTCTGCCGGTGCGGCGGGTAGGTGTTCCTCCATGTGCAGGCGGCGGCCATCGGTGGCGGCGATGTCGCCGTTCTCCCCCCAGAACACGCCATTGAGGACGTAGCGGGTGGGGTCGTAGGAGACGCAGGGTTTGGCGCGGCAGATGGCAGCGAGCACGCGGTCGAAGGGGGTGGGCGGCCCGGCGGCGTAGCCTTCGGCGGGGTCGGCGGGAAACTCGTCGGCTTTCGGCGCGGCGGCGGGGACGTTGGCGGTGATGCCGCCTTGCTGGTAGGTGATCTGCGCGCCGCCTTTGGGATCGGGTGTGATCGTGATGTCGGTTCCCTTGTCGGCCGCCTTGGCGCAGCGATCGAGCGTGCTCGACGGCACGCAGAAGTCAGCGGCCTCGCGCGCGGCTCGGAGAGTGGCGAGCTTGCGGGCCAGTTCGCCCACGGTCGGCGCGTCGGGCAGATCGACGCTGAGGAACTGTTCGAGGTTCGTGGCGGAGAACCGGATGCCGCCCGCATGGCGGGTGATGCGGATGCAGGAGAGCACCGGCAGTGTGGCGTGGGTGGATGGCACGCCGCGCAGGCGGCGGGTCACTTCCATGAGTGTGTGTTTGGCGATGTTCATAGGATTAGAGGACGGTGAAAATGAAGGCCGTGAGCAGCACGGCCAGGAGGAGGAGATTGAGGAAGAACTTATCCTTCTCGCGGGCGACCTCCTGCCGGAGTTGGACGCGCTGGCGGTTGGGGATAAACGGCGACTGGTAGTGGCGTTTCATAATGATAAAAATTCGCGGCTGCCGACCGGATCTCCGTGACCCATACGGATGCGGAAGGCAGAGTGCGGATTTATTTCATTGGAGTGCGCAGGCTGGTAACGGGAGCTGACCCGGTTGATTGTTGTGAGTCTTACGGTAAGACTAAGGTTTGATGTAGGCGTTAAGCCCGATCGTGACGGGCTTGCCGTTCACCGTGGCGGTCGTGGTGACGTTGCCGCGTGTGCTGGCGACGGTGAGGCTCTTGCCCGAGCTGGACGGCATGGGTGCCTGCATGTCGATGACGATGGTGAGCTTGTTGTCTTTGATGGTGGCGGTCATAGGTTTGGTGTTGGTTTGGTTTGGCTGAAAATTTTCTGGATGCCGCGCTCGCGAGACGCGGCTTGCTAATGTGCTCCAGCGGCACCGAGCCTTAGTGGCGATTGGGGAGGCACAAGAGGGATCGGACCTCTCATGGTGGCGGGCTTTATCCGCCGTGCTTGCATATGGCGCCCCTCCTTGGCTTGGTAAATCTGGCGGCGGCTCGGAGGGTCGAACTCCGACGGGGTTCTATCAGTCCCGATCTAAACGCGGATGCCGCTGCTAAAGGATGCTGTGGTGTCAGCTAGAAGCCGTATGTGTCGGCAAGCAGCATGAACTCGCGGTCGGCGTTGGTGCCGTGACGGCGCGCGGATCTGGCTGCCCGGCGCTCGAAGCGGAGGATTGTGACCTCGTTGCGGATGCGTCGAGCGAGCAGGCTGTGTTGCGCATGGGTGCTAGCGAAGCGGAGAGTGGACATGATGATTGCACGGACTTCCTGCCGGTCGGTTAAAAGGATCTCCTCAAGCATGCGGACGGCGGTGGGTTAAGAAAAATGGGAGGGAGGGACGCTTTCGCGCCCCTCCCTGGGTGGAATTACTTGGCGGCGACGGCCTTTGCCTTCTTCTGTGCAGCCTTGGAGGGTTTGCCGGGCTCCTTGACGGCGGACGGGTTCGCGGTGGCTCCGGTCGCCACAAAGGCGTCGGCCATTTCCACGATGCGGGTGCCGACGATCGCCTGCTCTTCGGGCGAGAGGGCGGTCATGCTGCCTTCGATCTCGTCGAGGAGGTCGAGAAGCATCTTGGCGGTGATCGCCGGCGCGACGGGAGCCGCTTCGGTTTTGGCCGGGGCGGCGGGCGTCTCGGCGGGCTCGTCGTGCACGGCCTCGTCGTCGTCGTCGGGTTCGGGAGCCTCGTCCTGATCCTCGTCGCCGGTGTCGCCGGTCGGAGTGTCGGGGGTTTCGTCGGTCTGCGGCTCGGGCTTGTCAGCGGCGGCCTTGTCGGCGGCGGCTTTCAATTCCTCGTTGCGCTTGCGCAGCTCTTCCAGTTCCGCCTTTTCGGCCTCGGCCTTTTCAGCGGCCTCCTTGTCGGCAGCCTTCTTGGCTTTCTCGGCGGCCTTGTCGGCGGCTTCCTTCTCCTTGGCGGTGACGCCGTGCTCGAAGAGCGAGGAGAGATCCTCGGCGAAGTGCGTTCCGCTGCGGACAGCGGCCACCACCTCATCGGCGGTGAGCTTGCGCTTCGACATCGGCCCCTGGACTCGCACGATCTGGAAGCAATCGTTGAAGCTCAGGCTGTCGAACTCGGCTTCGGTGAGCAGGTCGCGGTCCACCAGGTCGAACACCTTGGCGGCATAGGAGGCGTTGCTCACGGTGCCTTTCTTGATCCCGGCTCCGATCAGGAGCGGGTAGATCCCCTTGTCCTTCTTGGACAGGGCCGACTCAATCGCGCGGAAGAGCTTGCCCATCGCGGAAAATGCGCGCTGGGAAGCCATCGCTTCGACGGCGAACCGTTCGACGCGGGCGGATTGCGACAACGCCGTGACCTCGGCGTATGTGAGGGCTGCGATGGTCGCCGCAGCGGGCGTGGTTTTCTGCTTTGCCATAGTATCTAATATCGTGACCCGTAAGTTATTATCGCCGCGAGTCTTACGATAAGACTCGCGAGCGAATCAGCGGCGCATTGCGGACGGGCGAACGCTTTGCGTTGGAAATTCAAATTCGCGGAGGATTCCGGCGGCATGAAACCGCGCGGCCTCCAGCCTCCACGGCCTGCGGAGAATGCAGAACAGATGGAGAAGGATGCGCATAATCAGCGGTCGATCACCGGCAGGCGATCGACGGGCGGGATGTTTGCGGGAAAAAAGGAATTCCGCGCTCGGCGGCATCCCGTTTAGAACTTGCGATAGTTGAGCGGAACGGCGCGGGATGCGGTATGGCAACCGCGGCGACAATCGGCGCCGGATGCCGGGGCGTTCCATCCGGCGGCGGAGCGGGGTTTCCCCTCTTCCGGTTCTTTGAATGGCATGGCATCGGCGGCGGCTCGGAAAGCATCGGCGGCGGCGGGCCCGCAGATCCGCAGTATCTCGCGGGCATAGGCGAGCCGCTTTGCCGGATCGGTCCGCGTTGTCACGTTGAACGTGGCAGATCCGGCGCGAGCGGACAGGAACGAAACGCGAATGGATTCTTCGCGGAGCTTTCCTTTTTTGGTCTTTGTAAATTTGCCGGTCTTAATGAAGAGCTTGCGCTCTTCCAGTGTCAGCGGCTCGGGCGGCCGTGGATTCGGGCGGCGATCGCCCAGGGCGGTGGGCCTCCTGGCGGCGGCGATTTCAGCGGCTCGGGCGGTGGCGATGGAAAGCCAATCGGCATCCGATGGGCGGAGAATGTCAATGGACGGCATGATTATTTTTGGGCATGAAAAAGCCGGTCTTATGATAAGACCGGCTTTTCCGGTTTCGTTTAATGGTTATGCAATCTCAATTCCATGGTTGCCATTTTCGCAAATCCATTGCGCAACGATGGTTGCGCGGGAAGTGGCGATTTCCACAATTTCCCGCCTTGTGGGAAGCGTGGAATGTCGGCCAATTTCAAGAGCAAGCGGCTCGTCGTCATTGGCGCGGATACGGCGGAAAAATTGCTTGGGTGTTTCGTCCGGTTTTTGGGTTGCCATATCGGCGGCCAGTTGTTTGGTGAACTCTGCGCGAGTCTTCGCAAGCGTCCCCTTACATCCGATTGAAAGATACTTGCGCACATTAAAAGCCGTTTTGCGCTTGTGAGCTTGTGAGGTAAAGCCGTTTTCAGTGAGACCGGAAAGCTGGTCTATATCGTGCAAGCAGGCTTTGAAAGCGGCTGTACGCTTGCGGGAAGTGTCGGCCGCGAATGACGCTTGCGCCTGATCCTGCAGGTTTTCCGCAATCGCGAGCGGCAACGCTTGCGATGTTTCATCGGCTGTCAGGCTGAAATCACGCCCGTTTTCCAGCAACCAGTCCAGCGAATCGCAAAACTCGCGATCATGGTTGCCGCCGTTCATTTTGAGGAATTTCCGGCATTCGCGGAAAATCGGGAAAATGTCAAAGTCCCCTTTGGCGAAAAACTGAACGTCGCAACCATACAAGCCAAAGAGAGATGGAAACCGGCTTTTGAACTTGCCCGGATTGGATAGAATTTGCGAGACAAGATAGCCTTGCACGGTTTGGAAGATGTCTTCGCGATCTTCCGCCGATAGTGTCCGCAACCGAATCATTCCCGTGCGATATGCAGACTTGCCCACCTTGCGCTTGCCAAAGGTATTTGACCTTTGGCTAAGCGTTTTTGCTTGGCTGGCAAGTTTGCACTGGGCGGCGTCTTTGTCCCCTCGCGGATTTTCGATACGGTGTGCTATGCCAGTTGCAAGGGATTCGATTGCGCTGTTAAGGAATAGGTATTTCATAAGGACTTCATATTAGATTGTTACCGTCTAAAGTAAAGGGAATGAAGCGTTCCACATTCGTTTCCCTTTCAAGTTTCATCCTCAATTCAAAGGGACTGAAGCGTTCCACATTCGCGCCTTAGCATAAGACCAGGGGAGCCCGGTATTTTTACTTATGAATAACTATATATATACCGTCTGAATAAAAGTTGTGC
>Ga0114938_1002525_pt1 | contig 11444 bp, 7 predicted proteins | sample AshMeaBigSpring_FD_88675 | JGI IMG/M metagenome (GOLD analysis project Ga0114938, IMG submission 88675) | Groundwater microbial communities from Big Spring, Nevada to study Microbial Dark Matter (Phase II) - Ash Meadows Big Spring | ecosystem: Environmental > Aquatic > Deep subsurface >...
AGGGGGTTTTTAAGACCGGCCCCTCCCGCCGGGCGAGGGGGGATTTGTTAAGGGTCTCGTAATTGTCAGGACACTCCACAGAAATCCCTCCTAACCTCCCTTTGCCAAAGGGATGGACCCCCCCTCTTTGATAAAGAGGGGCCGGGGGAGATTTAACAAACGATGTCAATTCAATTTCTAGACGAGTAATAAAACGGGCCTCTCCGCAAGGGGAGGGGGTTTTTAAGACCGGCCCCTCCCGCCGGGGGAGGGGGAAATTTAAAAGCGGCTTCTCAAGGAAGTCAATTTTAAAATCCCCCTAACCCCCTTTTTCAAAGGGGGAAACGGTAGGCGCTTTTTTCGACATCAAGCAAGCCCACCTGCTTCGGGCGAAAAGCCTTTGCTGAGGCAGGTTCACATACACTTTCGGTTTTTGCCTGTCGCTGGTATCCAAACTCAATATCGATCCAAGGAGGAAAACCATGACCAACCCGTATGACGTTGCCCACGCCCAATCCATCAATGACCCCAACGGATTCTGGGGCAAGATCGCCGAGGACTGCCACTGGTACAAGAAATGGGACAAGGTGCTGGACGACTCGCGCAAACCCTTCTATCGCTGGTTCACCGGCGGCGAGCTGAACACCTGCTACAACGCGCTCGACCTGCACGTGGACAAGGGCCGCGGGAGTCAGGCGGCCCTGATCTACGACAGCCCCGTCACGCAGACGGTCAAGTCCTTCACCTACTCCGAGCTGCGCGACGAGGTGGCTCGCTTCGCGGGCGCGCTTGCCGCCCAGGGGGTCGCCAAGGGCGACCGGGTGATCGTTTACATGCCGATGATCCCCGAGGCCCTGGTTGCCATGTTCGCCTGCGCGCGGCTGGGGGCCGTGCACTCGGTGGTGTTCGGCGGCTTCGCCGCACCGGAGCTGGCCGTGCGGATCAACGACGCCAAGCCCAAGCTGATCGTGTCGGCCTCCTGCGGGATCGAGATCAACCGGGTGATTCCCTACAAGCCGCTCTTGGACGGGGCGATCGAGATGGCCAGCTCCAAGCCCGAGCGCTGCATCATCGTGCAGCGGCCGATGCAGAAGGCCGAGATGAAGCCCGGCCGCGACCTGGACTGGAACGACGTCATGGCCAAGGCCAAACCCCACGAGTGCGTCCCGGTCAAGGCGACCGACCCGCTCTACATCCTCTACACCTCCGGCACTACGGGCATTCCCAAGGGCGTGGTGCGGGACAACGGCGGCCACGTGGTGGCGCTCAAGTACACGATGAAAGCCATCTACAACGTGGACGCCGGCGACGTCTACTGGGCGGCCTCGGACGTGGGCTGGGTGGTGGGGCACTCCTACATCGTCTACGGCCCGCTCTTCAAAGGCTGCACCAGCATCCTCTACGAGGGCAAGCCGGTCGGCACGCCGGACGCGGGCGCTTTCTGGCGGGTGATCTCGCAGCACAAGGTGCGCAGCCTATTCACGGCGCCCACGGCCTTTCGCGCCATCAAGCGCGAGGACCCGACCGCCTCGCTCATGAAGAAGTACGACCTGTCCAAATTTTACGCCCTGTTCCTCGCCGGCGAGCGGCTGGACCCGGACACCCTGCGCTGGGCGCAGAACAGCCTCAAGGTGCCCGTGATCGACCACTGGTGGCAGACCGAGACCGGCTGGGCCATCGCCGGCAACTGCCTCGGCCTGCACCACTTCCCCGTGAAGGAAGGCTCGCCGACCAAACCCGCGCCGGGCTGGAACCTGACGGTGCTGGGTTCGGACAAAAAGCCGGCGGAGGCCGGCCAGATCGGCGCGCTGGTGTCCAAGCTGCCGCTGCCCCCGGGGACTCTGCCGACCCTGTGGAACAACGACGAGGGCTACATCAAGTCCTACCTGGAGGAATTCCCGGGCTACTACAAGACGGCCGACGCCGGCTTCATCGACAAGGAGGGCTACGTCTTCGTGATGTCGCGTACCGACGACATCATTAACGTGGCCGGCCACCGGCTGTCGACCGGGGCCATGGAGGAGGTCCTCTCCGACCACAAGGACGTGGCCGAGTGCGCCGTGCTCGGAGTGGACGACGCGCTCAAGGGCCAGGTGCCGATCGGCTTCATCGTGCTGAAGGCGGGCGTCACCCGGCCGCACGAGGAGATCGTGAAGGAGGTGGTCAAGATGGTGCGCGACCGGATCGGGCCGGTGGCCTCCTTCAAGACGGCCACGGTGGTCAAGCGGCTGCCCAAGACGCGCTCCGGCAAGATCCTGCGCGGCACGATCCAGAAGATCGCCGACAACAAGGAGTGGAAGATGCCGGCCACCATCGACGATCCGGTGATCCTGGACGAGATCTCCCAGGCGCTGAACACCATCGGGTATGCCAAGGCGCGGAAGGGATGAGGATAAGGTTGCAGGGTTCGCGTATAAGGCTATAGGGTTCGGGGTTCAGGGTTCAGGTATAAAAACGGTAGGGTTCAGGGTTCAGGTATAAAAACAGTTGGGTTTAGGGAGCAGGGTTCAGGGGGATAAAGCGGAAACTCAATCACCAGCCTTTCCGTGGTTCCTGAACCCTGAACCCCGAACCCTGAGCCCTCTCTGGCCGAATCCTGAACCCTCTCAAGCGAACCCTCTTCCCTTGAGCCGTCATGCTCGCCAAAGTGTTTGCCATCCTCCTTCGATGCAGGTCGCGAGGCCAGCCATGTCCAAGAAGGTCCTCATCGTCGATGACGAGCCCGGCATCATCGTGGCCCTGCAGTTCCTGATGGAGCAGAACGGGTATGCGACCCTGGTGGCCTTCAGCGGCGAGGAGGCCATGGAGGCCGTGGCCAGGGACCACCCCGACTTGATTCTGCTGGACATCATGCTGCCGGTGGTGGACGGCTTCGAGGTCTGCCAGCGCGTGCGCGAGAATCCGGCCTGGGATAACATCCGCATCGTGCTGGTCACCGCCTTGGGCAACGAGGCCAACGTCACCAAGGGCCTGGACCTCGGGGCCGATGCCTACGTCACCAAGCCCTTCTCCAACGCCGATCTCGTCGCCAGGGTCAAAGAGCTCCTGGAATGCCGCCGGTGAGGAAAAGCCGCACCTTCTGGTGGATCGTCCTGGCGGGCACCTTCTTTTTCGTCGCCGTGTCGGTGGGGCTGGCCGTCATCCTGTGGCTGCAGCTCTCCCCGGACGAGCGCCATTTCATCCTGGGTTTCATCGAGGCCCACAGCATCTACATCTTCGGCGCGGCAGTCATCCTCTTTACCGGCATCGGCTTTGCCATCGACTGGGTGTATTGGATGTACATCCTGCCGATGCATCGCATCGTGGAGGAGACCGGCATCATCCATGGCGCCAACCCCGCCCACCGCCTCCGGCTCGCAGGCAGCGCGGATGTGGTGCGGCTGGCCGATGCGGTCAACCGGGCCGCCGACCGCTATGAGGAGCTGCACCGCTCGGTGGAGGACCGCATCGCGGAGGCGCGCGCCCGCATCGAGGAGGAGAAAAACCTCCTCTCCGTGGTGCTGGCCGAGCTGCCCGAGGGGGTCGTGATCTGCACGGCGCAGGGGCAGATCACGCTCTACAACCAGCGCGCCCGCCGGCTTCTGGAAGCCCCGGATGATGCGCGCGCAACTGTCGAGTTGCCGCCCGCCGTCGGGCTCGTCGGTCTGGGCCGCTCCATCTTCGGCGTCGTCGACAAGCCCCTGATCACGCATGCCCTGAAGGACATCCCTGAAAAACTGCGCCGCGGCCACTACGATCTCACCGCCTCCTTCGTCATGCCGGCACGCAACCGCCGGCTGCTGCAGGCGGTGACGGTGCCGATCCTCGGCCCGCTGCGCGAACTGTCCGGGTTCGTCCTGATATTGACGGATTTCACCGGCCAGATGGATTCGTTCCGGAAGTTGACCGATCTGCTCCAGTCGCTGTCCGTGGAGGTGCGCGGCGCGGTGGCGAGCATTCGGTCGGCGGTCGAGGTCATTCTGGAGTATCCGGGGCTGCCGCCGTCCAAGCAGGACGAGTTCCATCGCATCATCCATCGCCACGCCCTCACCGCCAGCGCCGCGATGGACCGGCTGGCGGCGGAATACACGGGTTCCATCCGCCCGCCGGCTTCCTTTTCGCGGATGCGGATGCGCGAGTTTCTGGAGACGGTGCGGATCAAGGCCGACGAGAAGGCAGGGGTCCGGTTGTCGGGGGTGCCGGCGGATGAGGATCTGTGGGTGCGCGTGGACAGCTACTCCATGTCCCTGGCCGCGGTCTTCATCCTGCAGTGCCTGCGCACGGAACTCGGAACCGGCGCCTTCCGATGGGCGCTGGCCCGGAAGGAGAACCATCTCGAGCTCAATTTCATCTGGACGGGAGCGCCCCTGCGTCTGGAGGTGCTGCGCCGGTGGGAACAGCAGCCGGTGGTCGTGACCGATGAAAAGGCCAATGCGACCCTCAAGGAGATCCTCGACCGGCACCGCGCCGAGCTGTGGTCCCAAGCCGGCGAGAACGCCGCCGAGGCCTGCGTGCGGATTCTGCTGGCGGCGGCGGACCCCGCCCTTCCGGTCTATCCGCGGCGGCAGACGGTGCTGGCCACCGCACGCCCGGTCTACTACGATTTCGATCTCTTCAGCCAGCCGGGCCAGGCGCCCGAGCTGGACGACCGCCCGCTCACGGAGCTGGCCTATACGGTGTTCGACACGGAAACCACGGGGCTGGACATTCACGAGGGCGACGAGATGGTCGCCCTGGGGGCGGTGCGCATCGTCAACGGGCGGCTGCTCGAATCGGAGTGCTTCGAGCAGCTGGTCAAGCCCGAGTGCCGGCTGCGCCACGAATCGATCCGGATTCACGGCATCCAGCCGGAGATGCTCGAGGGTCAGCCGGACGTCGGGCAGGTGCTCAAGCTGTTCGAGCGCTTCGCCGAGGGCACCATCCTGCTGGCCCACAACGCCGCCTTCGACATGCGGCTGCTGCAGCTGCAGGAAAAGCGCACCGGCGTCAAATTCGTCAACCCCGTGCTCGACACCATGCTGCTCTCCGCGGTCGTGCATCCTTTCCAGCGCAAGCACGACATCGACGCGATCGCCGCACGCCTGGGCATCACCGTCATGGGCCGCCACACGGCGCTGGGCGATGCGATCGCCACGGCCGAGGTCTACCTGCGGCTGATTCCCCTGCTGGCGGACATGGGCATCCGGACGCTCAGACAGGCGCGCGAGGCGTCGAAGAAGACGTATTATGCGAGGCTGAAGTACTAGATAAGGGTTCAGGGTTCGGGGTTCAGGGTTCAGGGGGTCGGTTATAAGGTCATAGGGTTCAGGGTTCGGGGTTCAGGCAGAAGGTTTTAGGGTTCGGGGTTCAGGAAAGAATAGAAAGAGAGATATGGAAACCGGTATCAGGAATCTATCCGGATGCTCAACTGTATGGAAAGTACCTTGGAGAGGCATCTGCCGGAATCCGACCGCCGCTGGCCCTATTCTTCCGTGCGGGAGGAGGCCGAGAATTATGGCTCCGGCCCTTGCGGTTTTCCTGAACCCTGAACCCTGAACCCTTGTATCTTTGCCCTTGACCTCGGTAGCGAGGGTTCAGGGTTCAGGAGAAAAAGATGGGGGAATATCGACGCTTGGAGGATTTGGTCGTCTATCAGAAGCTGTGTCATTTGCACATTGAGATAGGCGGACTGACCCACCGATGGCCGGCCGAGGAGAAGTTCGAGTTGGGCTCGCAGGCCAGGCGTTCATCGAACAGTGCAGCGGCCCAACTTGCCGAGAAGTACGATGACCGACACGTTCGGAATAAAATCGAGGGTGTCAATCGAAGTCGAGGAGAGGCCGCAGAGACGATCCACCATCTCTACATAGCGCATTTGAAGGGCTATGAAACCCAAACGACTTACGAAGACTATCGCGCTCGGTATCAGGAGTGCATTCGGATGCTCAATGGCATGGAGCGCACCTTGGAGAAACAGTTGCCCGAATCCGACCGCCGCTGGCCCAATTCTTCCATGCGGGAAGATCTCGAGAGTTATGGCTCCAGCCCTTGCGGTTTTCCTGAACCCTGAACCCCGAACCCTTGTACATTTGCCCTTATGCTTTTAGCCTGAACCCTCATTCTTCCGGCTGCTGAAAGGTGAACGGCAGGGTGAATGCAAACACGGACCCCCGGCCGGGTACGCTTTCGGCCCAGATCCGGCCGCCGTGATGTTCGATAATGCGCCGGGTGATGGCCAGGCCCAGGCCGCTTCCGGACGGGCGGCCGCGGGACATGTTTCGGGCCTGCCGGAACTCTTCGAAAATGATCTTGAGGTCCTCGGGGTGGATGCCCGGTCCGTTGTCGCTCACCTCCACCTGGAGATGATACGAATGCACCACGAGCCGGAATTCGATCCGGCCCCCGGTGCCGCCGCAGAATTTTACGGCATTGGATAGCAGGTTCAGCACGGCCTGCACGAGCCGGTCCTTGTCCCCGCGCACGGGAGGCACCTGGTGCGGAAGATCGAGGCTTAAATCGATGTGCTTTTCGGCGATCAGCGGCCGGACGGCCGTCAGGGCCTCCCGGCAGATCTCGTCGAGATCGACGGGCTGGGTCTGCCAGGTCATTTTGCCGGTTTGCAGTCTCTGGAAGTCCAGGACCTGGTTGATCAGCCGGGTCAGGCGCTCGCTTTCCTTGATGATGATGCCGGTCATGTGCCGGTGCTGGTCCTCGGGCAGCTGCGGATTGGCGTGCAGGATCTCCGAGATGGACCGCACGGCCGTGAGCGGCGTGCGCAGTTCGTGAGTGACCGTGGAAATGAACTCGTTTTTGATGCGATCCAGCTCCTGGAGGCGTTCGTTGGCGGATTTGAGCTCGGCGGTGGCTTTTTCCAGCTCGCGGCTGTAGTCGATCAGGCGGCGGGTTTCATCGAGGATGTTCATGACCTCGTCCAGGCCGAGGGGCTCCTCCTTGACGACGGAGGCGACCATGACGCGGGCCGATGCCGAGCCGACCGCGCCGGCGAGGAGCTTTTCGGCATAGATCACCAGGCCCGGATCGGCGGTGGACAGGGGCCCCAGGCGCATGCGGTGGCGGCTGGAATAGGCGCTCAGGGCATCGGCGGTGCGCTCTGCCCCCAGGATGCGCTCCAGCAGGGAGCGCAGGTCCGTCACCAGGGCCGTGCCGCGCCAAAAGGAGGGGTTTTCGACCTCACCCGGGTAGGTGAACACATCCACGAACAGGGCCGCCTGCGTGTGCTCGAGCGGGCTCTGACGGCTGAACAGGGAGACGCCCATGTAAAGAAAGGTGTTGGCCAAGAGGCTCCAGAACACGGCGTGGGCGATGGGGTCGAGACCGGTCAGACCGAAGAGTTCGTAGGGCCTGAGCGCCGCCAGGCCGAGCGGACCGTCGGCCATCACGCGCTGATCGAGGAGCCCCACCTGCTCCAGCGAGGGCAGCACCAGGGTGTAGGCCCAGACGAGAAATCCGGCCAGCAGCCCGCTCATGGCGCCTGAACGCGTGGCGCGTTTCCAGAAGATTCCGCCCACGATGGCCGGCGTGAATTGCGCCACCGCCGCAAACGAAATGAGCCCGATGGAGACCAGGGAATAGGCCTCGCCGATGAAGTGGAAATAGGCATACGCCAGGAGCAGGACCAGGAGGATCGCGCCGCGGCGCACCCCCAGGACCAGAGCGCTCAGGTCCTTGCGGCGGGCGATGTCGCCGAATGGAAGCCGCAGGAGCACCGGCATGAACAGATCGTTGGAGATCATGGTCGAGAGGGCCACGGTCTCCACGATCACCATGCCGGTGGCGGCGGACATCCCTCCGATGAAGACCAGCAGCGACAGCACCTCCTGACGGGCGGCCATCGGCAGCGTCAAGACGAAGGAATCCGCATCCACGCCGCGGGGGAACTGCATCACCCCGCCGAAGGCGATGGGCAGGACAAAGAGATTGATCGCCAGCAGATAGAGCGGAAACAGCCAGACCGCCTGTTTCAGATGCTCTTCGTTGACGTTTTCCACGACGGTGACCTGAAACTGCCGGGGCAGGAAAAGGACCGCCGTCATCGACAGCAGCACGTGCAGCGCCCAGCTGAAGTAATCGCCGGTGCCGGTCCCCAGGGTGAACACCTGCCGCAGGCCCTCCAGGTCCTGCGCGCGGGCGAACAGATCGCCGAATCCCCGGTAGATCCCGAAGGTCACAAAGACGCCCGCGGCCAGGAAGGCGACCAGCTTCACCAGGGATTCGAAGGCGACGGCCGCCACCAGGCCTTCGTGGCGCTCGGTGGCGTCCAGGTGGCGGGTGCCGAACAAAATGGCAAAGACCGCGAGCAGCAGGGCCACGTAGAAGGCGGTGTCGTTCAGTACGGGGATTTCCGGAAAATAGCGCGGCATCGCTATCAAGGGATACTGATTGATGATCTGATAGCTCATCGAGACGGCCTTGAGCTGCAGGGAGATGTAGGGGATGATGCCCAGCACGGCGATGATGGTGACCGCGCTGCCGATGGCCGTGCTCTTGCCGTAGCGCGAGGCGATGAAGTCGGCGATCGAGGTGATGCGGTGGACCTTGCTGATGCGGATGATCTTGCGGATCATCCAGAGGCCCAGCGTGAAGACCAGGGTCGGCCCGAGGTAGGTCGGCAGAAACCCGACGCCGCTGCCGGCGGCGCGTCCCACGCTGCCGTAAAACGTCCAGGCCGTGCAGTAGACCGCCAGCGACAGGGCATAGATGGTGGGGTTGCTGATCAAGCTGCGGCCCTGGGCGGCGCGGCGGTCGGCGAAATACGCGATGGCAAACAGAAGGCCGACGTAGCCGAAGGCGGTCAGCAGGATTGGCTCGGTCGTCAGCATGGGGCTATCCGTCCGTGTCGCGGGGCGGCCGCCCGGAGAGCGTGACGAGGCCAACCAGGCCGACGATGAGGGCCCAGGCGAAGAACACGAAGGCGTAGAGCAGCGGAATGCCCGTCCAGGCGACGGGGCGGTTGAAGAGCGAAAGGATCGGGTAGTTGAGCAGCACCCAACCCAGGAGGAAGACACCTGCCAACCTTCGCGTTTTGCGACTGTCGGGGCTCATGACGATGCCCGATTTGCGGTTTAGCGGGTCATGGCGCGGCGTCGCCTTGCCGGCATGAAAGGGTTTTTTTTGGAATCCGGTGGACGCGGCGAGCCGGTTTCCGCTATATAATTGAAACGGGCGGAGGTTGTCAAACCAACCCTCCGGGGTGAAAGGAAACGAGGATGAACCAGGAGGCGTTCGAGCTTTTATCCAAGATCGAACCGTTCGCAGGCCTGCCCCGCGAGGTCCGGGAGGCCACGGCGGCTCAACTGGCGTTGATGACCTTTGCCAGCGGGACGGTGCTGGCGGAGCAGGGCCGCACCACGCTGGACCAGATTTACATCGTCCGCTCCGGCCGGCTCGATCTGTTCTTTAAGAGCCAGGGCGCAGAGACCCTGCGCAGCACCCTGGAAGCCGGCGACATCTTCGGCGGCATCTCCATCCTGATGAACGCCAGCCTGGCCATCCGCAGCCTGACGGTGGCCTCCGACGCGACCCTCCACACGCTGCCCAAGGCGGTGTTCCTGGATCTCTGCGGGCGCTTCAGCCACTTCCGTTCGCATTTCGTCAACGCCTTCAACCGGCGCATGCAGGATGAGTCCTACGGGGCGGCGATCGCGGCCTCCCAGATCGTCTACTTCCTCACGCGCATCATTCCCTTCTCGTTTCTGGAGGAAGAAGAGATCAAGGCGATCGCGCCCGCGGTCACTGCCGTGCACCATCCCAAGGATCGCGTGGTCTTCGTGCAGGGGGAGACGCGCATCGACGGGCTCTACATCGTCCAAAAAGGGGCGGCCGAGCGCTATTTCGACGACGGCCGGCGCAAAACCCTGCACAGCATCCTGGGCGAGGGGGAGATGTTCGGCGGCATCTCCATGCTGGTCAACGACATGCTGGCGGTGCGCACCCTGCGCACCATCGAGGACACCACCTTTTACAAGCTGCCCCACCACGCCTTCTTCGACCTGTGCCGGCGCCATTCGGCCTTCGGCGAGTATTTCACCGACACGTTCGGCAAGCGCATGCTGGACCGCACCTATGCGGCGGTCATCGCCAAGAGCGCGCCCACCCGCGCCGACGCCCTGTCGCTGTTCAACCAGCCGGTGCGGGAGATCTGCAACCGCGACCTTTTGATCTGCGATGCCGACATGACCATCCAACGGGCGGCCGCGCTGATGAGCCGGCGCCGGTGCAGCAGCATTTTCGTGCGCGGCGGCGGCGGCGACATCGTCGGGATCCTCACCGACAACGACCTGCGCAAGAAGGTGATCGCCGAGGGGCTGCCCATCGAAAAGCGGGTGTCCGAGATCATGTCTTCACCGGTGATGGCCGTGCCGGACCACGCACCGGTATTCGAAGCCCTGATGGCCATGATGCAGCGGGGCGTCAAACACGTCGGCGTCAGCGATGCCGGTCAGAACATCGTCGGCGTGGTGACCAATCAGGACGTGCTGGGGGTTCAGCGCCAGTCCCCGCTCTTTCTGATCCGGGATATCGCCGGAGCGGCGGGGGTCGAGAATCTCCAGGAGGTCCACCAGCGCCTGCCCCACCTGGTCCAGGCGCTGATCCGGGCGGGCACACCGGCCAAGCAGCTCAACCAGTTCATCACGGCGGTATCCGACGCGGTTCTGAAAAAGGTGCTCGAATTGACGCTCAAGGACATGGACCCGCCGCCGGTCGGGTTCGTTTTCATGGTCCTGGGCAGCGAAGGCCGCCACGAGCAGACCCTCAAAACCGATCAGGACAATGCCATCGTGTACGACGACCCTGCCGCGGGCGCGGCGGAGGCCGTCCACGCCTACTTCCTCGATCTCGGCATGCGGGCCTGCAACAGCCTGGACCAGTGCGGGTATCGATTCTGCAATGCCAATGTTATGGCGCGCAACCCCATGCTGTGCCAGCCCATCTCGGTGTGGAAGCGCCGCTTTTCAGACTGGATCCACGCCGCGGAAGCCGAGGACCTGCTGTACTCCAGCATCTTTTTCGATTTCCGGGGGGGCTACGGTCAGATGGCCCTGATCGACCAATTGCGGAACCATCTGATGGAGTCGCTGGTGGGCTGGTCGGGCTTTTTTCGTCACCTCACCCAGAACGCGCTGCTGCACAAGCCGCCGCTCGGGTTTTTCCGGAATTTCGTCGTGGAGTCCAAGGGCGAGCATCGCAACAAGTTCGACATCAAGAGCGCGATGCTGCCCATTGTCGACTACGCGCGGGTCTACGCCCTGAAGCACGGCGTGTCGGAAACGAACACCCTGGACCGTCTCGAGCGGCTGAAGCAGAAGGAGGTTCTTCCGGCGAAAGACTACAGCGAGATCGAACAGGGGTATGGCTTCATGATGCAGCTAAGGTTCGCACGCCAGGTCCAGGCCATCCTCGAGGAGGAGGCCGCCCCCGACAATTACGTGAACCCCAAGGAATTGTCCGGGCTCGAGCAGCGCCTGCTGAAAGAGATCTTCATCCGC
>Ga0114938_1002527_pt1 | contig 11442 bp, 8 predicted proteins | sample AshMeaBigSpring_FD_88675 | JGI IMG/M metagenome (GOLD analysis project Ga0114938, IMG submission 88675) | Groundwater microbial communities from Big Spring, Nevada to study Microbial Dark Matter (Phase II) - Ash Meadows Big Spring | ecosystem: Environmental > Aquatic > Deep subsurface >...
GTTGCATTAAACAAAAAGACTTTGTTGGCATTTGTAGGTGGTTATTTAATTACAAAGGCTATTGGCGTTTTTTGCCTATTTATGATACCGTTTTTGCAAAACGTATTTTTAAAAAAATGCTAAAAGATCTGTTCAAAATTAAAAACTAAGTATTTTTTGGAATAATATTTCATGGTGTAAAAAGGATATTCTACTATAAATATCTATGTTAAGAGTTGTGGAAATTGTACTATTTACGGTTCATAAGCTTCTTTTGTAGTATTTATACTATAGCTTTGCATTTAATTATGAACTGTAAATATTTACTATATTGTTTAATATGCTTACTTTCTACTTCATTTCTACAAAGAGGAAATGCACAATATAGCTACATTGGAACGTACAATTTTGAAGGAACACCAAATTATTTAATTACACCAAGAGATACTATTTCTGTTGCATTTAGAAATAATGTAGAAGCTACTTTACCCGAATATAGGCCTGTACCTATTTATAATCCCACTTATTTAACAAGCACCAAGCCTGAAACCATTAACTTAAAAGATTCAGCAGATGTATGGATTACGTTTGTAGATGAAGGTGCAACTTATAGAAATGCTTTAGGCTATTATTTATTTAATACAGATGCCCCTTTAACAACTCCACCTTCACCCAATAATATTAAAATTATTTTTCCAAATGCCTCAAAAGGTGGTTTTGGTGGAGGATTAACAGCTGGCGATAAAGTTTTTTTAGGAACATTTCCTGGAAAAACAGGAATTGGTTTTGTGTTAATTGCTGATGGATGGAATGGCAACACTGTTACTACAGGAAGATGGAGTTTGTTTTCAAATTCTAGATTTAATCCTGAAGATTCAGTTGCATTAAAAAAGCACATCGTTTTTATAAACGATACAAATTCTAATAGAATTGTGATGGGCTTTGAAGATATTAGACGAGATACAGTTACAGATAATGATTTTAACGATTTACTGGTATATGCAACAGTTTTACCCAAAAAAAATATTGCTGATGTAGATAGTTTACCGCCTATTGTAACTGTAGGTGATAGCGTATACACAGGTAATTCTGGTGGATTAGAAAGTGAGAGTTTAGGTGATATAATAGCTCAACGAACATTTAAACAATATAAAAAAGGAGAACATGTAAGTGTTAATTATAAGCTACTTACACCTTTGCAAAATGCAACCATCGTAAACAATTCTGTTGCTACATTTAGTACACAGAACGTTAAGTTAGAAAATGTAATGCCTACAAGGGTTTATGATAATGGTTACACGGCTTATATTACAACACCTACAGATTTAACCAACTTTACAAATGCAGTAGAAGTACAATCAATCGATTTTACATTGCAACAAAAGTGTAAAGCTGTAGCTTTTGCTACGAAAACATTAGGCTCTGTTTATACGCATACAAAACCCATCTGTGATCGATTAAAAGAAGGTAAATTATTGCAAGTTGAAAACTTTACACTTCGTGGTTTAAATTTTGTACGCTATACTTTACAAAAAGAAAACAATGTAATTGAATATGCTACCAGTTTTACAATAGGAACAAAAACGGGTAGACCTACTTTTTCTTTACAATCGAATTGGTTAACTAAGGATTATGTAAATGAAGAAGAAATGTACAATTTTCAACTTTGGGCAACTGCACCCTATTTAGTAACAGACTTGTTGTTAGAGGTTTTGAAAAAAGTAGAAGCTATTGCTCCAATAGAAATGATTGGCAATAAAAATCCGTTACCGTTAGTATATGTTATGGAGGGGAGAAGAATAAAAGAAAACATTATTTTAAAAGTGAACAATAAATCAAACAATAGCTCAATTGTTTTTGAGATGGATGAACGTTTGAATGAGTTTTCGAACAAGCAAACAAAAACAGTTACGCTACCAATTGCACCAAATGCAATATCTGCCATAGCAATACCTGTAAACGATGCTTATGAAAGTGATTGTAGACTTTTGGTAAATAACCAAGTGCAAGATTTGTTATACATGAGCGATGGAACTTGGGCATTAAATTACGACACTACAACTACCAAAGTAAGTAAGTTTACTGTTAGCAATGCAACTGCAAACAAAATAATAGCAAACGAATATCCATTGTTTAGAAATGTTCAGTTTCAAGCAAAATCTTCTAATTATATTACTGCATTTAAGGTTTTAAAAGGTGGAGGTGGAAGCGAAAATTTAACCGATTATCAATCTATTCGTTTTAGTGCAAAGGGCAACAACATTTTACGTATAACCATTCTTAAAAAATCAATTACTCGATTCGAAAATCAGTATACGTATACCATGCCTTTAGGCGAAAGCATGCAAAATTATGCTATCGATTTAAAGTCGTTTACAAGTGCTATTAGTAATAAGTCATTGTTAGCAAATGATATTACAACAGTTGTGTTTTCCATAGAAATTCCTTCTGGAAATGCAACAGATATCGATGCTGCATTTAGCAATGTTGTATTTAGTAAACAAAACTTTGAGTATATTAATCCAATAGCAGAACAAGAAGTTCGAGTATTTCCTAATCCTGTAACAAATGGATTGTTTACATGTGCATTTAAAAGTAACGTGCCTGCCAATGTAACAATTAAGGTAATGGATATTGCTAGTGGTAAATTAGTATATAAAACCGTTTTCAATGCATCAAAAGGTATTAATACTGTTCCTTTAAATATTCAAAATAAAACGGTAAATGGCTTGTACGCATTATCTATTGAAAGCAGAAATGTTACGTACAAAACCGTTCCATTATTCATCAAACAATAAACCGTTTTTTTCTCTACATTTAATTACAAGAATACATTTATCTTCAAATAATGTATTTCTATTTTGGCTTTTACAGCTCTATACTGCTTATATTTTTTGTACACGGATTGGTGTATAGTGTTTTGCTTTTTAAAAAGGGCATTGCTAATGATACAAATGCAGATAAATGGCTAGGCTTATTTCTTCTGCTCTCTGTTTTATACATTGCTCCTTGGATGCTAGGTTTTGCAGGCTGGTACGATACTCAACCGTACAGAGATATCTTGTTTTACATTCCATTTCAGCATTTGTTTTTTATGGGGCCAATTGTATTTTTTTATGTACAAAGTTTGCTAAACCCATCATTTCAGTTTCGCAAAAAAGATAGCTTGCATTTTATACCAGGTATTTTATACTTGCTATACGCACTCATTGTATTTATTACAGATAAATGCATTTTGCATGAATACTACTTTTATGCAGATGGAGCCGATAAAGATTTTGCTGCTTGGTATCAAATTTTAGGTTGTGTTAGTATGATTATTTACTTTTTATCAAGCTTAAAATATTATACGGTTTATAAACAATTGGTACAACAAGTAACGAGCTATGCCGATACTGTTTTGTTTACTTGGGTTCGAAATTTTTTGATTGCTTTTTTAGGAATTTTAATTGTACGAATTTTCTTTTTTATACTGTCTATTTTCATTGATGTAGACTATGGTGGAAATTGGTGGGGATTTTTTGCATTTTCTATTCTATTTTATTACATAGCAGTTTCAGGATATGCCAATGCTGTTAAAACCAAAATGTATTTTAAAACCAATTTATTTACGCAGCAAATAACCCTTTTATTATCTGCACCTAACCAACAATTACAAGAAGAAACTTTTACAATTTTTGAAGAAGTAGAACCAAACAATAATACTGTTGCTATAGAAGAAGATGCAGTTGAACTACATAAAATAAATCAATGGAAAGAAAAGCTATTGGAAGAAATTGTAGGAAACGAGTTGTATAAAAATGCAGAACTATCGTTAACCGATCTTTCAAAAAGATTAAAAACCAATGCCTCTATTTTATCTAAAACTATTAATAAAGGCTTTGGTATGAATTTTAATGACTTTATTAATTATTATCGAGTACAAATGGTGATAGAAATGTTGCAGCAAGGTGAACATAAAAAACAAACCCTCTTAGGAATAGCCTTTGATTGTGGATTTAATAGTAAAGCCACTTTTAATAGAGCATTTAAAAAAGTAACACAGAAAAGTCCGAAAGAATGGATAGAACAATCGTCTTAAAACAATACCTTACTTTGTCTCAAATCATGTTTTGAGGCGATTGCCATTGATGAGAAAATGATTTTTGCTGAAAATTTAGATCATGAAAAAAATAATTTTCACCTCTTGTTTCTGTTTTTTCAGCTTATTTATTTTGGCACAATCGTCGGCTAATTTGGAAAAGGTTGTTTTTAAAAACAATACATTTTTACCTAAAAAAATTGTTTTAATCGGTTATTCGCCAAACGATGTTGGTAATAGTACAAGTGTATTTTATTTATTTCCGTTTGTTCCAAAACAATTCAAATTTGCTGCAGGTACAAAATTATATATTGCAACTAGTTTACAAGTTGATAATGTAATGGGAGGAAATAGAATTGATAGTCAAACACCAACCTATGTTGTAAGTGCATTGGCCAATAAACAAACAATAACTATTTTTTAAAAAGAAATTGTGGCTAGTAAACTTTATTCGTTTAATTCGCATTTTCAAATAAAGTTAAGATGCCAATAACCATTGCAAAGCCAGAAAATATAGATGCTTTAGTACAGCTTGTAAATAGTGCATACCGAGGAGAATCTTCTACAAAAGGTTGGACTACAGAAGCTCATTTATTAAAAGGAAGTTTAAGAACAGACCGCTCTGATATTGAAGATATTTTTGCCGATAGCCAATCTATAATTTTAGAATTTAATAATAATGACAATGAGTTGGTTGGTTGTGTTCATTTGCAAATTCAAGATACAAAACTGTATTTAGGAATGCTTTCTGTATCACCTTTGCAACAAGCAAAAGGTATTGGTAAACAGTTGTTGCAAGCAGCAGAAGCGTATGCAAAAGAGAAATTACTTTCTGCCATTTTTATGACAGTGATAGATTTACGTACTGAATTAATTGACTGGTATAAACGAAATGGTTACTTACCAACTGGGGAAACAAAACCATTTGATATAGATGAATTATTCGGCATTCCTGTAGAGCCACTTCATTTTATTGTATTAGAAAAGAAAATTACATTGAGTTAATACGTTTTGCTACATATTTTCTAGATCTGCTCTCATTTGTTCAACAACAATATCAATGTAGTTTTTAAATTCATTTACTAATGAAACAATGGCAACTTTTTCTAGCATAGAATGTTTATCAATATGCTCTAAAGTTTCTATTATAGGTTTAAGATTGTGAATATTTAGACTATGAATTGTAGCTTTTAGTTTGTGAGTTAAAAATGCTATTTGTTGCCAATTTTCATCTTTGCATAGTTCTACCATTTTGCCAACATCTGATGGTACTTTTTCAATAAACATTTTTAGTAACGATTTTGCAAAAACAGCATTGTTATTACCAAGTTGATTAATGGTGTCTAAGTTATATAAACGCTCTTCAATTGATGTGATTATTGAAGTAGAAGTGTCTTCGTTTTTATCAATATTTTTTTCGGCACTTAAAAAATTATTTACGGTACTAAACAATTTTTGTTCGGTATAAGGTTTGGTTACAGAAGCATTCATTCCTGCATTTAGGTATATACTTTCGTTTCCTTTTAAAGCATTTGCAGTAAGTGCAATAATTGGAATGTTGGCTTTATTACTATCGGTTAATTCTCTAATTGCTTTCGTTGCTTCAATTCCGTCCATTACTGGCATTTGTATATCCATTAAAATCAAATCGTATTGGTTGGTTTTTACTTTTTCTACGGCATCAAAACCATTGTAGGCAAAATCAAGTTCAATACCCCAAGATTCTAAAATATGTTTAATAATAAATCGGTTCAACTCTACATCTTCTGCAACTAATATTCTTTTTTTGCCGAGTTTATTTTCATCGATACCTATTAATTCATTATCGTTAATAATTTCATTTTCGTTACCTAAATCAAATGGAATTATAAAGGTAAATGTTGTACCAACGTTTTCTTTACTTGTAACACTTATTTGACCACCCTGCATTTCTACAAGGCTTTTACAAATAGTTAGCCCTAAACCTGTGCCACCATACTTTCTTGTAGTATCAGTTGATGCTTGAATAAATGGATCAAAAATAATGGCTAATTTATCGTTGCTGATACCTATACCAGAATCGATAACTTTAAACTGTAATTCGGTTTCTTTTTCATTTACGCTCACCGTTTCAGCACTAATTGTAATGCTACCTTTTTGTGTAAATTTCAGGGCATTGCTAATTAAATTATTGAAGATTTGACTCAGCCTAAATGGATCACCTTTTACTACTAAATTTTTAGGTAAGTTGTTAATGAGATGTAAGAAAACGCCTTTTTCTTCTGCCTTGTATTGAAAAGATTGTAATGTGGTTTGAAGTTTTTCACCAATATTAAAATGTAAACTTTCAAACTCTAATTTGCCGGCAGCAATTTTTTCAATGTCCAATACATCGTTTACTATTACCAATAAATTATTGGCAGACTCTTTTATAAGCTTTACATAGTTTTGTTGTTGAGTGGTAAGTTTGGTTTTAGAAATTAAGCCAGCTATTCCTAAAATGCCATTCATTGGTGTTCTTATTTCATGGCTCATGTTGGCTAAAAACTTCTCTTTTGCCAAGGCAGAATCTTCTGTCATTTTCTTGGCAATCAACAGTTCGTTTTCTGCTTTAATACGATCTGTTATATCTTGAGAAAAACCAATTACATATGGTTGTAAACCTTCTTCAATTACTTTATAGTTTTTGTAAAGTAGGTATAAACTATTGCCATTTTTATTGAGTACTTTAAATAATCCGTTGGCAACTTCTTCATTTTGAAAAATGTTTAGATAGTTGGTTTTAAACTTGTCTGCATCTCTTTCTTCAATAAATGCTGTTAAGTTTTGTCCAATCATTTCGTCAGATGAATACCCTAATAAATTACAAATAGCTGGATTTACTGATAAAATATTCCCATCTAAATCATGCGTACAAATGAGTGCTTGGCTATAATTAAATAAATCTCTGTAACGTTTTTCTTTTCTTTCAATTTCTTTTTCAATCTTACGTCGTTCGGTAATATTCATTCCGTAACCGATTACCATTTTTACATGGCCTTGTTCGTTTAAAACAGGGTACATGTTGCGTAAATGATATTCAGTTTCCCCATGTTTATTGGTAATTGTTTCCTCCCAAACCAACATTTGTTTGCTCTCAACTACTTGATTAAAAAGTGTTCTTCTGTCATGAGCAATTGACATGGGTTTGTTTTTGAGCAAACAATAGTCTTCATCTCTTTTACCAATCATCCATTTTCTTAACACTTCATCTTTAACAGCAATCGGATTTAGAAATAAATAACGATGTTCTGCATCAAAAACAGCAATGTCTGAAGGAATTTCGTTTAATACACCTTCATAGAATTTTCTTTGTTCTTCTAGTTTTTGTTCTGCAATTTTTTTATCGGTAATATCGGTATGTGTGCCAATAAATCTTGTAGGTTTATTTTGCTCATCTCTCGATATCACCATTCCTCTATCAGAAATCCAAATATATTCTCCTTGTTTATTTCTAATTCTATATTCTCTTTTATGATAATTGATAAGCCCTTTTTGATATGCTTCATCATCTTTATCTATTAAATGAATATCATCTGGATGCACTCTACTTCTAAACTCAGCAACATCATTCTTCAATTCATCATCTTCATATCCAAGCATTTTTTTATAGGCTACTGAAAAGAAGGTTTTGTTTTCTATACTATCATATTCCCAAACACCATCACCTGCACCTTCTAAAGCAAATTGCCATCTTTCTTCTGCAATTCGTAACGATTCTTCAGCAAACTTTCGTTGTGTAATATCTTCTTCTAAAGCAAAAAATTGTTGCACATTTCCGTTGATGTCGAAAATGGGTTGACCATTAATTTTTACCCAATAGGGTTTGCCTTGTTTGTTATAATTCAATATTTCACATTCAAAAGGAAGGGCAGATTGTATTTGGCGTCTTAAATAATTAACTGTGGATTTATCGGTATTATTTCCTTGTAAAAAGCTGCCTGGTGTTTTGCCAACTACTTCTTCTAAACTATAGCCTGTAATGGTAGAAAAAGCCCTATTTATCCATTCAATTTTTCCTTTTGCATCGGCAATAATAACTCCATTTACCGTTTCTTGAGCAATAAGTGAAAACTTCTTTAAATCGTTCTTTTGTTTGTTAATGGTGGTTAATAGGCTTTTGCTATCGTTATTTACAATTTCTTGTGCTTTTATTAAATGCAATAAATCTACTAAAGGGTCATGTGCTGCAAAATGATTAAGCGTAAGTTCATTATCTTTAATTTCTTCGATCGATTTAAACCAAGGAGTACCTAAAAACAACAATTCATTGGTTGCTTCAATATATTCTAGTTGTCCTTTTAAGGTAAATGTTTTGCCTAAATTGTATTGAAAAATAATGAGTTTATTGGTGAATGTTTTTAAGTTATCGAAAGTAAACGGATTAATTTCTGGTCTTTTTACACTAAAGCAACTGTTGAATAAAGCATTTATTTCTGCATGTTGGGTAATTTTTTTTAGACTTACTCCTTTTTCTACAATACGTAAATCGGCATCAATAAGCATGTAGAAAGGAAACAATCTATTTAATTGTATGCTTGTAAAAGAAAACTGCGATTCCGTACTTATCATTGTTACCAACTTATTTTAAAAATCTCATGCGTATGCCCATCTGCTTTCTTTTGCAAAATATCTATTGTAATTGCAACAGCGTACATTTTACCCAAACCTTGTAAAAGCCCTAAAACAAAGGCTTGTAAACCTTCTCGTTTAGATTTATAATGTAAGTGTAAACTATTTTCAGTTACATGGCTTACACTAAATTCTGGTGGCGTTACTTTCGGAAAGAGTAAAATTATCCTATCATGAAAATTCGGTAAATGAATTAAAAAATCCTTCAAATTATTGCCACCTGCTGCCATTAAATCGCCATATTTTTTCTTTGCAGTATCTAACACCCAAAATTCGCCAAATAGGGTAAGTACGTCTTCTACACTTACTTGTAATTCTTCAGCAGCTGTTTGTGCCAACTTAAACGTAATAGCATCATCATATGGCTCATTACTTAAAAAAAAGTCTACATCTACACCGCTTCTTAGCTTAATGTCTTCCCACTTTTGTTCACCAAACTGTTGGGTAACTAATTCTTCAATCGATTTATTTACAAGTCCGTACATACAATACAAGGGTTTATGGCAATCAATGCAATAGTTAAAGTTCGGTCTTTAAAGGTAAAGTACAAAACTATCAATCTTGTTATAATTTATAACAATTATTTCCTTAATAAAACTTGGGTTTATTTTTTAAACAGCAAAAATGTTGAATTAAAATAGAAATTTTTAGAATTTTTGCTATAACAATTTAAACAATAATCTACTACTTTCGTAATGTAGCTTTACAACACAATCAATATCGGCTTATACAAATATTATTATTTAATTACTGCTTATGAAAACTGCTTTTTGGTTCAGTTTGTTCATTATATTTTACACATACTTAGGCTATGGTATTGTTTTATTTATCATGGTATTGATTAAGCGAATGGTTAAAGGTAAATTTAAGGCTCCTAAGTACGATTATTTACCAAGCTTAACAGTGGTTGTAGCAGCTTATAATGAAGCCGATTTTATTGCACAAAAAATTAAAAACACATTACAGTTAGAGTATCCTAAAGATAAAATTGAATACATTTTTGTAACAGATGGCTCAACAGATAATACACCACAAATTGTAGCTCAGCATGCAGGCATTCAGTTGTTACATAGTGTAGAAAGAAAGGGTAAAATTGCTGCTATGCATAGAGCGGTACAACAAGTGAAAACCGATATTATTGTGTTTACCGATGCTAATACATTTTTAAATAGTCAAGCGTTATTAAATATTGCAAGACACTATGTAAACCCTAAAGTTGGTGCTGTTTCTGGCGAAAAAAGAGTGCAAATTGATGAAACTGCCGATGCAACAGCAGGAGAAGGAATGTATTGGAAATATGAAAGCAAATTAAAATCTTGGGATTCTGAATTGTACTCTGTAGTAGGTGCTGCAGGTGAATTGTTTAGTGTAAGAACAAACTTGTATCAACCTGTGCCAGCAAATAGTATTATTGATGATTTTATGATTTCGATGCTGATAGCAAAAAAAGGATACACCATTGTTTATGAACCCAATGCTTATGCATCTGAAAACACATCAGAAAATATTAAAGAAGAGCTAAAACGAAAAATTCGTATTGCTGCTGGTGGCATTCAATCTATTGTTTGGCTTAAAAGTTTATTGTTGCCCATACAATATCCATTACTTAGTTTTCAATACATTAGTCATCGAGTTTTAAGATGGACAGTTACTCCATTTTTTATGATAGCTGCATTTATATTGAATTGGATAATTATTGTTGAAGAACCTTCACTCATTTTTACATTGCTTTTAATTGGTCAGGTTTCTTTTTATAGCATGGCTTTGCTTGGTTGGTTTTTTGAGAGTAGACAAGTGAAAGTAAAATTGCTTTTTATACCCTATTATTTTTGTATGATGAATTGGGCTGTTTTAGCAGGAATTGTTCGTTATCTAAAAGGAAATCAATCTGTTTTGTGGGAAAAAGCAGGAAGAAAAATGAATTAGTGATTTCTTTTTCTTCAATAAATTAACATGTAAATAAAGTTTATCAACTCACATTTTTATGGAGCATTTGCACCATTATACAACTCAATTAGAATGGACAGGTAACAATGGTTCTGGAACAAATAACTATAAAAGCTATGAACGTAGTTATACCATTTCTATAGAAAATAAACCACCCATTTTAGGATCTTCTGATTCTGCATTTAGAGGCGATGTTACAAAATACAATCCAGAAGATTTATTAGTCAGTTCTTTATCGGCTTGTCACATGCTTTGGTATTTACACTTGTGTTCAGCAGCAGGAATTATTGTAGTAAGCTACACAGACAAAGCAAATGGAACAATGATAGAAAAGCAAGACGGTTGTGGGTGTTTTACAGAAGTTACATTACAGCCTACTGTTTTTGTTGCCAATAGCAGTATGATTGAAATGGCAACACAACTTCATAAAAAAGCACATGCTTATTGCTTTATTGCCAATTCGGTTAATTTTCCGGTAAAACATTTACCTGTAATAAACGCTATTTCGTTATAAGCGGTTTTAAAATTGTTTTCTATTCTTTCAAACAAAATATTTGCAGCCAAATAAGATTACGTATTTTAGGGCTTATGAGAATAATTCTAACTGTTTTAGTAATTCTATTGTTTAGCATTCAAACAAAAGCCCAAGACTCTTTAAAACAAGCTGTAAAACAAGCTACAAAAATTATCGATATTCATTTTACAGAAAAAGAAATTGATACTTTACTAGAAGGTGTTCAAGAAAACCTAAGCAATTTTAAATTGCAACATAAACTTAGCTTAAA
>Ga0114938_1002528_pt1 | contig 11433 bp, 7 predicted proteins | sample AshMeaBigSpring_FD_88675 | JGI IMG/M metagenome (GOLD analysis project Ga0114938, IMG submission 88675) | Groundwater microbial communities from Big Spring, Nevada to study Microbial Dark Matter (Phase II) - Ash Meadows Big Spring | ecosystem: Environmental > Aquatic > Deep subsurface >...
ATCCACCATCATGCCACGTGCACCACTTCCGCTAAGTGGTTTCATAAAAGCAGTAGGTAAGGCATCCACAAAATCGGTATTCAGTCCGGTAAGTCCGATAAGGTACGAAATGCCATCGGTGAGCAAGGTCATAGCACCCGATGCACGAAACATACCAATAGCTACCAAAATCGCAATCAGATAAGGAATGATGCCAATTGCCACCTGAAAACCTTCTTTTGCCCCTTCGATAAAGGTGTCGTAAACATTTACTTTTTTGAAAAGTGCCATGGTGATAAACGACACAATAATACTTAATAACAGGAAGTTAGCAGCAAATGACGAGTATTGCGAAATCTGATCTTTGTCGAGCTGACTAAGCAAATAAATCAATCCGGCTATGAATCCGCCCAAGCCAAGCAGCGTTCCCATTATCGTGCGTTGAAACAGGTTTATTTTTTGATAAATAGCTACTGTAATAAGTCCTGTAACAGCAGCAATAAATGTGGCAATTACAATAGGCAAAAACACGTCGGCAGGATTCACAGCGCCCAACTGCGCTCTGTAAACCATAATGCTTATGGGAATAAGGCACAAGCCGGCAGTATTGAGTACCAAAAACATAATCATAGGATTGGAGGCTGTTTCCTTGTCGGGATTAATTTCCTGCAATTCTTTCATGGCTTTTAGCCCCATTGGAGTAGCGGCATTATCGAGCCCCAGCATATTGGCCGAAACATTCATAAAAATACTGCCCAATGCCGGATGGTCTTTTGGAATATCAGGTAGAATTTTAGTGAAAAACGGAGCTACAATACGTGAAAATAAGGCAATTACACCACCTTTTTCGCCTATTTTCATTATGCCGAGCCACAATGAAAGCACGCCGGTAAGACCGAGCGAAATTTCGAATCCATTTTTAGCCGACCCAAATGCTGATTGAATTATATCGGTGAAAATCTGTGTGTTGCCCGTTACAAAAAACTGTCCGATAGCAATCAGAAAGGCAATTAGAATAAAACCTATCCAGATGTAGTTTAAAATCATGTTGCAGGAATATTGCTTGTTTAGCTGCAAAAATAAGCATTTTAAATGAAAAAATCTTTCAGTTCGAAGTTTTAGCTGACAATAGTTGATGGTTTGTTGCGATTTTTGTACTTTTGTGCCAAATTAGAAGGTAAAAATCAGAAGGTAGAAATTAGAAAACTAAACGGTGAAGATAGAACTACGAAATTACATTGTACCCACCATTCCAATTGCGGTGCTACTTATGCTGACTGTAGCGTTGGTTTGGTTTTCCGACTTGTATATCCGGCATTCTATTCGCCCCGATATTTCGAATGAAACAGTTGTTTCCGGTATTAATCTTTTTTTCTCCCAAAACCACTTGCTTTCCAACTTAGTAAGCCTGCTTTTTACAGCTTTAAATGCTTTTCTGATTGGTCAGCTCAATAATAAATTTACAATTATTCGTACCCGAAGTTTTTTGCCGGTTCTGTTTTTTGTGTTGCTTATTGCTACCTGGCACGAAACGCATATTATTGTGGTATCCCACCTGGCTTTAACTTTAGTTTTGTTGTCTTTTTTTTCCATTTTCAGGGTTTATCGCAACCGAAATGCGTCAGAACAGGCTTTCCTGAGCTGTTTCCTGATAGCACTTGCAAGCATCTTTGTGGAACCTTTAATGCTTTATATTCCCCTGATATGGCTGGGATTAGTGTTTTTTCACAGCATGTCGTTGCGAAATTTTTTGGCAAGTATTGTTGGGGCAATTACACCCTGGATACTTTATTTTGCTATCCGGTTTTATCTCCAACCCGATCTGCTTTGGTTATATTCGTTGAGTCAATCGTTTGAATTTGGTATTCCAATATTAAACCGCCCATTGAATGAGATAATTTACATTGGCATTTTAATCGTGTTGTCGGCAATCGGATTTGTCGGACTTTCGTCGAACCTCAATCAGGATTCGATGCAAACGCGTGGACTAATCAATTTTAACACCTGGTTTTTGTTGTTATCATTTGTTTATTCCATGGTTTTTGTCAGGCAGTTTTTTGTGTTTTTACCGTTTATAGGTGTAGGGTTGGCTATTCTGCTGGCACATCCACTTACGCTAAAAAAATCGAATTTCTTCGGCTATATATTTCTGATTTTTATTATTGTCAATATTGTTTTTGTTGTTTCGAATTTAATACTTATTCCGGAATGACAGAATGGATTGAATTGGGATATTTGGGGCTTTTTATAGCTTCGTTTTTGGCAGCAACTGTGGTGCCTTTCAGTTCGGAGGTGGTATTTTCGGCAATGATTGCTGCAGGTTTCGACGACTGGAGCTGTATCTGGATAGCGACAGCCGGAAACTGGTTGGGCGGGATGACTTGCTATTATTTAGGTCGGTTAGGTAAAATTGAATGGATTGAAAAATATCTCAGGGTAAAACGTGAGAGCATGGACCGTTTTCTGTCCAAATTACATAAATATGGCGACTGGTTTGCGTTTTTTTCGTTCCTGCCCGGCGTGGGCGATATTATTGCGGTAGCATCAGGCTTTTTCCGCTGCCGGTGGTGGGTAGTAGCCATTTCGATGTTAGCGGGTAAATTGGTGCGTTACATTGTATGGTTGGGGCTTTTTAAACAAGTGCTGGAGATTTTTTAAGTAAAAATATATTCAAATAACAATTAAAAAACAACTGAATATCAATTAAATAAATTAAGAAGAAAAATGAGAAAAAACATTGTTGCAGGAAACTGGAAAATGAACAAAACCCTCCAGGAAGGGTTAGCATTAGCTACAGAATTGAACGAAGCGTTGGCAGGACAAACATTGAATTGCGATGTGGTAATTGGCACACCATTTATTCACCTTGCAGGCGCTGTTGCTGCTGTTGATGCAAGCAAAATTGCAGTTGCAGCTCAAAACTGTGCTGCCAAAGAATCGGGAGCATACACAGGTGAAGTGAGCGCTGCCATGGTAAAATCTACCGGTGCATCGCATGTAATTTTAGGTCACTCGGAGCGTCGTGAGTATTATGGCGAAACAAGTGCTATCCTGAACGAAAAAGTAGCATTGGCACTTGCAAATGGTTTAACACCAATTTATTGCTGTGGCGAAGCTTTGGATATTCGCAATGCAAACACACAAAATGAGTATGTACAAAATCAGTTGGAAGAAACGGTTTTCAACCTGAGCGCCGAAGATTTTGCCAAAATTGTTATTGCTTACGAGCCAATCTGGGCTATTGGTACCGGTGTAACTGCCTCGACCGAGCAGGCACAGGATATGCTGAAATTTATCCGCAGCATTATTGCCGAAAAATTCGGTCAGGAAATTGCTGAAAACACTTCTATACTTTACGGTGGTAGCTGTAATGCTAAAAATGCTCCTGAATTATTTGCTCAACCAGATATTGATGGCGGACTTATTGGTGGTGCATCGTTGAAAGTGGCTGATTTCAAAGCTATTATTGATGCTTTTTGATTGAATTAAAATTCAAAATAAAACTGAAAACTGCTGTCGGGTAATTGCGACAGCGGTTTTTTTATACATTTAAATGACCTGATGTTTGCTTTTGTCAATAAAAATCTGTTAATTTGTATTCCAAAAATTTTCGTTTTTTATTATAACTAAATAAACAACTATTTGTATGAAAAGTATTAAAGGAACACAGACCGAAAAACATCTTTTGATGTCGTTTGCCGGTGAAAGTCAGGCGCGTATGCGTTACACAATGTTTGCATCAACAGCCAAAAAAGAAGGGTTTGAGCAAATTGCAGCCATCTTTCTTGAAACTGCAGACCAGGAAAAGGAACATGCTAAAAAATTCTTCAGTTACCTCGAAGGTGGTCCGCTCGAAATCACAGCTACCTATCCTGCCGGTATTGTAGGCACTACTGCCGAAAATCTGAAAGCAGCTGCCGAAGGCGAAAACGAAGAGTGGACAGATATTTATCCTCACTTTGCCGACGTGGCCGAAGCCGAAGGATTCCCTGTGATTGCAGCTACCTTCCGCAAAATTGCAGCCGTTGAAACAGAACACGAAAAACGTTACCTGCGATTATTGGAAAAAGTAGTAGCTGGTAAAGTATTTGCTCGCGACGAAGAAGTTGTTTGGCAATGCCGCAATTGCGGACATGTACACGTTGGCAAAGAAGCGCCTAAAGCTTGTCCGACCTGCGCGCACTCGCAAGCTTATTTCGAAGAAGAAAAGCAAAATTATTAATGCAATTCCAGCATAGGCTACAATTTGGTAAAAAGGCTTTTCCGAAAGGAAAGGCTTTTTTTTGGATGTATTGTTATAATAGAATCATAGAAAAAACTGTATTATAACCAACTGCATAACAGACTGTGGATTTGGCTGAAACACCATAACACATATAAAAGAATCAGCAATATCTACTAAAGAGCAAAATAATCAGGCCTGAAATACCTTATTTGTCGACCACAGGCTAGTCATAATACAGGGTTTTAAATACTATGCTGCATTAAAAGAACCAATGGCCAGAGCTATATTTGCGGCAAAATTTGTCATTCGCATGAAAAAACTTGATTAATTGCAGCATTTTTTGTGCAACTACTCATTTAAATCAGTTTAAAGGATTGACGCTAAATCTTGGAAATTACTGGTTGCAGGCTGTATTGCAAAAAAAGACCCACACTTTCGTGTAAGTCTTTGATAATAAGCAGTCGGGATGACAAGATTCGAACTTGCGACCTGATTTAATTATTTGTTGTTTAACGCATTATTGGCATTTTCAATAAATTGCAAAGCATTTTCTTCTCCTTCTTCAATGGCAATTTCTACTGCTCGTTTGGCTGTTTCGAGTAGTTGCTCCGATTGCTTTTTGAGCATAAAACTCTCTGAAACTTGTGAGGCTATTTGTTGTTGGATTTGTTTGTCGATAATAGGAATCGGAATGTTTTGAAATTCAGTTTTGTTTATAGCAGTGAGAATAGTTCCAGAACAACCTTTTTTTAGAATATTTTGTATAGGCTCTGATTTGAATAAAATCAATAATGTTTCTGAATTGATTTTGTTTGAACTAATAATATAAAAACCTGTTGAGCAAAGAGCATTATCATATTCTTTGGTCACTATCGCACAACTATCCAATGAGCCTTCAATTGAAGAAATTATCACATCGTTGGTATTTACTTTTCTTCTTGCTCTTGTTGGTAATTCACTGCCAATAGCTATTGTACAGCCTGTTATATCACCTATTTTCCCTATATTCGCCAATTCAATATATTTATATTCGGTATTGTCTTTGGGTGTATAGTTAACATCCTTTTGTTTGCAAGCTACTTCTATTGATTCATACCCATTTGGATAATTGCAAATCAGGTCAATGTAATCATCGTATTTCTTCTGATAATATTCAGCATCCAATCTACCTGTACTCAAAAATGATTCTCTAAAATTCTTTACATTAACGGCTTCTGACGTTGGTTCAAAATTGTTTAAGCCTAAGGTTTCTAGTAAAAGGGTTTCGGCTTGAGAGTATAATTCTGTTGAATGAATTCTGTTTATGTGTGCTATCTCAAAACTTTCTTTTATATAATTTTGAATACTTTTACTAAGTAACGGAATAAAAATTTCTTTCACTTCTTCAGGATTGACGTTTGTTTGATTTATTGATTGTCGTGAACGTCGTTTTACATCCCAAATGCCATATTTGGTATTTAAATAAGTGGCTAGATATTCAGGGTAAATATAATTCTCGTTTGGGATAAATCTAACTAAGTATGATGCGAAAGTGAAATCCCGATTCTCTAATTTACGATAGATTCCAGTTCTTCCAACCCATTCATAGGAGTTAGTTCTATTGAAAAGAACATCTCTGTCGTTTAATCTGAATTTCTGAAATTCTTCTTTTGAGATATCGGCATGCTTATCAACCTCTAAATCGCACATCATATTATGAATTTCATTCATTCTATATATTGGATAGCCAACACCATCCTCATTCATAGATACAGAAATACCATATTGTGCACTAACTAGTAAATTCCCAATCTTATCATATTTTAGTTTTGGGTTTTTCTTAGGCTCTTTAGTCCAAAAGTCACTATCAATTCTAAAATCTTTATTTCCCAAAGTAGTTGAAAAATTAACTGTGACCGTTTCCAGCCCTTCCAACAAAGCATTATACTTTGCTTTGTCGAAAGGGCTATTTAAAAAAAACTGAGTTGCTCTTTCTTGGCAAATTCAGCAAAGGCTTCGGCTATGCCATCGCGGGTTTGTCCGTCGTGGTTAAATAAGTCGTGTTTTACTATTAAGTGGTCGTGTGTGTCCAACACATATTCGTCCAAGTCTTTCAATGTACTTACATAGCTTACTTCCGGCTCTTTAAGTACCATTTCGGTTTGAATGGGTTGTGGAACTTCGGGCTTTACCTTATAAACGGTTGGTATATCACGCTTGCGTACATATATTTTTTCGCCACTATTATCCTTTGTCTGTTCCTGCATGGTGGCAAAGAAAATTGGGTAATCATCCACTTTGGGGCATAATTTATCATCCCATTTTTGCACCAACATCACCGATGTTTTAGTGCCTGTGTGCGGTTTAAATACATTTCCGTGTAAGCCTACCACGCCCAAAATGCGGCAACGTTCAGCTATAAATTCACGGATTTGTTTGTCGCTGCTGTTATTGAATCTTCCCTGTGGCAATACAATAGCCATTCGTCCACCCGGTTTCAGAAAATCGAGATTGCGCTCGATAAACAGAATATCGCGTCCAACGGCTGTTTGATATTTGCCTGCTGAGTTTTTGCCCAATTCGTATTTTGATATAATTCGACTTTCTTTAATATCACCCGCAAAAGGTGGATTTGCCATCAGAATATCGAACTGAAAATCGCGGTTGTTGTTTTTGAGTGTTCGAAGCTTTTTAATGTTTGTCCAACCTCTGCCATATACATCCAGCCAATCTCCATCGTTCGTTTTTTCGTCCCAGCGCTCCCAATCGAGCGTATTCAGATGCAGCACATTGGTTTGTCCGTCTCCGGCAATGAGGTTCATCGTTCGGGCAACACGCACCGTTTTTTCATCAAAATCGATGGCGAAAACTTTGTCGTTTACATAATCGGTACAGCGGGGAGGTTTTTGTTCTAATGTAAACAAATGACTTTGCGCCAATCCCAAATCGGTAAAAATATGTTTCCAAACATGAAAAATGGTGTGAACCGGAAAGCCACAACTTCCGGCTGCCGTGTCAATCATGGTTTCGTGCTCTTGTGGATTGAGCATTTTCACACACATATCAATAACATATCGCGGTGTAAAATACTGTCCCTTTTCGCCCTTCGAACTTTTGCCAATCAGATACTCAAAAGCATCGTCCACTACATCTAAATTACTATTGAAAAGTTTTACATCTTGCAAGGAAGATACACAAACCGATAAATGCGAAGCGGTAAGTTCAATTTTGGCATCGTCGGAAAATACGCCCGACCATTTTACTTTTGCCCTATTGAATATGTTTTGAATTTTATCTTTCAGTTCTGTTTCGGTATCACCATAATTACGAAATTCCAGATAGCGTTTTTTATCGCGCCCCGATTCCATTTCGTCGAACAATTTGGTAAATATCAATTTAAACAATTCCTCAAACGCATCTACGCCAGCACCCGCCAACACTTCATCTTCCATTTCCAGAATAAGATCTTTCAACGATTTACGTTCGTTTACCAACTTATCTTTTTTAATCAAATCATCGATTGTCCAACGCTCCGAAAGAATATCCGATAGTTTTTCGGTTACTTTTGGAATGCCCGGTAAATCTTCAAAATAGTTGGGGTCTTTGCGGTGATAGTAAGAAATTGAGTCGCCATTGCTCCAAACCCCAATTGGTGCGCCTGTTCCATTGCAGTAACTTTTCAGCTGTTCTTTACCATCTTTCAGTTTTGGTTTCTTGACTTCGATAATGATATAGGGCGAAAGTGTTTTCTCACGGTCGAAAATAACTATGTCAGCCCTTTTCTTTTCCCGTCCAAACGACACGGCGTATTCAATTTCCATACGTGTGGTTGGATAGCCGTAATCGTCAATCAATACCTGCAAATACATCTGTCGAATAACCTCTTCGGGAGTTAGCTTAATTTCTTTTTTGCGCACCAAACACTCCGCATAAGGCACCGGATTTCCCTTGCTGTCAGTCCGTTCCTTAATACGTTGTTCTAATTTTTGTTGTTCGGGTAATGTAAATTGAGTAAGCTTGTAATTGGAATCCTTGAGAATCTCGGCAAGAGTCATGGGCTTTTTGGGATTAGTGCATTTCACTAATTGCCCTTAGATTTAAGTTCACAAAAAAAGCGTGAACTAAATCCTTATCCACGCTCGAGGCCCTGAGAAGCCCACACACAAACGATAAGTCAAAAGCCCACGCCGTTAGGCATGAGCATTTGCTCATTGAATCTGTTTGTGTGTTCGCTTAATTGAAATTTCTCAGGTTTCGAGCGTGCGAACAATAGCAGAATGCTATTTAAATATTATGTTGAAAAATTGTTTTATCTATAAAAATTATCGATTTTTTGATTGAATGCAAAGATATATTCTTTATTGTAGATGGCAAAGTAAAAATTTAAAAAACCAAATATAAATCTCTATACTAATAACAAACTAAATAAAACAGCCTGTATTGCCAGTTGTGTTATTCCTGAATTAATTTGGTTGGCTGCCGGAAGCTTGAATGGATTATCTACTGAAAAATGTAAAGTGCTCAAGAATAGAAATGTTATACTTTACCCTGATTTGGGAGCTTACGAAAAATGGAAGTTGAAAGCTTCTGAAATGGAACCCCATTTTATTCAACCCATATTTGTATCAAATTTATTGGAATTACTATCAGACTTAAATGATCGCTCTATTGGATTGGATCTTGCAGATTTTGTTTTATGTAACAGTAATTATTAAAACATAATCCTTAATTAATAATTTATAATGGCTTATCTTGCTTGGGTAATTATTAATCAGTTGAATTTAACCCCAGCCCCCTTGTTTTAGAAAATTCTCACCCCGTAGTTTGAGTTATGATACTGTATTTTTGCACCATACATTTGTTGTGCTTTTTCAACTATCTCAATTCCACAGCGTAATATAATAGAAATGAGTATCGATTAAAAGTATGGTATTGTATAACTTCATTTAAATGTCAGGCTATTTTTAAATTACAAACCAATAAAATTATTACATTATGCTTAAAAAAATTACACAAATCAATCCACAGAGATTGAATTACGGAAAATCGCTTTTAGCAATCTGTTGTCTGATTACATCACTTACTGTGAAAGCGGCAGACTTCACATGGTTAGGTGGAACTGACAATAAATGGTCTACGTTAGCAAATTGGACAGTTGGAAACCCTGCAGTAGCAGCTTCCGCATTGCCAGGCCCTACTGATAATGTGAAAATTTTCTCAGGAACCGTCGAAATTGCAAGTGATGAAAATGTAGCAGTTAATTCGATACGTGTGGGTTGTATGTCGTCTGCAAAAGCTACACTGAATATTACGGCCGGCGCAACATTAACGATTAATCAAACAACAGCAGGCAGTTATGGTGGCGCTATTCAATTAACCGGAGGTACCGTGAATAATAATGGAGGTACTATAAACATTACAAGTACATCTTCTACTAATGATGCTTATGGAATTTTTCTAAACGAAGTAGATTATAATAATCCTACAGCAAATAGTACATTCAATCAGTCAGCAGGTACTTTAACTGTAACTATGGTTGGCACCGGTTCAAATCATAATCCGATTTGGGTAAGACAAAGAAATGGTGGAGGTAATCCAACTCTTACTTTAGGAGGCACAGTTACGTTGACTCCGGTATCAGGGACAGGTTCAGGTAATTATGTTATAAATTGTATATCATCTAATTTTACTATTAATGGTACAGGTACAATTTCAGCCGGCTCACCCGGAAATAATGTATCTTACGGACTTATCAGAATAATTGGCGACAATGCATCATATCCATACAAAATTACCATTGGATCAGGTGTAACTTTAAATTCATATTCAACAGGTTTTAAATCTACCGCCTCTCCTTATTCAGGTCCTATTTATATACAAACAAATACGAATTCTGCCACATTAATAAATGAAGGCACGATAAATATTGGAGGCAACAGCGAAAGTGCAATTCATATCACTTCAGTTGAAGGAAAGACTTTCCCGTTTATGGTTGATAATACAGGGACAATTAATTTAAATGGTTCATTTGGAGCAGCAGCAATTTATATTGCAGGTAAAGGAACCGGTTCAAGTAAGATACTTAATCAGGCTACCGGAAATATAAATTATAATACAACTTCAAACAACACTTCTGCCAATCCTTTTATTATCCAATCGTCTTCCAATACATTTGAGTTAGTTAATGACGGAACTATTTCAGTAGGATCAGTTACTCCTTTGACAAATGCGATATCACTGTACGATAGCAATTCGAAAATTAACAATAACGGAACACTAAATGTTGGTTCCGGCATTATAAGCACTTCTTCAAATGCAACATCAAACTCGGTTGTATTCAACAATAGTGTTACCGGGTCTTTGAATTTTAACTCAACAAGCGCAACAAGCCCTATCAGTACGAATTATGCTTTTGCCAATGAAGGGTCGTATATGTTAGCTCCAAAGGGAACGATAAATATGAATGTAAGAGGAACAACCTCTGCAGGAACAGATTATGATCAGATTGTTTCAAAAGCAGCATTTGGTATCGTCGACCTCACCAATGCATCATTAGCTCTTAATATCACCGCTTCAAATCCAACTCCGGGTACAATTTCATTAATTTCATGTACCGGAAATTTTGAGTCAATATCAGGTACATTTAAATCGGTTACAGGATTAGTACCGGGTTGGACAATTGGTTACACCCCAACATCTGTAACATTGACAAATGATGGTACCGGAGTCAGTGCAGTTTCTGAGGTTTATGACTATGATTACAGCAAAATTTCAGTTAACAAGAACGGTATTATTACAAAATTTGATGGTGATATTAAAATCTATTCGTTGAGCGGGAAAATGATAAAATCCCAAAAAACCTCAATTGGCCGGTCAATACAATTAGTTAATGGTGTATATATTTTAAAAATACAAACTGGTGATAAACAAACCAGATTGAAAATAATCATTTGATTTTTAGTTAAAGGTGTAGATTCAGGTTGTTTGTTATGAATAGGGGGGGAGAAATTTTTATCCCCCCTATTTTGTAATATTTATACCCTAACGCTGCAAAAATATATAACGATTTTTGCATCATAAAAAAACTCATCACAAACAAATATTATGAGAACAAATAATACTCAAAATTTTAGTCAGAATTTAGGCATTCGAAAAGTGCTTATAGCTGCAACATTTTTATTTTCAGTGTTCGTTAATAGTCAGGCGGCACTCTATTGGTTTGGTAACGGTGCAAATACCAATTGGACAAC
>Ga0114938_1002530_pt1 | contig 11426 bp, 8 predicted proteins | sample AshMeaBigSpring_FD_88675 | JGI IMG/M metagenome (GOLD analysis project Ga0114938, IMG submission 88675) | Groundwater microbial communities from Big Spring, Nevada to study Microbial Dark Matter (Phase II) - Ash Meadows Big Spring | ecosystem: Environmental > Aquatic > Deep subsurface >...
AGGCGGTTGGACAGATAAAACTTGCCTTCGGAGGGTCGGAAGATCCCGAACGAATCCCTGCGGTCCCCATCCCAGTCGCCAACTACGAAGCGATCGCCGGGGATCCCATAGAAGGCCTCGAGCTCGGCCTGGATGGTGGCGTTGGCGTTGGTTATGTACACGAAACCGGTGGTGGGGCGGTGGAGCCCAACCGTGTCGATGCCGTCGCGGTTCCAGTCCCCACTGAACGGAACGTCTCCCGGGATACCGAACCAGAAGTCGAAGTCGGCGGTCCCCTGGCTGTTGGCGTTGCGCAAGAAGAAGCGTCCCTGGCTGGGTCGATAGATCCCGATGGTCTCGGTGCCGCTGCCGTCCCAGTCCCCACACACCGGAAGATCCTGCGGTTCACCGTAGAAGATCTCGATGTCAGCTACGCCCTGGGAGTTGGTGTTGCGGAGGAAGAGCTGGCCGGTCTCGCTCCGGTAGAGGCCTGGAGTGTCGATGCCGTCGCCGTCCCAATCACACATCAAGGGAAGATCGCTGGGGTTGCCGAAGAAGAAACCGGTGGTACCAGCCGGGGTGCGCAACGTCCATTGTCCACTGGTTGGATCTTGGACACCTATCCAGCTGTGGCGGGGCGGGACTGCACCCAGGGTTGCCAGTCCCCAGCCTGAAATGGAGTTCTTTCCCCCCCCCGCAACCAGCGGCGAGGCGAGCGCAGCGAAGCTCCTCCGCAACGCCCCCGGGGTGGTTCCCGGGAAAGCGCTCAGATAGATGGCAGCCATCCCGGTCACATGGGGGGCAGAGGCTGAGGTGCCGATGAACTCGCCAGGACCCAACGATTGGGTCGAGACCCGGGCCGCCGCCAACAAGTCGGGCTTGACTCGACCGTCTGCGGTGGGTCCTTGACTGGAGTAGAACTCGACAACACTGGGAGCGTTCCAGGCCACTGCTCCAACCGAGAGCACCCGTTCAACATCAGCGGGGACTGCCAAGCTCCGCTCCGCCTGGCGGAACTCGAGGTTTTCAGCACCATCTGCGATCACGTCAAACCGAATCCCGGCGGCGTTGCCGTTGGCGTCGTACACCGCAAAGCCGAACAGCCGATCCTGGCCGAATACCTCGGGTACCAGCACCGATTCAACCGAAGGGGTTCCGCTCAAGCTGATCTGGGTGGAGCACCGGAACTCAACCGGGTTGATGGGCGCCAGGTCGTAGACACACAGGTCGAGGTCGATCAGGCGAGCGTCTGGCTGCCAGGTGAGGTCGACGCTGAACGGGCTGCCAGCCGGGACCAAGAACTCATCCAGCTCGGTGGGACCCGGCGGGGAAGGCATGTCCTGAAAGTCGAACCATCCATCAGCGTCGCCATCGATGATGGTTCCTCCGTAGTGAGTGTCGGCGTAGTTGCCGACCGAGTTCACCCAGGCGATCCCCGACTGCACTGCCCGATCTACAGCTTTGGCTGGGGGCGAGGTGCCGTCAAAGGGTCCCAGCGTCCAGCCGGCCGACATGTTCACGATGTCAACGTCCTCGGCGATCAGATAGTCAACCGCCTGATCAAATCCTCCGGCATCGAAGTTGACCAGCAGGAAGCTGGCGGCGGGGGCGAGATCGAAGATGATCTCCGCCACCGCGGTGCCATGGGTGGTCCCACCTCCCCCAATTCCCAGCCGGTGAAAACTGCGGAAGGTGATCGATGACGGCAGTTCGACGCCCCGCATTCCCTCAAACCCCGAAAATCCGGTGTCGAGAATGGCGATCTTGATCCCTTGGCCGGTGTAGCCGGCCGCCTGCCAAGGGGGGGCGACGGTCAGCCCAACTCCTTCCGAGACCACCGCGTGCTCCTTTGGCTCCGGCAGAGTCCAGACCTGTTTGGCAAGACCTGACTCGAGCAGCTCTCTCAGTTCGGAAGCCGATCCGACCGTTACCAGCTGTGTGGAGCTCAGGCTTTCGCCCAGTGCCCGCCGCCCTCGCTCCGAGAGCTCAACCTCGACGGTGACCGCGGCATCGTCAGGCTGGCCGCCTAGATGATCACCGGGGATCGCCTTGGCAGGGCGATCGGACCGTTCCAACTCGCGGCTACCGCCCCCAGCCGCGGTGGGCGGAGCGCTCGTCACCAAAACGAGCACTATCAGCAGGTTGATCATGAGCCTGTGTCTAGACACCCCGGGGAAGCCTACCCGACACCCTCGGCTCTACCGGACCGTCCCCGAAACGTTCAAATTGGAACCACTTTGAGCCAGTCCGCTCAGATGGTTGCGAAGTAGGCGTCCAACTGCGCTTTGGTGGACTCGATGGATTCAAGTTCGAACAACCGGTCATGCTGTTCGTACATGACCTTCTGTTTTCCGATTACTGCCTCCACCGAGAACGGGAGAATCTCCATTTTGCCGCTCATGGCGTTCTCCATCTCCGACCCGCCTGACATCAGCCCGGTGCCGAAGATCTTGCGCTCACCGTCTTGACGCATGACCCCGAACTCAGTGGTGTACCAGGCCAGTCGCCGCACGTTCTCCCGCTGCTCATCGGTAGTGGCCGCCAGAAACGCGGGGGCAAACACTTCCTGCAGAGCGGTGTAGCGGGGAAGCGTGAAGAACGGCAGATGGCCGAAGATGTCGTGGAACATGTCGGGCTCCGGAGTCCAGTCCAGCTCCTCCCACGTGCGCAGGTAGTCGGTGACCAGGAACTTCCTCTCCTTCAGAGTCTGATACCACTCTTCGGCCGGGCTGTAGCGAGTGTGGGTGCGGACCACCTGCCAGTCAGTAAGGGGTTGAATCCTTGAAGTGAGGAACTCGAGGCTGGGGACCTCGTTGGCTGGCATCGCCAGCAGCTCGAAACCCTCCAGGTATTCCTGGCAGGCGTACTTTTTGACTCGGGGTAACTGCCGTCGGTAGAGCTCGGCCCAAGTCTTGTGTTGCTCGGGGGTGAACTCGACGTCTGCTTTTTTCATCAGAGGTTGCCTCGTTCCGCTTGTTCCGCCTCGATTGCCTCGAACAGGGCTTTGAAGTTACCTTCCCCGAAACCCTTGGCCCCCCTTCGCTCGATGAACTCGAAGAACACGGTGGGTCGGTCCTGCAGCATGCGGGTGAAGATCTGCAGCAGGTGTCCCTCCGAGTCCTGATCGAGGAGAATTCTGAGTTGCTTGACCCGCTCGAGGTCGACGTCGAGGCCGGCGATCCGGTTCGGCACCTCGTCGTAGTAGTTGTCCGGCACTCGCAAGAACCCGACCCCGCGCCGGGTGGCCTCTTCCACCGTCGTCTGCAGGTCGTCGGTCGCCATTGCGATGTGCTGCACTCCGGCTCCCTGGAAAAATTCAACGTACTCTTCGATCTGGGAGCGGCGGAGGCCGTGAGCCGGTTCGTTGATGGGGAGCTTGATGATTCCGGTTCCATCCCACATCACTTTGGACATGAGGGCCGAGTACTCGGTGGAGATCGCCTCGTCTGTGAAGTGGCGCAGCAGCGAGAAGCCGAACACCCGCTGGTAGTATTCGGCCAGCTCGTTCATGCGTCCCAGCTCGACGTTGGCGACAACGTGATCGACGTAGCGCAGGCCGATGCCAACCGCGTTCGAGTCGGCCCTTGGCTCGAAATCGGGGAGCTCGGCGTCGCGGCGGACCAAAGAGTGGATGGTGTCTCCGTAAGCCTCGACCCCAGCCATCATCGCCTTGCCGCGTTCGGTCTCGACCACGTGCGGGGCATAGGCGGAGATCGCACCTCGTGCCAGCGCCATCTCGTAGGCGGCTTCTACATCTGGAACCATGAAGGCGACGTCTCGCACCCCCGGCCCATGGGAGTGGACAAACTGAGCGACCGGGTGGTCCGGCCGCATGGCACCGGTCAGCACGAAACGAATGTCTTGGGAGGCGAGCAGGTAAGACGCGGTATCCCGCACCCCCGTTTCTGGCCCTCGATAGCCGATGATCTGAAAGCCCATCAGGGCCCGCAAGTAGTGCGCCATTTGGTAGGCGTTGCCTACCCACCACTCGAGATGAGAGAAACCTTGGATCGGAAACGGATCGGAAGCGGCCATCTGCTTGGCTCGCTGCCGAATTCCTGCGTCGACGTGCTCTCGCACCATGCTTCGCTCCCGGGGGCGACTGAATGATCCTAATCGCTACCGGCGGGGAAGCCCGCCGACCCCCGAAGACCCGCACGGGCGGGGAAGCTCCGCAGGCGTTAGTCGCTCAGCTGCGCCTGGTCCGCCGGGTAGCAGGGGTGGTCGGCTTGCTTGTGGATTTCGGCTTCTTGACTGAGGAGCGTCGAGGTGGGGTGGCCAACTTGACCAGCTCGGCGTGCGCCGATCCCAACCCGGCAATCAAGCGATCGAGATCGGTGATGGAGTCGGCGTCGCTAACCACACCCCAGGCGACCTCCCCGTTGTAGGAGAAGATGGCAAACCCGAGTCCGTGGTTGAACCAGAGCGGGACCATCGGATAATGCACCAGCAGTTGGGCCTCCAGGAAGTACACCGGTATCTGAGGCCCCGGCACGTTGGTGATGGTGAGATTGAATGGTCGGAAGCCAGATCTCGCCGCCAGCCGGGCGGCTTGCTGAAGCACGCTGGAAGGCATGAACGACCCGGCTTGCACCAAGCTGGCGGCTCCCATCGCATGGTTGGCGGCTTTGAGTTCGGCGGTGCGGGCGGCGATTCGCTGTAGACGGCGGCGGGGGCTGGGCTCGTCGATCGGCAGGTCGAGCAACCACATGGCGACGCGGTTGCCGAGTGAGTCGGAATCGCGGCGGGTGCTCACCGGCACCATGGCGCGTAGCCCAAGTCTGTCGGGTTCGACCCGGCGAGCGCCCAGGTAATTGCGAAGCGCTCCCGCCACGGTGGCCAGCAAGACATCGTTGACGGTTCCACCTAGCGCGTTCTTGACCGCTTTTACCTCATCCAGCGGGACCGTCAACCAATCGAAATCGCGGTTGGGCCCGATGCGGGCGTTGATCGGGGTGGAGGGTGCGTTTTGGAGCCAGCCCGAACCGAGGGCGCGGGCGGCAGCTCCCAATCGCTGCTGGGTGGTCCGCACCAACTCGGAGGCCTCCTCTCCTCGCAGCCGGAAGAGCGATTCGAACGGGCTGCGGGCGCGCCGGACCATCTCCCGGCCCAACAACTCTCCGCGCGAGATGGAAGCGCGGGGAACGAAGGCGGGACCCGGCTCGAAGCGCTCGACCGGAGCGAAATCCATTAGTACGGTCATGATCTCGACCGCCGCCACTCCATCGATCATGCAGTGATGGGCCTTGCCGATCAGAGCGAACTGTCCAGAACCGACTCCTTCGACTACCCACAGCTGCCAGAGCGGGCGCCCCCGCTCGAGCTTTTCTGACAAGATCATCCTGGCCAGGCGTTTGAGCTCGACTTCGCCTTCCGGGAGGGGGAGCCGCACGTGACGAACGTGGTAATCGATGTCGAAGTGGTCGTCATCCACCCAGACCGGATGCCGTTCCAGAGGGATCCATGCCAACTTCTGCCGGTAGCGAGGTACCTGGTGCAGCCGGCTGGCAACGAAAGCTCGGATCCGCTGGATGTCGACCCCGCCGTCGGCAGTGGCTAACCCGCCCGATTCGAAGACCATCACCCCCGCCACGTGGAAATGCGAGTTCTCGTCCTCCATGGCGAGAAAGCTGGAGTCGAGAAAAGAAAGTCGTTCGTAGGATTCGCCCATGCGGAAGAGCGTACATACGGCTGCACCCGGGCTGAGAATGGCATAGGCTATGCAGGTGACCGAGTTCACCATCTACCTCGCCAACCGGCCTGGCCAGCTCGCCGAGTTCGCCCAGCTGCTGGCAGACGGATCGGTCAACGTGGAAGCTCTCACCGCCTACACGATGGAGGACCAGGGGGTGGTGAGGGTGGTGGTTGACGATCCGGCGGTTGCCAGGCGTTTGCTGGCCGAGGCAGGGATGGCGGTTGAGGAACGGGAGGTGCTGACAACGGTGCTGGCCAACCGGCCGGGCACCTTGGCCGAGATGACCCGGGGTCTGGCTCAGGCCGGAGTGAACATCGACGCCCTCTACGTCCTCCGCTCGAGCCCGGCCGGCCTCGAGTTGGCCCTGGCAGTGAACGATCTCGACACTTCGCGCTCGCGGATTCTGACACCCGCCGCCGGCGACTGATCTCCCAAGCTCCCTAAACTGGAGCCATGGTGCGTCGGGTCGGTCGAGGGGCGAAACGACTTGTGGTATTGGTGGCAGGGGGTTTCCTAATCGTGCTCGGTTTCGTGTTGGGTCCGGTTCCGTTCGTTCCCGGTTTCCTCTTTTCACTCGCTGGGCTGGCCCTCCTCGCCACAGAATTCGCGTTTGCCCGCCGCTGGATGGAGCGCCTCAAAGCCACTCGGTTAGGCAAAGCCATCCGCCGGAACGGTTAGTCGCCTGGCTCAGGAAGGGCCGGCACCGACGGGGCGGGGATCACTTCAACTTTGCGCACTCGCCGTCCGGAAGCCGAGACCACCCGGAAGCGGAAACCGGCCGCGGTCGCCTCTTCACCGGGACGAGGGACTTTGCCGATCAACCCGATCACCAACCCGGCGACCGTCGTCCACTCGCCCTTGGGAAGATTCACCCCGAGTCGTTCCGAGAGTTCGCGTACCGAGGTCTTACCCTCGATCACTATCCCCCCCCCAGGTTGAGTACGGCCGGCCGCCGAAGGGGTGCGTCCTTCATCCGCAACGCTGCCGAGCAGCTGTTCGACGACGTCTTCGATGGTTGCCAGTCCGGCGGTCCCTCCGTGCTCATCGACCACCACCGCCAGATGGGTGCCCTCCTCCTGCATGGTGCGGAGCAGATCGACGATGCGTTTGGATTCGGGGACCACCAGCGGGGGACGCATGAGTTGATCGAGAGTTGGGTTGCCTTCGGCTTGAGCAGCCGAGACCAGTTGTCGAAGGCTGACCACCCCGATGATGTGGTCAATGCTGGTTTCGAAGATGGGGATGCGCCGATGTCCGGACCGCAGCGCGATCGGGATGGCGTCTTCCACCGGAGTGCCAACCTCCACCGCAACGATGTCGGGCCTTGGCACCATGATCTCGGCGGTGACCCGATCTCCGAACCGAAACGTCTTTTCGATTAGCTCGAGGTCGTGAGGCGTGATCTCGCCTTCATGGGCGGCCTGGGCAGCCAAAGTGCGCAGCTCGAACTCGGTGACGGTGGGCGAAGTGGTGATGCCTTTGCCTGGTGATTGCAGATCTGCCAGCCACACCAGGATGTATACCACTGGGCGAAACACCAACTCCAGTACTCGCACCGGGAACGCCATCCACATCGCCACCCGCTCGGGGTGGCGAACTGCGAAAGTCTTGGGGATGGCTTCGGTGTAGACGAACAACACCAGGGTGAGCGCCACCGAGGCGACCGTGATGGCAAGGCCGCCCCCCAGAAATCGGTCGGCGAGGATCCCGGTCACGGCCGCCGCCCCGATCTGCACCAAGAGGGCGGCGAACAAGGTGGCGTTGAGGACCCGGGGTAGATGATCGAGGAGGGAGACCAGCAGCTTGGCTCGCTTACTTCCTTGGTGGGCGAGACTGGCGGCTCGCAGGTGCGAGATTCGGATCAACGAAGTCTCGGCTGCCGCCAACAACAGCGCGGCAACCACGAAGGCAGCCAGCAGCACGATCAAGGCAGTGTCAGTCATGTGGTGTGCCAGTCAAGCAGGGCTGGCCCGAACCGGCCGCCGGTCCCGAGTTCAGGGTTGGAACCTACCGGAACGGCACAAGAACGCTCAACTGTTCGCCAAGTCATTTCCCCATGGCCTAGTGATGAGCCCAAGTGGGTAGCCACCCACGCCACGGGTCCCATTGTTCGGTTGAACGCCCTACTAGTGTGCGACCGTTGGCAGCGTTGAAAGGCGGCAACAATGAAAAAGAGGGCTGCTCTCTCTCTCTCTCTCTGACCTTGCTGGCAGGCGCGATGTCTCCCCTCCAAGTGCCGACGACCCTGGGGTAACCCGCCGGGAACAAAATGCACCCGGAGTTGCGGAGATTATCGAAGACGAGAACTTCACCGTTATCTTGTTCCGCGGTCGCTCTGAATTCAAGTCTCACACCGATCTGAGCGCGATTGCTGAGCATGAAGCGAAGGTCAAGAAACGACTCAGCACTTACAAGACCTTCGCGATAAGGGGCAAAAAGCAGGCAGATGTCTGCTCAGGCAGTGAAACCGTAGAGGTGCCATCTGGTCACGCCAAGGCCATCCATGCTGAGGGGCTTGTTTGGGTGTCCCAAGAAGTTGTTTATGACGAACCAAACTGCTTGTCCGAGTACGAGGGCGCCTGGCTTACCCCCGAGGGTGCCTCGGCGGCAGGCTTTGACCTTGGGTTGGACGATGCCGAGCCTCAAAGCACCGCGCCAAGCCTGACTGAATCATCCGCCACTGTCGCGGCCGCGACTTGGAGCTGGGATGGCCGAATGAAAGGGTACGTGGTTGAACCTGCACAAATAGAAGTAGTCACCGCCACTTCTCGTATACGATGGTCATCGAACGGCTGCGCCATTGATTCCGCGAGGAACGCTTACTGGGGTACGTTCTTACTGACCTGGTCGCTTGTGGAGGCTTGGAATTCCGGCTTCGGCACTGGCTGTTCCGTTGGCTGGTCCGCTCATGGCAAATGGAAAAGCGGGTTCTGTCTTTCGATCGACACGTGGGCGCATATCGACGTGTCCTTTGAGGCCTATCCTGGCGGGATATCGGTCGGAAAAAAGGAAGTGAGCAAGTGGGGTGGGTGTTCCGGCTTGTTGAGAACCAGTGGCTACTACGACCCCAATTAGTAAGGGGCAACAAAGATTGTAGTCGGCATCATTCTCGCTGGGATAGCCCTTTGTTTCATCACCAAGGGGCCGGCGCGATTCGGTGCCACAGGGTTGGCCGTCCTATTGGGTTCCGTCCACGTCCTTTTTCTGGCGGATCGGAATCAGATTGACACAGCACCCCTATTGTTTGGCGCCTTCCTTCTGAGCCTCGTAAACCTTGCCATAGGATTTGGCCTCGGCTGCGGGTTTAGATTCCTTTGGCGAGTCGTGAAGCGAAAAACCCCAACAGGGTGACCGAACGCTTCAGAGTGTGTAACTCTTCTCTGCCGGTGCCATTGTTGAGTAGGAGCGGTTCGCCAAGAACGGGGGATCACCTCAACTTGTCTGTGCTGGCCGGCCGGTGGCCTAAACCACAGGGAGGCGGAAACCGGCCGGGGCGGTTGTCCGGTCCCCGTGACTGATGTGACTTGGGTTGAACCCGATTCCTACCTGACCCGTCTCTAGTCTGCCGGGGTGTTGCGTCCTGCAAGTTGGACCAAACCAGGGGGTGTGAGTCCCGTCCGAGTAATCGCCGGAGAGCCCGGTAGCAGGCCCCAGTTCGTCATCGAGAGGTGGCGGGCCGAGCGGGGTGTCAAAGCCACTTTGGTGGGAGCAAGCGTGCGGGCCGTAGCCTGAAGCGAATCCTGCAGCCTCGACAGATGAACAACGAAGGAGCCGAGCCGCTCAACACTCGACGGACTGGCGTTCCGGATATGCCCCCTGTCGGGTCCTTGCGGGGTAGGGGGAGCGGCACGTGCGCACGGTTTGGTTCGGAACAGAGGAGCTGCGTAACCATGCCCAGAAGACCAACCGGTAAGCCGTGTGCGGGAAACCGCACGCACGGATTGAAAGGGGAACGGGGAAACGTGCCCGCATAGCGGGCGGCGCGCCACTGACTACCAATGGATCCGATCCAACTGGCAGACCTGATTGAAGCGAGCGATTTCGCGGGGCTGCTGCGGCTGGTGGATGGGGCGACTGCCGCTCAAGACTGGGACGGACTGGCCGAGATTCGCGTGCGCTGTCAAGAAGCGATCGGGCGTGGCCGGCAGTTGTGGGGAGTCGCTCAGTTCATCGAGTACCGCCTCGCCCTCCAAGCTCCTGCCGAGCATGCCGGCCCGATGGTGGTGGAGGGGGCGGGACGTTTTGCGCTTGGTCCACTTTGGGAGGTGGCCGCTTCCACCCATACTTGGGCCGAGCTGTCTCCCTACGTCCCAGCCGGTCCGGCTCGAGGCTTGGCAGCCGCCGAGCGGGCGCTGCGGGGTGATGAGGTCGACGAGGGGGGGGGCGAGATCCCGCTGGCTTCGCAAGCATGGGAGCCTGCCTATCCGGTGGCGGTGTATCGCTCAGATGCCGCCGAGTTCCCAGAGGCCCCGGCAGTGAAGATGGAGAAGGTGGCGCCGGGAAGTCCGGGCGAGATCATCGTTGCGCCCGAGTTGGTTGCTGCTCTCGATCGGATAGTTCAGGCTTGGACTGAGGAATCCAACGGCCGCTCTCGCAACACCGTTGTGACCGGCGACTTGGCATCTGCTCTGGCAACGCTCAAGACAGGACCGGTAGTGGCGGCTGAGGTCGGGCTCGAGCGTGCGCTGGCCGGTCTGGTGTGGGCCGGCGCCAGCGGGGGGGCCTATGGAAGGCGGAGAGGCACGCCGGTCGGTCGATCCAACGCTTGGTTGCTGTTGGCTGCGCTTACCGAAGACCCGCCCGATTGGCCGCCCGAGCCGGACCGGCTTGGCGCCGAAGCCGCGGCCCTAAATTGGTACCTGCTCGACACCGGCGATCAGACCGCGGGCTGGAGGTGCCAGCTGGCGGTAGTGGATCGCCGTAGGAATCGGACCGCCGTGCTGTGGGCAATCGACGAGCGCTGAGAACCAGGCCTGCCGCTAGGTGCGGATTGCTGTGGACCGCGAGGAGAGCAGAAAATGGACAGATTGAAGTTCACATGGCTGGTGGCGGGGACCCTGATTCTGGGTGCCTGCGGCGATAATGCTGACGAGGCCGCAGTGACAACCGCGGCCATTGCAACTACCCAGACGGCCGCCCAGACCACCGCTCCCACTACCGCTCAGACCGCCGCTCCTCCCGCAACGGTGGCGGCTGCCGGTCTGCAAGTGGTTTCGAGTTCGCTGGGCGACATCCTGGCCGATTCGGAAGGGTTCACGCTGTACTCCTTCGCCAACGACGAGCCGGGAACCAGCAACTGCTATGGGCAGTGCGAGGCGGCGTGGCCGCCCCTTTACGAGGAATTGCTGGGAACCCCGGCACCCGGGATCGACCAAGCCAAGTTGGGAACAACCACTCGGGACGATGGGAAGGTGCAGGTGACCTACAACGGCTTCCCGCTCTACTTCTTCGTGCAGGATCAGTTGCCGGGTGATGTGAAGGGCCAGGGTTCTAACGACGTGTGGTACGTGCTCAACCCGGCCGGGGAGGTTGTGAAATAGGCCGACGCGAATGGACCAGGGAATCGGGGTTACTGACGCCTCACTTGTGATTCTTGCCGCCCGATAACACCCACCAGATCCTCACGTTGGACCGAGGCCACTTCGGGGTGATGAGGCCTCTCGGGGGTGGCCGTTTTCGCATCCTGCCCTGATAGACCCGGGCCTCCGAGCTGACCGGGTAGCCAGTTGTCGTCCACCTAGTTGTCGCGGAA
>Ga0114938_1002531_pt1 | contig 11423 bp, 7 predicted proteins | sample AshMeaBigSpring_FD_88675 | JGI IMG/M metagenome (GOLD analysis project Ga0114938, IMG submission 88675) | Groundwater microbial communities from Big Spring, Nevada to study Microbial Dark Matter (Phase II) - Ash Meadows Big Spring | ecosystem: Environmental > Aquatic > Deep subsurface >...
CACGCCGATGGAGCTGGTCGACGCCGGCGTGACGTGGGTCGGCCAGCGGCTGCACGACGCGCTGCCGCCCGGCGCGCTGCGCAGCCTGCTCGTGGACGGCGTGGTGGCGGGCGCGGGCAGCGTGCTCGTGTTCCTGCCGCAGATCCTGATCCTGTTCTTCTTCATCCTCGTGCTCGAGGACAGCGGCTACCTGCCGCGCGCGGCCTACCTGCTCGACCGCATGATGGGCAGCGTGGGCCTCTCGGGCCGCGCGTTCATCCCGCTGCTGTCGAGCTTCGCGTGCGCGGTCCCCGGGATCATGGCGACGCGCACCATCCCGAACGTACGCGACCGCATCGCGACGATCATGATCGCGCCGCTCATGACCTGCTCGGCGCGCCTGCCGGTGTACGCGCTGGTGATCGCGGCGTTCATCCCGAACCGCCCGGTCGGCGCGTTCAACCTGCAGGGCCTGGTGCTGTTCACGCTGTACGTCGCGGGCATCGTGGCCGCAATGGCCGTGGCCTACGCGCTCAAGCGCACCGCGCTGCGCTCCAGCTATCACCCGCTGCTGCTCGAGCTGCCCGAGTACAAGTGGCCGAACCTGCACAACCTGTTGCTCGGCCTGTGGGAGCGCGCCAAGGTCTTCCTGCAGCGCGTGGGCACCATCATCCTCGCGCTGATGATCGTGCTGTGGTTCCTGTCGAGCTTCCCGGCGCCGCCCGAGGGCGCAACGGGACCGGCGATCCAGTACAGCCTGGCCGGGACGATCGGGCGGGCGCTCGAGCACGTGTTCGCGCCGCTCGGTTTCAACTGGCAGATCTCGCTCGCGCTGGTGCCGGGCCTCGCGGCCCGCGAGGTGGCCGTGGGCGCCCTCGGCACGGTCTATTCGCTGTCTGCGACCGGCGACGACGTCGCCGCCACGCTGGTGCCGATGATTGCGCAGACCTGGAGCCTCGCCACGGCGCTGTCGCTGCTCGCGTGGTACGTGTTCGCGCCGCAATGCCTCTCGACGCTCGTGGTCGTGAAGCGCGAGACCAACTCGTGGCGCTACCCGCTGATCATGGCGGGCTATCTGTTCGCGCTCGCCTACCTCGCGTCTTTCGCGACGTACCGGGTCGCGAGCGCGCTGCTCGGCTGAGATGCGTCCATGCTGGAAGCGATCCTCGTTGGCCTGATCGTCCTGGTGGCAGCGCTGTACGCAACCTGGACGCTGTTGCCCGCGGCCGTCCGGCTGCGGCTCGCCGGGCACCTCGGCGAATGGGGCCGCAAGCCGGGACGCCCGGGCTGGCTGCAGCGCGCCTCAACGGCCGTTGAAGCCGCTGCCCGCAAGCGCGTCGGCTCCTGCAGCGAATGCAGCGCCGCGCAAGGGACCCCGCAACGGCGCGACGATCCACCCCGGCGCTAGGCCACGCGTCGGGGCGGCCGCCGTTCACTGCGGGTCGCCGTCACAGGCTTCGGTAAATGCGTGCAGCCCGCACCGGGCCTTCTGGGGTCAAATTCGCACGCGTGCTGCGCCCGCGGCACGCGACGCGTGCGCGTGGCAGGTTGCCCGTGGCGCGCCGACCGTCCATGGGAGCCCTACGCATGTTCCGGACCCGCGATTTGCGCCTCACCGTCCCCGCCCTCGGCCTGTCCGCGCTGCTGCTGCTGCTCGGCGGACCGGCCCCGGCCTCCGCCCAGGAAGCTGCCGCGACTGCCGATACGGCCACCGCGCCGGCCACGGACATGCCGACGATCCCGAACTCGAAGTGCTTCAAGTGCCACGACGACCCGGAGATGAAGGCCGAAGCCGACGGCCGCTCCATGGCCGTCATCGAGGCCGAGTTCAAGGCCGGCGCGCACAAGCGCCTCGACTGCGTCGAGTGCCACACGGACGCGCTCACGATCAAGCACCCGCGCAACGACCTCGGCCCGGTCTCGTTCGACGTGTGCACGGAGTGCCACGAGGACGAGATCACGCCGTTCCAGACCAGCGTCCACGCCCGGGTGAAGGGCGGCAAGCCGGTCACCTGCGAGGGTTGCCACGGCAATGTCCACACTACGCCGCGCAGCAACGACCCGAACGCCCCGATGTCCGACGTGAACCAGGTCCGCAACTGCGGCGCCTGCCACGAGGACATGATGGACGGCTACCTCTCGAGCGCGCACGCCCGGGCCCTGTTCCTCGCGGGCCTCACCGAGTCCTCGCCATCGTGTAGCGACTGCCACGGCAGCCACGACATCCAGCGTCACGATGCGCCGGGCGCCCGCACCTCGCACGCCAAGAGCCCTGAGATGTGCGGCGAATGCCATAAGGGCGTGCTGAAGGAATGGGACGAGAGCGCGCACGGCGCACTGTGGCGTGAAGGCAAGGACGGCCCGGTGTGCAGTACCTGCCATCAGGCGCACTCGATCCAAAACCCGAACACCGTGCAGGCCCGCGCGCAGATGCCATCGGAATGCGGCGACTGCCACGCCGACCTCTACAAGTCGTACCGTGACAGCTTCCACGGCAAATGGGTGACCGTCGGCCGCCCGAACGCGGCGGCGTGCTCGGACTGCCACACGCCGCACCATAACCTGCCGGCCAGCGATCCGCGCTCCTCGACGCACCCGGACAACCTCGCGGCCACCTGCGGCGCGAGCAATTGCCACGCGGACGACAACATCAATGCGTCGTTCCTGTCGTTCATCCCGCACAGCGATCCGATGGACAAGGACCAGAACGTGTGGGTGCACTACATCTACATCTTCATGACCCTGCTGCTGCTCGGCGTGTTCGGCTTCTTCGGCCTGCACGCGGCCCTGTGGCTGCAGCGCACGCTGGTCGGTCGCCTGCGCGGCGAGTTCCACGTGCAGCACTTCGGCGAAGGCCCGTACGTGCGGCGCTTCACCACTACGCAGATGTGGCTGCACGTGTCGATCATCCTGAGCTTCCTGCTGCTCGCGGTGACCGGCCTGCCGCTCAAGTTCGCCGCCGCCCCGTGGGCGCCGGGGCTGATGAAGGCGATCGGCGGCGCGGACGTCGCAGCCTGGCTGCACCGTTTCGCCGCGATCGTCACCTTCGGCTACTTCGCCGTGCATCTCGGGATGCTGTTCCGTGACGTCGTGCTCAAGCGGCAGAAGGGCTACTTCTGGGGCTGGAAGTCGATGACGCCGAACCTGAAGGACATCCAGGACCTGATCGCGAACGTGAAGTACTTCCTCTACCTGGGACCACGGCCGGCCCTCGACCGCTGGTCGTACTGGGAGAAGTTCGACTACCTCGCGGTGTTCTGGGGCGTCGGCATGATCGGCGTCTCGGGCCTGATCCTGTGGTTCCCGGACTTCTTCACCCAGTTCCTGCCGGGCTGGGCGCTGAACGCCGCCTACATCATCCACAGCGACGAGGCCCTGCTCGCCACGGGCTTCATCTTCCTGTTCCACTTCTTCCACACGCACCTGCGGCCCGAGAGCTTCCCGATGGATCCGGTGATCTTCACGGGCAGCATGCCGCTGCACCGCTTCAAGGAAGAGCGGCCGCTCGAATACGAGCGCATGGTGGCCGAGGGCACGCTCGAGCAGCACTTCGTGCCGCCGCCGTCGCAGGCGCACATCCGCGTGGCGCACGTGTTCGGCTTCGCGGCCGTCGCGGTCGGCGTGTGGCTCGCGATCCTGATCTTCAGGGCCATCGCGAGCGGTGCGCTGCACTTGTTCTAGCGAATCGTGGCGAGAGTTCGCGGCCGGCCCGGGCTTTACTGCCCGGGCCGGCCGCCGGCATTTCGGGTGGAGCGTAGCGAACGCCGGCGTTATGCTGGCGGACGCCGGAGGCTGCGGCTGCGGGCCATGCCGGTGAACCACGATAACAGCACACGCCGCCCTGGGGTCACTCGATGATCAAGCACTTCTTCGCGGCGATCACCGGCAACGTCGTGAGCCTGGTCGGCACCCTGCTGGCGGTGGTCGGCCTGCTGCTCATCATCGTGCTCCTGATCATGCAGAGCATGGGGTTCGAGGGCGGCGCGTACCTCGGCATCCTCACCTTCGTCGTGCTGCCCATGGCGTTCCTGCTCGGTATCGTGCTGGTGCCGCTCGGCATGTGGTGGCGCAAGCGCCAGGACGCGAAGCTCGCTGCCCAGGGCAAGGCGTCCGGCCACCTGCCCGTGTTCGACCTGAACCAGGAGCGCACGCGCGGCGTGCTCATCACGTTCGTGGCCCTCGCAATCCCGGTGCTCGCCATCGCGTCGGGCCTGACGTTCAAGGCCGTGCACTACATGGACTCCACCGAGTTCTGCGGCACCGCCTGCCATCGGGTCATGCAGCCCGAGTACACCGCTTTCCAGCGCTCTCCGCACGTGCGCGTCGGCTGCGCCGGCTGCCACATTGGGCCGGGCGCCGAGTGGTTCGTGAAGGCGAAGATCTCCGGCTCGTGGCAGCTCATTGCCGTGATGTTCGACCTGTATCCGCGGCCGATCGAGACGCCGGTGCACTCGCTGCGCCCGGCGAGCGGCACCTGCGAGCAGTGCCACTGGCCGACGAAGTTCGTCGGTGAGCGCCTCAAGGTGCGCACGCACTTCGCGGACGACGAGCAGAACACCGAGCTCAAGACCGCGTTGATGGTGAAAGTAGGCGGCCGCGAAGGCGGCACGTCGCACGGCATCCACTGGCACGTCGATCCGAACAACACGGTGCGTTACCTGGCCGACCGGAGCCGCGCGACGATCTACGAGGTCGAACTCACCGACAAGACGACCGGCGAGACGAAGCTCTACAAGACCGAGGAGCCGGCACCTGCGGGCCTCGAGTGGCGGACGATGGACTGCATCGACTGCCACAACCGCCCGGCGCACAACTTCCGCAGTCCCGAATTCGAGGTCGATCTGGCGCTGTCCGAGAGGCGCATCGACCGGAGCCTGCCGTACATCAAGCGCGAGGGCGTCCGCATCCTGACGGAGAAGGTCTATGAGTCGCACGAGGCGGCTCGCGAAGGCATCGCCGCGGCGACCAAGGCCTTCTATGCGGCGAACTACCCGGATCTCGCGGAGTCCGAAGCGGTCGTGCAGGCGGGCAAGGCGCTCGGTGACGCGTACACCTGGAACAACTTCCCGCACATGAGGGTCACCTGGAACCTGTACCCGAACCACATCGGGCACCAGGACTCACCGGCGTGCTTCCGCTGCCACGACAACAAGCACAAGACCGCGGACGGCGACAAGATCGGCAAGAAGTGCGGCACCTGCCACAACCTCGTGGTCGACGAAGAGAGCGACTCGAAGCTGTTGCAGGAACTCGGCCTGCAGGAGCCGCCGCCGGAGCCCGCGGCCGCAGCAGACGGCGCGACCGGTGAGGCGCCCGCGACCGGAACCGCCGACTGACGGCGGCGGCGGTCACTGCTTGACCAGGCAGCCCGCCGCATACGCCTTGCCCGCGATCTCGTTGGCCTGATTCATCTCGGCCGACGACAGCGCGTCGGAGGATGCGTCGCGCACCTGCTCGAGTTGATCGCGGAACGGCTGGCACTGCGGGGTGGTGGCGACCGTGCCGAGGAGATCCGTGACGTACTCCGCCCGTCCCATCTTCGGGTTGGCAGCCGGCTCGGCCGCCGGTGCGGCCTGCTTCTGCTCGTCCGTCGGTGCCGGCTTGGAACAGGCGGCCAGCATCGCCAGCGAGAGGAGGCCTGCCAACGCAATCGCTCTGTTCATCGTGTCGTACGCTCGATGGATTGCCCGCGGTGCGGGGCCGCGCAAGGATGCCACAACTGTGCCATGCTCGCGCGCCCCATGCCGCTCGTCACCCTCGCCGACGCCGAACTCGCCTACGGGCTGCATCCGCTGCTCGATCGCGCCTCACTGGCGGTGCGCAGCGGCGAGCGCATCGGCCTGATCGGCCGCAACGGCACCGGCAAGTCCACGCTGCTGCGGGTGATCGCGGGCGAGCTCGCGCTCGATGGCGGCGAACTCCGCCGCCGTGACGGACTGCGCATCGCGGTCGTCGAACAGGAACCGACGCTGCCCTGCACCGCCTCGCTGCGCGCGAGCCTCGTGGCGCGCGGCCGGCTCGAATCCATGACGGACGAGCGCGCCCGCTGGCAGGTGGAGTCGCGCCTCGTCGAGTACCTGCACCGCTTCGGGCTCGACGAGTCGCTGCGTCCGGACCTCGCGTCGGGCGGCGAGCGCAAGCGCGCCACGCTCGCGCTGGCCTTCGCCCTCGAGCCCCAGCTGCTGCTGCTCGACGAGCCGACCAACCATCTCGACATCGACGGCATCGGCCTGCTCGAAGAGCAGCTCGTCAAGGGCAACACCACCAGCATCATCATCACGCACGACCGCGCGTTCCTCGACGCGGTCGCGACGCGGATCGTCGAACTCGATCGCGGCCTGCTGCGGTCCTACCCGGGCAACTTCGCCGACTACGAGCGGCGCCGCGACGAGCAGCTCGCCGCGGAGGCGATGGCCAACCGGCGCTTCGACAAGTTCTGGGCGCAGGAAGAGGCGTGGATCCGCAAGGGCGTGGAGGCCCGGCGCACCCGCGATGAAGGGCGGGTACGCCGGCTCGAGGCGCTGCGCCAGCAGCGTGCGGCACGCCGCGAGCGCCTGGGCACCATGAAGCTGACGCTGGATGCCGGCGAGCGCTCGGGCAAGCTGGTGGCCGAGCTCGTCGACGTCACCAAGCGCTTCGCCGGCCGGGCCGTGGTCGAAGGGCTATCGCTGCGCCTCATGCGCGGCGACCGCTTCGGTCTCATCGGCCCGAACGGCGCGGGCAAGTCGACGCTGCTCAAGCTGATCCTCGGCGAGCTGGCACCCGACGAGGGCTCGGTGCGCCTCGGGACGAACCTGCAAGTGGCCTACTTCGACCAGCTGCGCGCCCAGCTCGACCCCGAGCGCAGCGTCGCGGCCACCGTCAGCCCGAACTCGGACTGGGTCGAGGTGGGCGGGGCAAGGAAGCACGTGATCAGCTACCTGGGCGAGTTCCTGTTTTCGTCGCAGCGCGTCGAATCGCCGGTACGCATGCTCTCGGGCGGCGAGCGCAATCGCCTGTTGCTCGCGACGCTGTTCGCTCGACCCGCCAACGTGGTGGTGCTCGACGAGCCGACCAACGACCTCGACATCGAGTCGCTCGAGCTGCTCGAGGCGACGCTGCAGGAATACCCGGGCACGGTGCTGCTGGTGAGCCACGACCGCCGGTTCCTCGACAACGTCGTCACGCAGACGCTGGCGGCAGAGGGCGGCGGCCGCTGGAAGGAATACGTGGGGGGCTACAGCGACTGGCTGGAACAGCGGCCCAACGCACCAAGAACCGCATCCCGACCCACTGCCGCTCCCGCGGGAGAGGGTCGCCGTGAGAGTAGTCGGGTTGAGGGGAGGCCCGCCAAGCTCTCGTACAAGGAAACCCGCGAGCTCGCCCAGCTTCCCGCGCTGATCGAGGCGCTCGAGACCGAGCAACGCCAGATCAACGAGCGCATGAGCAGCCCCGACTACCACAGACAGGGCACGGCGCAGATCAAAGCCGACGGCCTGCGCCTTGCGGAGATCGAGCAGCAACTCGCGACGACTTTCGACCGTTGGGCGGAGCTCGAAGCGCGTGCCTCGGCCGTGAAGACGAACGGGCCGGCGTAAGCCGGCCCGTTCCCTGAAAAAGTGCGCCCACCCCTCACAGCGTGGGCGCGATGCGTCACGAGGACGCCAGGGGGTCAATCACGGCACTCGTTCGCCGCCTTGCGCCGGGTCCTTCGTCCAGCCCAGCGCCGGCCAGTCGATCTGACCACTCAGGTGGCAGTCGCCGCACCCGTTGTTCCTGCCGAGCGCCATCTCCTTGGGCGCGACCTCGTGGTCGACCTTGAGCAGCATGACGGTGTCGGCGAACACGTACGAGCTGTTGTACTGCTGGAATCCACCGTAGTTGGTGAGCGTCGCCGAGTAGGCCGATGCGTCCTGCAGCGCGAGGTTCCAGTCGAACTTGCCCCAGTACGGGTTCGGCCCGGTCACCGTGCCCCACAGGTGCGGCACGAGGACCGTCTTGTCCGTCGCGTCGAACGGCTGATTGCCCGTCATCTTCTTGAACGGATAGATCTTGGCATCGGCGTCCTTGTAGGTCGCGGTCGGCGAGCCGAGGTCCACGGGCTTGCTCAGGTCGAGGCCCTTGTCGTTCACGCCCATGACGATGCGGTTCCACTTGCCGTTGTAGTAGCGCAGCTCGGGCCGCACGTTGGTCGCCCAGGTAAAGCAGCCCTTCTGCTGGCTGTAGGTGACGCGCTGCGTGACGAGGTCGGAAGCGACACCCGTCGGCGTCGCGGCGCACGTGGCCGGGCGTGCAGTGAGGCCCGCCTGTTCCCATCTCCAGTCGACGTAGGTGGCCACCTTGCGGGAGATCGCCGGGATGTGGCAGACCTGGCACGCGAGCCGGGCGTGACGCTGGTCCGAAAGTACCAGGCCCTCCGCCGACGTGCCGGCGTGGATGGTGATCGAGTGGCAGTCGGTGCAGAGCTTCATCTGGCCCTCATCCACCGAGTGGTACATGAAGCCGCCGATGCCGTGATCGAGCATGTTGCCCGCGATGTCCTTCTTCGCGGTGTGGCAATTCACGCACTGCATGTCCTGGCCCTTCCCCGTCACCGGGTCGTAGCCCATGTGCACGTCTTCGCTACGGTCGAGGTACTTGGCCGGATCGGCCGCCGGATCGGTGGCCTTCACGAACTTCATGCGCGTCGAGATGTCGCCGTGCTTGACGTTGTCGTCGCCGCCCGCGGTGGCGTGACAGAACACGCACGCTGCACGCCGCGGCACGCCGCCGTTCGTGCCCACGCTCTGCGCGACCTTCTGCAGGTCGGTCTTCGTCGTATCGGGCTGCCCGCCCGGCGCGGCCACCTTCGCGTACGTGCCGGTCTGGTCGTGGCAGGCAAGGCAGTCGATGTTCTTCGGGTCATTGAAATCGAAGTTCTTGCTCGTCCACCCGTAGCCGATGTGGCACTGGGTGCAGCGGCCCTCGTTCGAGGGTACCGCCTGGCAGAAGTTGTTGATCAGGTCGGTCTTGCCGCTCTCGGGTCTGCCGTTAGGCAGGTCCTTGACCAGCAGCCCCGTCGCCTTGTCGTAGACGTTCACGGGGTCGCCCTGCCAATTCCAGTGGGCGGTCTTCATCACGTCGTCGCCTGCCTTGCCGTGGCAATACAGGCACTGCGACGTGCCGGTGTAGGTGTTCTCGGTGAAGTAGCCCTTGTGGAGGCTGGCGGTGTCATAGCCGGTGGACGTCGTGCGGCAGTCGTTCACGTCGACCACGCCGTCCTTGTTCGTGTCTTCCGTGGCGAGATCGCCCACGCCGTTGGCGTTGAGGTCCCAGCAGCTGATGCCCGGGGCACCAGGCGCGCCGTCGACGCCGTCGGCACCCGCGACACCCGCCGCACCGTCCGCGCCGTCCTTGCCGTCGTCGCCTTCGCAACCGGCAATACCCACGCCGAGCAGCAGGGCCGCTGCCAGCGTCACCCATCCCTTACGGGCAAATCCGTTCAGTGTTTTCATGGCCACCTCTGGCGTCAGTCATTGTTGTGCACTGCACGATGCATGGGTCGTGCCAACGGACTGGACCCAAGCCGACGCTTGTAAAACAGGCGGTTGCGTGCGCGGCGCCGCGGGATTGCGGCAATCCGCGATGTGGATACCTGCCAGAAGTGACAGACTGCCTGCCATGAGTCTGGCAGACGAACGCACGAGCGTCCCGAGCGCGCTGGCAGGGCTGCCGCAGGAACTGCAGTCCCTCGTGGCCCAGCTGCACGGCGCCCACATCGTGATCGATGCCGATTTCCGCATCGTTGCGGCCAACGACGCGTACCGTGAGACCTTCGCAGTGGCGGACGAAGTCGTCGGGCGCCACTGCTACGAGGTGTCGCACGGCTATGCGGTCCCGTGCGACCAGGCCGGCGAGTCGTGTCCGCGCCGGCGCGCGGCGGAGTCGGGGCACTACCAGCGCGTGCTGCACGTGCATCACACGGCGCGCGGCGAGCAGTACGTGCAGGTCCACATGTACCCGCTGCGCTCCGGGCATGGCAACGTCACGCTGTTCGTCGAGCACATGACGACGCTGCCCGTAGCCCGCGCCGCATCGGCGTCCGGCGGGCTCGTCGGCCGAGCCCCGTCGTTCATTGCGATGATGGAGCAGGTGTCGCGCGTCGCGCCCACGGACACCGCCGTGCTGCTGCTCGGCGAGACGGGCACGGGCAAGGAGATGGTGGCGCGCGCCATTCACGAGGCCAGCACGCGCTCAGAGGCGCCGTTCGTGCCGGTGGACTGCTCGGGCCTCGCCGAGACGCTGGTCGAGAGCGAGCTGTTCGGGCACGAGAAGGGCGCGTTCACCGGCGCCCTCGCCCGCAAGACCGGGCTGGTCGAGGCCGCGGCGGGCGGCACCTTGTTCCTCGACGAGGTCGGCGACATTCCGCTCGGCCTGCAGGTGAAGCTGCTGCGGCTGCTCGAGACCGGCACGTTCCGGCGCGTGGGCGGCATCGAGCCGCAGCACGCGAACTTCCGCCTGATCGCCGCGACGCACCGCGACCTGAAGCAGCGCGTGCGCGACGAGCAGTTCCGCGCCGATCTCTACTACCGCCTCGCGGCCTTTCCGATCCGCCTGCCGCCGCTGCGCGAGCGTCGCGACGACATCCCCATGCTGGCGGACGCCCTGCTGTCGCGGCTCGGCGGCCAGCACGCGCGCCGGCTGGCGCCGGACGCCGCCGCGTGCCTCGCGCGCTACGATTACCCGGGCAATGTCCGGGAACTGCGCAACATCCTCGAGCGCGCCAACCTGCTGGCAGACGGCCCCGAGATCACGCGCGCGGACCTGCCGGGCGAGATCGTCGCCGCCGGCGAGGGCGCCCCCAGCGCCTCATGCCCGCTCGACACGGCGGAGCGGCAGGCGCTCGCCCGTGCCGTCGCGACCCACACTGGCTCTCGCCGCGAGCTCGCGGCGGCGCTCGGCATCAGCGAGCGCACCCTGTACCGGAAGCTCCGCGAGCTCGGCCCCGCCTGACGACGACGCAAAGAAAAAGGCCCCGACGATCGCTCGTCGGGGCCTTTTGTTTGAGAGCCTGTCAGTGACCTACTCTTGCATGGTCGAAGACCACACTACCATCGGCGCAGGGCGTTTTCACTTCCGAGTTCGAAAAGGGATCGGGTGGTTCCCGCTCGCTATGGCCGCCAGGCAAACCGGTCGCACACCCCGCTCGCGCGGGGCACGCAGATTCGAATTGGGTAGACGCGAAGCGTGTCGCAGTCGCGCGATATCGCGCTGACTCACGCCATCGACCGGGAATCTCCAGGCCGATTGGGTGTTATATGGTCAAGCCTCACGGGCAATTAGTACTGGTTAGCTCAATGCATTACTGCACGTACACACCCAGCCTATCAACGTCGTAGTCTGCGACGGCCCTTCAGGGGGATCGAGTCCCCAGGGAGAACTCATCTTGGGGGGGGCTTCCCGCTTAGATGCTTTCAGCGGTTATC
>Ga0114938_1002534_pt1 | contig 11414 bp, 5 predicted proteins | sample AshMeaBigSpring_FD_88675 | JGI IMG/M metagenome (GOLD analysis project Ga0114938, IMG submission 88675) | Groundwater microbial communities from Big Spring, Nevada to study Microbial Dark Matter (Phase II) - Ash Meadows Big Spring | ecosystem: Environmental > Aquatic > Deep subsurface >...
AGGCTGAATACATTCCGGCCGCCACTGATTTCCACCCGCACACGGTACCTGTTAATACCGTTTATAATACGACTGTCCTTGAATACGTACTCCAGGCTGTCCGATGCTGCCCGTTCATCCAGGGCCAGGAAATCGGAACCATTCCATTTCTCCAGGAAAATGCGTTGTACCTGGAACTGTGTTCCGAGGGAAAGATAAAGCAGGGCTTCGCCGTCGTGCAATTCGCCCCGGAAGGACCTTATATAACAACCCGCCCCTTGTGTCGTATGGTTATAGGTATAGCTTCGCTGGCCGGCCAGCCCGGAGAGGACCGGCTCCATGGCCACATAGTTTCCGGGATAGCTTTTATTGGCAAGGACAGCCATGGTGTCATTAGTTTCCAGGGTTTGCACCAGGTAGCGCGGTCCCATGGCAAAGAGGCGATAAGAAAGCGCACCCGGAAAAGGATTCCAATGCAAATAAAATGAGTCTGGGCAGGAAAATCCAAAGACCGGCTCGGGCAGGGTTGACAGAACCACGGTGTCCGTCTGGTAAGCCCGGGAACCGTTGGTGATGCGCAGCATAACCGGCCCCATGCCTGGTGGCGATGGCCACCGGTAAAAAGCTGTTTCAAGGTCCACTCCATTCCGGACAAGTATCCAGCTGTTGCCGTAATCGCGACTATATTCCAGGGATGCCGCCTGGGACCGAATATTGGTTTTCCAGCGAAGCAGGTTTTCACGCCCGGCTTCGACGGGATCCGTTGCAAGGGGATACAGCCATTCAAAAAAGTCCGCCGTATCCTGCTGCCAGGTCAGATGATATTCCTGGACATTGGTGAGATCTTCCGCACTTACCCGGATCTCATACACCCCGCTCCCTGGCAAATCAATCGTCACTTGTTCCACATTATTAAGGCTATCCCGTCCACGGATGGCCTGCCTGCGCAGCGAATCGGCCTGCGGGAAGGTAGAAAGCACCCAGGGCAACCAGGTTTCGCCGGTTGCCGTATTTCTCACCAGCAGGTTAAGGTCGTGGACCAGCGCCTTTGCCGCATTGGGTATCGCCGGTGGATCATTCCAGGCCAGGGTGATTTTTAATTGCTGCATGCCCCCAGGCACGGTAAGTTCGGTTACCCGCTCGCTGAAAGGCTGGATGGTCCCCGAATGATACCGGCCCTCCCGTATGGCCAGCATCGCCTGGTATGCATTCAGGTTACCGAAGCCATGGATATGGTCCACGGCCGGTTCCCCAAGATCATCAGCGCTGTTGATGAGGATCGCCCTGGCCAGCGCATTGGGCATTTCAGCGCCACGCAGCTGCCGGTAGTCTGCCTGCAGCAGCAGGGCCGTACCCGAAACCAATGCGGCAGCTCCGGAACTGCCGTCTTCACCAAAAGCCATCAGCTCCGGTTTCACGCGTCCGTCATGTGCGGGACCCCTGGAGCTCAGCGGTTCTGCCTGGATGAAAGAATCCAGGGCGCCCACGGACAGCGAATTCTTGGACATTTTAAAACTGCCCGTCAGGTTGGCAAACCCGGCAAGGCCCTGGTATGGACCGGTGGGAGGCGCGGCATTGCCCCGGTTTCCGGCTGAAAAAACGTGTAAGAGGCCGGGCACTGAAATGGCTGATGCATCGTACATCGCAGCATCAGCACCATAGAAGCTTTCAATGCCTACGCCATACGAATGATTCTGGTCTGCGATATCCCCGGACTGGTAATACGCGTCCGGTTCGGGTAGCAAGGTGGAAAAATCTGCCGGGGATATCTCAGCCGCCGGGGCAACGCCCCTTCCGAGATGCCAGGAATTGCCTGCCCCGGCGATAATGGTTGACATCAACGTTGCATGTCCATTCACCCGTCCCGATGCAAATGCAGAAGGTAGAATCCTGCCCACAATATCAAGGTCTGTGCTATCAGGTTCGTCCTCCTTGACAGAGGCCACCCTTCCATCGCCCTTCATATCCTGGAATTTTTCCTGCGCCAGCCGGATGCCGTTCAGCGACAGGTCCATACTTCCTACAAACAACTCCGGGACAGGCTTCCTGATTTTTTCAATAAACACAACATTTTTCATAGGCAATATCTCCCGCAGCAGGTCGCCGGCACTTATCTCCATTTGCATCACCGTGTACGCACCGGAGGAAAGGATAATCCGGGGGGTATATGGGGCAAGTTCCAGGGAATCCGACAGGCTCCCTTTTAAGACAAAAACGCGAACCTGCGAATTCTCCCCGGCCCTGCCCGTTTGTACATCCCTTGCAAGTTCGGGCGACAGTTTTCCCCGGAAACCCTGGACCTGTGCAGCTGCTATGAAAGGCACGGTGAATGCCAGCAGACATAGGGTGAAAAAGGGCAAATATTTTAAACAGGGTTGCAAAAATCCGCGGCACATGCCCTAAAAATAGAGAGAATCGGCCATAGTTCTGTATTTCGGGGAAGCTGGGTCCCTTGATCAAAAAAGCACCTGAATTCCTGGAAAAATTTGAATCATTGAAAAAAAAATCTAATTTACCTGTCCAACAAATCACCAATCAAAAATTACCTGCATGAGAAAACTATTCAAACCGCTGTTTGCTATTGCGGCAGCCGGATGCCTTGTCGCTTCCTGCTCCAGGGAAGACATGACCGAAAACAAAGCTGAACTTTCACAGGAAACACTGTCCAAGATTTCGGCACTGGGTTTCAGTGTAGCCGATGTACAGGTGGTAGACGGGAATTACCTGGTGGAGGGTGATATCCTGCTGAGTCCTTCAGACCTGGACCAGAAACCCACTTCGCCGAGGTTGAGGATCGCTGAAGTGGAGCAATACCACACGTTTAACCTGGTGACCGGAACGCCCCGCACGATTACGGTAACCACCAGCGGCAGCAATATTACAACGGGTCTGTCCAATGCCATTAACAATGCCATCGCACGGTATAATGCCGAAAACCTTGGGCTGACTTTTGTGCGTGGCGGTTCCAGCGGAGGCGGCAATATCAACATTCGTGTGGTAAACACCAACCAGTATATCGCGTCTGCCGGCTTTCCATCCAATGGAAATCCTTACAACAGCATCAGCTATGCCAAACGGTATAATAACTACAGTGATGGTTTCATGACCACGGTGATCGCCCATGAAATGGGGCATTGCATCGGGTTCCGTCATACCGATTACATGAACCGTGCCTACAGCTGCGGTTCGGGCGGTAACGAGGGACAGGAAACATCCGGCGTAGGTGCCGTAAACATTCCAGGTACACCCACAGGCCCCGATGCCGGCTCCTGGATGCTGGCTTGCCTGAGTTCCACCACCAACCGTCCGTTCAACGACAACGACAAAGTAGCTCTCAATTATCTCTATTGATCCCAACGGGTAAATAAAAAAAACCGCCCCGGACACCGAGGCGGTTTTTTTATGTTATCAATCCTATCTTTCAGCGATAATTTCTCACCTCCCCCCCTTTTCACTTTTCTTTTCTCTCCACGGCTTCCTTCACCTCGCTTCCCATCGGATCCACGGCAGGCTCGTACACACCTATCAGCCTTCCTTCCTCATCCACCAGGTATTTCATGAAATTCCAGACCGGTGCCCGGTTATTCCAGCCGTTCTGCCCCGCATCACTCAGCCAGTGAAACACGGGATTCTGGCTAGCGCCTTTTATCACGGAACTCTTGGCGGCAAGGGGAAAACGCACACCGAAATTTATCTTGCAGAAGGACGCGATGGAAGCGTCATCGCCCTTTTCCTGCTCCTTAAAATCATTTGCCGGGAAACCAATCACAACGAGCTTTTCAGGATACCGTTCCGACAGCGTCTGCAGGTTCGCATATTGTGCCGTATATCCGCAATCGCTGGCCGTATTCACCAGTAATATTTTTTTCCCCTTCCAATGGGACATTGATTTCTCCGTTCCATCGTTCATTTTCAGCGCAAGACTGTACAGGGAAACAGGCGGATGTTTCATTTCGCCCGGAGAATGTGCTCTAACCTGCCCTTTGAAGACATGTTGTAATCCGGCGAATACGGGATAAACTGCTTTGAGTATTTTTTGCCTGGTGGTCATATTCCTGGATTCCTGGTTTACAAACCATACATACCCGGCAAAAAGCAGGAAGAGAACGAGCACAAATCGGATCAACCTGCCGGGCATGTTTCGTCCTGATGGTTTGGTAATTTAAAAGACAAGCAGGCTGCTGAATTGTTTACAAACCAAAGAGCTTACGGAGCAATTTAACGGAATCCCCGCCGTGCGGTGCATACCAGAGTGGTGCGTCAAACCAGGTGGGCGAGTACATCACACTCTTGGGCCTTGTGAATGTATCGAAACCATGTTTGCCGTGATACTGGCCGATCCCGCTGGTGCCAACCCCTCCAAAAGGGATATCCGGATTGCCCAGGTGAATGATGCCGTTGTTGATACAACCGCCGCCAAAGCGCAGGTTCTGTACATAAAAATCTGCCGTGGCTTTGCTGGAACTATACACATAGAGGGCAAGCGGATAGGGATTCGCTTCAATCCATTTCAGCACTTCCTCTTTTGTGCGGTAGGTAATCACGGGTAGCACGGGCCCAAAAATTTCCTCCTGCATGACCGGGTCATCGATCGATACCCCCTCCAGGATGGTTGGGGCGATAAAAAGATCGTCTGCATCGGTCTGCCCTCCATAAATAATTTTACCCTGCCGAAGGTATCGTGCCACCGTATCAAATCGACTCCTGTTGATCATGCGACCGAAATCCTCACTTCTTTGCGGATCAGGGCCAAGCATCTTATCGAAAGACTTCCTGAGCTTGTCCAAAAACACTTCCCTGATGTCCTCATGCACCAGGAGGTAATCCGGCGCTACACAGGTCTGGCCCGCGTTCATCAGTTTGCTCCAGGCGATCTTCCGCGCTGCGTAATCCAGGTTTACCTGCCGGTCAACGATACAGGGACTCTTACCTCCCAACTCCAGTGTTACCGGGCTAAGGTGACGTGCCGCCATGCCCATGATTCGCTTCCCAACGGCCACGCTGCCGGTGAAAAAAATATGGTCAAAATGATACTGTTCGATCAGCTCCTCTCCCACCGCCGGTCCGGGTCCCAGCACCACGTCTATATAGTTTTCCGGAAAATGTTCCCGGATGATTTTTTCAATGGCATGGCTGGTATGTACGGAATAGTCGGATGGTTTCAGGATGATGGTATTCCCACCGGCGATGGCGCTGACCAGGGGATGAATGGTCAGCAGGAAGGGATAATTCCAGGGCCCGATGATCAGGACATTGCCGAGCGGATCGGGATAAATCCTGCTCTTTGACGGCATGAACATCATGGGCGTACTCGCCGACTGTGGCCGCATCCAGTCGCGCAGGTTCCGGATGGTGTGACTGATCTCAGACACTACGGGACCGATCTCTGTTCCGATGGCATCGTATGCGGATTTCCGGAGGTCCTTGTAAAGGGCATTTATTAACACCTGTTCATTCGCCCTGATCGCTGCAAGCAATTTCTTCAACTGGGCTTTGCGATAGGCATAAGGCCTTGTGGCACCGGTTTCAAAAAAAGCTTTCTGTGCCGAAAAAACACGGGATACCTGCTTTCGCATGGCAATGAGGTCAAATCCCGTTTCCAGCGTATCCTGCTTCATAATGGCATGTTGATGGATGATTGCACCCACAACAAATGTCCGTTATTTTACCTGAAATTTCCCGGTTCAGCAGCCTTGGCGTAAATTATCCGCTCAATCCCAAGGATGAAGAAAATACTGCACCGTCTGCTGGAAGGTTTTCGCAGCGTTATGAAATTCCTCCTGGCTACACCCGTCACCTGGGCAGCCAACAGATTCTCATCCTCTCCTACCCGGGAGCATGTACACCAGGCCCTCACGGAGCTCTATAAAAGCATCACCCGGGATCCGGGGAAAAAAGGGCCGCTGATCGACTTCAAACCGGATGACCAACCCCTGATCATTTTCACGGACCATCATAAGGGAGCCAGGGACGGGCGGGATGATTTCGGTCCGGCCGAACAGAATTACCTGGCGGCACTTGACTATTACAACAACCGGCGGTATTATTATGTCAACCTGGGCGATAGTGAAGAACTCTGGGAAAACAATATCCTGACCGTCCTCAAGCACAATAAGGCCACTTTTGCCAAGGAGAAAATGTTCGTGGACAGGAACGGTTATGCAAAAATTTTTGGAAACCACGACCTCTACTGGGGTAACGATCCCTTTGCTTCCCTGGCCTTAAAAAAAATGTACGGGCAGGCAATTCCCATATATACCGGTATAGTACTCAGGGCAAATCTGCCCACAGGATATCTTGACATCTTTTGCACTCATGGACACCAGGGCGATATGTCGAGCGATGGAAACGCTTTCAGCAAATGGTTTGTGTCCTATATCTGGGCACCCCTGCAGTCGTTCCTGGACGTCAATACCAACACGCCATCGTGCAACCAGGAGCTCAAATCCTTGCACAACCAGCTGATGTATGAGTGGAGCGCGGCACAGAAAGACTTGGTGCTTGTTACGGGTCATACACATCAGCCGGTGTTTAATTCGCTCACCCACCTGGAAAGGCTCTATCTCCGGATGGAAGAAGCCATCCTGACAAAAGACCAGGCCTCGATCGGGAGGATTGAGAAAGAAATACCCAGGCGAAAACAGGAATATGACTATGTGAACAGTTCTTTCCGGACCATGAAGCCCAGTTATTTCAATGCTGGTTGCTGCTGCTTCGACGGAGGCACGATCACTGGCCTGGAGATTTCAGACGGCAGCATCCGGCTGGTAAGGTGGGTTACTGAAAATGGCGTACCCGTGAGAAAGGTGGCTGAAGAAGAAAGCCTGCTTGCGCTGGCGGGGAAAATCATGGATTAGGTATTGAATGTAGCCTGCACATGGTGGATAGCGCCCCATCTCTACCTAACATCATGAGCGAACGGTTACATATTCCTCCGGTACTGCCCTCCCACTTCATAGAGGGCATGGGTGATTTGCCCAAGCGAACAGGTCTTAACGGTTTCCATCAGTTCCTCAAACAGGTTTCCATCGGAGACTGCCACGTTGCGGAGTTTTTCCAACGCGAACACCGAGCGGCTCGCATGCCGGTCCTGGAATGATTTCAGGTTGCGTATCTGCGCATCTTTTTCCTCATGGCTGCTGCGGATCACTTCGCCGGGCGTGATCGTAGGGCTGCCTTTCTTGTTCAGGAAGGTATTCACACCAATCACGGGAAGCTCGCCGGTATGCTTGAGATGCTCGTAATGCAGGCTTTCCTCCTGAATCTTGTTGCGCTGGTACATGCGTTCCATGGCGCCGAGGACGCCACCCCTTTCCGTGAGGCGATGGAATTCCGCCATTACGGCTTCTTCTACCAGGTCCGTAAGTTCCTCGATGAGGAAGGAACCCTGGTTGGGATTTTCATTTTTCGCCGTTCCGAGTTCCCTGTTGATAATAAGCTGGATAGCCATTGCCCGGCGGACACTTTCTTCCGTAGGCGTGGTAATGGCTTCGTCGTAGGCGTTGGTATGCAGTGAATTACAGTTGTCATAAATCGCATACAGGGCCTGCAGCGCTGTACGGATGTCGTTGAAATCGATCTCCTGCGCGTGCAGGCTGCGCCCGGATGTTTGAATATGATATTTCAGCATCTGGCTGCGCTTGTTCGCCTTGTATTTGTATTTCATCGCCTTGGACCAGATGCGACGGGCTACCCGTCCGATCACGCTGTATTCCGGGTCCATGCCGTTGCTGAAAAAGAAAGACAGATTGGGGGCGAAATCATCAATCTGCATGCCACGGCTCAGATAGTACTCCACATAGGTAAATCCGTTAGCCAGGGTGAAAGCCAATTGGGAGATGGGATTGGCGCCGGCTTCCGCGATATGGTACCCGCTGATCGATACGCTGTAAAAGTTACGGACCTGCTCGCGGATGAAATATTCCTGCACATCGCCCATCAGTTTCAGCGCGAATTCGGTACTGAAAATACAGGTGTTCTGGGCCTGGTCTTCCTTGAGGATATCCGCCTGCACGGTACCGCGTACCTGTTGCAGGGTCTTCGCCCTGATCGATGCATACACTTCGGCTTCGAGCACATCGCTGCCGCTGACGCCCAGCAGCCGAAGCCCCAGCCCGTCGTTGCCTTCCGGAAGACCTCCGGGAGCCAACGTATTGTGGTACTGCGGCCTTTCTGCATTGCCATATAGCTGCCTGATCCTGGCTTCCACTTCTGGCCATTTGCCGTTTTCTTCAATCCATTTCTCACATTGTTGGTCGATGGCGGCATTCATGAAGAAGGCGAGGAGCATGGGTGCGGGACCGTTGATGGTCATGCTCACCGATGTCTTCGAATCACAGAGATCGAACCCGCTGTAGAGTTTTTTGGCATCGTCCACGGTTGCCACGCTGACGCCGCTGTTGCCTACCTTTCCGAAAATATCCGGGCGTGTGGCCGGATCTTCTCCATACAGCGTAACCGAATCAAAGGCGGTAGACAACCGCTTGGCGGGCTGTCCAAATGAAACATAGTGAAAACGCCTGTTGGTCCTTTCCGGTCCGCCTTCGCCGGCAAACATCCGGGTAGGATCTTCCCCTTCGCGTTTCAACGGAAACACACCGCCCGTAAACGGGAAATGGCCCGGCACGTTCTCCTGCGCCTGCCAGCGGAGGATATCGCCCCAGTCGCGGTACTTCGGCAACACCACCTTGGGTATCCTTGTCCCGGAAAGGCTGGTGCTGAACATCGGCTGGCTGATCACTTTATCGCGCACTTTATATTCAAATGCATCTGCCTCATAGGCCTTCTTTTTCTCAGGCCAATGGCTGATGAGTTTCCGGCTCACCGGGGTGAGCCTTTCCGTGAGTTCATGAATTTCCTTTTCGATCGCGGAAAGCAAGGACGCATCCGCTTTGGAGCGAAGCGTCTCCAGTGCGCCCTGTAACTGGTAGAGCCGCGAAGCGTGTGCAGCCTGGTGTTCAACCAACTGGTTGTATTCCTGTATGTTTTCCGCGATCTCGCTCAGGTATCGGTTCCGGCCCGGCGGAATGATGAGGGTGCGTACCGTTTCTTTTTCCGGAATGAGCTCCACTGGCTTCAGGCTAAAGGATTGAGGCGATATTTTGGACAGTTCCTGCATGAGCAGGCTGAACAATTTGTTGGTGCCGGGATCGTTGAAATGCGAAGCCATGGTGCCGATCACGGGCAAGTCCTCATCTTTCGCGGTCCAAAGCCCGTGGTTGCGTTTGTATTGCTTTCGGACATCGCTCAATGCGTCCAGGGCGCCTGCCTTGTCAAATTTGTTAATGGCGATGAGATTCGCGTAATCCAGCATGTTGATCTTCTCCAGTTGGGAAGGCGCCCCGTATTCGGGCGTCATCACATAAAGGCTGATATCGCAATGATCAAGGATACTGGCATCGCTCTGGCCAACGCCGGCAGACTCCAGGATAACCAGGTCATAACCGGCATCCTGGCAAACAGCAATGGCTTCGTCCACATACGCGCTGAGTGCCTTGTCATTCTCCCGGGTAGCCAGGCTGCGCATGTATACCCGCGGGTGGTGGATCGCATTCATTCGTATACGGTCGCCCAGGAGGGCGCCGCCAGTTTTCTTTTTGGACGGATCCACGGATACCACGGCGATCGTTTTATCCGGGTAAGCCGCCAGGTAACGGCGCACAATCTCATCGGTGACCGAGGATTTCCCCGCGCCACCCGTACCCGTGATCCCGATAACAGGCTGCTTTACAGGCTGTTTCCTACGTTCAGCGCCTGGTATTGCCGCCGTTGCATCTTCCCCTCCGCCGGCTGGTCGCTCCTCTTTAGTCCGCTGGCCCTGCGCCTTGATGCCCAGGTTTTCCGCATTCGAAATCGCCCTTGCCACCTGCCTGATATCTTTGGTTTCGCCCAGGGTCATGGCTCCTTCGAACTGCCCTGCCTGCCCGTTGAGCTGGAAATCACATTGCCTGAGCAGGTCTTCAATCATCCCCTCGAGCCCCATTTGCCTGCCATCGTCGGGCGAGTAAATACGGGTAATACCATATGCATGGAGTTCTTCCATTTCATGCGGCAGGATGGTACCGCCGCCGCCACCGAATATTTTGATATGCCCGCACCCGTTCTGCTCCAGCAGGTCCTTCATGTACTTGAAAAACTCCACATGGCCACCCTGGTACGACGTAATGGCAATGCCCTGCGCATCTTCCTCGATGGCGCATTCCACGATCTCGGCAACGGACCGGTTATGGCCCAGGTGGATGATCTCGGCTCCCTTGCTCTGCAGGATGCGCCGCATGATATTGATGGCTGCATCATGACCGTCAAAAAGGCTGGCGGCCGTAACGATGCGGATCTTGTGCTTGGTGTGGAATGGCATGGCAATAAACTAACAAGTGTTAGGAAGCAAAGGTAGAAAAAAAGCATGGCCGGCGAAATGTAGGTTCTGCGGCCTCGCCGGCGACCATCCCGGGAACTGTTCTTTTACAAAACTTGTAAACTGCCTGCACGCAGGTTGCAGTATATAGATCAACGCTGGAAAGGTTTACTCCAGGTTGTATTTGCGGATCAGCGCCAGCAACACGCCGTTGGTCCAGCCAAAGCCGTCCTGTGATGGATATTCGCCCCCGCCTGCATCGAGCTTGGTATCCACAACGTTATATTTCTCCATCAGCTTTCCCGTTCGGGCAAATACATCCTTATTCAGTCTTACCCAACGTTCGGATGCCTGCCTGGCTTCATCAAAGAATTCATATTTCTCGAGGCCCAGTATGGCGATCCATTGCAGGGGCGCCCATCCATTAGGTGCATCCCACTGCTGTCCGGAACTGACCTCCGTGGTCACAAATCCGCCATCCCTGAGCAGTTTCGATACCAATGCACGGGCCGCTTTTCCACCGCGCATCCGGTCGGCCACCTGGAAATACAGTGGAAATGCGCCTGCCATATGCGCCTGTGTATCAACAGCCTGCCTGTCCAGGTCGAAATCTGCATACAAACCGGCTGATTCATTCCAGCAATATTTTTCGATGGCGGACTTCCGGGCTTTTGCCTTCTGGTCATATGAACCCGCGGCCGTATTGTATTTCGCCGCCTGGTCCGGTTTGTCCGGCCGGGCCTTGGTATATGCCTTCTTCAGGGTCAGTTCCATCTGGTACATGAGGCAGTTCAGGTCTACCGGTACCATGCGGGTTGTCCGGATGGTCTGAATCGTTGATTTATCGGCAAACCAGCGACTGCTGAAATCCCAGCCACTCGCGGCGCCGGAGCGGAGATGACGATAGAGGGTGGATTTGAGGGCGTCGACAGCCGCTTCCTGGGCTTTTTTATTGGGAAAGGTACTGCGACTAAGCATCGCCGTTACTTCGTTTTCCGCAGTTTCCACGTCCTGGTGGTAGCTTTCCTGGCGCGGTATATCCAGGTCGTCCCAATACCTGTTCAGAATCGCCCCGTCCGGC
>Ga0114938_1002536_pt1 | contig 11404 bp, 13 predicted proteins | sample AshMeaBigSpring_FD_88675 | JGI IMG/M metagenome (GOLD analysis project Ga0114938, IMG submission 88675) | Groundwater microbial communities from Big Spring, Nevada to study Microbial Dark Matter (Phase II) - Ash Meadows Big Spring | ecosystem: Environmental > Aquatic > Deep subsurface >...
ACCACAACCACGACGACTTCTACCACTACTACCAGCACCACTGCACCTCCGGCGACAGGCGATCTCTACCTGGCCAGCGTTGTCGGTAGCTCTCGTTGGCAGGGACCGACCCCCCGGTGGCGGGCGACGGTAACTGTCGGTGTCGGACAACGCGGTTGCGCTACCACTGACCTCGGCTCGGTATTTGGATCATGGAGTGACGGGTCAAATGTGGAGGTCGAGATCGACTCAGGAATCGCCGTGTTCACAAAGCAATTCGAAATTCAGTCGGTCACGTTCTTCATCACCTCCATCGGCCACCCCAGTTGCAGCTACGCGCCAGGTCTGAACCAGGCCCCGATCAGCATTGTCCTCACGCCCCCGACGCCTTAAGCGCTTTGCAAGAACGCTTCGATGTCGCCATTGTCGGGGCCGGCATCGTCGGACTTGCTACTGGCCTTGCACTCCAGCAGCGACGGCCGGGATCGCATGTGGTCATCGTCGATAAGGAGACGATGGTGGCGGCTCATCAGAGCGGCCACAACAGTGGGGTGATGCATACCGGGGTCTATTACCAGCCCGGTTCGAGTAAGGCCCGGTTATGTGTTGAAGGCGCCCGCCGCTTGCGCGAGTTCTGTGACGAAGCCGGCATTCCGGTTGCCACTTCTGGAAAGGTGATCATCGCGACGTCACCTGACCAACGCCCTGGGCTGGAAGAGTTGGCGCGGCGGGCGGAGGCCAACCACATCCCAGGAGGAGCTGAGCTGATCGGGCCGGAGCGTTTGCACGAACTGGAGCCACACGCGGTTGGGGTTGCCGCGTTGGCGGTTCCCGGGGCAGGGACGGTCGACTTCCGTCTAGTTGCGCGAGCGATGGCTGAACGCTTCCAACTCCAAGGCGGGGTGATCCGCCTCAGCGAGCGGGTAGTAGGAATCACCGAAAACCGACAGGGTGCGCGGCTGCGAACCGACCGCGACCAGCTAGCTGCAGGTCGCCTGGTCAACTGCGCAGGGTTGTTCTCGGACCTGGTTGCCAAGATGGCCGGCGTAACCAGTCCGGTACGAATAGTTCCTTTTCGAGGCGAGTACTACCGACTGAGGCCCAGCCGAAACGGCCTGGTGCGCGCCTTGATCTACCCCGTCCCCGATCCTCGCTTTCCATTCCTCGGTGTTCATTTCACTCGCGGTATAGATGGAACAGTCGAAGCAGGCCCCAACGCGGTGCTCGCCTTTGCCAGAGAGGGCTATCGCCGCAGCACCATCCGACCGCGGGAACTGATGGGAACGTTGGCCGCCCCCGGTTTCCGAAGACTGGCGCGCACTTACTGGCGAACAGGGTTGGTCGAGATGGGACGCTCGCTCTCCAAGCGGGCGTTCACTCGTGCCCTTCAGCGCTTGGTGCCCGAAGTCTCGATTGATGATTTGGAGCCGGGGGGTGCCGGAGTGCGGGCGCAAGCCGTGAGTCCGGCCGGCAAGTTGGTTGACGATTTCGTGATCGAACGGACTGGAATCGGTGTGCACGTTCTCAACGCGCCGTCTCCTGCTGCCACCGCCTCGCTCGCCATCGGCGCCGCCATCGCCGAACTTGTCGATTAGGCGCCGGTAGCCTGCTCAACGTGTTCACGGTGCCGAACCTGGTTTCAACTGCCCGCATACTCCTGGTGCCGCTGTTCGCTTATCTGCTATTTGGGCGCGACAACGTGACAGCCGCCGGCTGGGTGCTGTTCGTGATCGGGAGCACCGACTGGATCGATGGGTATCTCGCCCGCCGCCTCAACCAAGTCAGCGAGTTCGGAAAGGCGCTTGACCCGATTGCAGATCGACTGGCGGTTGGTGTGGCGGTACTGGGAGGTTGGGCCGAAAACATCGTTCCAGATGTGCTGGCGGCCCTGATCGTCGCCCGTGAACTGATCGTTTCGGTGGGAGCGGGGTTACTGGCTTGGATGAAAGTCAAGCGAATCGACGTCCGCCGGGCTGGCAAACGGGCGACCGCCGCCCTCTATGCAGCGGTGACCTGGTTCTTCTTCGCAGAGGGCTACTCCCTCGATTGGCTGGGAATCCTGGCCTGGGTGGTTGCGGGAATCGGCCTGGCGCTTGCCTATGGAGTGCTGCCGGCGTACTTCGCAGATGCCAAGCGTCTGCGGAGCCGAACCGCGCCTGTTGAACAAGACTCGGATCAGGTTTGACCGCCCGCCTCCCACGTCCCCGGGTAAGCTCGGCGACCAAATTCCAGGAGACGAGCAAATGAAAGTGCCGGGCAACCTTTTCTACACCACTGAGCATGAGTGGGTGGAGGAACGCCAGCCGGGGCGAGTGCGGGTTGGGATCACCGACTACGCACAGGACGCGTTGGGAGACATCGTCTATGTTGCGCTGCCCCAGATAGGCCGCACTGTCAGCACCGGAGAAAGTCTGGCCGAGGTGGAGTCGACCAAGTCGGTGGCGGAGGTTTACGCTCCGCTCGGGGGAGAAGTAGTGGCTATCAACCCAGCTCTCTCTGCCAGTCCTGAGCTCGTCAATCGGGACGCCTACGGCGACGGTTGGTTCTTCGAATTGGCACTTGCCCAGGGTGCGGTGTTGGCGGGTCTGCTGGATGCGACCGCCTACCAGGCACTGATTCAGCCGTAGCCGGGTGCCCAGCTGGTGCACTGTCTCGAAAACAATTCGTGGGGTGTCACGCCATTTCCCAGACACAGCACTTGGTGTGCGATCTAGGCGGCCGCCCCTCCTAGCATGGCGAGGTGTCTGAAACGGAACAGCCTGCTACCGAGCATGAGCCAACTCTCACGTTCTTCCCGGTCGACGAATCGGGTGGGCTGGGAGGCGGGCAGGAGATCGAGGTTCCCGGCCTCAAGGGCTATGCCTTGGTTTCCGAACGGGGTCCCCACGCCGGTCTGACTTGGGTACTCAAGCAAGGCGCAACCGGGGTGGGCAGGCATCCGGAGGACGAGATTTTCCTGGACGACATCACCGTCTCTCGACATCACGCCCGCTTCCTACTCGAAGCAGACTTGTTGACGGTGGAGGACTTAGGATCGACCAACGGAACCTATGTCAACGGAGTCCGCCGCGACCGGGCGGCACTGCGGCCAGGGGATCTGGTCTTGATCGGCAAATACCACCTGGCGGTGGCCCGCGGCGATGGTTGAAGGACGAGTACGGATCATCTCCGAGGTGCTGGCTGCGTTGCGGCCCGAGTTTCCTGACGTTACCATTTCCAAACTTCGCTTCCTGGAAAGCCAGGGCCTGATTCACCCGAAACGCAACACCTCTGGGTACCGCGAGTTCAGCGATCCCGACCTCGAGCGGATTCGCTTCATACTCGCTGAACAGCGCGACAATTTCCTTCCGCTCAAAGTGATCAAGTCCAAGTTGACTGCCTGGGAACGGGGAGAGACACCAGCCGGGACGCTGAACATCAATGGCGCGCTGGAGCCATCGACGGCGTGGCTGAACAGCGACGAGATGTGTCGGGCGGCCGGCCTCACCCGTCCCGAACTCAAGGCACTGCTGGAGCATGACGTGCTGTGGACGACCGCAGACGAACGGGGTCGCGATCGTTTCGATGCTCTTCAATTGCCGGTCGCCGAAGCAGCCCGGCGTTTGCTGGCGGCCGGCCTCGAGCCAAGACACCTGCGGTCGCTGCGACTGTCCGCCGGTCGCACCCGCGAACTGCTGATTGGGCTGACCGCGCCTCTGCTCCGCCACCCCAACCCAGCTTCCCGCGCCCGCGCCGCGGAAGTGCTGGGTGAATGCGTAGCCGCGGCAGCCTCGTTGAATGCTGCCTTGCTGCGCTCAGAGCTCACCGGCTGGTTGGGCAGCGAGGCATAGTGAATGGAAACCTTCCAAGTGGGCACCGGGGAGTCGATGAGGGAAGAAAATGACCGCTGATCACCAGGTGCGTGCAAGTATCCCCCGCGGCCGGGGGCCGATGCCGCCGGGCTGGGCAGAGGCGATTGCCCCCGATACGCTAGCGACGCGGGTGAGCGAACTGGCACTGGACCTGACCGACGTATATCACGACCGGCTGCCAGTGATGATTGGTGTGCTGACTGGTTCGTTTCCTTTTCTGGCCGACCTGGTGCGGGCGATGGAGGTTCCGCTCGAGGTGGATTTCCTCGCCCTCAATCGCTTCGGAGGAACCGGGAAGGCCGAAGTACGGATGACGCCAACCACTCCGCTCACCGACCGGGCGGTGGTGGTGGTCGAAGACATCGTTGACACCGGCCTCACCCTGACATTTCTCCGGGAGTACCTGCTGGCAGCAGGCGCGTCCAGCGTTGACGCGGTGACGTTGCTGGATAGACCCGCCCGCCGTATCGTCGATGTGCCGCTCGAGTTCCGCGGTTTCTCGGTTGGGAATGACTTCTTGGTTGGATACGGGCTCGACTACCAAGGCATGTTTCGCAACCTGGATGGGCTGTGGGCGGTTGATCCAGCCGCGTTGGGCCCTATGTTCCAGACTGTGCGTTAGGATGTGCTCGTGAGCGAGGTCGTTCCCATGGAACTGGTTGATGTGCGGATCGAGCTCCCCACCAACCAGCCGATTGTGCTGTTACGGGAGACCCAAGGAACGCGCTATCTGCCAATCTGGATCGGGGCGGTGGAGGCGACCGCGATTGCTTTCGCGCTGGAAGGTGTTAGGCCCCAGCGCCCGCTTACCCACGATCTGCTGCGGGCCACCACCGAAGCGCTGGGCGGCAAAGTCAATCGAGTAGTGGTTACCGAACTGCGCGACGGCGTCTACTACGCAGATCTGGAGCTTGAGGTTGGCGAGCAGCGGGTGGTGGTTTCGGCACGGCCCTCGGATGCAATTGCGCTGGCTGCTCGAGTACAGGCCCCGCTGTTTGCATCCCCCGAAGTGCTCGAGGAAGCCGGCGTCGAGATCCACGATGAGCAAGAGGATGTCGAGGTAGAGCGTTTCCGGGAGTTCCTTGATGAGATCAACCCGGAGGACTTTTCCACAACCTAACCGGCGGGAGGCCCCGCCTGTCCACAGGGGTTGTTGACAATCCTGCTCCGCCCCGGTAGGGTCAACGAGGCGAATTACGCACGTGTAAGCTTGCGGTTCAGAGGAGGCAGGCGATGGCAAACGGTGGCTACCGAGCGCCCCAGGTATGCAAATTGGTGGGGATCACCTACCGCCAGATCGACTACTGGGCTCGCTCCAAATTGCTGGAGCCGTCGCTGCAGGCAGCCAAGGGTTCAGGCAGCCAGCGGCTGTACTCGTTTTCGGACCTAGTCCAGCTCAAGGTCATCAAACGCCTACTGGATGCTGGGATGTCTCTCAATAAGATCCGGACCGCAGTCAACATCCTGGCAAGCGAACTCAAGAGCGACCGACCACTAGGCGACGTCACCCTCATGAGTGATGGGGCCAGCATTTACGTTGCTCATAGCCCTTCCGAACTGGTCGATGTCTTCCAGCGAGGACAGGGTGTGTTCGGGCTGGCGCTGGGTCCGGTTCAGGCAGAGCTGGAGGGCCAGCTGCACGAACTGGGGGAGGTTTCTCAGCCCCAGTCCGAGATGGCAGCCGCCGAGGCTACGTGAACCCAGCCGACTCGGAGTCACCTCCACCGTCACCTGGCGCAACCGTGACGTTCGCTCACGAAAGCGAAGCCCATTTTGCTCGTCTGCTCGACTTCTATGACATCGAATGGGAATATGAACCGCGATCGTTTCCGATCGAGTTCGATGCGAATGGCGATCCCACCGGGTACTTCACGCCGGACTTCTATCTGCCCAGCGAGGACGTATACCTCGAGATCACCACCATGAACCAGCGCTTGGTCACCAAGAAGAACCGCAAGGTCCGCCTCTTGCGCCAACTCTATCCCGAGATACGCTGCAAGATCTTTTACCAGAACGACTTTCTGCATCTACTGGTGAAGTACGGGTTGGCGGAGCCGGAGGTTGCCCGAGTCAGCGCGGGTCCCCCCCAGATTCGCAACCTCGGCCTCTCGGCCAGCTAGCGCCGTGCCAACCCAAGACCAGATGCTGAGAGTCCGGGGGCGCCAGCCCAGCATGGAAGAAAGCAGAGATGCAGCAATCGCCACTTGATGCCCAACATCGCCAACTGGGGGCCAGGCTGGTGGAGTTCGCCGGCTGGTCGATGCCGGTTCAATACCAGGGAGTACTCGCCGAGCACATGGCGGTGCGCCAAGGGGTGGGGGTGTTCGACGTATCTCATCTCGGGCGCTTCCGGGTAAGCGGAAAGGGAACTACTCGGCTGTTGCGCCGAATGCTGTGCAACGACATCCAAGCGGTCAAGCCGGGCCGAGCTCAGTACTCGATGGCGCTGAATGATGCCGGAGGAGTGGAGGACGACATCATTGTGTGGCGATTGCACGATGAAGAGGCGATCGTGTTGCCGAATGGGGCCAACGACGCCCGCGTCCAGACTCTGTTCAGAAGCGAGGCCCCCGACTCAGTTGGGTTCGAACCGCTGCGGGAGACGACTGTGCTGTTGGCCGTGCAGGGGAGAGCCGCGCCGGAACTATTGGAAACCACGCTGGGCTGGCGGCCGCGGCCGTTTCGGGTGGAACAACTGGAGGGATCGTGGGGGAGCGGCTGGGGGGCCGGCACCGGCTACACCGGGGAACCGGGAGGCGAGCTGCTGTTGGGGATAGAAACCGGCCAGGAAGTTTTCGCCCAGCTGCTGGCGGCAGGAGTGGTTGCCTGTGGGCTGGGGGCGAGGGACACTTTGCGGTTGGAGATGGGCTACCCGCTGTGGGGGCAGGACTTGGATCCAACCATCACCCCGCTGGAGGCCGACCTGGGTTGGGTTGTCAACTGGGAACACGATTTCCGCGGCAAGCCGGCGCTGGAACGGCAGCGCAAGCGCGGGATGAATCGAATTCGACTCGGCTTCGTCATGGCCGGCCCGGAGATTCCCCGTCATGGGTACCGGCTGCAAGCCGGCGGAAGCGAGGGAACTGTCACCAGTGGGAACTTCAGTCCTGTTCGCGAGAAGGGGATCGGCATGGGTTACCTCTCCCCGCCGCCGGTGTTCCATCGCGGTTCTCGCATCGACGGCGTGGTGGAGCCACCGCTGCAGGTGCTGATCAGGGGTGAGTGGCTGACCGTGAGGCTGCAGGATCCTCCTTTCATTCCGCGTCCCTGACCATGGACTTCACTCCCCACACCGAGGCGGATGTTGCCCGGATGCTGACCCGGCTGGGTTTGAAAAGCACTGCCGAGCTGTTTGGGCATCTCCCGGCGGGGGTGCCACTGCCAGCAGAGATCGCGGTCCCTTCCCCACTGTCCGAACCCGAAGTGATGCAGCTGGTGGAGGGGTTGGCTAGTCAGAACCGAAGCGAGCTGATCTGCTTTGCAGGCGGTGGGATCTACGATCACTTTCTTCCTCCGGTGGTGAGGGCGCTGACCATGCGACCCGAGTTCGTCACCGCCTATACCCCCTATCAACCCGAGGTCAGCCAGGGCACTCTGCAGCTGCTGTTCGAGTACCAGTCAATGCTGTGTGCAGCCACCGGGATGGATGCTGCTAACGCTTCTCTGTATGACGGCGCCACCGCAGGTGTCGAGGCGGCGGGGCTGGCGGTGGCGGCCACCGGGAGATCAAGCATTTGGCTGTCGCGGGGCGTTCACCCCCACACTCGAGAGGCCTTGCGGACTGTGCTGGGAGCTCGCCGGGTTGCAATCCAGGAGCAGCCGTTGGTGGGAGGGATCACGGCTTGGAGTGACGCAACCGATTCGCCGCCGGCGGCGCTGATCTTCTCCCAGCCCAATTATCTGGGAGTGGTTGAACCGTACTCCACCGCGGTAGAGCGTGCCCAGCAGTTGGGAGCGCTGACGGTATCCAGCATCGACCCGATCGCGCTGGGCGTGCTCACCCGCCCTGGCGAAGCCGGAGTCGATGTCGTTTTCGGGGAAGGACAGGCACTCGGCAATCCGATGTCATTCGGTGGCCCGGTGGTTGGATGGTTCGCAACCACCACTCAGCACGTGCGCCGGATCCCCGGCCGGGTGGTGGGAGCTACCCATGACCTCGAAGGGCGTCCCGGCTTCGTGATGACGCTGCGTACCCGGGAACAGGACATCCGCCGCGAGAAAGCTTCCTCCAACATCTGCACCAATCAGACTCTCAACGCGATTGCCTGCCTGCTGCAGATGGCCTGGTTGGGACCGGCCGGCCTGGCCGAAGTAGCCACCCAGTCCGCGCACAAAGCCCGCTATCTGGCGGAGGCACTCAATCGCATCCCAGGAGTGCGGCCACTGGTGCCTGCCCCTTTCTTGCGGGAGTTCGCGCTGGGGCTTCCGCTTGCAGCTGAAGCAGTAGTGGCCGCCATGGCCGAGCGCGGCTTCTTGGCGGGGATCCCACTCGGCCGCGACTACCCGGAGCTGGGCGATGGCTTGTTGGTGGCAGTAACCGAGCGGCGGTCCCGCGCCGAGCTTGATAGATACGCGGCCGCGCTGGGCGAGGTAGTCAGTGCCGGCTGAGGCGGCTGGGAGTGCTGCTTCGGCTCCGCTGGTGGGGGGAGAGCGAGAGCCACTGCTGGTTGACCTGGGAGGGGCTGGCCGGCGAGCCTGGAGTTTTCCCCCGCTCGATGTCCCGGGAGGACCCCTCCAGCTTCCCGAACTGGCGACCGCGTCGCCACCCCTGCCCGAGGTAGGGGAGCGCGACCTGGTCGCTCATGTCACTCGCTTGGCTCATCGCAATTACGCAGTGGATCTGGGCGCCTACCCGCTCGGCTCCTGCACCATGAAGTACAACCCCAAGCTGTGCGACTGGGCGGCTGAACACCCCGGCTTCCGCAATCTGCACCCCACCACCCCGGCCCACTTGATCCAGGGTGCGCTTTCGGTTTTGGTGGGAGCCGAGGAGATGCTGTGTGCCCTGACCGGGATGGCGAGAGCAAGTTTTCAACCTCCTGCCGGAGCCGCCGGAGAGCTGACTGGACTTCTGATCATTCGCGCCCACCATGCCGCTAACAACGATCCCCGCCGTGAGGTACTGATCCCCGACTCATCTCACGGGACCAATCCCGCCTCGGTCTCGATGGCCGGGTACCAAGCGGTCACCATCCCCTCTGACGGGCGGGGCCTGGTCGACCTCGACGCTCTCCGCCGGGCGATGACGCCAGCCGTCGCCGGGCTGATGCTCACTAACCCCAACACGCTGGGACTGTTCGAGTCAGATATCCTCGAGATCGCCAAGATCGTGCACGAGGGGGGGGGATTGCTCTACTACGACGGCGCCAACCTCAACGCCATCCTGGGGGTTGTGCGTCCCGGTGATATGGGTTTCGACATCGTGCACTCCAACCTCCACAAGACGTTTGCCACACCCCACGGGGGGGGCGGTCCCGGCGCCGGCCCGGTAGCCACCACTGCCGAGCTGGCTCGCTATTTGCCCGGCCCGATGCCGGCTCGGGAGGCAAACGGGGAGCTGGTGTGGAAGATGCCGGAGGCGAGCATCGGGCGCATGCACGGCAACCATGGGAACTTCCTGGTGGTGTTGCGGGCCTTCACCTACATGCGGGCGTTAGGCGCGGCCGGCCTGCGCCGGGTGGGGGAGCGGTCGGTTCTCAACGCCCGCTACCTGGCTTCACTGGTGCCAGAAGCTTTTCAGGCAACCTCGACTGAGCCGTGCATGCACGAGTTCGTAATCTCGGCTGGCCGGCTCAAGCGAACGACCGGAGTGCGGGCGGTCGACGTCGCCAAGGCCATGCTGGATCGGGGATTCCACGCTCCCACCATCTATTTTCCACTGGTGGTGGAAGAAGCACTGATGGTTGAGCCGACCGAGACCGAGTCCCCGCAGACCCTCGAAGCAATGGCGATGGTTTTGTCCGAGATCGCCAGCCAGGCGCAACGGGATCCGGCATCAATCTTGGCCGCTCCCCAACGCACACCGGTGCGACGGCTGGACGAGGCAGCCGCCGCTCGCCAGCTGAAACTGCATTGGTGAGAGAGGCACCGACTGTGAGAGTTCGCAAGGCCCTCGGAATCGATTTCGGGGGGAGCGGGATCAAAGGGGGAGTGGTCGATTTGGCAGGGGGCCGGCTGGTAAGCGAGCGCTTCCGCCTGCCGACTCCGCAGCCTGCCAAACCGCGTAGGGTGGCTGAGGTGGTAGCAGAAGTCGTGAATCATTTTCGATGGCGGGGGCGAGTGGGTTGCACAGTTCCCGGAGTCGTACGAAATGGTCGGGTGGAGACCGCCGCCAACATCCACCCGAGTTGGATCGGCGTGAATGCCGAGCGGCTGCTGGCCGGTGCGATTGGGCGGCCAGTGACCGTGCTCAACGACGCGGACGCGGCCGGATTGGCCGAGGTTGAATGGGGAGTGGTGGCTGCCCGGCGTGGAGTGGTGCTGTTGCTTACTTTTGGTACTGGGATCGGGAGTGCACTCCTTGTGGATGGGCGCCTGGTGCCTAACACCGAGTTGGGTCACCTCGAGTACAAGGGTCGAGTCGCCGAGGACTGGACTTCTGCCCAGCAGCAAGAGGCAATCGGCTGGTCGCGCTGGGCCCGGCGGGTAAACCGCTACATTGCCCACGTGGACCGGCTCTTCAGCCCCGACCTGATCGTGCTCGGGGGGGGAATCACCAAGGAAGCAGACCGCTTCCTACATCTGCTCGACGTCAGGCCGCGTGTTCGCATCGCAACTCTCAAGAACAACGCCGGGATCGCCGGAGCGGCGTTGGCGGCAGCCAGGACCAAATGAGCATCCTCGGTTGGCAGCAACGTCCGGGGGGAGTGCGGCTCCGCACCCGCAACTGGCCGTCGGTTGGAGAGCGACGCGGTAGCGTGTTCTTGCTGCACGGCATCGCCGATCATTGCGGGCGCTATGAACATGTTGGCAACTTCCTGGCCTCACGTGGTTGGGAGGTGTCTGCCCAGGATTATTACGGTCACGGCGAAAGCTCAGGGCGCCGGGCCTACGTCGAAAGCTGGGATGATCTGCTTGACGACGTCGGAGCTGGGCTGGCAGCCTTGCCGGCCGGTGGCCGGGGTCTCTATGGCCACTCCCTAGGCGGTCTGATCGCGCTCGACTATTCCCTCTCGCCTCGACTCCGACCCGACTGGCTAGTGCTCTCGGCTCCTCCGCTGCGAGGAGGCAAGGCCTGGCAGCGCCTGCTGGCCCCGGTGCTGGGGAAGCTGGCGCCCAAGCTCATGCTTCCCAATCGCTTCACCCCCGAACAGCTGTCGCGGGATGACGCGGTGGGACGGGCTCATCTCGCAGACCAACTGGTGGTCACCAAGACAACTGCTCGTTTTGGCGCGCTGATCTTCGATGCCATGAGCAGTGTGCGGGCGAGGTTGGATTCACTGGCGGTGCCGACTCTGGTCATCCACGGAGGGGCTGACACTCTGGTCCCCACTGAGGTCTCAGAGCCGCTGGCATCGATTGCGGGAGTGGAGCGACGGGTATACCCAGCCCTTCGCCACGAGCTCCACAACGAA
>Ga0114938_1002537_pt1 | contig 11403 bp, 7 predicted proteins | sample AshMeaBigSpring_FD_88675 | JGI IMG/M metagenome (GOLD analysis project Ga0114938, IMG submission 88675) | Groundwater microbial communities from Big Spring, Nevada to study Microbial Dark Matter (Phase II) - Ash Meadows Big Spring | ecosystem: Environmental > Aquatic > Deep subsurface >...
CCCTCCCAACAATCCGCGATCCCGCTGCACGCGGCGGCTCGGCAGGAGCCTCGCCCTCCCAACAATCCGCGATCCCGCTGCACGCGGCGGCTCGGCAGGAGCCTCGCCCTCCCAACAATCCGCCGGCCCGCTGCACGCGGCGGCGCCGCGGGCACCGCGCCCTCCGGCAGTCGCACAAGCCTCTCAAGCCAGGTTGGTTGATCCGAGCGTGCGTGCGGTAAGCTCGGTCGGTGCGGCGCCCCCTTCGTCGTCCGCAGCGGGCAAGCTATACTTCTCCGTCGCGTGTCCATTTCGAGAAAGGCAGGATCGGGATGCCCGAGGTGGCGAAGTCGTCCAGCGTCGCGAGGCTGTCGATCGACGACCGCGTGGTCGAGCTTCCCACCCGCGTGGGTACGGAGGGGGAGCGGGCGCTGGACATCGGGCGGCTCCGCGCCGAGACCGGCTGGATCACCCTCGACGACGGGTACGTCAACACCGGGTCGACGACGAGCGCCATCACCTACCTGGACGGCGAACAGGGCATCCTCCGGTACCGCGGCTACCCGATCGAGGTGCTGGCCGAAAACTGCGACTTTGTCGAGATCAGCTACCTGCTGATCTACGGCAATCTGCCTTCCGCCACCGAACTGGATCGGTTCCGGAGGGCGATCCGGCGGCACACGCTGCTGCACGAGGAGATGCGCTCGTTCTACAACGGGTTTCCCCGCGACGCGCACCCGATGGCGATCCTCAGCTCGGTGGTCAGCGCCCTGTCGACCTTTTACCAGGATTCGCTCGATCCACGCGACCCGCGGCAGGTCGAGGTGTCGATCCACCGGCTGCTGGCCAAGCTGCCCACGATCGCCGCCTACAGCTTCAAGAAGTCGATTGGCCAGCCGTTCATCTATCCGCAGAACGATCTGAGCTACTGCGAGAATTTCCTGCAGATGATGTTTGCGGTGCCCAGCGAGCCGTACGAGATCGATCCCGACTTCGTGGATGCCCTGAACCTGCTGCTGGTGGTGCACGCCGACCACGAGCAGAACTGCAGCACGTCCACGGTGCGGATGGTCGGTTCCTCCGACGCCAACCTATTCGCCTCGATCTCGGCCGGGATCGGCGCCCTCTGGGGGCCGCTGCACGGCGGGGCCAACGAGGCCTGCGTGTCGATGTTGGAACGGATTTGTGCCGACGGCGGCAACGTCACCAAGTACGTGAACCTGGCCAAGGATAAGAGCAGCAACTTCCGGCTGATGGGCTTCGGCCACCGCGTGTACAAGAACTACGATCCCCGGGCCCGGATCATCAAGAAGGCCTGCGACAAGCTGCTGGGCAAGCTGTCGCTGAAGGACCCGCTGTTCGATGTGGCCCAGCAGCTGGAAGAGGTCGCCCTGAACGATCCCTATTTCGTCGAGCGGCAGCTGTATCCGAACGTGGACTTCTATTCTGGCGTGATCTACCGGGCGATCGGCATCCCGGTCCCCATGTTCACGGTGCTCTTCGCGATGGGCCGCCTGCCCGGCTGGATCGCGCACTGGGTCGAAATGCACAACGCGCCCAGCAAGCGCATCTGCCGACCCCGGCAGATGTATGTCGGCCCGCCCAAGCGGGCATTCGTGCCGGTCGACCAGCGCGGCTGAGCTGGCCGCCATCCATCAGCCACGGGTGCCGTGTGTGGCGCAGGCGTCCCGGCTGCCTCCGCGGCGAGAGCAGGCGGGTCGCCCGCACCACAAGACGATGGGAGCTTGCGTGGCTCCCAGTCGTTTCGCCGCGTCCATTTCTTCGGCGCAATCGATACCACCGCGACGTCTTTCCGCGCGCGTGTTCACGTCCCTGGTTGTGCCTGCGGCCGCGGCGGGATGCCCGCCGATAACCAAGAGGCATGATCCTTCCCGACCGCAAGCTGTTGGGCGTGGCGGTCTACGCCGCGCTACTGGCTACCACGAGCCGCCTGGCGGCCGCGGACGTGGCGCGCCTGCGTCCGACGCGCGTGATCCAGCTCGAGGGGCAGCCCCCCCAGGGCTATCCGCCGGTGGTGACGGTCCTGCAGATACACCCGGACGGGCGGCGGCTGGTGATCGCCGGCGACGATCACCAGGTGCGGCTCTGGCATGTCGCGGGTACTCAACCGCTGCAGACCTTGCGCGGACACCACGACTGGGTCCGCTGCGCGTCTTTTTCGCCCGACGGCGGACGGTTGACCACGGCCGGCAACGACCGGCGCGTGCTGGTCTGGGATGTCGAGGGCGGCCAACTGCTGCGCGAGCTGCCGACGTTCCCGCAGGCGGTCGGGGCGGCGGTCTACAGCGGTGACGGCCGCTGGCTGGCCGTGGCCGGTTTCCAGAACCAGATGCGGATCTACGACGCGGCCGATGGCCGGCTGGTCCGCGAGCTGGCGTGTCCCTGCCGTGACATGCGGGCCGTCGCCTTTTCGCCCGACGGCCGCCGCCTGGCCGCGGGCGGGCGCAACGGGCGGCTGCGCGTCTGGTCGCTCACGGAGGACTGGCAATCGCAGGACGCCCCGGCCCATGCGCAGCGCATCCACGCCGTGACCTTCACCGCCGACAGCCGTCACCTGATCTCGGCCGGCGAGGATCGCACGGTGCGCGGCTGGAACGCCGCGGACCTGTCCGACCAGTTCACGCTGGCCCGCGTGCCGGGCAAGGTGCTGGCCCTGGCCCTGGTCCCGCCCGACCGGATCGCGCTGGCAGGCAGCGACAACGTGGTCTGGCTCTGGAGCCTGGCCACGCGCCAACCGGTGGGACGGCTCGAGGGGCACACCGGGTCGGTCGCGGCGGTGGCCGTGCACGACCGCTTGCTGGCCACCGGCGGCTACGACGGCACGGTCTGCCTCTGGCAGCTGGACCAGGCGCCCGAGCTGGCCGGAAATGAGGCCGGACCCGGCGTCCAGCGGCAGTAGCCGCGGAGCCATGGGGACCCAGGACAAGGAGGTACCGCGTGTCGCAGCCGATCGTGCAACGCCCTAGGCGGACCGATCGTCGCCCCGCGGACGCCGCGCGGCCGGCCGGTCGACCGCCGTTCCGTCCGCGCCCGCTGGCCGTGGAGCCGTTGGAGCCGCGGTGCCTGCTGAGCATCTCACCCGTGGTGGTCGGCACGGTCTACATCGAGGAGGACCACGGCACCGACCTGCATGGCGACACCTTCGTGGTGTCGTTTCGCGGAGGGGCCGCCGGCACCCAGCTGACGCGGCTGGTCATCGATGGCGACCAGGCGGAGCCGGGGTTCGGTCTGGGCGACGTCTTTTTCGATACCGACGTCGCCCCGCCGTCGGAGGACGACCTCGGCCGCGGAGCCGACCATGCGTTTCCCCTGACGATCATCTCCCGGGCCGGAATCGACGATGTCCGTTCGTCCGTCGTCGATGGCACGTCGCTGCTGGTGCTGGAGTTCACCGGCTTCGACGCCGGCGAGACGCTGGTCTTTTCGATTGACGTGGACGAAGTGGAGGAGTTCGACCCGCGGGAGACCGACCCCGAGGTCTTCAATGCGGGCTTCGATCCGATCACCTCCGGCGTCGAATTCCAGCGGTCGATGCTGAGTGCCTTTTTCCGCGCGCCCCATTACGACGACGCCAGCGCCACGGGAGTCTTCTTCAATCGCTATGACGAGCTCCTGGACGGCACGGGGCTGGACCTACCGCCGGACAACGTGGACGGCAAGCGTGACCGGACCGCGGGTGCCATCGGCCGTGTCGAGCAGCGGCCGCAGCTGGCCGAGCTGAGCGGGCACGTCTACCACGACCGCAACCAGAACGGTCTGCGTGAGGAAGGCGAGGAGGGGCTGGCGGGCGTGGTCATCCAGCTGGTTCCGCGGGACACACTGCTGCCCCCGTCGACCGTAACCGTGGTGACCGCCGCCGATGGCACGTACCACGCCACCGGCCTGGTGCCCGGCAACTACGACGTGGTCCAGCCGCGGCAGCCGGCCGGCTACCTCGACGGACTGGATGCCGCGGGCACCGTCCTGGGCCAGGTGCGCGGCCAGGCGGTCAACCCGGGCGACGTGATCCGGCAAGTGGAGCTGCACGGGGGTGAGGCGGGTGTCGACTACAACTTCGGCGAACTGCTGCCCGGCAGCCTGGAAGGCCTGGTCTACGCGGACCCGAACCAGAACTGCCGCTTCGACCACGGCGAGCTGCCCCTGGAGGGCGTGCTGGTCGAACTGCTTGACGACCAGGGGCGCCAGCTGGACAGCACGCGGACCGATGCGGCGGGGCGCTACCGCTTTGACGCGCTGCCGCCGGGCAGTTCCACGCTGCGGGAACACCAGCCGGACGGATATTTTCACGGCGGCCAGCAGGCCGGCAGCGGAGGTGGCGACGATCGGGCCCGCGACCTGATCTCGCGGATTTCCGTGGGCTCCGGCCAGCGGCTCGTCGATTACAACTTCTGCGAACTGCCGCCGGCGACGATCGCCGGCTTCGTGTTTCAGGATGGACCTGCCATTGGGTTGCTACCCGGTCAGACGCTGCCCGACAATCTGACCACCCTGCGCGACGGACTGTTGACGCCCGACGACACGCGGTTGGAAGGCGTGGTGCTGGAACTACGCGACGGCACCACGGGCCTTGCCATCTCGGCCGATACCGCACTCGCCGGTTTTTATCTCGACGGTCCGCTGGTGGCCATCACCGACGCCCACGGGCATTACCAGTTCTCCGGCCTCCCGCCGGGGAACTACGCGGTCTACGAGGTCCAGCCGGCCGGCTGGCGGGACGGGATCGACACCCCGGGCCCGGCGGGCGGCATCGCCGTGAATCGGCATGCGCCGCCCGCCGCGGAGATTCTTGCCCGGCTGCTGATCAGCCCGCGGGACGACGCCATCCTGCGGATCCCCTTGGCGGCCGGCGCGGCGGTGGCGGAGAACAACTTCAGCGAAATCCGGGTGGAGCCGATCCCCGTGCAGCCGCCGCCCGCTCCCGCGCCGCCCCTGCCGTGGCTGACGCTGCCCGAGCTCATGTCGTCCCCCGCGGTACCGCGCCCCGTGCAGCCGCCGCCCCGCTACATTCCCGCGACGTACGGGAATATCAGCGCGGGGGTGGTGGGCTACACGTGGCACCTGAGCGTAACGAACGCAGGACAGCCCCGTGGGTCGGGCCAGGCCGCGACCGACGCCGGTCCCTTCTGGCTGACGGCGGTCAACAGCCGGGATCACGCGGCCTGGACCCAACTGGAGCTGCGCGGCGGCCGGTGGCTGCTGGGCGACGAGCAGGCCAGCGACACGCGCGTGCAGCAGCGCACCTTCGGCCTGCCCGGCGCCCGTGCGGTGGCCGGAGACTTCAACGGAGACGGACTGGCGGAGACAGGCGTCTACTACCAGGGCCAGTGGTTCGTCGATTTGAACGGCAACGGCGTCTGGGACGAGGGGGACCTGTGGGCCCGGCTGGGGTACGAGGGAGACACGCCCGTGGTGGGCGATTGGGACGGTGACGGGAAGGATGACATCGGGGTCTTCGGTCCTGCCCGGCCCGGCGACCCGGATGCGGTGGCAGTTGAGCCGGGCTTGCCGGATCGACAGAACCGCTACCGCCCGGAGCTCCACCGCCAGCCGCCGCCGGCGGACGTCCCGCAGGTTGTCCGCGTGATGAAGCGCACGGTTCAGGGTGCGCTCCGCGCCGACGCGGTCGACCACGTGTTTCACTTCGGCTCGGCCTGGCACCAGCCCGTCGCCGGCGACTGGAACGGCGACGGCATCGACACCGCAGGCGTCTTCCATGACGGCCGGTGGAAGCTGGACGAGGATGGCGACGGGCGCTGGACCGCCGCCGATCGCGGGTTCACGTTGGGCCAGCCGGACGACATGGCCATCGCCGGCGACTTCAACGGGGATGGGATCGACGAGGTCGGCGTGTACCGCGATGGACGGTTCCTGATCGACTCCAACCGCAACGGCCGGCTGGACGCTGATGACCTGGTGTGGCGGATCGACGCACCCCACGGGCGACCTGTCGTGGGGGACTGGGACGGCGACGGTATCGACGAGGTCGGCGTCTACCTGGAGAATTCGGGCCACACCCAGCTCGAGGCCCGACGCACCGACAGGGTCCCCGAGGCCCGGTAGGACCGGCTACCCAGCTGCACCCCAAGGGGTCAGGCACATTTTTCGGCGGCAGGGTCGCACGACGCCGAGCCGTCTTTGCGCCGAAAAATGAGCCAGACCCCGGCCTGTGACCGGCTACCGAACCGTTGGCACGGGGAAAGCATCAGCCGCAGGGCGCTGGCCCGCCGTTCTGACCGCAACCGCTGGCAGAAGAGCATTGCTTGATCCTAGCGGATAAGCCACGAGCAGACCAGAGTTGCACGCCATGGGGAGGGCGAGGCTCCCGCCGAGCCGCCGCGGAAGTGGCGCGGCCGGGGCCTCGCCCGCCCAAGATCGCGAAACTCCGTGCAGGATCGGATCACCTGCGGGCTGGGCTACGGAACCGTTCACAGCCCGGTGGAGGCCTGATTCCAGGGGGTCAGGTCCATGTTTTCGGCCAGCGCGTATCTGCGAGGTCGAGTTTGTCGGCCGAAAAATGGACCAGACCCCAACCCGTGAACGGTTACCGGGCTACTGTTCTGTCGATTTCAAATGTTCGGATTCGGCAAATTAGCCGGAGGGCGCTAGCCCCCGGTTCTTCCCGGACGAACCGCGGGCTAGCGCCCCGCGGCTGATCCGAAGATTTGACTTGGACGATGCACTACGCGTGTCGGAGCTTCTCGATCTCGGCCTCGATCTGGGTTTTTTCCTGCTCCAGCCGCCGCACGTCGTCCGGCTCGTCGCACTGCTGGCGGGCCCCCGACAGCTGCTGCTGCACCTTCTGCAGGCGCTGGCGCAGCACGTCCAGACGTTTCTTTACTTTCTTGTCCATGGAACTGTTCACCCCGGTTATGCCGCACCCGCCTGGGAATATCGCCTTTCGCTCCGCGAAACGATGCACTTTCGCGGAGCGAAAAACGACGATGGTGTGACAAAGTCGACCGGCGGCAGCATAACGTCCCAGGTCACCGGGCGGGCGCGGATCACCTTGCCATGGGAAAACGCCCGGATCGCCCGCCCCGGCGCACCGCCTTGTTAGCTCTTATTTGGTTCTCACAGAGGCACGGAGCCACGAAGGGGGAATCACAGCTCGCCGCATACGATTCGGGTAATGTCATCCTTAGGCGCTGCAAGACAATTACCTGCCGGTGTTGTGGATCAGCCGCCGGGCGCTAGCCCGCGGTTGGAGCACGAAAACCGCGGGCTAGCGCCCGGCGGCTGATGAGTGATTTCGGCAACTTATTGTTTAACAGCGCCTGACTGTCGACAATCGACGTTCCCATCTCGTTCTCATGCATCTCCCTGACTCTCTGGCTCCGTGAGATCATCTGTCTGAGAGCGAACCGGAGTTACACGAAATTGGGAGGGCGAGGCTTCCGCCGCGCCGAGAACCCGCGGCACGCGCCGCCGCGGCAGGAGCCTCGCCCTCCCCAAAAACGTCTTGCTCCTGGCCGCGCGAGGCATATGTTCCCAAAAAAACCGCGCACATCAGCCGGCACGCGCTAGCGTCCGGTTCTCCCCAATTCCACGAAAACCGGACGCTAGCGCGCTGCGGCTCATGAATCATCCGGGTTAGGGCATACCCGCGGCCGCTGGTGGTCTTGTCGGTTTGGGCACCCTCTCCGATGTCTTCATCACGCCGGCCAGGCAGACCAGCACGATCACCAGGGCGACGTTCACGTTCCACCACGCCGCGCCCTGGGCCCGCATCCGCTCGGCCGCCGCCGAGCGACCCGCCAGCAGGGCGCTCAGGCCGAAGACCGCCAGCGCCAGGAGCAACTTGATCGCCACCAGCGTGTGATACTGTCCTCCGGGGAACGAGTGGCCGATGATCAGGCGGACGGCATTGACCAGTCCCGTGATGAGCAGGATGCCGCTGGTCAGCATGACGACCCGCGCCCAGCGCTGCTGCAAGGCGCCTTCCAATTGCCGCCGCGGCTCGTCGCCCAGCTCCCGCAGCGCGGGCCGCAGGACCCAGGGAAAGAAAAGCACACCGCCCGCCAAGGAAATCGCGGTCAGGATATGCAGCCAGCGCAGCACCAGGTCCAACATCATCGTTTGTTACTCATCTAGCTGTGTTTGCCAACTGCGGCGCGCCAGGTCGAGGGCCTGTTGGCGCGTGGTGATCAGGCCGTCCAACTGCGCCGACCGCGCCTCCTGGAGCAACCGCCGGTAAACCGCTCCGCGGGGGATTCCCGCGCCCAGCAGGTCGTCGCCCGTGATCAACGGCGGCGGATCGAGCTGGTCGGCCGGCAGCACGATCCGGGCCCGGCAGTATACCACGTCGTCCGCGCCTTGACCGGTCGCCGCCGCGACCGCTGCGCACAGCTCGAGCAGTTCTTCGCGGCCTGGGGCAGCCAGCACCGGCTGCAGCATCGACCAGGCCCGGGCCGCGGCGCCCGCGATCGTCGACTCGTGCGCCAGCAGCCAGGCGGTCCGCTCGGTCTCGCGGTTCGACAGGCGCCAGCGCTGGCAGACCCTCCGCGCCAGCGCGGCGGGCCCCGCTGGGTCCAGCATCCTCCGCAGCAGGCCGGCCAGCGCCAGGCTGAACGACGGCGCGCGGAGCGATTCCAGCACCCGCAGCGTTTCGACCCATGCGGGAGACCCGGTGTCGGGCGGCATCCCGGGAGGGGGCGGACACAACCCGCGTGACTCGGGCACCAGGACCTCCAGCAGGCCGGTGTCCTGGAGCAACCGGAGCGCGCGGGCCCGCCGCCGGTCGGTCAGCATCCGCCGCAGCTCGGCCGCGACCCGCTCGGCGCTGACGATTGTGATCTCGGCCGGGTGTTGACCGATGGCGGCCAGCGTCGGCGGGTCCAACCGGAAATCGTACGCGGCCGCGAAGCGGACTGCCCGCAGCATCCGCAGCTTGTCCTCGGCCAGGCGCGCGTGCGGGTCGCCGATCGCTCGGACCAGGCCGGCCCGCAGATCAGCTTGGCCCCCCACGTAATCGATGATCCGGTCTTCCAGCGGATCGTAGAAGATGCCGTTGATCGTGAAGTCCCGTCGCCGTGCGTCCTCCTCGGCCGAGCTGAACGTGACGCCGTCCGGATGGCGGCCGTCGCTGTAGTTCGCATCGCGGCGAAAGGTGGCGACCTCGATCGACCGGCGGCGCGGCCCCAGCACCGTGATCACGCCGAACGCGGCCCCAATCGCCAGCGTCCGCCGATGGCCAAATAGCCGTCTGATTTCGTCCGGCGGGGCGTCGGTCGCGACGTCGTAGTCCTCGGCCGCCTCGCCCAGCAGGCGGTCACGCACGCAGCCCCCGGCCCAGAGGGCCTGGTAGCCGGCCTCGCGCAGCCGCCCGACGACCTCGCGGGCGAACTGTTCGGCCTCCCGGGCGTCGGTTGCCATCGAGCTTCTCCCCGCTCGCCGTTTCCCGAGTGGGTAACCGTTCACGGGCCGGGGTCTGGTACATTTTTCGGCCAATCCGCCCGACCTGGCGCAGATGCGCAGGCCGAAAACATGTACCTGACCCCCTCGCATCCGGTGAAAAACTCCGCCGAGGTGTGAACGGTTTCCCGGGTGGCAACCAGCAGCGGCCCCCCCGGCAGCGCGGAACGTTGCGGCCGCACGCTCTCCCAGGCGGGTGCGGATCCTGTACCGGTCAGGGAACCTGAATCGCCTTGCGTGATCCTGGGATATCCGGGAACAACTGACAAGAGTGCCACGATCCTGCGAGGGCGAGGCATTGTTGTGGGAGGGCGAGGCATTGTTGTGGGAGGGCGAGGCATTGTTGTGGGAGGGCGAGGCTCCCGCCGAGCCGAGCACGCGCGGATCGCACCGGCTCGGCGGGAGCCTCGCCCTCCCGCAATCACGAAACCCCATTTTAATCGGAGCCATTCCCGGCGCGGGCGACGGGATGCATACCTTTTTTGGGGGGTGAGTATTGACGAGCTGTTGACAGGGTGGTATTTTCCCGCTTTAATCACCTTCAAGTAAAGCGTATCCCGCTCGGTTTTCGATTCAAGTTATGTCTCATGGCGGGAAGGATCAGGCAGAGTTGAGGTGACGGCCGGGTGGTCGTCAAGTGTCTCATTTTTTTTGTTTCCTTTTTTCTAAGGGAGGTGTAGTTATGGCTACACGACGGAAGGGACGGGGCTTTACCCTCGTCGAGTTGTTGGTGGTGATTGCGATCATCGCCATCCTGGTGTTGTTGTTGTTGCCGGCCATCAATGCGGCCCGCGAGGCGGCCCGGCGGAATGGCTGCGTGAACAACATGCGTCAGCTGGCCCTGGGCGTGGCCAACCACGAGAGCGCCACACAGCGGTTCCCGGTCGCGACCGACTCGACCGTGGACTTGTTCACGGCGGTGCCGGCCGACACGACCTCGGGTACCGAGGACGGTTACAGCTGGATTGTAAAGACCCTGCCGTACATTGAAGAGAAGTTGTTCTACGACGAAATTTCGCGCGTGACCGATCAGTTCGCCGATCTGGCCTTTGACGCCACCAATCTGGACACGGGTGGTTTGCATCTCGCCGAGCGTCAGCTGCCGGCGCTGCGTTGCCCCAGCTTCGCGGGCACGGACGTGGCCAATGCCATGGCGGCCCTCGCGGGCGGCAACAAGCCGGCCTCGGGCAACTATGTCTGCTTCCCAGGCACCGATCTGAGCACCACCGCCCCGGCCTGGAATGCCTCACCGGGTATTGCGAACGGTGTGATCATCGCCCGCGCCGACACGACCTCTGGCAAGGGATTGAAGATCAAGGACATCGGCGACGGCGTCTCCAAGACGCTGATTACCGCCGAGAGCCGCGAAGACAACTGGTCGTCGTGGTACTCCGGTCAGTGCAGCTGGGTCTTTGGTATCAAGGCGGGTGTTGCTCCCGTGGCCAACCCGGCCGTGCCGGGTGACGGCTACGCGGGTGCCCCGAACCCGGGCGACAACACGGTCAACTTCGGTGACCCGACGGCCGCCACGCCCATCTACTACTACACCACCGGCGATGGCTGGACGGGTAGTGGTGCGACCGCTCCGGCGGTCGATGATCGGACCTGGGGACCGAGCAGCCAGCACTCGGGCGGTGTCGTGATTCACGCCTATGCCGACGTGCACGTGCAGGCGATCAGCGAGGACGTCGACGCCACGTTGTACTATCGCTTGATCACGCGTAACGGCGGCGAGCCGGCGGACACCGATTCGCTGTAGCGCCCCGCGCGTCGGCCGCGCGAGCGGCTGGCGAGCATGACGTAACCCCCGCCGCCCCGCTGCCACGTGCAGCGGGGCGGTTTTTTGTTTCCGCACGCGGTGCGTGACAACTCGATTGGGTTTCGTGGTTCCGGGAGGGCGAAATTCCCCGGGAGGGCGAGGCTCCCGCCGAGCCGCGAACCCTCGATTGGGTTTCGTGGTTCCGGGAGGGCGAAATTCCCCGGGAGGGCGAG
>Ga0114938_1002538_pt1 | contig 11401 bp, 12 predicted proteins | sample AshMeaBigSpring_FD_88675 | JGI IMG/M metagenome (GOLD analysis project Ga0114938, IMG submission 88675) | Groundwater microbial communities from Big Spring, Nevada to study Microbial Dark Matter (Phase II) - Ash Meadows Big Spring | ecosystem: Environmental > Aquatic > Deep subsurface >...
ACTAAGGCCACTTATGGTATCTTGTATATTATGTCCAGCTTCGATATTGCCTAAATCTATAATAGGCATATTATATTCAAAATATAATTTATACAACTCACGCCTTATGACATCAGGTGCATACTCTGTATCTGTATTTATAGGATTGCCTCTGCCTTCTGTGACTCCAATAATAGCAGCTTTTGCATTTTTTATTTCAGGCAAAATGCCCGTATTGATTTGTATTTTATGTCCTAATTGTTCGACATGAAAATTAGACTTCAGTCCTAGGTTATCAAAAGCAATCGGAAGTAATATTTCTTCTATCATTAGTTTAAATTATTCAAAAAAAAAAATAGTTATACAAATATATTTTGTAAGCATAAGAATTTATAAATCAAATAAGACATTATGACCACAAAATATAATAGATGTATAGAATAGTGAACGTTTTTTTTGATGATAAGAAATATTTTAATAATTCAAAATAATGTTAATATATGATAAAACAAAAAACTATTTTATATCAAGCCATACTTCTCTAAAAAGGCGATATTCCATAGCATTCTGAGGGTAGTTACGTACATATCCTTGCAATAATCGATGATCCATATCATAGTATATAGGCAAAATAGGTGCATCTTTTATCACAATATTATCGGCCATTTCATAAAACGCTAGGCGCTCTCGGTCATCAACAGTAGCGAGTGCCTTTTTAAATATCTCATCATAAGCTGGATTCGAATAGCGTGTAGTATTAATATATGAATTATCTGATAATTTTTGGGGGATATGAATACTATAGAAAAGATTGAGGAAATTCTCAGGGTCGGGATAATCTGCCACCCAACCAAATCTCCAAAATTGACATTTTCCTGTTTCAGCATTCTCCAAATGTTGCGCCCACTGTAATTGAGATATTTTTATATTGAGGTTGAGGTTGTCACGGAGCATTTTAGTAATCGCTTCAGCTACTTGCTGATTGCGACCACCTCCAGAATTTATTTGAAGTGTTATTTCAGGCAAACCACGCCCTTCGGGATATCCTGCATCAGCAATAAGTTGTTTAGCCTTAACTATATCATATTTATATCCAATTATATTTTCATTATTATAACCTGACATACCGGGAGGCACTACACCATATTTGGCTGGCATGCCGGTGCCTTTGAGGGTGTATTTACATATTTTATCACGATCTATAGCATAGCAAAATGCCTGTCGTAATTTCTTATTGGTAAATAATCCATTAATATTCAAAAATCCATAATACTGTAAAGAAAGAGAAGGATGAGATTGATGAATAAATTTATTGTATTCTTGCGATAAACTCCCATCTTCATTAAGCATTTCATCTATCATTTCTAGAGCAGGACGAAAAACCTGGTCAAGATTCCCTTTTTTGAGTTCTAGGAGCTCTGCTTGCGATTCTTTAATAAACGACACCCTGATACCATCTAGATATGGCAAAACATTGCCAAAGGAGTCGATGCGCCAATAATGGGGGTTTCGAGACAATATAACTGCTTCATCTTCTATTAGTTTTTTTAAAAAAAATGGACCAGTACCACAGGCTGCGATACGCATGTCTTTGCCATACTTATTATATGCTTCTTTGGGGAACACAAATGTGAATGGAGTAGCCATAATATGTATAAATGCTGCAAATGGTTGCTCTAATGTGATTTCAATGGTATAATCATCTATTACTTTAATACCTTCTACTCCAGTACTAGGAAGTGGCTTACCAGCTACTGATAAATTATGATATGTGGTAGCTCCTTTCACTCTGTTTTCAAACACCCAAAATCCTTTATTCATATCACTTTTGGTACATAATAGATCAAAACACCACTTAAAATCATGAGCAGTTACCTCACGTCCTTTTTTATTAGGGAAACAATCATTGTCATGAAAGCGGACGCCTTTATGCAAATAAAATGTATATACCAATCCACTACTATCTATGATATAATGTTGGGCAATAGAGGGTCTGGGAGACAATGTAGCTGGGTCCATATCCATCAATCCTTCATATATCTGATTGCTTACTCGATGACCTGTGACCTCGGTGATATTGTGTGGAAATAAACTACGAATATATTCGGTCTCATTATATCGATATATGCCACCTAATTGTATACCTCCTTTACCAGGCCTCATATTAAATATACGTTCTGATTGTGAACACGATATGGTAATACAAATTAATATTAAAAAACTACTCAATAAATTAAATATATTCATGTGGTAAATATACAAAGTAAAAATGGTACTTTTTATTTCCTGTGGTCTGAATTTACTAATAAGAAAATCAAAAAGAGGTAGTTATAAAAGTCACTAATGATATAATTTTGAAAAAAAATTAAATAAAAAGTATGCTCGAGGGAGGTAAGCGTATAGCTGGCACTTATATTTTACAAGGGAGTAAAAAAACTCCTATAGTAAGTGTGATTACGATAGTGTGGAATTGTGCTCCGCATATAGAAAATACCATGCTCAGTATAATCAATCAGAAATACAATAACATAGAATACATAGTGATAGATGGGGCTAGCACTGATGGTACGCTAGAGATAATACAAAAATATGATGCACAAATAAGTTATTGGCTCAGTGCACCTGACGAGGGGCTATATGACGCAATGAATAAAGGAATCCAAGCAGCAACAGGAGACTATATATGGTTTATTAATTGTGGGGATATGATATATGCGGATGATACTACTATGAATGCAATAGCTGGAAGCAATGATGCTGATATTATATACGGAGAGACGATGTATGTCAATTCGCAATATGAGGAATTAGGTACTCGTAGCAAATTGACTACTCAGCAGCTGCCGGCGGAGCTTAGTGTGGCATCATTACGATATGGTATGGCTGTATGTCATCAATCTATTATAGTGAAAAAAGAAATCTGCATTCCTTATCGTACTCAATATAAAATCAATGCTGATTATGACTGGGAAATATCGGCAGTAAAAAAAGCTAAAACTATGTATAATACCAATATTATTTTATCTACGTTTCTGCAAGGGGGAATAAGTACAAAACAATATAATAGAGGAATGAGAGAGCGATGGGCAGTGATGTGCTTTCATTATGGAGTATTACAAACATTATGGGCTCATATATATATAGTATGGAGAGCTATACGGCACAAAGCATTAAATATTTAGCATAAGCCCGAATTACGCCTTAGTATATAAATCAATAAATTTTTAATTTAGTGATTACATAAACTGTATCGTTTACTCAATTTCTAATGTGTAAATTGGGTTTATATTATTGACATAATTTATAAATCACAATGGTATTATCTATATATCCAGCTACTAGGGTTGAGTTTAGTGGTGCCTCGCCATATCTCTAAGTGTATCTCTGTGTCTCCATTGGTATCTGTGTAAGCAGAGCCTATTTTTTGCTTAGTTTTTACATTGTCACCTGCTTTTACATTTACATTTATGATATTAGAATATACTGTAAAATATTCGCCATGTTTGATAATTACTGCATTCTGAAAACTAGGATTACTCACTACGCTACTTACTACGCCATCAAATATAGCTCTTACATGGCTGCCTTTCTCTGTGTTTATATCCACACCATTATTATTAGTAGTGACTCCATCCAAAGCGGGATGTGGATGTGATCCAAAATATTCTGTGATTACGCCTTTTTCTACAGGCCAAGGCAGCGAGCCATGATTATTACTAAAGGATACGGATAAAGCAGCGGCTTCGGGAGTCAGTGTCGGAGTTGCTTTGCTAGTACTCGTTGATTTTACTTCTGATTTGGTTGTAATACTTGATCCTTTTTCTTTAATTTCAGCTAGTTTTTTGCGATCTTCTTCTGCTTTTTTTCTAGCGGCTTCTATTTCTTTTTTTATTATATTTTCAATGGTAGCGTTTAATTGTTTTGCTTTGCTCTGTTTTGTTTTAATATCTTTACGCAATTTATTTTCTTGACTTTTAAGTACGCTTACCATTTTGTCTTTATCCTTTTTTTGATCTTCAAGATGGTCTTTTTCGTGTGTTTGCTCGATAAGTAATGATGATTTATCTTCTTTCTGTTCTGAAAGAGTTTTCATTTTGTTTGATATGGAATTTGTGGTATTACTAATTAAGCGTACTTGTCTCTCTCTATGTTTGGCGTATTGTTTTAGATAGAGGAATCTTTTATAAGCATCATTGAAACTTTTGGCGCTAAATAAAAACATCAGCCTATTATAGCTAGAATTAGTTTTATATGTATTGCGTAAGATTTTAGCATATTCTTGTTTTAAATCATCTAAATGATTATTAAGATGGGTTAAAGTCCTGGTGTTGTCATGAATATTACTTTCTAAATTGTTGATTTCTGCTTGGTATTCGTTGATCATTTCCTCTCTTATGTGTATTTGATTTTGTAGAGATTTTACTACATTGAGATTATTAGTTTTGTCTTTTTGCGTTTTTTCTAGTATTTGCTTATTGAGTTGTATCTCTTCTAAGAGCCTGTCTCGCTTAGCTTGTAGTGATTCTTTGCTTTCACTTTTAGTTCCTTTGCTTTTATTTTTCTTTTGAGCATAAGTAGTGCCCGTTTGGGCTATTAGCAACATTAAGATTAAAATAATAGATATAAATTGTGATTTTCTCATCATACAAAAATACAATGAGAGTTATTATTTTCAGTATATTAATTACACACAGAAATTTATATATGTCAAATTAATTTGACTATATTTTTTTGATTCCTTTTTTATAAATATTGTTTCTATGGATTATTTTCATATATAAATATTTTTTATTTTCCTCGTAAGAACCCTTAATTCATTAAAATCTTAATGTACCATAACAGTAAGCGCTATCATAATAATTATTGTTGTAAATACTAATTATTTTAATCATATGTATTAGATATACAACAATGAATATATTAAAAAAAAAAATGAAATTACTTTAAAAAGAATATCAAAAATATTTTAATGAAATAGCAAAATATAAAAACTAAAATTACATATGTAATTCTGTAAGTTTTTCAATTAATAATTGTTCTAGTTTTGTTGGGTTTTCTAAATGTAATACTTCAAAGCCTAATTGCTCGGCCGCAATAATATTCTCCTTCATATCATCTATAAATAAAATTTGCGTAGGATTTAATGCTATCTCTCTGCATATATATTTATAGGCGTCAGTTTCTGGCTTTCTGTGATTTATCAAATGAGATACATATACTTGTTCGAATAAAGACAATATTTCATGAAATTCACGAAGACAGTAACGATAGTGTTCATCATTTATATTACTGAGGGCATAAATTTTGTATTCCCTTCTTATATTTTTCAATAATTCTCTTCGATTAGGATATATGCCTTTAAACATATTGTTAAATGCCGATAAAAATTCATTTTTACTTAATTTTAATCCTAGAGTATTTATAATTTCATTGACAAACACTTCTGTTGTTATTCTTCCTCTTTCGTATGCATAAAGAGCAGGGTGGTATGCGATTTGATCCCATTCTATAGATAATTTTGGGTCTAATTCTCGTAATGAAACCATTGTTTTTTCCCATGAGTAATCAATAATTACTTTGCCTAAATCAAATAATATAGCTTCGATCATTTTGTTTTATCGTAGTTTATTTACAAATTGATATAAATGAAAAGGTTTTTCACTTTCAAAATTTATTTTGTCCAATATTAAATCAATGGTAATATCTTTCATTCTATATGATTGTATAAGCAAAAAAGCTTTGCGTGCAAGACTTAAATTTTTATTTTTATTATTTGTAGTTTTTGTTTTTACTTGTATTTCATCCCACCATTCCAATATGCCAATATTATTATGTGCTTGTGTTTTATATATTGCAATTTGTGATTGGCTTCGTTCATGTAACTCTTTATGTAATTGACCATAGAATATATCGGCATCAGGCCTATCACTTTTGTTGAGTACAAATATATCTGCTATTTCCATAAGTCCGCTTTTCATATATTGTATTTCATCACCAGCCTCTGGCACTAATACTACCGTTGTAACATCAGCTAGTCCAGCAATCTCAACTTCACTCTGTCCTACACCTACAGTTTCAATAATTATATAATCAAATGCATAGCTACGCATGACATCGCATATCTCTATTATTTTATCATTTAGTCCCCCCAGGCTACCTCTTGTAGCTAGGCTGCGAATATATAAAGAGGGGTGTGTATAGTACTGTTTCATGCGCAATCTATCTCCTAATAGTGCTCCTTGTGTAAAAGGAGATGAGGGGTCTACAGCAATAACCCCTAATTTATTACCTTGATCTAAGGCTATTTTCAGTAGAGCATTTATGAGAGTACTCTTGCCTGCACCCGGCGGGCCTGTTATCCCTATTATGGGTATATCACTATTATATTGCAATTCCAATAATAATTTTTGTGCATCAGCATGGTGATTTTCTACTAAAGATATTTGCCGAGCTAGTTTTTTAAAATCAATCATTAATGGAGCATACAAAAATAAAAAATATTATTAGATATAACCTTATACTAGAAAATATAAAATAAGAATATGTGACAACATGCTATAATTTTAAATGCCCCTTTGTTTTTAACTCTTATAAAATAAATTGGAAAAATGTATTTTTGTTTTGAATAATTTATGTTTCACTATTTTCTCATGCCTATTATTTTCTTGTTTTATCAATGTCATATTGATGTAAAAAAAAATAAAGTGTAGATTTAGTTTATTAAACGAAGAAAAAAAGGAGATATTATTTTTTTAAAAATTCATCTGTGAAATGTTGCACAGATTTTTCTTGATTAAATTTATCATTATTATAGCTAGTAGAATTGCCTCTAGCAATACTCAATGTCTGCCAATGGTCATCAAGTAGTATTTTGGCAATAAACACTATTTGTCCTATATGATATGAATAATGAGCCAATTGTCTATTAATAGCTTCTACTACAGTATGTCCTTGATTGCGGATATAGACGGTGCGTTCCATATCTGTCTCTTTTATATGATCAAGTGCAGTAAATAAGCACTGCCATCCTTTATTCCATATCTCAATTAACTCTAGCTTATTCTTTATGCTCAACTCAAATTCAGCATCACGATTACGCCATGGCTTCTCTCCATCACTTGTCAAAAAATCTGTCCATCGAGATAGCATATTACCGCTTATATGTTGTACTATAAGAGCAATACTATTACTTTCTGCATTAGCCTGCCAAAATAATTGTGCATCATCGAGCTGAGCAAATGTCTTATTACCAAGATCTTGATAATACAAAAATAACTTTATAGCCGAATGCAAGTAAGAAGACATAGCTTGACTTTATTGTTTTTTACCCTTCTTTTTCTTTTTTGCTATCGGATACTTTTCTAACACTGTCTTACCAATAGTAACAAACTCATCGGCATTTTTAAATCCTAATGCGGTATATAATACATTGCCTTGAGCATTTATATACATCAATGTAGGATAGGCTTTTACTCCATATAATTTTTGTAGCTCAGGTCCTTCGCCTTTTTCCATATCCATTGCTATATTGATAAAATTCTCATTGTAATAATCTGCAACAGTTTCGTTTTTAAAAGTTTGACCCTTCATCATTTTACATGGTCCACACCAAGATGCATAAGCATCAAAGAATATTAATTTTTTTTGTTTCTTTGCTAGGGCTTTAGCCTCTGCAAAGGTGCCGGTGAAAAATATTATTTCTTTGCTAGGTGCTTTCACATCAAACGCTTGAATTAGCAATGACAATATTAGGCTTATTGACAAAATAAATGATTTCATAATAATTATATTTTTTTATTAAATAGCAAATTCTACTTTATACAAATCAAAATTAATACCAATTAACAGAGATAAAAAATTAAGAAGCAATATATATAGCTGAGTTTATTTATTTTCTTTTTTTAAAATGCTTACAAAAATAGCTAATACCACAGCTTGTGCACTTAGGGGATCGAGCTGTACACATATAGCGACCATGCAGTATAAGCCAGTGATGTGCTTGATGTATAGTATGTACTGGCAAATATTTGATCAATTGTAATTCGCATTCTAGTGGAGTTTTGACTTGAGTAGTGAGCCCTATCCGTTTACTTACTCGAAATACGTGTGTATCTACGGCCATACGAGGCTGATTATAGAGGACTGAGGCTACTACATTAGCAGTCTTGCGACCTACACCTGCTAGTGTCTGTAGTTCATGGACATCGCTAGGTATTTCTGCATTATATACTGCTACTACTCGTTGCGCCATTTGGATCAAATGTTTTGTTTTGTTATTGGGGTAACTGATACTATGTATGTATGTAAATAATTCTTGTTCGTTGGCGGAAGCCAAGTCATGTATAGTAGGATAACGCTCAAATAACTTTGGGGTAGTCTTATTGACTCGTAGATCGGTACATTGGGCAGAAAGGATTACAGCTACTATCAATTGGTAACCATTGTCATACAATAGCTCTGTAGCAGCATCGGGTGCATTTTGCGAAAAATAATCCACAAAAAGATTATATCTTTCTCTTTTAGTCATCATTATATGTGTATCCAAAAATACAGTAAATCCAATAGAAACACATTAGTAATACGCTTGTATAATGTAATAGGTCACATGTATTATATTGGATGTATTTATAGGAGCATTCTAATAATATTCGAGTACATTTGTAAAAAAAAAATTATTATATGTCATATAATACTGAGCTCGCTCAACGCATAAGATTGTTATTGCAAAATCGCACAGATACATATGAAAAAGAAATGTTTGGTGGGCTGTGTTATATGGTAGATGATAAAATGTGTTGCGGTATAGTTAAAGAAGAGTTGATGTGTAGATTAAATCCCGATAGCATGGACACAATATGTGAAGAAAGAGGCGTACGGCCTATGGACTTTACGGGCAAGCGGATGAAAGGATTTGTATTTGTCGCTTTAGAAGAATTAAAAACTCAAAAACAACTGAAACATTGGATAGATTTATGTCTAGGATATAATCCGATAGCCAAATCCAGTAAAAAAAAGACGAAATAATGGAATCAGAAGTATCTAAGGACTTACCCTATATACAAAAAGCATTGACGCTGGCTAGCGGTGCTGCTATGAAAGATGAGGTGCCAGTAGGTGCTGTTATTGTATTACATGATAGAATCATAGCACAAGCGTATAATCAAACAGAAATGCTACATGATTGTACCGCTCATGCTGAGATGATTGCACTCACTGCAGCACAGGCTTATCTCAATAGTCGCTATCTCACAGAGTGTACACTTTATGTGACATTAGAGCCTTGTTCTATGTGTGCTGGAGCACTATACTGGTCACAAATAGGACGAGTAGTATATAGTGCTAGTGATGAGAAGCGGGGATATACACTATATACCCCTATGCTGTTGCACCCCAAGACAAAGATATCAAAAGGATTGATGTCGGCAGAAAGTGAAATACTTTTAAAAACTTTTTTTATAAACAAAAGGAGTTAGCATCACTTTCCAAGCCCATAATCAAATCCAAATTAATAAGGTCACATATTATTTTTTTTCATAATCACTAAAACTTACGCTACCAGCTAATACATAATTTTACACTAGGAGTATAAGCATAGGTATATGTCGGATCTATGCCTATACCGATACTTGTCTTCAAATCCTTGCTTATATTGAAGTCTCGCAAGTGTGCATCCACTATAGCATCTATTATATTGAGCGCATAGATACCTGCAAGTATCACCACACTTAGGTCCATATTGCGTCGATAATAATCCTTTATCAAAAATAGCTGTTCTTTATTATACGTATTACCATCTATATGTACTGTAGATTGAGAAGCACTAGCTGTGAAATAAGCTTTGCGATATTTTTGGTAATTAGTATAGTTATTAAAAATAAAAAATCCTGTTAGTCCCATTCCACCATATAGTACAGGTATTTTCCAATATTTATGATTATAGGCCTGTCCCCAGCCCGGTAGAATAGTTGATCGTATAGCAGCTTTTTTAGGGCTATGGGTAGTATCTTTAGGGGCTTTTGATTTGGGATCTTTTTGGGTACTATCTATTAATTTAGGAGGCGTATAATATATTTGTTTTTTAACCTGTGCCTGTGCTATATTTATACTTAGTAATATAGCGATGAGTGATAGTAATAATCGCATGCTTATGTGTTGGATATATAGGTTGCAAGAAATTTTTTCATCTCTTGTATCTGTTCCTCTTTGTATCGTAAGCATTTATATTTAATGCTAAGCGACTTAGGAGGATAAGCTACATCCAATACATAGTCTATAAACAAATCGCAGGTGCGACAGTACATATTTATTTTTTTATCCTGTAGTATGAAGACTTCATGGTGACTTACATGAAGCCTATTGCTGGCTATCGCATCCCCTTCATTGAGTAGATATATGTGCTCTTTTATACCATTATTAGCCCTTTCAAAATAGGGCAGCTCGGTCGTGTCTACACTATGATTAGGACAAGATAGTGTTTCTACTCTCATTTGCACATCGCTATCAGTGAGTATGGCTTGCATTGGTGTATTTAGATTAGGTGAAAACTCCAACCCTTTTTGATTGTTGTACATCAATGTCAATAGCCTTACTTCGGCTTTAAAAAGATCAAATAACCACACGTATGTATTATTGAGAAAGGTACTATTTAGCATCAAGAATAGTCCTATCATATTATCATCAATGCTTAGTATTTTTTTTTCTATTCTCTTTAAAGTATTTTTCTGAGCTAAAGCATCACTTTGAGATATTACTACTAGAGTATATAGAAGTAAAAAGGGAACAATAAAAAAATATTTTATATTCATTAAATATTAACGCAGGGAGTTATTAATTTGTTGTAAAAATAATACTATATCAGCAACCTACTAATAATAATATTAAATAAGGGGAACTTAATACTGTCTTGTCCTGAAATAAGTTTTATTCATAGCTTTTCATATATGCATAACTAATACTATAAAGACGTTGCAAGATTTTTACCATCTATTTTATCCATTAACCCTAAATTTGCAAACTAACGTTATGAAAATTAAGAATGACAAACAAAGAAATTGGTTATAAGAAAATACAAGAATTAGTTGCACGTTTTAAAGAACAATTACCTGCATACAAAAAATCAGAGTATAACGAAACCCAAACCCGTAGAGACTTTATTGACCCTCTCTTTCAAGCTTTGGGCTGGGATATAGACAACGAACAAGGATTTGCCGAAAGTTATAGAGAAGTAATTCACGAAGACAGAGTGAAAATAGGTATAGCAACAAAAGCCCCTGATTACTCTTTCAGATTAAGTGGTGGACAAAGATTATTTTTTGTAGAAGCCAAAAAACCAAGCATATTTATTAAAGACGATATACAACCAGCTTACCAAGTGCGCCGATATGGCTGGAGTGCCAAATTGAATGTGAGTGTTATAACCGAC
>Ga0114938_1002539_pt1 | contig 11399 bp, 12 predicted proteins | sample AshMeaBigSpring_FD_88675 | JGI IMG/M metagenome (GOLD analysis project Ga0114938, IMG submission 88675) | Groundwater microbial communities from Big Spring, Nevada to study Microbial Dark Matter (Phase II) - Ash Meadows Big Spring | ecosystem: Environmental > Aquatic > Deep subsurface >...
CCTGGATCGAGACGAAGGTCTCGGTGAGCTTGACCCGGCTCACCGCTTCTCGACGTCCATCCTCGTCAGCCGCTCAGCCGCGAGGCGGGCGGCCTCGGTGTCCGGATAGGTCGCCGTCACTTTCTCGAGCGTGGCACGGGCGTTGCGGAATGCCTTGAGCTCGTACTGGCTGAAGCCCACCTTGACCATGGCGTCGGCCGCGCGGCGCGAATCGGGGTACTTGTCGAGCACGCGCTGGTAGGCACTCAGCGCCGCCTTGTAGTCCTTTTGCATGTAATGCGCCTCGCCGAGCCAATAGGCGGCGCTGTCCGCCCTCGGCCCAGCCGGGTACTTGGTGAGGTAGAGCTGGAAGCCCTTCACGGCGTCCGGATAGCGCGCGGCCTTGAGCGCCGCAAAGGCCTCGCCGTACACCGTCGCCTCGTCCGCCTCACGCAACGCGTCCTCGGTCGGCAGCGTCCCGTCAGCGGCCGGCGGTGCCGCCGCGTTCTCGAGCAGCAGCAAGCGCCGGTCGAGGTCGCCGTAGAGATCGCGCTGCTGCTGGCGCAGCAACTCGAGCTCGTGCCGCGCCTCCTCGATCTGGCCGCGGAGATTGCGCAGTTCGGCCCGCGCCGCCTCGATCTGCTGCTGCATGGGCACGAGGCTCTGGTTGGCCCGTTCCACGGTCTGCAGGCGCGCATCCATCTCGTTGGCGCGCGCCTCCAGTTCCTTGTTGCTGGCCGTGGCGTGCGCGAGCGCGCCCGGCAGCAGCAGCAGCGGTACCAGCCATGCAAATGCCTGGCGCATCGACTTCACCCCGTCACTGCGCGTGGACGAGTTCGACACGCCGGTTCTGGGCGAAGGCGGCTTCGTCGCTGCCCTCCACCGCCGGACGTTCCTCGCCGTAGCTCACCGTGGTGATCTGCGAATCGGCCACGCCCTGCGCCAGCAGCGCGCGGCGCACCGTCTGAGCGCGGCGCTCGCCGAGCCCGATGTTGTACTCACGCGAACCGCGCTCGTCGGTGTGCCCCTCGAGGCGCACGCGGGCGGTCGGATACTTGACGAGGTACTGGGCGTGCTCGGCCACCACCGGCACGAATTCCGAACGGATCTCGCTGCTGTCGAAATCGAAATAGATCACGTTCTTCTGCTGGATCGCGGCCAGCGCCTGCTGCTGCGGCGTGAGCGCCGTAGAGGTACTCGCACCCGCACCCGCACCCGCCGCGCCCTCGCCACCGAGGCCGCTCGACGCCGCGCCGGAATCAGCCGGCGGCGCCGTGGTCCCATCGGGCTTGGTCGGCTTCGAGCAGGCCGCCAGGGTCAGGGACAGGATTGCCACCGCCAACACGTGCATCAACTTCATGCTCGATCACTCCTGGATTCGATGGGGCTATCGGCTGAAAGCCCGAAAAACATTTCGTCCATTTAATCACAACCCGGTGGCGCCGTTCACCTTGGAGTCGTGAAGGGCTGCCAGGCCGGATCGCGCACGTCGCCCTGGTCGGAACTGAGCCGCTGTTGAAAAGCGCCGTCCGACGATGCGAACGCGAGCGCGCCCCGCCCGCCTTCGCGCGTCGCGTAGATCACCAGCGCCCCGTTCGGCGCAAAGCTCGGCGACTCGTCCTGGCGGGCGTTGGTCAGCACGCGCAGGTTCCGCGACGCGAGATCCATGACGCCGATGCGGTAGCCGCCGCGATCGAGCGTGACCAGCGCGAGTTGCTTGCCGTCCGGCGACGAGCGCGGACGCGCGTTGTAGCCGTTGGTGAAGGTGACGCGCTCGGCCCGGCGCGCCTCGTCGAGTCGCACCTGGTAGACCTGGGCGTTGCCGGCCCGATCGGACGTGAAATACAGGCTCTGGCCGTCCTTCGACCACTCGGCCTCGGTGTCGATGGCCTCGTCGGAAGTGACCCGCGTGAGCGTCTGCGTGGCGAGATCGAGCGTGTAGATGTCGAGGTTGCCGTCGCGCGAGAGCGTGAGCGCGAGCTTGCGCCCGTCGGGCGACCAAGCAGGCGCGCCGTTGATGCCCGCTCGGGCCGACACGCGGGAACGTTGCCCGGTCGCCAGTTGCTGGACGTACACCGCCGACACCTTGCTTTCGAATGACACGTAGGCGAGTTTCTGGCCGTCCGGCGACCACGCCGGAGACATGATCGGCTCGCGCGACTCGAGCACCGTGCGCGGGCTGAAGCCGTCCGCATCGGCGACGATGAGCCGATAGCGCTGTGCCGGCGGCTTGCCGTCCACTGCGACGTACGCGATGCGGGTCGAGAACGCCCCCGGGATCCCGGTGAGGCGCTCGAACACGAGGTCGGCGATGCGATGCGCCGTCGCACGCAGCCCCTTCTCTGTGGACGGCAGGCGCTGCGCGAGCAGGGACGCGCCCGTGCGCACGTTGTGCAGCTCGAAGGTGACGGCGAGCCGATCCCCGTCGGGCTCCACGCGACCGACCACGATGAAGTCGGACTTGAGCAGGCGCCAGTCCTCGACCCGGATTTCCGCGCCGGACGTGGGGCGGCTGACCATGTCGCGGCGCTCGAGCGGCGCAAACCGCCCGCTCATGCGGAGGTCGTTCGCGACCACGGCGGCGATGTCGTTGGCGCCACCCTCGGCCTGCCCACCGAACGGCACCACCGCGATCGGCACGGCGTCACGGACGCCCTGCGTGATGTCGAGCCGCAGCTGCGCGTGGCCCGGTGCCGCGACGAGCAGGAAGACCAGCGCGATCAGCGCGGCGACAGCGCGGGACTTGAGCGTTGCGAGCGTCGGTTGCATCGATTCACTACTCCGTGGGCCTGAACACGATCTCGAGCCGGCGCTCGAACGCGCGCGGGTCGCGCGGCGCCGGCAGCGGTGACGACTTGTACACCGCGGTGGTGATCGACTCGCGCACTGCCTGGTCACCGTTGCAGGTGCCGAGCTTGACGTCCACCACGCTGCCGCCGGGCGCCTGGGTCACGTACAACGTGCACTCGAGGCCCGCGCGGGCCGAAGGGGGCCGGCTCCAGTTGCGCTCGATCGTTTGCACCAGCATCAGGCGGTACTCGTCCATCACCCCGGCGCGTGCCGCGGCCGCGGCGCCTTCCTCTTCCTCGGCGGCAAGGCGGCGCTGCAGGTCGGCTTCGCGCTCTGCGCGCACCTTGGCCTCACGCTCCGCCTGCGCCTTCTCATCCGCCTTGCGCTTGGCCTCCGCGGTCTCGGCCTTCTTGCGCTCGGCCTCCTCGGTGGCCTTTCGCTTCGCCGCAGCTTCCTCCGCGCGCTTACGTTCGGCCTCCTTGGCGCGGCGCTGCTCTGCGGCCGCCTTCTCACGCGCGACCTGCGCCTCACGCTGCTGGGTAGCGCGTTCCTGTGCGAGTTGCTGCTCGCGCCTCTGTGCCGCGGCACGTTCGGCAGCAGCGGCTTCCTCGGCGCGCCGATCCTCCGGTGGCTCGACCGCCGGCTCCGGCGGCTTCACTGCCTCGACTTGCTGCGGCGCTTGCTCGGCCGGAGCCTCGCGCGGTTCCGGCAACGGCCTGACCTTGACCGGACCGTCCACCACATAGCCCTGGATCGCGAGCTCGACCGGCGGTTGCTGCGAAGTCCAGCGCAAAGCCGCAAGCACCAGGGCGCCGACCAGTAGCAAGTGCAGGCCCGCGGAGCCCGCCAGGGGCCGCAAGTGCTCTTTGAAGAATCCCGGCATGCCTCAGCGGTTCCCGCTCTTGCGCGGGGCGCTCGACGGCGACTCGGTCGCGAACCCAACCTTCTGCGCCCCGGCCTGTTGCAGCAGTGCCATGCCTTCGACGACCCGCCCGTATTCGACTGTCCTGTCTGCCTTGACCAGCACGGGGCGCTCAGGTTCCCGGCGCAAGGCGGCCGACACGACTTCCAGGACCCCGTTCGCGTCCTGCGGGGTCTTCGCATCGCCGATGTTCAGGTACATCGAACCTTCCGCATCGATGCTGAGCACCAGCGGCTCGAGGTCGGGCGGCAGCGGCTCGGCGGCCGCCTTCGGCAGGTCGACCTGGATGCCCGCACTCAGCATCGGCGCCGTGACCATGAAGATGATCAGCAGCACGAGCATCACGTCGATGTAGGGCACCACGTTGATCTCGCCGATCATCCGGCGGCCGCGATTGCGCGTGACGGACGCCACGGTTCAGCCCTCCACCCCGGCGTGACGTTGCAGGATGGTCGAGAACTCCTCCATGAAGGCGTCGTAGCGCAGTTCGAGCCGACCCACCTGGTCGGCGTAGCGGTTGTAGGCGATCACCGCGGGAATCGCAGCGAACAGGCCCATCGCCGTGGCGATCAATGCCTCGGCGATGCCGGGCGCGACCATCGCGAGGGTCGCCTGCTGGACGTTCCCGAGGCCCTGGAACGCGCTCATGATGCCCCACACCGTGCCGAACAGGCCGACGTACGGACTCGTCGAGCCGATCGTCGCCAGCGTCGAGAGGTTCTGCTCGAGGCGGTCGGTCTCGCGCAACTGCGCGACGCGCATCGCGCGACGGCTGCCCTCGAGCAACGGCCCGCCGCTCATGCCCACCTGCTTGCGCAACCGCGAGAACTCGCGGAACCCCGCGACGAACACCCCGGCCATGCCGCTGGGCGAACCACCTTCGAGCGACTTGTAGAGCCCCGCCAGGTCGCCGCCCGACCAGAACTGTTCCTCGAAGCGGTCGGCGGCCTGCCGCTCGGCCACCAGCAGTTGCCGCTTGCGCAGGATGATCGCCCACGACACCACCGACGCGCCCACCAGCAGCGCCATCACGAACTGCACGATCAGGCTCGCCTGCAGGATCAGGTCGAGCGCGGAGTGGTCACCAATCATTCGTGGTCCTCACGATTCGAACAGGCCGAGCGTGCCACGCTCGACCGCGGGCGGCGTCAGGCCGAAGTGCAGGTAGGCGTTGCGCGTCGCCACTCGCCCGCGGGCGGTGCGCATCACGAACCCCTGCTGGATCAGGTACGGCTCGATGACATCCTCGATCGTCCCGCGCTCCTCGCCGAGCGCCGCGGCGAGGCTGTCCACGCCCACCGGGCCGCCGTCGAACTTCTCGATGATGGTCAGCATCAGGCGGCGGTCCATGAGGTCGAAGCCGTGCGGATCGACGTCGAGCAGGTCGAGCGCGGCCTGCGCCACCGGCTCGGTGACGCGGCCCTGAGCCTTCACCTCGGCGTAGTCGCGCACGCGGCGCAGCAGGCGGTTGGCGATGCGCGGCGTGCCGCGCGAACGCTCGGCGATGCGCGCGGCCCCCGCCGGGTCCATCGGCACGCCGAGGATGCCGGCCGAACGCTCGACGATCCGCTGCAGGTCCTCGCGGCCGTAGAACTCGAGTCGCTGCACGATGCCGAAGCGGTCGCGCAACGGCGAGGTGAGCAGCCCCGCGCGCGTGGTGGCGCCGACGAGCGTGAACGGTGGCAGGTCGATCTTGATCGAGCGTGCGCCGGGGCCCTCGCCGATCACGATGTCGAGCTGGAAGTCCTCCAGCGCCGGGTAGAGGATTTCCTCGACGACCGGGCTCAAGCGGTGGATCTCGTCGACGAACAGTACCTCGTTGGGCTGCAGGTTGGTGAGCAAGGCGGCGAGGTCGCCGGGTCGCTCGAGCACCGGGCCCGAGGTCTGCTTGAAACCCGCGCCGAGTTCGTTGGCAATGACGTGCGCGAGCGTCGTCTTGCCGAGGCCGGGGGGACCGAAGATCAGCACGTGGTCGAGCGCGTCGCGCCGTTGCCGGGCAGCGGTGATGAAGATCTCCATCTGCGCCTTGACCGCCGGCTGCCCGACGTAGTCGGCGAGCGTTTTCGGGCGCACCGCGCGGTCGTACGCCTCATCGTCGCGCTGGCTGCCGGCGGCGATCACGCGGTCCTGCTCGATCATGCTTGCCCCCGCCTCACGACGCCGCCGCACGCAGCGCGTGGCGGATCAGTTCTTCGGTGGACGTCACGGACGGGTCCACCTTCTGCAGCAGGCGCGTCACCTCGGCCGGCTTGTAGCCGAGCGCCACCAGGGCGGCAAAGGCTTCCGCCTGTGCGCCGCTGGGCCCGCCCGACGGGCCTGCGCCCGGCACGAACGCCGGGCCACCCAGTCCCTTGAGCCGATCGCGCATCTCGATCACGAGGCGCTCGGCCGTCTTGCGGCCGATGCCGGGCACCCGCACCAGCGATGCCACGTCCTGGGCCTCGACGCACCGGTGGAACTCGTCCACCGTGACCCCCGACAGGATCGCGAGCGCAATGCGCGGCCCGACGCCCGACACCTTGATCAGCTCGCGGAACAGGCTGCGCTCGCGCTCCGTGCCGAAGCCGAACAGCACGTGGGCGTCCTCGCGCACGACGAGGTGGGTGAAGAGGTGCAGCTCCGCACCGACGCCCGGCAACCCGTAAAACGTGGACATCGGGGCCTCGACTTCGTAGCCAACGCCGCCCACGTCGACCAGCAGCTGCGGCGGGTGCTTGGCCGCGAGCTTGCCACGGAGGAATCCGATCATGCGCCGCCCCCGGGGGAACCCACGGCGGCGCGCATCTCGCGCGAATAGGCGTGGCAGAGCGCGATGCCGATCGCGTCGGCCGCGTCCGCGCCGAGCTCACCCTGCAACTTCAGCAGCGTCTTCACCATCAACTGGACCTGTTCCTTCTGCGCGCCACCCGACCCCACCACGGCCAGCTTCACCTCGCGTGGCGCGTACTCGAAGACTTCCGGCTCGCGGCCGAACACCGCGCAGAGCGCGGCACCCCGCGCCTGCCCGAGCTTGAGCGCGCTGTCGGCATTGCGGTGCATGAACACCCGCTCGATCGCCACTTCGCGCGGCGCGTACTCGCGCATCAAAGCGCTCACGCCTTCGTAGATCTGCCGCAGGCGGGGCGGAAACGCGGCCCCGCTGGTGCGGATCGCGCCGCTCGCGACGTAGCGCGCGTCGCCATCCGCCCAGTCGATGATGCCGAACCCGGTGGCCTGCGAACCGGGATCGAGCCCCAGGATGCGCACCGCGCCGCCGCGCGTCGTCGTCGGCCTTGGCGCGATCGTCCAGCGCCGGCCACTGCGATTCAGCCTGGGCAAGGAGCGACCCCGCGGGACCAAGGGAGATGGCGCGCTATCATACCCGACACCGTGAAACACGCCGAGATTGACGTCGAGCGACAGTCCCCGCAGGTACAGGCCGCCGTGGCGTACCTGCGCGCGGCCCTGTCCGCCGAGGACGTCGAGCGCAGCCTCGAGCTCGCCGGCATCCTGGCCCAGCTCCAGGCGGACGACGAACTGCTGCTGGCCGGCCTGCTCATCCCGGGATTCACGTCGCTCGCCGCGCAGACCGGGCGGTCGACCGAGGTGTTCGGCGAACCGGCCCTGCGCCTCGCCAAGGAACTCGAACGGGTCGCAGACAGCGGCATTCCCGCCGGCTGGAACCCGGGCGAGGCGCTCAAGCCCGCGCAGTCCGAGGGCTTGCGCAAGCTGCTGCTCTCGCTCGCCTCCGACGTGCGCCTGGTACTGCTGCGCCTCGCCTTGCAGCTCGTGCGGCTGCGGCATCTCAAGGGGGCTTCTAGCGACGAGCAGCAGCGCGCCGCGCTCGAGACCCGTGAGATCTACGCCCCGCTCGCCAACCGCCTCGGGATCTGGCACCTGAAGTGGGAACTCGAGGACCTCGCTTTCCGCTTCAGCCAGCCCGCGGAGTACAAGCGCATCGCCGGCTGGCTCAGGAGCAAGCGCGACGAGCGGGAGAAGTACATCGAGGACGTGCGCCGCGATCTGGCCCGCGAACTCGACAAGGCGGGCGTGAAAGCGGACATCACCGGCCGCCCGAAGCACATCTACAGCATCTGGCGGAAGATGCAGCGCAAGCGCCTCGCCTTCGAGCAGGTCATGGACGTGCTGGCAGTGCGCGTCCAGGTGGAGACCATCGCCGAGTGCTACGCGGCGCTGGGGATCGTACACGGGTTATGGCCGTACATCCCGGGCGAGTTCGACGACTACATCGCCACGCCCAAGGAAAACAACTATCGCTCGCTGCACACGGCCGTGGTCGGGCCCGGCCGCCTGCCCCTGGAGGTGCAGATTCGCACCCGCGAGATGCACGAGCACGCCGAGCTCGGCGTGGCCGCCCACTGGCAATACAAGGAAGGCCGCAAGGCCGAGGCGAGCTTCCAGCAGAAGATCAACTGGCTGCGCCAGTTGCTCGAACCCGCCTCCCGCACCGGTGCCGAACCCGACCTGCTCGACGGACTGCAGGCCGAGGTCTTCGAGGATCGGGTCTACGCGCTGAGCCCGCGTGGCGAGGTCGTCGACCTGCCGCGCGGCGCTACGCCGCTCGACTTCGCCTATCACGTGCACACCAACCTCGGTCATCGTTGCCGCGGCGCGCGCGTCAACGGGCGCATGGTGCCGCTCGACCACAAGCTCGCGAACGGCGACAGCGTCGAGATCATCACCGGCAAGCAACCCAACCCGAGCCGCGACTGGCTGGTGCCCGCGCTCGGCTACCTCGCCTCGCAGCGCAACCGGGCCAAGGTGCGCAGCTGGTTCCGCAAGCTCGACGAAGGCCAGAATCGCGAGCAGGGCCGCGAGATGCTCGAGCGCGGGCTCGACCGCCTCGGCGTACGCGCCCCGCCGCTGCCGGAGATCCTCGACGAACTCGGCCTGCCCAACCTGGACGCGCTCTATGTCGGTCTCGGCGAGGGCGAGCTCACGATCGCGCAGGTGGCGGGTGCCGTGCACCGTCGCCTCAAGGAGCACGAGCCGCAGAAGCCGCGCGCGTTCAAGCCGGGCGCGGCAAGCCAGCCCGGGGGAATGGTGATCGACGGCGTCGGCGAGCTGCTGAGCAGCTTCGCCCGATGCTGCCGGCCCGTGCCGCCGGAATCGATCGCGGGCTACGTCACGCTCGGCCGGGGCGTCAGCATCCATCGCGCCGACTGCGCGAACCTGCTGCGCATGCGCGACCAGCAGCCGCAGCGCGTGCTCGCAGTGGACTGGGGCCGCGCTTCGCCCGAGCGCACGTTCCCGGCCGCGGTGGTCGTGCACGCCTTCGACCGCAAGGGCCTCACCCGCGACGTCACGAGCGTACTGGCCGACGAGCACATCAACATTTCCGCGATGAGCGTGACGACCAACAAGGCCGAGAACACGGCACACATCGACCTAACCGTCACCGTGCACGGTCTCGATGAATTGAGCCGCTTGCTGAGCCGGCTCGCGAGCCTGCCGAACGTGATCAGCGCGCGCCGCAGGCACTGAGGGCACCCGACCGATGCCGAAATGGATCCGACTGGCCGCCCTCCTGCTGCTCGCATTCCTCGCCGCGCAATGGTGGACGCAACGCGCGCCGAACGGGGCCCCGGACGCCGGAGTCGCCGCCGAATCGCCGGCGACCGACACGGCGCCGAGCGCACGCTACCCGTCGTTCCTGCCGCCCGAGGCGATCGTCACGCTCGAGTTGATCGCGCGTGGCGGCCCGTTCCCATACGACCGTGACGGTACGGTCTTCCAGAATCGCGAGCGCCTGCTGCCGGATCGTCCCCGCGGTTACTACCGCGAGTACACCGTGGAAACGCCCGGATCCCGGGACCGCGGTGCGCGGCGCATCGTCACGGGCGGTCAACCGCCCGAGGTGTACTACTACACGGACGACCACTACCGCTCGTTCCGGCGCCTGGAGATCGGCCCATGAACATCGGTGACGAAACGAACGAAGCCGCTCCGCCGGCGGCCGTGCGGGTCATCGACCTGACGCCGGAGGCCGCCGACGCGGTTACCCAGCTCGCGCAGTCGTTGGGCCTCGATGCCGTGCGCATCGATCTCGACGGTTGCGCGGACAAGAGCGGCTTCCTCGAGCGCACGGCCACGGCGCTCGGGTTCCCGTCGTGGTTCGGGAGCAATTGGGACGCGTTCTTTGACTGCCTCGCAGACCTGGGCTGGCGGCCGGCCCGCGGTCACGTGCTGGTGTTCGAGAACACCGCCGACATGCGGAGGCATGCGCCGGAGGCACTCGATACAGCCATCACGATCCTGGCCGACGCAGCCGTTGCGTGGGACGAGCGCGGGAAGCCGTTCCGAGCGTTTGTCGCCGCCTGACGACTAGCGATTCGGAATGTCGATCGCACGCTTGTCGGCATGGAGCGCCGCCTCGTGCACAGCCTCGCTGAGCGTCGGGTGCGCATGGATCGTGCGCTGCAGGTCCTCGGCGCTGGCGGAGTACTCGAGCGCGAGCACCGCCTCGGCGATCAACTCGCCGGCCATCGGTCCGATGATGTGCACGCCGAGGATCTCGTCGTCATCCTTCGCGGCGATTACCTTGGCGAACCCTGCCGGGGCTTCCATGGCACGGGCGCGGCCGCTGGCCATGAAGGGGAAGCTGCCGACCTTGTAGTCGCGGCCGGTCTTCTTCACTTCTTCCTCGGTGAGGCCCACCCACGCGATCTCGGGCGCGGTGTAGATCACCGACGGAATCGCCCTGTAATTGACCTCGGAGTGGAGGCCCGCGATGAGGTCGCCCACCATTACGCCCTCCTCCTTGCCCTTGTGCGCGAGCATCGGGCCGCGAACGACGTCGCCGACCGCCCAGACGTTGGGGGCCGCGGTGCGGCACTCGTGATCGACCTTGATGAAGCCGCGCTCGTCGAATTCGACGCCCGTGCCCTCACCGAGCAGGCCGCCGGTGAACGGGCGGCGGCCGATGGCCACCACCACCTTGTCCACCGTGACGGTCTGCGTGCCACTGGCATCGGTGTACTCAAGCGCGACCCCATCCTTGCCCAGCTTGGCGCCGCTCGCCTTGGCACCGAGGCGGATGTCGAGGCCCTGCTTCTTGAAGTGCTTGAGCGCTTCCTTGGCGACCTGCTGGTCTGCCATCCACAGGAACTGCTCCATGGCCTCGAGCACCACGACTTCGGCGCCGAGCCGCCGCCAGACGCTGCCGAGCTCGAGGCCGATCACGCCGGCCCCGATCACGCCGAGGCGCTTCGGCACGGCGTCGAACTCGAGTGCGCCCCAGGAATCGACGACGCTCTTGCCATCGAACGGCACCGACTTGAGCTCCATCGGCACCGAGCCGCTCGCGAGCACGACGTGCCTCGCCGCGAGTTCCCGCTTCGTGCCGTCGAGCGCGGTGAACTCGACGCGGTTGCCCGCGAGCAGCTTGCCGTGGCCCTGCAGCCCGGCGACGCCGGCCGACTTGAACAGCCCGGCGATGCCCTGCGTCGATGCCTTGACGATCTTCGCCTTGCGCTTCTGCATGGCGGCGACGTCGAACTCGAGGCCACCCACCTTGATGCCGTGCGCCGCGAATTCGGCGTGCGCGCGGTGATAGAGCTCCGAGGACTCGAGCAGCGCCTTCGACGGGATGCAGCCCGCGTTCAGGCAGGTGCCGCCGAAGGCGTGGCTGCCGTCGTAGTTCTTCCACTCGTCGATGCAGGCGACCTTCAGACCGTTCTGCGCCGCGCGGATCGCGCAGGGATATCCG
>Ga0114938_1002540_pt1 | contig 11398 bp, 8 predicted proteins | sample AshMeaBigSpring_FD_88675 | JGI IMG/M metagenome (GOLD analysis project Ga0114938, IMG submission 88675) | Groundwater microbial communities from Big Spring, Nevada to study Microbial Dark Matter (Phase II) - Ash Meadows Big Spring | ecosystem: Environmental > Aquatic > Deep subsurface >...
ACAATGTTGAACCAGAACTCGAAGGTGTCCAGCAGCGACAAAAACTCGATCAACTTCTCCGGGTTGCCGTCGATGCTGGCTTCACCTGCGGCCAGCTTCTCGGCCAGTTTGGCCTCGCCCAGCACGACCTCGTTCAGCGCCGCGCGGGTCATCGTCAGCGCGGCGTCGGCTGCGGCGCTTTGCTTGCCCTTGGCGTAGTTCAGCACGCAGTTTTCGACCACCAGCAGGTACTGTTCACCCGTGTCGGTGAAGTTGGCGTTGAAGACCAGCTTCTTGCCCGCCGCTTTGGGGCCGATGAGACGCACAGCCAGCAGGTCGAAGAACATGTCCAGCGACATCGCCTTGATCACGTCCGGGCTGGCGGTCTTGGGCGCGCCCAGGTCGATCACACCGTCGCGCAGCTCTTGGGCGGCGCTGAGATAGAAGTTGCGCCAGATGCCGGACTCAGCCTGGTAGCCCAGTTGCTCCAGCGCGTCGGCTTGCAGGTCGCGCGCTGCCTGGTTGTCCGGCTCGGCAAAGACTAGGTGATTGACCACCTGCGCTACCCAGCGATACTCGCCCTGCGCGAACGATTTGCGCGCCTGCGCCAACAGATTCTCGGCGCCGCCCATGAACTCGACGTATTTCTTGCCGGCGGCCTCCGGCGGCAGCGGGTGCAAGTTGGCCGGGTTGCCGTCGAAGAAGCCCAGATAATGCTGGTAGACCGCTTTGACGTTATGGTTGACCGTGCCGTAGTAGCCCCGGTTATACCAGGCGTTGAAAAGCTCAGCGGGGAGCTGGCTCTCGACAATCTCCGGGATTTCGAGCAGCGTGTAGCCCTGATTGGCCAGACGCATGGTCTCGTCATGGATATACTTATACATGTCGCGCTGCTTCTTCAGGTACTCCAGACCCGCCTGCGCGCCCCAGGTGGGCCAGTGGTGCGAGGAGAGGACGACATCGTAGCGGCCATCGAACAGCGCGATCGCCTCGTCGATGTAGTGCGCCCACACTTTAGGGTTGCGTACGATCGCTCCGCGCAGGGTGTAGAGATTGTGCATGTTGTGCGAGACGTTCTCCGCCATGCACAAGGCGCGGCGCTGGGGAAAAAGGAAGTTCATCTCCGCCGGTGCTTCCGTGCCCGGCGTGAGTTGAAACTCGATTTCTACGCCGTCGATGACCATGACCTGCCCGGTGTGGGTGATGGAATCGGTCGGCTCAATCAGGGTGGGAACGCCGGATGAAGTCGTCTGTCCCAGGCCAGCGCCGACCTGCCCGGTGGGGTCTCGGGGCAGCAGGTTGCCGTACATATAGCTGGCGCGGCGGCTCATCACATTGCCGGCGATGACGTTCTCGCTGATGGCGAATTCCATGAAGCGATCTGGGGCAATCACCTTCACCCGCCCCGCCTGCACGTCGGCCTGGGAAATCACCCCTTTCACGCCGCCCCAGTGGTCGATGTGGCTGTGGGTGTAGATGACCGCGACGATGGGCTTGCGCCCGATGTGTTGATAGACCAGCGCCATGCCAGCCTCCGCAGTGGGCGGGGTGATCAGCGGGTCGACGACGATGTAGCTGGCGCCGGTATCGACGATGGTCATCACCGACAGATCGAAGTCGCGGATCTGGTAGACGCCATCGGTCACCTGGAAGAGACCCTGTTCGCGCGCATTCAGGCGTGACTGCCGCCACAAGCTGGGATTGACGCTGGGCGGGGCCGTCTCCGCTTCGAGAAATGCAAAGGCGTCGAGATGCCAGACCGGGCGGCCGCTCTGGTCGCGGATGACAGGGTCATCCATCGTGGCGATGAAGCCACGGCTGGCAAGTTCATAATCCTGAGTGTCGCTCCAATCCAACCGCTGCAGCAGCGCCGCGTTTGCTGTTGCGGAAAAGTTTGTAGCATCTTTCCGTTGTGACATGACAAACCCCTTTCAAGAAATTTCGTGTTACGTCATCGTTATGCGTCGTTTGCATCGGCCTGTTCGAGCCAGGCATTTGCCGCATCGACTGCGGCATTCAGCGCCTTGCCCAACTGCGCCGTTGCCGGGAAGATATTCTCTTCGCCGATAATGGCAAGCAGCCCGGTGCGGCTAAGCTGGTTGAGGACGGCGGCATCGACGCCCACCAGCATCAACTTGCTGTTGCGTCTGCGCAGCGTTTCGGCGTAGCGGCGCAGCACGCCGACAAAGGTGCTGCCGATCTCCGTTCTGCCCCGCAGCCCCAGGAGCATCACAGCATTCGTGGTGTTCTCGACGCCGGGCAGCATGTCTTCCAGATTCTTAGCCGCCGCAAAGAAGAGACTCCCGTACACTTGCAGCACGGTCAGGCGGTGACTGGGCAGTGCATCGGGCGCCGGCTGCTCCACGGGAAAGCCTTCGGGCTTGAGCACCCACTCGGTGATAACCACCTTGTTCGCCTGTTGGGCGACGTAGAGCAAGATGCTGAAGGCCACGCCGATCAGCACGGCATACTGTAAGGGCATGAACAACGTCGCCAGAAAGGTCAGCCCCATCACCGTGGCGGGCACTTTGCCGGTGCGCCAGATCGTCTGCGCCGCCTCGATGCGCAGACCCTGGAAGCCAGCCACGATCAGCAGCGCCGCCAGCGCCGGCATCGGCACCTGTTCGGCCAGGGGCGCGGCCACCAGCACGATCAGCGTCACAAAGAGACCGGCCAGAAGGTTAGCCCAGCGTGAGCGCGCGCCTGCGCTCAACAGCAGCGCCGTGCCGGAGATCGAGCCGCCCGCCGGTACGCCGGAGACGAGACTGGCGGCCAGGTTGGCGGCGCCCTGCCCCAAGAAGTCGCGTGAGACGTTGGCATACTTGCCGTCCGGGTTTGGGTAGCCCTGGCTAACGCCGGCGCCCTGAATCAGACCGATGATGGCAATGGACAAGGCGGGCAGGAGCAGCGAGAACAGGAGTTGCAGTGACGGCAGCGCCAGATCAGGCAGCGTGCGCGGGATGGCGGCAATGTCGCCTACGGTTCTGACGCTCTGCCAGTTCAGCGTCACGCCGAATAGCGGCAGCGCCAGCACGGTCAGCAGCAGTGTGGCGGCAGAAATGGCGAGGATGAAGGCAAATTTGCGCAGACGCGTCTGCAGCAGCAGCACGATCAAGCCTAGCGTCAATAAGCCGATGATGGTGGTCGGCACATGCATCTGGTCGAGGCGCAGCGCCAGATCGAGCGCACGCGCCACGCTGTTTGAGAAGCGGCTCTGAAAGCCGGTCAAGTCGCCAAGCTGCCCCAGAATGATGAGCACGGCAATGCCGTTAAGAAAGCCGGTCATCACGGCGTTGGAGACAAAGCGCACGATGAAGCCGAGGCGAAAGAGACCCGCCAGCACCTGGATCGCGCCGACCAGGAGCACCAGCGTTGCCAGTGCGGCGGTGCGATCCACTTCCGGGATCTCGGCCATGGTTGCGCCAGCCGCCACCGAAAGCGCGCCAGTGGTGGAGACATTCATGTAGACCGAGCTGGTGAAAATGGCGCCGACCGGGACGGCGACCATCAGCGTGTAGATGCCCAACACTGGGTTGACCGCCGCCAGCAGCGCGTGCGCCATCGCCTGCGGCACGTTGACGACGGCAAAGGTCAAACCAGCGATGATATCGGATTTCAGGTTGCTGCGCTCTAGACGCAGCGCGCCCACTGTAGCACCGATCTGGTTTTTCAAGATGTTCCTCTCTGCTGGATCGCGCTGATCTACTGCACTAGATATTTGACGCTGATCACAGGCAATCCCAACCTTTGTAGCATCCCCAAAACACCCACCAATGCCAATTGATCGGTCAGATTGCCTTCCAGGGCGGTCAGCGCGACCGCGCCGACGCCATCCATTTGTACCACACGTATACCTTCCAGCCAATCCGACCAGCGGTCATCAAGACAGCCTTGAACCGTGATGCGATAGGCAGCGCGATCATGCACATGGAGTTGTTCGCCTGCAGCCACTGGTCAACCTTCAAATCTGTCGGACGAGTGCGACCGGATGTCACACGCATGAGTATGGCGCATAACCGCTGAATGTCATGATCCAAAGTGGGTGATCACGGATATTGAGACTGCCTGCGTTGTCGAATGTCGCCAGCAGCCGCGCCGGATCGTTGTGCTGCAGCGAAAGCGCGGCCAAGCGCAGCCCGGCCCCCCCAACCTTCGGTGCGAGTCTGGATGGCATCCACAACAGTGGTGAGGAGCAATGCGCCGAGCATTGCCGACAGGAGCGCAGGCGTCTCCGTTTCGTCGCTGCGCAGATCGACAGCACGGATTTCGGCCAGTTCCCCCCGGCCTCGCCGACGCGCCAGCGGCAGCGGTGGACTGGCACGCGCCGTCATGATCAGACGCAGCGTCGGCGGCAGGGCATCGACCCATGCGGTCACGAATTCGTGTGTAGCGCCGACGGCAACGCTGTCGTAGTCATCCAGGACGAGCACGATGTGCTGGCTCAACCGGGATAGGTCGTTGACCAGCGCCGCAAGCAGCACCGCCGCCAGCGCCTGGCGCCACACGCTGAAGGGAAGCCACAACATACGTCACAAAGCTGATTCAGATCATCTGGCGCGGCGTTGAGCGAAAGCCAGGCGATGGGCTGTGCCTGCTGCTGGAACCAAGAAAGCACAGCAGTTGTTTTGCCATAACAGGCGTGGGCGCCGCGTCACAGCCGCCGTAAGAAGCGGTGGCTGTAGCCGGGTGCGTGAAAGTGTTTGCGTGCTAATCGGTTGACTCAGGTGTACACGGGACATGGCGCAACAGTATAGGGGCATTCGATATTTCACGCAATGGTTGTGCTCGAATGTGACGATCAGGAGGCTGGAGCGTGGACGCCGCACCCCGCTGATTGTGCGTTAGGATGACGACGCCCATTCATGATATGCTGGCGCCAAAGCAACCAAATTCATCAAGAGGGGGAATCATGCAGTACCGCGCATTTGGCCGTCATGGCTTCGATGTTTCGGCGATTGGCTTTGGCGCATGGGCGATTGGCGGTAGTTGGGGGCCACAGGATGAGCAGGACTCGCTGGCGGCCCTGCACCGCGCCATCGATCTCGGCGTCAACTTCATCGACACGGCCGCCGGTTATGGCAACGGCAAGAGCGAACGCCTCATTGCGCAGGTGCTCAAGGCGCGCAGTGAGCGCGTCTACGTCGCAACCAAAACACCGCCGCTGCCCGGCGCCTGGCCACCCAGCCCCTACGACAGCGCCGAGGAACGCTATCCCGAATACTATCTGCGCGAGAATGTCGAGGAGCGGCTGCGCAATATGCAGACCGACTGCATCGATCTGCTGCAACTGCACACCTGGACACGCGCCTGGAATAAGAATCCCAAACCCTTCGCGGTGCTACGCAAATTGCAGGCGGAAGGCAAAATCCGCACGATTGGCGTCTCCACGCCAGAGCACGACCAAAACAGTGTGATCGACCTGATGCGCGGCGGCTTCATCGACGCAGTGCAGGTCATCTACAACATCTTCGAGCAAGAACCGGCGGCGGAGCTGCTGCCCGCTGCGGCCGAACATGGCGTCGGTATTTTGGTGCGTGTGGTCTTCGATGAGGGTGTCCTGGCCGGAAAATACACCGCTGAGACCCACTTTGCCGAGGGCGACTTCCGCAACAACTATTTTGCCGGCGACCGGTTGGCGCGCGCCGTGCAGCGCGTCGACAAGATCAAGGCGGACATTGCGCCCTACGGGTTGTCAATGCCGCAGACAGCGCTTCAGTTTGCCCTGGCGCACCCCGCTGTCAGCACCGTGATCCCGGGGATTCGCAATGTCTATCAGGCAGAGGCGAACACGGCAGCCGCCGACGCGTCGCCGCTGCCGGCTGCGCTGCTGGCGAAGCTGCGCAGCCACGCCTGGCTACGTGCTTTCTGGTACGCTGGAAAGTAAACCAATCCCTGGTGCTTCTGCAGACAACGTCCCCGGCACGCCACAGGAGAATCCACTGGTCAGAGCCATGGCGCGATGTGCCGGGGACGTTACTTGGTTCTGCACTAGCCACACTTGAGCCAACCCATTCTGAAGGAGAGTCAACAATGCAACGCATCCCATTATTGTTGGAGTCGACGCGACACGCCGCCGCAAGCGTTATCGGTGCGCAACCGTTCGCTATTGCTGGCAACCATCGCGGCTGGCGCTTTGCTAGCGACAACGAGCCGCGCACGGTGACGACGCAGCGTCGCCGGCGCAGTAGCACACCCACCGGCAGCCGTGAGCGCGCCGACGCGCCGACACGCGACCAACGTCCTCCATCCTCCAGTGGAGGTAGTCGCCCGCCCAGCAGCGGCGGGGGGGGCAATTCGTCGGGCGGTGGCGGCGGTGGCTATCAGCCATCCTTCGGTGGCGGCGGGGGACGTCCCGGCAACCCGCTCCTGCTGATCGGGTTGGTGGTGGTGTTGCTGCTATGCATCGGGCCGTTCATGCTCTTTGGCGGCGGCTTCGGCGGCGGTGACAGCGGTGGCGATGGCGGCGCGTCACAGATCGTCGAAAGCCTGCCCGACGCGGCGGCGCCCGTTATTGCCACCGCACGCCCCGCACAGCAGAGCCAACCCGCCCCCAGCGTCAATCTCACGAGCACCGGCGACCCCAGCCAGAAATGGCTGATCATGCTCTACCAGGATGCCGACGACAAGATTCTGGAAAAGGACATCTTCATCGATCTCAACGAGGCGGAGCGTATCGGCTCCAACGACCAGGTGCAGATCGTCAGCCAGCTCGACCGCTATCGCGGCGGCTTCGATGGCGACGGCGACTGGCACGGTACGCGCCGCTTCTATGTCACGCAGGACGACGACCTGGCGCGTCTCGGTTCCGAAGTGGTGGATGACCTGGGCGAGGTCAACATGGCGAGTGGCGACACGCTGGTCGACTTCGTGACGTGGGCGGTGAACACCTATCCGGCGGACAAGTACGTGCTGATCCTCTCCGACCACGGCATGGGCTGGCCCGGCGGCTGGAGCGACCCGAACCCTGGGCGCGATGGCAACGGCGCCGACGCCCGCGCCCCGATTGCGCAGGCGCTGGGCAACCAAATGTATCTCTCCGAGATCGACGACGCGCTGGCGCGGGCGCGCGCCGCCACCGGCATCGACAAGTTCGAGCTGGTCGGCATGGACGCATGCTTGATGGGGCACCTGGAAGTGATGAACGCGCTGACGGAGCACGCCAACTTCGCCGTGCTCTCGCAGGAAACGGAGCCGGCGTTGGGCTGGGCTTACGCCAGCTTCCTCAACACGCTCCAACAAAACCCCGGCATCGACGGCGGGCAACTCGGCCAGTTGATCGTCAGCAGCTACATCGACGAGGACGCGCGCATCACCGACGAGCAGCAGCGGCTCGATCTCTACGGGCGCGGCGGCGGGCTGTTTGGCATGAGCAGCGTGCCGTCGGCGCGCGACACTGCGGCGCAGATGGGGCGCAACGTCACGCTGGCCGCCCTCGACCTGCGCCAGACGCCCGCCCTGCTCGACAGCGTCAACCAATTCGCCTACGCGTTGCAAGAGGCGCAGCAGAAAGGCGTCGCCAAAGCGCGCGGTTACGCCCAATCCTTCACCAGCATCTTCGGCGCCGATGTACCGGCCTCCTACATCGATCTGGGGCACTTCGTCGAGCTTGTCGAGCAAGTTGCCGGCGCTGGCGGCGTGAGCGAAGCCGGCAATGCCGTGCTCGCCGCGCTTGACCAGATCGTGTTGGCCGACAAAAACGGCCCTGACAAGTCGGGCGCAACCGGCGTCTCGGTCTATTTCCCGAACTCGCAACTCTACGGTTCGCCAGTGGCCGGGCCGCCCTCGTACACGGCGGTGGCTAAACGCTTTGCCCAGGATTCGCTGTGGGATGACTTCCTGGCCTTCCACTACACCGGGCGCGAATTCGCGCCGAGCAGCACACAGTTGGCCGTGCCGGAAGCAGCAGCGGTGCGCGCACCCGGCGCTGGGCAGATCACCGTCGGCGCCATCGAGAAGTCGGGCGACGTGGCGCGCCCGGGTGAGCCGGTCACGCTGCGCGCCGAGGTGAACGGCGACAACATCGGCTACATCTACTTCTTCACTGGCTTCTACGACCAGGCCGCCAACTCGATCTTTGTGGCCGACCAGGATTACCTGGACAGCGGCGACACGCGCGCGGTGAACGGCGTCTACTATCCGGAGTGGGGCGAAGGCGCGTTCGTGGTCGAGTTTCCCTGGGAACCGTTGATGTTCGCCATCGACGACGGCGCCAACCGCGTGACGGTGGCGCTCCAGCCGGAGAGTTACGGCGCCGATTACACAGACGCCGTCTACAGCGTGGACGGTCTCTACACCTACGCCGCCGACGGTGAACAGCGCCGTGCGCGCCTCTACTTCCGCGACGGCGCGCTGCAACAGGTGATGGGTTTCACCAACGACACCGGCGATGCGTCTACCGGCGCGCCGCGTGAAATTACCCCCGAAGTGGGCGACACCTTCACGCCGGACGAGCAGTGGCTTGACCTCGACAGCAGCGGTCGCGTCGTCGGGCGCAACACCGAGCCGGGCGACACGCTGACCTTTGGCGCCGAACCGATGCGCTGGATCGAGCTGGATGCGGCAGTGGGCGACTACGTGGTTGGCTTCATCGTGGAGGATTTGGACGGGAACAAGCAGGAAGTGTATACACAGGTGCGCGTGGAGTAAACTGAGCGTGCGCCGCTGCGATGGTTGGCAGCGGCGCACACGATCAACAGCAGGTAGAGCGATGAAAAACCCTTCCCCACCTGACTTCAAGATTGAGCGGTTGCCGAAAGAGCTTCAGGAGACCTTTCGCGCACTTTATGCCAATGGACACACCAGCGACAATACCCTGGCCGTTGGTGAAATTCATCACGGCAGTGCGCTTGACCTGCTGCCGCACATTGCGGCCAATAGCATTGCCTTGAGCGTATGGTCGCCGCCTTACTTTGTCGGCAAGGAGTATGAAGCGGAGCTGACCTTTGCCGACTGGCAACACCTGCTGAAGACCGTGATCGCACTGCATTATCCGATCATCAAGCCAGGCGGCTTTCTGGTGATCAACATCGCCGACATCCTGGTCTTCCGTGACGAAGCGATGCCACGCGTGCAGGCCGATGTCGTGCAAAGCAAGCGCTCCCCCGTCACGCGGGAAGATGTGCTGCGAGCGATGTCAGAGCACCCGGAGTTGAATCGTTATGGGCTGGCGAAGTTGCTGGGATGCAGCGAACAGACGATTGACCGCCGTCTGCACGGCAATAATATCCGGGGCGGCAAATATGAGCCCCAGACACGCGTCAAGATTGTTGGCGGGCTGATCGAGGAGTGGGCGCTCGCTGCGGGCTTCTATCCGTATGATCGGCGCATCTGGGTCAAAGACGCTGCTTGGGAGAACTCACGGTGGGCCAGTCTCTCCTATCGCGCTGTCGATGAATTTGAGTATCTCTACTTTTTCTGGAAACCGGGTATCACCAAATATGATCGGGGGCGTCTTGACGCCGACGCGTGGCGCAACTGGGGTTCGCGTGGAGTTTGGAGTTTTCCATCGGTGCGCGCCAACGATGATCACGAGGCCAAGTTTCCACTGGAATTGCCACTGCGCGTCATCCGCCTGCTGACCGATCCTGGCGACATCGTGCTTGACTGTTTCATGGGCAGTGGGACAACGGCGCTGGCGGCGCTGCAGCTCGATCGCCAATATATCGGCATCGAGTTGCAGGCCGAATATGTTGAGTTGGCGCATCGCGCCATCGCCACTGGCGTTCAAATCAAGTTACTTGCCGAATCAAGAAATGACGAGTTGTATGTTACTCGATCCGCATCAACTTCATCAGAATCTTGACCGCCTGGAAGACATCGAGCGCGCTTCGCTGCGCCTTGTTGTGCAAGCCCTGTACGACTATCGCCAGCTTGCACAGGAGGTTTTCCACACCGAGAGCGATCTTGTAGCCGACGTTGGTGAGGACATCACGCGGGAGGCGCTGGATCGGCTAGGAATGCCGCGCATCGATCAGCGGCTCTTTGGCAAGATTGACTACAAGCAAGCCTGCTACCTGTTTCATCCTGATTACGCATTGAAACAGGCGCTATTCGTTGACTCGAAGGCGGAAAAGGTCGAAGGCAGGAACACCGCCACCCTGCAAACGTCGCAGCTATCGATGGTTGTGCGTCAGGTGCGCGCTGGCAGGCTGCTCGAAGTTCCTGGTAAGCTGCCTCAGATCATTGAACTCAAGGGCATTGCGTATCTGTCGACCACGATCTTCGTCAAGTACAACTACGCTGAAAGCGGTGGAAACAGGGAACTGGTCGATCTTACAGTGATCGCCGTGCCCAACGGAATGTTGCAGGAGCGGTATAACGCGTCCCCGCTGGACACGATCTGGCTGGCTGGACGCAATGCACCGACGTTGGGGGAGGAGTTCCGTGTGCGCCTTGATTTACGGCGCCTCAAGACTAAGGCCAGGTGGCGCGTGCAGCAGATTCCCCTGACTGGCGCCGCGTTTTACTGGGACGAATAGGCTCCTCCCCCCTCATGCGCCGCAACCCAAAGCCCCGACCATCGGTCGGGGCTTTGGGTTGCCTACTTCAATATCCGCATCAGCGCGGCCATGAACTCCGCTGGCTTTTCGACGAAGGGCGTGTGGCCGGCGTCGGCGATGACTACTTCGTCGTACGCGCCGCCTTGCGCCGTGTACTGCGCCAGCACATGGCGCGTCTGCCCAACCATCGGCTGCGGCGGGTAGACCTCCTCGCCGGGCCAGCCGGGCACATAGCCGAGCTTGCCCAACGTGCCCAGGTCGAAGAAAGAGTTGTCAGAGACGATCGTGTCTGAATCGCCGCGCACCCAGAGCATGGGCGGCTTGGGCTGCGCGGCGAGGAAGCGCGCCACGCTGTCGCCCACATACTTAGGCGAGATGGCGTTGATCGGCCCGAACTTGCCCGGCGCTACGTTGGGCCAGTTGGGCGAAGGTTCGAGATCGCCCGGATACTTGTCCGGCCCGATCTTCTCGGTGAGCAGCGACGAGAGCAGGTCTTCCTCGCGCGCGGGGACGAAGGGCGGCTTCCAGTAGAAGGAGTTCATCACCACCCGCGGCGACGCCTGCGGATTGTCGCTGGAGCGGTCGCCCGCGGCGATCAGCTTGGGGAAGTCCGGGTTGACCACACCGCCGCCCGACCCCGCGCAGTCAGCGTAGCAGGGCGTGCCGTCAAGCCCCTTGCTGCCGCCAAAGCCGTAGGGTGAGCCGGGGTTGACCACCGTGCCGCTGAGCACGCGGCCTGGCGCGGCGGCGATCAGGTTGAAGACCAGCGTGCCGCCCATAGAGTGGCCGACCAGGTGCGCCTTGTCAATAGCCAGCACGTCCAGCAGACCGAGGATGTCATCCACCCAGTCGCCGGCGCCGCGCGTGGCGTCGATCAGCTAGTCCTCGGTGACGCCGTAGCCGCGCAGGTCGGGGGCAAT
>Ga0114938_1002541_pt1 | contig 11397 bp, 8 predicted proteins | sample AshMeaBigSpring_FD_88675 | JGI IMG/M metagenome (GOLD analysis project Ga0114938, IMG submission 88675) | Groundwater microbial communities from Big Spring, Nevada to study Microbial Dark Matter (Phase II) - Ash Meadows Big Spring | ecosystem: Environmental > Aquatic > Deep subsurface >...
CTAGCATCCCAAACTCTGGTAAATACCATTTTATCTTCAGGCATGTAAACATACTTTCCATCTTTTCCAAGTGAAATGTAACTGTCTTTACCTTTTTGAAATTTCTCTTTTGTAGTTTTATAATCTACTGGTTGAGCTGTAAATTTTTGGCCATATAAAATAGGAAAATCTCCATATTGATCACGACCTAAATAACCTACTAAACTCATTGGATTATCTACGTTGTACATATCAACCGATGGATCTGCACTACTACGAATCATAGTTGTAATGTAAGTGCTGTATCCTATTAACATAAACGTTACACACCATAGAGATAAACGTAAATAAGCCCAACCTTTTTTGGTAGCATAACCCAAACCCCAATAAATTAATGCTGCTAATAAAACAAAGAAGAACGCAAAACCACTGAAAAAAGGCAATCCAAAATTGTTTACAAAAATTCTGTCAAATGTACCTGCTAATCCAACACTGTATTGAATTACAGCTACTTGCACAACACCAGTAACAACACAACCAATTAAAAAGAAAATGTACATGCCACCGTAATACGATTTACGAGCTTTATTCAACCCCTCGATAAAGTACAATAAACCAAAAGCAGCCAATGTTCCCAAAATTACCAATCCTGCCAATGTAGAATCGGTAGGAACACCTCTTTCAGGATTTGATTCACTAGAACCAACAATTAATGCACCAATAAACCCAATTATTCCACCACCAATTAGTAAACGTATAAACCATTTACGAATTAAAGTATAATTAAACTGTTCTTGCTTTTTGAAATAATACACCATTACAATAGCAGGAATGGTTAATAAATTCAGCAAGTGAACACCAATAGACAACCCCATTAAGAAGAAAATAAACACAATCCATTTATCAGCACCAGGTTTATCTGCTGCATGTTCCCACTTAAGAATAGCCCAAAATACAATCGCTGTAAAAAAAGAACTCATGGCATACACCTCACCCTCTACAGCAGAGTACCAAAAGCTATCGCTAAAAGTATAAGCTAAAGCACCTACAATACCTGCACCCATGATACTCCAAACTTCGTATCCGTTTAAAGAAGCATTTACATCTACTTTCACAATTCTACGAGCAAAGTGCGTAATACTCCAAAACAAAAACAAAATTGTAAAGCCACTAGACAAAGCACTCATGATGTTAACAGCTTTTGCCGCTGTATTTCCATCATCACCAAATAAAATAATAAAAAATCTACCTAATAATACAAATAGAGGTGCTCCTGGTGGATGCGGAATTTGTAGTTTAAAACAACTACTTACAAATTCGCCACAATCCCAAAAACTACCGCCAGCTTCGGCAGTTAAAATATAAACGGTACAAGCCACTAAACATACGGCCCAACCAACGATGTTGTTAATCTTGGTAAAATTCATTCGTTAATTTTTTAAACAGGTAGGCAAACATAGTTTATTGATTGCAAAAAGTGAAATGCAGTTTTTGCAATTACGCATCCATTTTATCATATATACATTCACTAAATAGGCTACACAAACAGCATTAGTCAGAATTTAGCATTATAAACCCAAAATAACCGTAGTTATAAACCAACTTTAAAGAATATAAGAAGAAAAATTATATTTTGATTAACAGAATAAATGATTGATTACTAAAGATTGGGCGAATTAAATAAAAATCTCATTCAATTTTATTTACAATCACAAGACCAATCTGTTTCTAAATCAATACAGGTAACAACGGTAACTTTTTGGTTACAAGGAGCAAAAATGATTCGTAAATGTTGACCATCTTTACTAAATCCTTCTACTGCATACTTCTTTTTGCATTCACTCGTTTGTAGCTGGCTTTTTTTGTAATTAATCGTTCCGTTTTTAAGAATTTCTATCACTTCAGATTCTGACACTTGACGGCAACTCATTCTACATCTTGCATGTTTGCTGTACAGTATTTGTGTAGGGTTACGATTTAAACCACGTTGTTGAGCAACAACACTTGTTTTTGGGCTTGTATGGGATTGCTTTTCTTTGGCATTGCATTGTTTAAAAACAAGTGCACCAACAGCTAAAATAACAAGCAAAACATAGGGTAAAATTTTATTCATTTTCATGATGAAAAAATGAATGACAATTTAATAAATGATAAAAATAGGTGAAACTAGTACAAATCTATAGGATATTTTTTTTGAAAAATCTGCTTCATTTCTTAAATTAGAATCGTAAAAATCTACATGTAATTTTTTTTATTTTTCATCAATTATAATACGTTCTTATGAAAACATTGTCTCAAACATGGTTTGCTGATGGATACATTGATTTTGAATTGAAAAAATATACACTATTGGCCTATTTACAAGAAATTGGAAAATGTTTTAATGCCAATAAATTGTATCCTCAATTGGCAGATGTTATTTTTCACTACAACAATTTGGTAGCATTTAGAGAAAACAAAAAATATTTACAAGAACAGTTTCCTAAAAAGCTTACTGGCATTCAAATAGAACAACTACAACTATTGTATGAAAGCATGATTGAAGACGATGATTTGATGAGAGAATTGGAAGATATTATTGAATATGCTACTAAAAAAATGAAGAATACAATTCATGAAGGAACTGAAATTTATGAATTTGTAGAAGAAAAATTGAATATTATACCTGTAGGAATAATGCCTTTAGACCATCAAGAAGGGTATTTCTTTTTGTGTGAAGGGAAAGCAAATAATACATGGGTGTATCAATATAGATTGAGTTTTTTTGAAAAACATGATGCTAAATACAGAGCCATGAAAACAGATTTTATAAACGTTTGGCAACGTAACTATGTAAATACATATACCAATATTAAGGCTGAATTAATAAAGAATAGAAGCAGTTTACCCAATCCTGCTGTGTATGCAGTAGAAACTGATTTAAGTTTTCCATTAGAAGAAACTTTATTACCGATTGCTAAAAGATGTTTGGTACGGTATATTTCTATAAATGGATAACATTTTTGTAACTATAAAATGCTAATATTTGATCACCGCTTTTAATTTACCCCATAATTCATTATCAAAACTTGACAATGCCAATTGAACATTTCCAGCAGATTCACCCATTCTAATCACTACAATTTTTTGTGAAGGAACTACATATATTTTTTGATCGTTTTTCCCCAAAGCGGCATACATATCTGCTGGTGCATTTGGGGTAAGCATTCCTTGAAAAACAAACTGTAGCGTTGGTAACATGTAGTTTGATTTTCCATTTAACCAAGTTAAATAACCATAACTAGGGTTTAGCGTTTGTGAACTATTAATTTGGTTATTAAAATAAGTGGTATCGCTTAAAATTGGAGTTGTATTCCACGTTCCTTTATTCATAAGCAAAAGGCCAAATCTTGCCATACTTCTTGCATTGCTGTATAAAACATTGTTGTACAAACCTGTACGAACCCATAAGCCTTTAATACCTGTTGGTGCTGTAATTTTTTCTTGAAAATAAGCATTAAAAGTTTTGCCTGTAGCATTCTCAATAACCTTATCTAATAAAGTATATGCACCATTATGATAAGCCCATCTTGTACCTGCATCAGCTTTGTATTGCAAGCAAGCAGGTAATGTACAATCATCGTCTGAAAGGCCATCGTCTAAACCTGTAGTCATGGTTAATTGATGACGAACTGTAATTAGGTTTTCTTTTACCAATGGCAACGATGTAAAGCCTGTTCCTAAATATTTTGAAGATTTATCGTTTATATTCAAACTTCCCTCTTTTTGTGCAATGCCTACTAAAAAACCAGTCATGGTTTTACCGGCAGAAGCCCAATACCAAACACTATCAGCAGTAAATGTTCCAAAATATTTTTCCAGAATTATTTCACCATTTTTTAAAACAATAAATGCCTTTGTATTTTTTTGCTGTAAATAGGTATATAAATTAGGAATTTCTGTTTCATTCCAACCCAAAGCAGCTGCTGTATTTGTTTGCCAAGTTGTACCAGTTATTGGAGGAAAATAAACGTTAGTTGTTGTAGTTGTATTATTTGGATTAGATGTATTTTTTTTACAAGAAAAAATAAAAAGAGTAAAAAAAGCGAATAGAATACGCATTGTATGGTGGTTTGATGCATAAGACTACGTAAAATATTGAAGGTTTAAGTAGATTCATCAATAAATTTTAATCCATCATCTTCACTCGAATTACTTGAAAAGAATAAGCAGGAACTGAAATAGTAAATTGTTTATTTGGAACGGAAATCACAGAATCTTTTGGATTAATTAATGTAGGATTATCTAGTGAATTGGTTTGCAACAAATTATTGCATTGTAACATAGAAATAGTTGCATTTTTTGCCAATTTTTTAACACCAGAAAATTCTAGTGTTTGTGTACGATCTTTATTTGCTGTGTTTACAATTTTAATACACAATTCTTTAGATTTAAAGTCAATACTTGCTGTAGCATATAAACTATCCTCACCAGCAATTACGTTTCCATTAGAAACAATCGGAATCACTTGATTGCCTTTATTTAACGAAAACATTTTTTGTACATAATAATTGGGTGTTCCATACGAACGAAGGTTATCCATCCAAATTAAATCAGGAGTCCATTGCCAAGCATCTACATGTGCAAATAGTGGAGCGTAAGAAGCCATGTAAACTACACCAGCATTGCGTTCTAAGCCTGTCATAAATGCAGCTTCAGACAAAGCACAATTCCAGTTATTTCTATTTTCACTACTTGCAATTCCTTTACTTTGAGCAGCATATTCACCAGCAAATACTTTAGATCCATTCAAATTATAACTATCGTATCTTTTTGCATTTTGCCGAAACCAAGCAGGATCTCTATAGTAATGTTCATCTATAATATCTGCATTCATTTTTCGTAGTTCCGTATTTAAATAGTCGAATCTTTCACCTGCATCATCAGTACCTGAACTGTTAATCAACTGTATGGTTGGATATTTTTCTTTGATGGCTTTGATAAACACTTTTACACGTTCTATATATTGAGGTCCCCAATTTTCGTTACCTATTCCTAAAAACTTCAAGTTAAAAGGTTCAGGATGCCCTAAATCGGCTCTTAATTTTCCCCATTTTGTATTTGTATTTCCATTTGCAAATTCAATTAAATCTAATGCATCTTGTATGTAAGGATCTAAGGCTTCAGCAGCTACAACTTCTGCAGTATTAAATTGACAAGCCATTCCACAGTTCAAAATAGGTAAAGGTTCTGCACCTATATCTTCTGACATTTGAAAATATTCGAAAAAGCCCAATCCAAAAGTTTGATAATAATCTGGCGTTAAGCGATGAGCAAATTCTGTATTCCATCTATTAATCATTACTTCTCTTTCTTCAATTTTTCCTACCGTTTTCTTCCATTGATATCTATTTACCAAGTCTCTTCCTTCTACAATACAACCTCCAGGAAAACGCACAAAACCAGGTTTCATGTCTGCTAATAATTGCACCAGATCGGCTCTTAAACCTTTGGGTCTTTTCTTCCAAGTATCTTGTGGAAATAATGAAATCATATCTACATCTACCACCATTTCTCCACTAAAACTAAGTTGAAGTTTGGCTTTAGGCTCAGTGGCATTGGCTGTAAATTGTATATTGTATTGTTTCCATGTAGTATCACTAATTGTTAAGTTCGATGAGGCTATTTTTTCACCCGTATTGGTAACCAACTCTATCGTTACAACACAGTTTTTCCCTTTTTTTAGTTGAGCCCAAATAGAAAAATCGTAGCCATTATTTTGTTTTATTCCCATACCTCTAAAGCCCTCATTACTTAATGTATAAGGTTTGTTTACATTCAAGTTGCTAATTCTTGCAAATCTTGGATTTGGGTGATTTGGTTGGTTTTTATTGATAATTAAAATACTACTTCCTGCTTGTCGCTGTTCTTTCCATCCCATTAATGGATTTGCAAATTCGAACGAACGATTTTTGACCAATTCTGCATACAAACCACCATCTGCACCCATATTTATATCTTCAAAAAAAACGCCCCACATGGTGGGCTGTATCAAAGATTTAGGTTCATTTACTTTGATAGTAAATACATTGTTCTGTGCTTGAACATTTGAGATAGAAAAAAGTGAAATGATACAAAATAGCAATTTGAATTTCAACATGACAATAGCAATATTTAGCAGATATTTAAAAATTGTTCGAATTTAAATAAGCAAATGCACAGAAGTATCCTGTACTGTGAGGTAACAAAATATAGATTTTGTAGCTTGATGTACTGATTTATTTAACTAAAGGAATAAATTACTAGCTGCAAATCATCAGGTTTATTTAAACATATTTGAATTTTGTTAAAAAAAATTTACGAAAAATTCAATTGTATAAAAACTTCACTAATTATAGTACGAATGCCGTTATTTTGCACTCGCAAAAATTAATACGTACAAATCATGCAATTATCTTCTTTATTAGATCGTTTCGCTGAACCGGAAACACTAAAAATGGCCAAATTGGGTCGTGAATTAAGAGCTCAAGGTATCGATGTTATTGACCTTAGCTTGGGTGAACCAGATTTTGATACTCCTCAACACATTAAAGATGCCGCTATTAAAGCTATCAATGACAATTTTAGTCATTACACGCCTGTTTCTGGCTATTTAGATTTAAGAGAAGCCGTTTGTACTAAATTAAAACGTGATAATAATTTAGATTATAAACCAGAAAATATTGTTACATCAACTGGTGCAAAACAAAGTTTAGCCAATGCAATTTTGGCTTTGGTAGATGAAAATGACGAAGTAGTAATTCCTACACCATATTGGGTTACTTATAGTGAATTGGTAAAAATTGCTCGTGGAAAAGTAGTAGAAATTCATTGTGGTTTAGAAACTGGTTTTAAAGTAACGCCTGCACAATTAGAAGCAGCCATTACTCCAAAAACAAAGGTATTCATGTTTTCTTCTCCTTGTAATCCATCAGGAGCGGTTTACAGTAAATCAGAATTAGCTGCTTTGGCAGAAGTGTTTAGAAAATATCCTCAAATTATTATCTTATCAGATGAAATTTATGAGTATATCAACTTTACAGGTGCACATGAAAGCATTGCTCAATTCGATGATTTAAAAGACAGAATTGTATTAATCAATGGTTTAAGTAAAGGCTTTGCAATGACAGGTTGGAGATTAGGATACATTGCTGCTAATACAACAATTGCAAAAGCTTGTGAAAAACTACAAGGTCAATTTACAAGTGGAACATGTTCTATCACTCAAAAGGCAGGTGTAGTTGCTTTAACAACAGACTTAAAGCCAACTTTTGAAATGACAGAAGAATTTACACGTAGAAGAACAAAAACCTTAGAATTGGTAAAAACAATTCCTGGTTTTAAATGCTTTGAACCAGAAGGAGCATTTTACATTTTCCCAGATGTAAGTGCTTATTACGGAAAATCAAATGGTACTGAAACAATTAACAATGCTGCCGATTTTAGTATGTTTTTATTAAACACTGCTCATGTATCTAGTGTAATGGGAGATGCTTTTGGCGAGCCTAATTGTGTACGTTTTTCATTTGCTAACAGTATGCAAAATATTGAAAAAGCTTGGGCAAGAATTGCTGCTGCACTAGCTACTTTAAAATAGTTTTCTTCAATCAATATTTAAAAAGGGGTTATTTCTATCGGTAGAAATAATCCTTTTTTGTTTTTTAATTATCCAAGTATCTACATTTGAAAAAATTAAGCTTATTATGAAATTGGTTTGCCTATTCGTTTTTGCATGTTCATTTAACCAAGTTTTTGCCCAATATTATTTCAACGAAATTGTTGCACAACAACAAAGTGCAGAACAATACAAATTGATGCGATTGAATAAAATAAAAAAAGTAAACGCTATTAATTATAATTCTAACAATGAAGTAATTGAAAATTTTGAAGTTGAACAAGATATAAGCAACGATGGAAAAAAAATGGTAACTACAACTATTATCAACAAAAGGAAGCAAATAATTACCAATACTTACACCAACAATTTATTAACCTCTTCTATTCAAGATAATTCAAAAATAATCGTAACTACAAACTATGTTTATAATAGTCAACAACAAATTGCCAGTATTACAACAAGTAGTATAGATACAGCAGTAAATTTTAGCAATATTGAAGTGCATGAATGGGTGTATAATCAACAGCAAAAACCTATTCAAATGCGTAAAATTAAAAATGGAAAAGATACTATGATGGTAGCTTTTGTTTTAGATGAGAAAGGAAATGTTGCAGAAGAACAATGGAAGCGAAACAATACAACAATAGAAACCTTTTACTATTATTATAACGAAAAAAATGCTTTAACCGACGTGGTAAAATATAATTCTTTGGCAAAAAAATTATTGCCAGATTTTGTGTTTGAGTACGATAATAATGGTAGGGTTATAAAAACAATTCAAACTACAAAAGCTGGTAATTACTTAATATGGTTAACCACCTATTTGCCAAACGGACTAAAGCAAGCCGAAGAATGTTTTAACAAACAAAAGCAATTTTCTGGTAAAGTCGTTTACCAATATCAATAAACCAAGTAAGAATCATTTTAAATCTTTATTCAATCTCTATAATTTGTTTGGCATGATTTTAACAGGTGGTAATCAAACAAATTTATGATGAAAAAAACAGCAATTCTAACTTTTATTCTTTTTGTAACTATACAAGTAACAAACGCCCAAAATATGAGCAGTAGCTACAAAACTGCTTTAGGCGTAAAAGCATATCCGGGTGCAATTTCAATAAAACACTTCACTAAAAGTAATGTGGCTTTAGAGGGTTTAGGATATTTTCATGAAGATGGAATGAGGCTTACAGGTTTATATGAAATTCACGGTGATATAAACAATGTAGATGGACTAAAATGGTATGTAGGACCTGGTGCACATATTGGTGTTTGGAGCGATAAATGGAAAAATAATTACCCAACTAGAAACAATGGAATTGCCATTGGTGTTGATGGTGTTTTAGGATTAGATTATAAAATAAAAAACATTCCTTTAAATATTAGTATCGATTGGCAGCCATCTTTTAACCTTATTGGTTATTCTTATTTTGAAGGAGGTTGGGGCGGCTTTGGTATACGTTATGCCTTTTAGTAGCACTTTTTAATTTTATTGTAAAGCCATTTTGAATTATTCAGAATGGCTTTTTTATGTTTTGTAAGTACCAACTAATCTTAGGTTAAACTACATTTGCTTTTATGACATTGCAAGAAAGAGATTTTGCTGTAGTATGGCATCCATTTACTCCACAAAAAGACCGTAAAGCACCAATTCCAATTGTTAAAGGTGAAAAAACATTGTTGTTTGATGAACAAGGAAAAGCCTACATCGACGCAATTAGCAGTTGGTGGGTTACTTTACATGGTCATGCGAATGCTTACATTGCTGAAAAAATTTACAAACAAGCACTTACACTAGAACAAGTAATTTTTGCAGGCTTTACACATGAACCTGCTGTAAGTTTGGCTGAACGTTTATTACCTATTTTACCCAATAAATTCGAAAAAATATTTTACAGCGATAATGGAAGTACTGCAACAGAAGTGGCATTAAAAATGGCATTGCAATATTGGTGGAATTTGGACAAACAAAACAAACGAACCAAAATTGTAGCTTTTAAAGATGCATATCATGGTGATACTTTTGGAGCGATGAGTGTAAGCGATAGAAGTGTTTTTACATTAGCTTTTCATGATAAATTATTTGAGATCATTGTTATTGACACGCCTACGTCAGAAAATATTCAACAATTAAAGAAAAACATTCAAAAGCAAGCAGATGAAATAGCAGCGTTTATTTACGAACCTTTAGTACAAGGTGCTGGTGGAATGAAAATATACGATGCTTTGTTGATGGATGAATTATTAACCACCATTAAACAAAACAATATTATTTGTATTGCAGATGAAGTAATGACTGGTTTTGGCAGAACTGGACAACTATTTGCATCGAATTATTTACAGAATAAACCAGATATTATTTGCCTAAGTAAAGGATTAACAGGAGGAACAATGGCCTTAGGAGTTACCGCTTGTACTGCTGAAATTTACAATGCGTTTGTAAACGATGATAAATTAAAAACATTTTTTCACGGTCATTCGTTTACAGCCAATCCTTTAGCTTGTACAGCAGCTTTGGCAAGCTTAGATTTATTGCTTCAAACACCAACTTTAACTGCTATTGAAAATATTTCTCAAGCAAACAAAAATTTTGCAGCTAAGTTTTTATTAAATAATACTTCATTAGATAACAACATCAAAAATGTTCGTTGTTTAGGAACAATTTTGGCATTTGAAGTGGTGGTAGGGAAAGACGAATATTTAAACAAAATAGCTAGTGTAATTACTGAAAAAGCCTTGGAAAAAGGTGTGTATATTAGACCTTTAGGGAACACCGTTTATATAATGCCTCCATATTGTATTACTGATGTTGAATTACAAAAAGTATATTCATTCCTAGAAGAACTCATTCAAAATATTTAACCCAATCAATAATCGTTATTGATTTTTCAACAGAAAAAAGCATTATTCTATGAAAAGAATTTTAACTGCCGTACTTTCTTTACTACTATTTCATGTGTATGCACAAGACATTCATATTATTCCTCAACCACAAAAAGTAGAAAAGAAAAAAGGCATTTTTACCATATCTCCAACAACTGTGTTTGTACTCACCGATTCTGGCGAAAAAGCTACTATTAATTTTATAAATGGATACCTAAAACAGTACTATGGCTTTACTTTAAAAACTGTTACAAAAGCAACTACCAATTTTATTGCATTCAGTACTAAAAAAACATTGGTTGCAGCAACTAACGAAGGAAAATATTCATTATTGGTTCAGCCAAAAAATATTGTGATTGAAGGAGATAGTTATGTAGGCACTTTTTATGGTATGCAAACGCTTATTCAATTGCTTCCGCTTAAAAAAGCAAAAGTATTAACAGTTCCTTGTGTTGAAATAGCCGATGAACCAAAGTTTAATTACAGAGGCATGCATTTAGATGTGAGCAGACATTTTTTTTCAGTTGAGTACGTTAAAAAATACATCGATTTTATTGCTCTTCATAAAATGAATTATTTCCATTGGCATTTAACTGATGACCAAGGTTGGAGAATTGAAATAAAAAAATATCCGAAACTTACAAGTGTTGGTGCATTTAGAAATGGAACAACCATTGGTAGATATCCTGGCACTGGAAATACCCAAAAAACGTACGGCGGATTTTACACACAAGAAGATATAAAAAGTGTTGTAAAATATGCATCTGAACGATACGTTACCATTATTCCAGAAATAGAAATGCCAGGCCATGCATCTGCTGCTATTGCTGCATATCCTGAATTGAGTTGTTTTCCTAAAGAAGATACTAAACATCCTGAAAATGTAGCTTGGTTTGGCA
>Ga0114938_1002542_pt1 | contig 11397 bp, 7 predicted proteins | sample AshMeaBigSpring_FD_88675 | JGI IMG/M metagenome (GOLD analysis project Ga0114938, IMG submission 88675) | Groundwater microbial communities from Big Spring, Nevada to study Microbial Dark Matter (Phase II) - Ash Meadows Big Spring | ecosystem: Environmental > Aquatic > Deep subsurface >...
CGTTGCCCCGACCGCACGGTGGGCTCAAGCCCAAGGGAGCGGGAAGCCTCGTGAACGAGGCTCAGCAGAACGGTTTCTAACAAAAACGCCTCCGCACGACCCGCCGTAAACGACGGGCCTGGGACCGCTTCGCGGAAAAGCCCCGTAAACGGGGCTCATACCGGACCCGGCAGATGCTTAACGCAGTCGCCTCCCAACCCGTGACGTGGGGCGGTCTCCCAATCCATGCTGTGGGGCGGTCTCCCGACCGCCCCCCACTCAGAGATTCTGTTCTAGCGTCTCAATCCAAATTCAACTGCCAGTTGCCAAATCCTCTTCCCTGCCGTGAAATGCTATCGTCTACAAATACAAACCGCAGGCTGCACCCCTGGGGTCACTCATGAATCTGAAAGGCAAGATCATCGTGGTCGTGGGCGGGACCAGTGGCCTGGGGCGGTCGGGGGCCGGGGCGCTGGTCGCGGCCGGGGCACAGGTAGTGGTCACGGGCCGCAAGGTTGACGCGGTCGAGCGGACGGAAAGGGAACTGGGCAGTTCGTGCCGGGGCCTCGCGGCGGACGCCGCTGAGCCTGGTTCGACCGAGCGGGCGATCGAGCTGGCCGAGCGGAGCTTTGGCGGCTTCCACGGGCTGTACCACGTGGCCGGCGGCAGCGGGCGCGGCTTCGGCGACGGTCCCCTGCACGAGGTGACCGACGCAGGGATCGAGAAGACCTTGCATCAGAACCTGGCCAGCCTGATCGCCTCGAACCGCGCGGCGGTGAGGAAGTTCCTCGCTCGCAAAACCGGCGGAGCGGTGCTGAACATGGGCAGCGTGTTGGGATTTCGACCGTCGCCCCGGTTCTTTGCGACGCATGTCTACGCCGCCGCGAAGAGTGCCATTATCGGCTTGACGAAATCCGCCGCCGCGTATTACGCCCCGCAAGACATCCGCTTCAACGTGGTTGCCCCGTCCCTGGTCGCCACGCCGATGGCCGAGCGGGCCTGCGGGGATCCACAGATCGTGCGGTTCATTGAGACCAGGCAGCCCCTGGACGGCGGCCGCGTCGGGCGCCCCGACGACCTGGATGGAGCGGTGGTGTACCTGCTGTCGGATGCCGCGCGGTTCGTGACTGGCCAGGTGTTGGCCGTGGACGGGGGCTGGAGTGTGAGCGAGGGACAATCCGCCCGCTGAGGCAAGCATCCACGGGCCGGGGTCTGGTTCATCTTTCGATGGGAAGACTGCTCGGCGTCGCGGGACGCTGCCGCCGAAGAATGTGTCGGACCACCTGGGGTGCAGCAGGTCTGGCGTCCACCCCGTGAACGGTTACGAGAACAGGTGCCCGAACCCGTGGAATCCGGATTACGATTCCATCGGGGCGGGAACAGCTACCCGCTGAGGCAGATCGATGGTGCATGACATGCCCACCCCGAACTGGGCGACGGCTCAGACGAATCTTCCTCCCGGCCGCGAGTACCTGCGCCGGGCCCGCGGGCTGGTCGAAGCGATCGAGGCGCAATACGCCGGGATCGAGCAGGCCGCCGACTGGTTCGCGCGCACGATCCTGGCCGGGCGGATGGTGCATCTGTTCGGCTCGGGCCACAGCCGGATCATGGTCGAGGAGATGTGGCCGCGCTACGGGTCGTTCCCCGGTTTCAATCCGATCGTCGAGTTGAGCCTGAGCTTCCATAACCTGGTGGTGGGCGCCAACGGTCAGCGCCAGGCGATGTTCCTGGAAAACGTGAGCGGGCTGGCCGAGCGGATCTTGCGCAGCTACGACCTGAGCGCGCAGGACAGCGCCCTGATCGTCAGCTCCAGCGGGTGCAGCCGCGTGCCGGTCGAGATGGCGATCGAGTTGCGGCGGCGCGGGATTCGCGTGGTGGCGCTCGTTTCGTTGGCGCATGCGGCGGCCTCGGCGGCCGGCGGCCCCGCGGGCAAGCTGCAAAACCACGCCGACCTGGTGCTCGACACCGGGGCCCCCGTCGGCGACGCGATGGTGCACGTTCCCGGCCTGGCCACGCCGGTGGCGCCGGGCTCGACCGTGGGCGGCTGCCTGGTGGTCAACGCGATCAAGGCGGAGGTCGCATGGCGGCTGACCGAGGCCGGCCAGCCGCCGCGGGTGCTGACCGCGCCCGCCCTGATTGGCGCTGATGCCTCGGCGCGGCTCTTCGAGGCCGCCTACGATGAACACGCCCGGCGTCTGGCACGGCTGTACCAGGACGTGGGGCTCGACGAACATGGAAATCCTGAATAAGCAGGCCGTTCCGGTCTGGGCCGACGTCGACGTGCTGGTGGCCGGTGCCGGCTCGGCCGGCTGCAGCGCGGCGCTGGCGGCACGCGAATCGGGCCAGTACAGCGTACTGCTTCTGGAGCGGTACGGCTTTCCCGGCGGCACGTCGACCGGCGTGCTCGACACCTTCTACGGCTTCTTCACGCCGGGCGACCAGCCGCGCAAGGTGGTGGGCGGCATCCCCGACCGCGTGGTCGACGCGCTCGACGCCGGCGGGGCAATGTTCCTGCGGCCGAACACCTACGGTGCGGGCACGGGCGTGACGTACGACCCCGAACGGCTCAAGTGGGTCTGGGACGGGCTGCTGGAGGCCGCCGGCGTGCGCGTGCTGCTGCACACGCTGCTGGTGGACGTCGAGCAGGACGGAGCGGGCCGGATCGTGGCCGCGGTCGTCTTCCACAAGGGCGGCTTCTGCCGCATCCGCGCGCGGCGCTTCATCGACGCCAGCGGTGATGCCGACCTGTGCCACTGGGCGGGGCTGGCTTACGAGCGGGCGGGCGACCTCGAACCGGCCCAGACGCTCACCACGACGTTCCGCATGGCGGGGGTGGACCTGGAGCGGTTCCGGGCCGCCGGCGGCCAGCAGATGCTGCTGGAGAAGATGGCCCAGGCCATCGACCGCGGCACGCACGACCTGCCGCGGCGCAGCGGCAGCGCCCACGCCATGGTGCAGCCGGGTTGCATCGCGACGGTGGCGGTGCGCGTGGCCGACGTCGACGCCACCGGCGCCGAGGCCCTCTCGGCCGCCGAACGGGAAGGGCGGCGGCAGGCCTTCGTGTATGATGATTTTTTCCGCGACTGCGTGCCGGGCTACGAGCAGGCCCGCATCATCGGCCTGGCGCACCAGATCGGCGTGCGCGAGACGCGGCGGGTTTACGGCCAGTACCGGCTGACGCGCGAGGATTGCCTGAACGTGGCCCGTTTCGACGACCGCGTGCTGCTGTGCGGGGCCCCCCTGGAGGATCACCGCGCCGCCCCCGGTGCGGTCGAGGAAACGGCCTGGGCCTACCTGCCGGGCGGACGGGCCTACGACGTGCCTTACCGCACGCTCGTGCCGCGGGGGCGCGATGAGCTCTGGGTGGCGGGCCGGTGCTTCAGCGCGACGCACGACGCCCACGCCTCCTGCCGGTCGATGGGACAGACGATGAGCATGGGCCAGGCGGCGGGGCTGGCGGCGGCGCTCAGCCTGGAGCGCGACTGCGGGGCCCGCGACGTGCCGGTGGCACAATTGCAGGAGCAACTCAGGCGGCTGGGCGCCGTGCTGGAAGAACCCGAACCGGTCGCCCGCACCGCCGCCGACGCCTGGCGGCACAATCGCCGGGCGCAGGTGTTCTGAGATGAGCGACTTTCGGCCGTTCATCCGGACCGCGCTGGGCGACATCGACCCGGGCCACCTGGGCCCCACGAGCGCGCACGAGCACGTCATCATCGACGATGAACATGTGCGGGCCGCCTGGCCCGATTTCGACCTGGGCGACGTGCGGCTGGCCGCCCAGGAGTTGCGCCTGTTCCATGCCGCCGGCGGCCGGGCCGTCGTCGACACCATGCCCGCCGGCTGCGGGAGGAACGCCGTCAAGGCGGCCGAGGCCTCGCGCCACAGCGGTGTGCACGTCGTGCTGGCGACGGGCGTCCACCTCGTGAAATATTACCGACCCGACCATTGGCTGCTCGGCCTGGACGAGTCGGAAATGGCCGACCTGCTGGTCGCCGACATCCAGGTCGGGATCCGGATCGACGAGCACGATCCACACAGCGCCCGCGGGCCGCAGCGGGCGGGCGTGATCAAGGTCGCCGGAGGGCGGAGCCGGCTGGACGACTTCCAACAGCGGACCTTCCGGGCCGCGGCCGCCGCCCAGCGGCGCACGGGCTGTCCGGTCATCACGCATACCGAGCAGGGCACCGCGGCGCTCGAGCAGGCCCAGCTGCTGATCGCCCATGGGGCCCATCGGTCCCACGTCGTGCTGTCCCACGTGGACCGCGTGCACGACGCCGCGGTGCACCGGCGCGTGCTCGAGCTGGGCGTGTGCCTGGAATATGACGCCGCCTTCCGCGCCAGACAGCAGCCGAATCCCACGGTGGAACTGCTGGCCGAACTGGCGCCCGCCTATCCGTCCCAGCTGACCGTGGGCATGGACCTGGCTCGGCTTTCGTACAAGGAGAGCAGCGGCGGCACGCCGGGCCTGGCGTGGTTGATGCACACGCTCTGGCCGCTCTTGCGGCAGCGCGGCTTGAGCGAGGAGCTGATTCACCGGTTGTACGTGGAAAACCCGGCGGCGGTATTTTCCTTCTTCCAGCCTCCCGCGGCGATCGGGTAACAGCCCCCGTCCCGGCAGACGGTTTGCCGGGACGGGGTAACCGTTCACGGGCCGGCTCGGCGGGAGCCTCGCCGTGGGCCGTTCGCCCCATCGTAGGCGGCACACCCTGCATGCCGCATCCACGGTGACGGCACACGGAGTGTGCCTCCTAACTTGGGAGAGGCGATCCGGCAACCTTCTCGGCGATTCGTCCAAACGCGGGGGGCAACCACCGCCCCGCAGGGGCTGGGGCAACCCAGCCCGGGGCAGAGTGCAGCGCCGCCCCGGGTACGCCTCGAAACGTCGTGCCCCAAGCCCTGAAGGGGCGCCGCAGACCGGGCGGATGGTCGAGGGCTTAAGCCCCGGCCGTGAGAAGGCCCGTACACAGGCCTCACGCCACCGGGTTGGCGCGGTTCGCCACCCCGGCATGAATGCCGGGGCTAAGACCGCTGCGCGGACAAGGGCCGTAAACGGCCCTCACGCGGTGTGCCGCTGATCGAGATACCGCGTGCGCATAGAGTCTTCGGCCGTTTGATGCGCGCGGGTTGCGCGCGTCAATTGGGGTGTGGGAGACCGGCTGGACGCCTATCCCACGTTAGAGATGAAACGTCTGACCTTTCCGCCTCAGCGCCCACGGCATGGGCGATCACGCGGCGGGCCCTGCCGCGAATCGACTCATTCCTGCACGCGCGAGGCATCGTAGCCGGCACACCCCGCATGCCGCAGCCACGGTGACGGCACACGGAGTGTGCCGACTACTTTGCAGAGTCTTATGCCGCCGGGCGTGCGCGGTTTGGCGGCACGGCGGCAAGTCCCGAAGACCGTCGTCCCCACGATCAGTAGCCTGTCGTACCGGGGTAGTCGCTGGTGCTGCCCGGTCGCCAGTGCGTGTCGGGACGCTGGTAGGAAGTGGGGGTGGACGAGCCTCCGGACGGAGCGCTGCCCATCGACGCGGGCGCCGTGCTGCGGTCGTAATAAGAACCGCCGGACGACGGAGCGGCACCGGACGTTGGATAGACGTCCTGGTAGGGCGTCGACGTCACCGGATAGTTCGGACCGGGCGTGCTGGCCGCGGGAGCCGCGCTCGCCGTGTTTGGCGTGGCACCGGGCGAAGCGTAGGAGCTGGCGTCCGGCTGGGCGTAGCTGGGGCCGGCCGCCGAGGCCATGTAGGCCGATGCCTCGCCGCCGGACGACGGGTCGGCGGCCGCATCTCCGTAGCGTGGTGCTGCTGCGATCTCCGTCGAGGGCCCCGCGGTAGTGTAGATGGAGCCGCCCGCGGGGGAACCGCCTTGGCCGTACGTGGAACCAGCGTACGACGAACTGTCGTACCTGGCGTCGCCATACTGCGACCCGCCGCGGCCGGCCGGTGCGTCGTAGCGCGGCGTCTCGTAGGACCCATAACCGCCGCCACGACTGCCCTCGACCGGCACACCCGCCGTGCTGCCGGCCGCCGGTACCGGATCGTAAGCGGGCGCCGCAGGCGAACTGCCGGCGGACCGCCCCAGGGGATCGTAGGTCCGCGTCGGGGGAACGTACGTGGCAGGCGCGCCGGCCGTGGAGTTGGCGGGCGGAGCCAAACCGTCGACGGAGGATGTCGCTCCGGGTTGAGCGCCGTACACGCTGTCGCGGCTCGAGCCCGCGTCGTATTGCGTCCCGTAGAAGCCTCGGTTGGGCGTGCCCGCCACGCCCGCGGTCGCGTTCTGCGCGGTGCCGGCCCGGTCGTCGTAGGAGGCCGCGACGGGTCCGGTGTTGTACGGTCCCGTGGCGTAGCCGGGCGACTCCCCGCCGCCCGCCTGACGGGCCGCGTAGTCGGCCTCGGGGTTGGCCGTCACGGGGTATGGCGTGGCGGCGGCCACGTTCGTCGCGTTGTCACCGGTGGGTTGAGGCACGGCCGCCACCGACGGCGGCGTAATCTTGGGTGTCGTGTCGAGGTCCGCCACCGATTGCTCGGACGCCTTGCCGCGGCCCCAGCTCATCCAACCCATACCGGGCATCTGGGACATGCCGCCCGAGCTGCGACACCCGGTCAACAGCACCAGAGACAGGCCCACTGTGGCCGTGACATTCAGGGTCCGATTTGCGGTCGCTTCTTGCATGGCACACAAATCCTTCTGCTTGCCATCGAGACGACAGAGGTGCGCACGGAACGCCTGCCCGGCGCGAGCCGAGCCACGGCTCCTGTGTTTCTTTCGGCTGGCGCATCCGGCGAACGGGAGTCAAACCTCAAAGTTTGCACTACCCTCAGATGCCCGACATCCGTAGCCGTTCCGAAGCGGGTGGGGCGGGATACTAGGTATTCAAGGCAGACCGGTCAACGCCAGATGTGGAGCGCCGCCACTGTCATGCTGGCGCCGCCCTGGAGAGAGACGGGGACCGGGGCCCCGCTAGCGGATACTGCGTACCGGGCATGAGGTACGGGGTACTCGGTACGACAGCGGCGGTTCCCCGTTGCGGGACGGGGCCGACGGTTCCGCCCGTGACGGTGCCATTCTTCAGCACTTGGCGGCGGCGTAGCGGCGGGCCACCTCGTCCCAGCGGATCACATTGAAGAAGGCGCCGATGTAATCGGGCCGGCGGTTCTGGTACTTCAGGTAGTAGGCGTGTTCCCAGACGTCCAGCCCCAGGATCGGGGTGCGCCCCTCCATGAGTGGTGAATCCTGGTTGGCCGTACTTTCGACCACCAGGTTGCCGCCGGCCACGCTCAGCCAGGCCCAGCCGCTGCCGAAACGGCCCACGGCCGCGTTGCTGAACGTCTCCCGGAACTTGTCGAACCCACCCAGTTCGGCCTCGATGGCGGCCGCTAGCGGTCCGCCCGGCGCGCCACCCGCCTTGGGCCCCATGATCGTCCAGAAGAGGGCGTGGTTGGCATGGCCGCCGCCTTGATTACGGACGACCGTGCGGATGTTCTCCGGCACCGCGCTTAAGTCCGAGATCAACTGCTCGACGGTCAGCTTCTCCAGGTCCGTGCCCGCGATCGCCTCGTTCACCTTGTTGATATACGCCTGATGGTGCTTGGTGTGATGGATTTCCATCGTGCGGGCGTCGATGTGGGGTTCGAGTGCGTCGTACGCATACGGCAGTTGCGGGAGCGTGTAGGCCATGGGATTGTTCCTTCCAGCTTGCGATAGCGGATGCTTTGCGTGATTCGGGGACCGACGGCCAGGCCGGACCCAAATAGCCTTGCGTGATCCTGGGAAATATGGACGAGCGAACCGCAGTGGCACGATTTCTTGGGAGGGCGAGGCTCCCGCCGAGTCGGCGCGTGGAGCAGGTTCTTGGCTCGGCGGGAGCCTCGCCCTCCCAAAAAAGGAGCCTCGCCCTCCAGCAAACAAGACCCGACACACACGGGTTGACCGCGTCATGACTGCGCCCGCCGAGGCGGGGTGGGCGGTGGCGCGGATCCGGCTACGACGTCGCGGGCACGCGCTTCGGGCTTCGCGCGGGATCACGGCGCCGAGTGGAAAGATACCTGATCGCCCCAGGCCGGGCAATCAGGGGACGACGGCCTGCCGGGCAGCTGCCGCACGGAGGCGCCCGCGGTGCGCCTCGTCGAGGGACGGGCGGAGTGTTACGCGTGGGACGGCACGGGCGTGGCCGGCGCGGGGTCGTGTGCCGCCTTGGCCGCCGCGGGATGACCATCGCCGCTGGGGGAGATTTCCTGGGCGATGAGGTAGGACTTGAGGCTGGCCAGCAGCTGCCGGGCGCGCTGGTCCACGTCGCGCCGCCGGTCGCGGCTGCGCTTGGGGCGGATGCGGACATGGATCAGGGTCCGCACGCCGCCCTGGGGACGGCCTTCACAGCCGTCCAGGTACACCTCCGACATGTCCAGCTCGACGACGGCCGGCACCGGCCGGTCGCTGCGCCGTCGGAAGAACGCCGTGCTGTGTTCCTCCAAGCCCAGGACGAGATGGTTCCCCTCGATCGAGATGATTTCCGCGAAATGGTCCGCGACGAAGCCGCGGAGTTTTTCCGCGGCGACGCGCAGCGGGACGCTGGCCAGCAGGTCGCACACGAGCAGCGTCTCGGGGGTCTTATCGCGCAGCCAGCCGCGCCACCATGAGCGCTGGCTGGTCAGGGGCAGCTCGTTCAGGCCGCTTCCCAGCTGGACTACCCGGTTCCGCCCGTTGTCCTTGGCCTGCAGCAGGGCCCGGTCGGCGCGGCGCAACATCGTCTCGGGCGTGTCCCCGGCCTGAATCTCGGTGACGCCGAAGCTGGAGGTGATGGAGCGACCGCCCAGCACCGGCTGGGGCAGCTGCGACAGGTCCGTGCGAACCCGTTCGGCGCGGAGCGTGGCAGCGGCGTTGTCGCAATCCGCACAGAGCATGACGAACTCCTCGCCTCCATAGCGGGCCACCAGGTCGCCCTGGCGGCAGGAGTTTCGCAGGAGGCTGGCGAAGCTCTTCAGGGCCTCGTCACCCGCCTGGTGGCCATAGACGTCATTGATCTGCTTGAAGCGGTCCAGGTCGCAGATGATCAGGCTGCAGGTGACGCCGCGTTCCAGGTGCGCCTTGGCGAACGCCCGGTGCACGCGGTCAAACTCGGCGCGATTGGCCAGCTGGGTCAGCGGGTCCTTGGTCGCCTTCTCATGGAGCGTCTGGACTTCCTCCTCGAGCGTTTTTTCGGACGAGGCGTCGCGCAACAGGAGCGTGGCGCCCTGGGCCCCGTCTTGCGTGACGACGGGAAAGATGTGCGCGTCGACGGTCACGGCCTTCCCGCCGCGGCCGCGGATCAGCAGCCGCTGCAAGGCCTGCGTGGATGTCAGCAGCGCGCCGGCGACGGGGCAGTCGTCCTCCCGCAGCCGGTTGCCATCGGCGTCCCGCATCTCGACCAGGTCGGGGCTCCACTGCTTCCGCACCAGCGCCCCGGCCGGGATGCCGGTCAACCGCTCCGCCCCGCGGTTCCAGTGGAGAATCTGGCCGGTCTGGCTGATGAACACCACGCCGTCGTGCATGTTCTCGAGCAGCCGCTCCAGGAAGATGGCTTCGGCCGACAACGGCTCGGCGCCGCGTGCCAAGGGCCGCGCGGCACACCAGTGCGCCTGTGCCAGGTCGGGACTCAGGACACTGGCCCAGCGGTGCGCGACGCGACTGTGTACTTCCACGATTCTGCCCGGGTCCAGGGCGGCGAACTGTTGCACCAGGCGCGGATCGAACTGGGCCGGCGCGTGCTGGAACAGCTCCGCGACCGCGCGCTCCCGGGACATCGCCCGGCGGTAGACGTGGTCGGTCGTCATGGCGTCGTAAGCGTCCACGATCGCCAGCATCCGCGCTCCGCGGGGCAGGTCCTCGCCCTGGGGGTGGTCCCCCTGCCGGCGGCCTCCGTAGGGGGTGCCCGCGTGGGTCACGATCTGGAGCACCTGTTCGGAGGCGCAGCAGGCCGAGAGGATCTCCAGCCCGTACTGGCGGTGCCGGTCCATGATCGCCGCTTCGTCGGCAGCCAGCGCCGCCGGCTTCAGCAGCACCTGGTCGGGCACGCCGATCTTGCCGACGTCGTGCAGCAGGGCCGCAATCTCCAGCGCGTCACGATCCTCCGCTGGCAAGTCGACCGCCTGGGACCAGGACGAGCACAACAGGGCCACGCGCAGGCTGTGATACGCGCTCGGCGGGTGCTTCGTCCGCAGCGCCGTGAACAGGCTGCTGGCGACGCCCAGCCGGTTGTGTGCCAGGCGGTCCGGCGTCACCGATGCCGGGCTGCCCGCGGCCACCGGCGCTTCGTCCAGCTCGCCCAGCAGCCGGGACAGTGGCGGGGGCGACGGCAGAAGGCCCGTCACAAACGGCTGTCCGATGGCGGGGGTGGCGGTCAAGGTCGTGTCCATCAATGCGCTACCGTGGCTGACTGCTGCTGCCGACCGCCCGCCCTTGCCGTCCCTGGTGCCTCGGCTGTCGAGGGCATCCGGCCCCCCCGCGAACGTGCGACGTTAGAAAAAACTAGGTTGCCGCCGCACGGGGGTCAAATCGCCGCCGGCGGACCGGAGATGTCGCCCGGGCCGCTGGTCCGCAGAGGCGCGGTTGTAGAGATGGCACGGACGGTGCGGCCCGCAGCGTCCTGGCGACCCGGCCCGGCCCCGCGCCGCACGTCGGCGCTCCGGCGTGCCAGACCCCGGATTGCGAACCCCGCGGCGACGGACTAAACAGACGGGCATCCTCCGGGAAGATTTGAGTTTCTGGCTCCTGGTACCGCGCCGACAGCCGTCACTCGGGCTGGCCCCAACCGCCGAAGGAGTTGCCCGCCCCGCGAGTCTTCACCCGGTGGGACTTAACCCGGATTATTCATCAACCGAACGAGTAAAGTTGCAAGGCGAAGCAGAGAAACACGTTGCGGGTATCTTTGCAAGAACACCGCGCAGATCAGCCGGCACGCGCTAGCGTCCGGTTGCGCCGGAACCGGGGACCAAATAGGTTTTCGAAATTCTGGGAGGGCGAGGCTCCCGCCGAGCCGAAAACACGTTCCACGCGCCGGCTCGGCAGGAGCCTCGCCCTCCCAAGATTTTGCAGCTCGGATTGCCACGTCCCGCATCTCCCAGGATCACGCAAGGCCATTTGGCCCGGATTATTCATCAAACCAAACGAGTAAAGTTGCAAGGCGAAGCAGAGAAACAGGTTGTGGGTATCTTCCGTAACCGTTCACACCCCGGGTGGGCGATTCCAGGGGGTCAGGTCCATGTTTTCGGCCAGCGCGTATCCGCGAGGTCGAGTTGATCTGCCGAAAAATGGGGGCTTCGGCAAAATTTGTGGGTGATTTCGTGGACGACGGGGTGCGTTTTCAAGGCATGGCAGGGCAAAAAGAATGCCGCTTCCATGGGGGGAGCCGACGGGAGTGGCGTGGGAGAAACTCACCGC
>Ga0114938_1002544_pt1 | contig 11394 bp, 6 predicted proteins | sample AshMeaBigSpring_FD_88675 | JGI IMG/M metagenome (GOLD analysis project Ga0114938, IMG submission 88675) | Groundwater microbial communities from Big Spring, Nevada to study Microbial Dark Matter (Phase II) - Ash Meadows Big Spring | ecosystem: Environmental > Aquatic > Deep subsurface >...
CGTGGTGCATTCCGCAACCCAGCGGCTGCCAGGATTCCGCACCGTTCTCGCTGAAATATACCCCGTCCGAGATTGTGCCCAGGTACAGGGTATCCGGATCCTTCGGGTCAACAATGATTGATAGAGCCGTCAAGTTGCCTCCCAAACCCTGGTTCATCCGCTTCCACGTTTCACCTCGATTCGTGCTTTTCAAAACGCCTTGGCTTGAAGTCGCGGCATAAATCGTGCGTGGGTTTGCAGGGTCCAAGCTGATGAAGTTCGCCACAAACTGGGCGAGGTCGGCGTCGATGCCCGGCGACCAGATTGCACCACCATCATGACTAGTCAGTATGCCGTTCTCAAAAGAGCCTGCATGAACCTTTCCAGCCTTGCCAATAACCAGTGAAGACACTTGTGGAGATGCAGGCTCGGTTTCGACCAAGGACCATGTCATGCCGCAGTTGTAGCTGAGGAAAACTCCTCCTGTAGTATTTGCCGCGAAGATCTTTTGGGGCTCTGTTTCATCGAACAGCAGGCGATAGAGTATTCCTGAAACCACTGTTGATGGCCCGCTCCAATTCGCTCCGCCATCGGTGGATCGGTATACTCCAGACTCGTGGCAGGCAAGAACCAGACCCTGCTGGTGCGGAGAGAATTCGACCGTCCATATGGTCCCGGGCGGCAGACCCTTGGCCGCGGCGACGGTGTTCCAGCCAAGACCCCGGTCCGAAGAGAAGTGCAACGACATCGCGTCCCCAGACTGGTTGAGTTTGGCGCAGACAAATCGATTCCTGTCGAATGGATCCACTCGGAAGGCGGAGATAGGGTTCAGAACTGGGTCGCCGCCGGGCGTTGGAACGATCGACCAAGAGCTGCCTGTGGCATCAGTTTTGTGTAGTCCTGACTTGTCTCCGGTCACGTATAGCTCCCCGTTTTCATCGTCGAACCACAGACCGTTGGCCCGTTCGTTAGCAAACCTTTCCCCGGAAATTTTCTGCCATTTGCTTCCATCATCCTCGCTACGATAGACACCTCCGCCCACGCCCAATCCGGCGTATAGGATGCCGGTTTCCGTGCGAGACAAGGCTCGAATATTCGAATCCGGAAGACCTGCCCCGCCCTTAAGGCTGGTGACACCTCCGTCATAGCTCGCATAAAAAAGCCCGGAAGGCCCGCCAAGGAACAGTTTGTCCCGGTCCTCTGGATCGGAAACCATGGCAAACACGTATGCCAGGCGTTGACCGAGGTCCTGCCAGCTCTCGCCTCTGTCGGCGGTCGCGACCACGCCGTTGTCGGTGGCGGCAAACACATCACTGTCGTTGAAACGGTTGATTGCGGCATGGATGATCCGCCGTCCATCAAGGCCGATATGGGACCAGTGCTCCCCTCCGTTTTCCGAAAGGAACATGCCGCTGTTCAGGGTTCCGGCATACACCCGGGCCGGGTCTTGATGGCTGACTTGAACCGCCCTGACGAGATCCGACATGCCGGTGCTCGACTCCTGCCAGGCGACTCCAAGGTCATCACTTCGGAGGACTCCCAGCAAACGGGAACCCGACAGCAGGGTTCCGGGCTCGGAGTATGAAATGGCAATCGGGACTGGATTGTTGTCCACAAATCGTGCGTCCGTTCCACGAGCGGCCCACGTATTTCCTCCATCCTCTGAAACATAAATCCCGTGACCCAGCACCGAGGCAAACAGGATCTCATCGTCTGTTGGATGCAGCTCGATGTCGGTTACGAAGGCTCCGGCAGGTAACCCCTGGGCATGGGCCGTCCAGCTCGTGCCTTGGTTGGTCGTTTTAAAGATCGTCCCAACCGAGCCAGCATACACGATGTCCTCGTTGGTCCGGTCCACGGCGATGGAAAACAAGAATGGGTTGTCGATGCCGGTGTTGACTTGTGACCATGAGATGGCGTCCGACTCCGTGCGATACACCCCGCCACCCAATGTGGCCAGATAGCCCACCCACGGGCGGGCCTGGCTGAATTCCAAATCAGAGCCCGGGTGCTCGATTTCCTGATCCTTTGGCTCCCAAATGACACCTTGGTCGGCGGAAGCAAAAACGCGCCCCGACCCTGTCACCGCGTAGACGCTGCGAAACCGGGCCGATGCGAGACGGGCGACCGGTTCATCGGGCAGGTCAAGGGACGAACGAAACGTTCTCCCCCCATTGATCGTGGTGAGAATCTCTCCGAAGTTCGTTCCGAAGTATGCAACCTCGGGTGCCGCGGCATCCGCAGCCGCAGCGGAAACAAACGAAGGAATCGCCACTGCCGGACCGACCCGCCAGTTCCTTCCGCCATCGTCCGAGACAAACAATCCAGTGCTGGTCCCTGCGTATGTGATGTGATCGCCGAGCGGAGATTGGCATATGCTGTTGATCTGGTTGGGAACAATGCCGTCGGATTTTTGCTGCCAAGTCTCTCCCATGTCATCGGTGCGCCACACCCCGGCGCGTTCGGTTCCGGCAAATATGATGTGCGGATGATTGGGTGTTGGTCTGAGTTCCAGGATCAATTCATGAAGCAGCTCATCGGCGACCTGCCAGGCGGGGGGAACGGGCGTCTCGGGTCCGGTGGTGCGTAGCGGTCCGAAGTCGGTGCCGGCGAACACCATTGAAGTTCCGCCGGTGGCGACCGATGCAAGCGCGTCGGGAAAGTTGTTCTGGATTCCGATCGAGGCATCCGCGAACGAGATGCCGTCGTTTACCGTGATTTGAAATGTGAGTTCGGTTTCCGCCACATGAATGGACGAGCCGAATGGTTCGATGAAAACGAAGCGCGATGGTTGAAGCCCCCAGTTGAACCATTCCGTAGCCTCACGGGTATTCAGGGTGAAAATCCCGACCTCGGTGGCAACAAAGAGTCGTCCGTCAGGATGAAATGCAAGATGCTTGGTCACGGCACCCGGCGGGAGGTTGTAACTCAGGTCGGACCACTCTGGATCGCCTTCCGCACGACGAAACACGCCCCTGTCCGTCGCAAGATAAACCACATCCGGATCATCCGGATCGGTTTCGATCCACAACACCGTCTTATCAGGTGCCAAGCCTTGATTCCAAGCCGCCCACGTGGTTCCCGAATCCGTGCTGCGCAGAACTCCCGACTGGTTCATGCCGGCGTAGCACACGCCATCCGTAGCCGGGCTGAAATGAACACTAAGAGCGGGATTCAGCCCAAGGCCCGCCGGCGCGTTCCATGTGGCTCCGGCGTCCGACGAATGGAAAATTCCGCCATAGGTGGCTGCGAGAAGCTCGTGATTGTCGAGGGGGTTGACCGCAATCCCGACTACGGAACGGTTCGTCAGCCCCTGGTTTAGCTCAAGCCATGTTTCACCGTAATCCGTTGTTCGATACACCCCTCTTTCGAAGGCTCCCGCGTAAAACGTGCCGGGAGCCATGCCGTCAGCACGTAGGGAAAACACTGCGGCCGAAGAGAGGGAAGAATCCAGGTGCTGCCAAGTCCGCCCGCCGTCAAAAGACCGGTAGATTCCTCCATAATAGGTGCCCACCATGAACAAATTCGGATTTTCGGGCGAGCGGGCTCCCGCGAAAATCGTGGCCGAGCCCGGTCCGATCATCCGCCACGTGTTCGATTCGCCAGACTCCGTTTCCGCGGACAATTTTGCCACAGATAATGCCATCGCCAACGAGGTCGCGACTGTCGCGGCAAGCCTGCAAATCTGTGTGTGGCGGAGCGTCATCTTCGGGGTATCATGTCCTGTTCGGCGACCGCCCGCAAATACTGGCCATAGTTCGTCTTCGCGAGACTGTCGGCCAAGCGCAACAGGCCCGCCTTGTCGATCCATTCTTTTTCAAACGCGATCTCCTCGATACAGGCGACCTTGAGGCTTTGCCGGTGCTGGATCGTTTGCACGAACTGGCTGGCTTCCAATAGCGCGTCCGGGTTGCCGGTGTCCAACCAGGCCACGCCCCGATCTAGAGTTTCGACCCGTAGATTTCCGGCCTGAAGGTAAATCTGGTTCAAGTCGGTGATTTCGAGCTCTCCGCGCGCGGATGGCCGCAAGGTCTTGGTGTATTCCACCACCTTGTCATCGTAGAAGTAGATGCCCGGGACCGCCCAACTGGATTTCGGCACTTTTGGTTTTTCCTCGATGGAAACCGCCCTCCCTTCTGCATCGAACTCCACCACCCCATAGTCGCCCGGATTGGCCACACGGTAGCCGAAAATCGTGCCGCCATAACCTTGCGCCGTGGCACTTGCCAACCTCATGTCGAAGTTCGCGCCATAAAACAGGTTGTCTCCCAAAACCAGAGCGGCCGGAGAACCTGCCAGAAAATCCTCGCCGATCAGGAACGCCTGGGCCAGGCCGTCCGGGCTCGGCTGCACGGCATAGCTGATGCTCATCCCGAGCTGACTGCCGTCACCTAGCAGATTCTCGAACTTGGGCAGATCCTCCGGGGTCGATATGATCAATATCTCGCGCAGGTCGCACTTCATCAGCACGGACAGCGGATAATAGATCATCGGTTTGTCATAGACGGGCATCAGCTGCTTGCTGACCGAGATGGTCAAGGGGTGCAGGCGCGTGCCGGAGCCGCCGGCCAGAATAATTCCTTTTCGTTTCATATGGTGGGGGAGTTTCTCAATGGAGACGAGCATGCAGCATGCCGGGAATCCCGCCGACCAGCAAGGCGAATGTCGGACGAGCCGCCAAACCCGGTCCAATTCATACTTGCCCGAAAACTGGCGCAACTTTAGCTTCATGCGCCGTCGCCAGAATCCGTATCGGTCGCAGACCGGTCCAGATGACGTTCCCTCCATTTCCGCTTGCTGCGAATGAACCGAGTTCCCATTTTCCCAATTATAATCTGCTTGTCGGGAGTGCTGATCTGCACCTCTTGCTCGCCTTCCTACCCGGCGGCTTCCGAGATGCGAATGCCGCCCAGCAATGCGGCCGACGCCTATCGGATCAAGCCGGGTGATGTCCTGAAAGTGGAGTTTGTGAACCATCAGGAATACACGCGCGGCGTGACGGTAAGGCCGGATTCCATGATCACATTGCCTCATCTGGGTGACATCAGGGCAGGCGGATTGAGCCCCGAGCAACTCGCCCGTGAAGCAAGCGCCAGCTATCGAAGCATCCTGCGCTATCCAAAGGTGACCGTGGAGCTTGTCAACTCGCCGACGCAGGTGGTTTACGTCGGAGGTGAGGTGAAAACACCCGGAATGTACGGTGTCGTCCCGGGCAAATCGGCGCTCCAGTCGATCTTCGAGGCTGGCGGCACAACACCCGAGGCTGCGAACTTGCGAGCCTACCTTCTGCGTGACCAAGGCACCGTGGAACCCCAGTTTGTCACGCTCGATCTCCAGGGCGACAACAAGAACTTTTTGATGCAGCCAAAGGACATATTGATCGTTCCGAAGAGCGACATCGCCACGGCGAACCAGTTCGTGGATCAATATTTCAACAAGCTGATTCCCTTCTCGAAGACCCTCGGGGTCTCCTATTTCATTGGCGACAGCTTCAATTGATCCCAGCGTGACATCTCCACAAGACCTTACCATGCACAGCCTCTGGGATGACCTGCTAAAGGTTGTCCTGCGCAGGAAACGTCTCGTCCTTGCGGTTGTTTTACTGACAACACTTGTTGCCTATATCGGGCTCGCTTTCAAGGGGGACAAATACGAGGCCAGCGCCAGCCTGCTGGTCAAACTGGGACGGGCCAATGCCGACGTGCCGCTGACCGTTGAGAAAGGAACCGTGTTTCGAGACGGGGTGAAAAAGGAGGAGATCAACACCTACATTTCCCTGCTGCACAGCCGGGCCATGCTGGAAGCCACGGTCGACAAAATCTCGGTCGAGCGTTTTTATCAGCAGCCCGATCCTCCGGAATCCTTGCTCGGGCAAATCAAGTACCGGCTCAAACAAGTCGCCCGCTGGGGCAAGGAACAGATTCAAAACGGACTTATCCTGATCGGTTTGAAACCGGACCTCGACGACCGGGAACTGGCCGTCATTTTCCTCGAAAAGAGCCTGCTCGTGGAACATGAAAAGGACACGAATGTGATCCATCTCTCTCTCGGCATGGCGGACCCGTTTCTTGCCCGTGAGACTCTCGAGACCTTGATCGACATCTATCTCCGGAAGCACATCGAAGTGGTGCAGAAGGAGGATTCGGCGGATGCCTTTTCCGCGCAGGTCGAGGCGGATCGGGAAAAGTTGGGCCAGCTCCGGGCTTCATTGTTGGAACTGCGGAAGAACTTGGACATCGGTGACATCAAGGAGCAGCAGTTGCAACTGGCCCGTCAGATTGCGTCTCTCGACGACTCGATCAGGGAGAGCCGGAGACAAATCCAACACCTCAACGCGAGCCGCGACGGCATCATGACACAACTCGACCTGACCCAGGATCAGGTGCTTTCGAGTGTCACGATCAAGCCCTCCCCCGCCATGCTGAAACTCAAGGCGCGATTGTCCGAGTTGCGCATCGAACGGACCACCGCATCGGCCAGGTTCCAGCCAGGGTCCAACGAGCTGCTGATGCTCGACGAGGAAATCACGGGCATCCAGGCAGCCATCCTAAGGGAGGGCCTCAATGAAGAGGGAGACAGGATCATGGCCCGCAATCCGCTGGTTGAGGTCCTTGAATCACGTCTCGCGGGAATCGGTCTGGATTTGCAGGGTTTGAGCGCTTCCGTGGCAGCCGGCGATGAGCAGCGAAAGTCACTCTCCGAGCGGCTTCTAAAACTCAACGAAGCGGAGGCAACCCTCGATGTGCTGGAGCTTGAAACGCGGGTGGCGGACAACCGGTTTCTCGCCTCGTCCTCGCGCTTGGAGGAGGCGCGCGCCCAGGCCCTGATGAACCGGAGCAACATCGCCAACATCTCGTATTACTCGCCGGCGTCGTTCAGTTGGAAACCCGTGGCTCCCCGCCGCATCATGATCATGATCGGGGCCATCGTCGGCGGCTTGGGAATCGGTCTCGGACTCGCGCTGTTCCTCGAGTGGCAAAGCGAGGTTCTTCACGATGAAAAGGATTTCAAGAGCCTGGGTGATGTCCGTGTTTTGGGCAGCATGACCGTAGCTTGAACCCCCGATTTCCCCCGGATGTCCAACATTCTTCAAAAGCAGCGAGGCGTGTTGGCTCTTGCAGCCGGTTTGGGGGCGGTCGCCTACTTCGCTGTGGCTACCATATCTCCCGTCATCGCGATCGCCTGCTGCTTTGTGCCTCTGATCATGGTGGCCGTCCTGCGGTGTCCGATGATTGGATTCGGGGTTTTGACATTCCTGATTCCGTTGGAACGCATGCAGCGCTTCACGGATGACAGCTCGGATTTCACGATCTCCGTGATGCGCTTGCTTGCCTTGGGCTGTTTCGGCGCGCTTGTCATCCAGCGCTATGTACAGAAGAAAACGATCCGGTTTGATCCCCTCATGCTGGTTTACGGCGGCTATCTGTTGTTCGCGGTATTCAGTGTTTTCAGCAGCAGCGACCCTGCGGGGGCCAAGCGCGCCATCGGCACGGTATTTTCAAACTGCCTGTTCTTCCTGCTGTATTACAATTTCATCGAGGAGAGACGTCAGATTTACACGCTGCTGGCGATCTGGATGGCGGCCAACATACTCGCTGCGGTATACTCGGTGTATGACTGGCACCTTGGATCCGGCCGCACCGGAGGCATTCAAACCGAGGTGGATCCGGGAGCAGGGGTGCAGACAACCGAAAACCGCTGGTCCACTGTTTGGGAGGATCGCGCCGAATGGGAAACCCTCTCCGGTGTCACGATCCGGCGCTCCATGGGACCAACATCCCATGCGGCTGTTTACGGAATCAATCTGATAATGACGATTCCGTTCTTCTTTGTTGCATTGAACCGCTATCGCAGACCGGCTCAACAGCTGGCGATTTGGGCCGTGCTCGCGCTGTTCGGATACAACATCCTGCTGACAAACACGCGCGCGGTGATGTTGATGGCCGGCATTGCAGGGGTCTTGTGCATCGTCGTCGGCCTGTTCCGTGTCCGGACTCCGCACGTGATCGCACTGATCATTGGCATGCTGCTTGCCGTGCCCGCCATGCCGAAAGACATCAAGGACCGCATCCTGGACCCGTCGAACTACACCGTGAAGAACTCCTCGTCGCTGAGGGTACGGCTGGAATACTGGAATGCGAGCCGGGAGATATTCTCCGAAAAATGGCTGTCGGGCATGGGAGTCGGGAATGAAGTGGAAGTCCCGAAGCATATGAAATCGGTGTCAGCGGAGAAAACCACGGTCCACAATACCTACTTGCAGTTTCTGCTGGAAGTAGGGGTGTTCGGCTGGCTGATCTTCTTCGGATTCGTCGGGTTGCTGCTTCATCACGTTGTCCAGGCGTGCCGCTATTTTCGCCGATTGGGAAATCACCCGCTGGAGGTGGACATACTGCGGGCGATCATAGTGGCGATGGTCTCCGTTCTTATGTTCGGTCTGCAAGTGGATGTGTTCCTTTTTCCGCTGAAGGGCTGGTGGTTGCTCGCCATGGTGGGTCTTGTGCTCTACCGATGGGCGGAACGTGGCACGGCGAACGCTTCCCCATCCAGAGTCGATGGCGCAAATCCGGCGAAAGGCCTGACCAGCCATGCGCAGCTGCTGCCAGAACGCGCTTGACCGCCATCGGAGCCGCCACCCTGATCGCCCAGACAATCACCCCCGCTCCACATCGTGCAGGACATCCAGAATCCATCCGAAACACCAAACTCCGCTCCGTCCGACGTGGACGTCGCGGTGATCCTCATCGGCATAAACGCCCGGGCGTTTGTGACAGGCTGTCTTGATTCGCTGAAAAACGCCGGGTGGCACAACCATACCTACGAGGCCGTCTATGTGGACAATGGCTCTACGGACGACACCTTGGAGGTTCTCGCTCGCGATTACCCATGGGCCCGCTGCATCGACAATGGTCGCAATCTCGGGTTTTGTCCCGCCGCAAACCAGGCTGCACGGACCTGCAATGCCCGTTATTATTATTTCATCAATGACGATACCATCGTGCTTGATGACGCGATCGCCCTGCTTGTCACCTTCATGGATGAAAATCCGGACGTGGCCACGGCCGGAAGCAGGCTGTTGTTTCCCGATATGACCGAGCAGTATTCCGGACGCGGCTTTCCCACCATCGCCAGCGCCTTCATGGGCCGCCGCTCTCCGGTCACTCGGTTTTTCCCGAACGCCCCATGGGTACGGCGCTATCTGAACAAGGATGGTCTCGAAAAAGGCGTGCCGTTCGATGTCGATTGGGTTTCGGCGGCGGGTCAAATCGTCCGCCCGGCCGAATTCTGGGCGGTCGGCGGGTTTGCCGAGGACTATTACTATTGGCACGAGCCGATCATTTGTTCGCGCCTGGCGCAACGGGGCGGGCGGGTCATGCTACATCCCCGATCCAAGGTCATCCATTATGAAGGCCATGGCAGTGGCGCTCGCCCCTATGCGTCGCAGAAATTCCACATCAAGGACTTTCACCGGGGTGCCTATCGATGTTACTGCGAATACCACCGGGTGGGGAAATTCCACCCTGCCAGATTCCTGGTCGGTGCCATGCTCGGAACTCGCGGCATGCTCATGCTATTGATCGCAAAGCTAAAATCCGTACTCAAACCACAGACCACATGAACACCATGTCCGACCAGTACAGAATCGGCCCGGCCGGCTCCGAGGTGCCTCTTGTTTGTCCGTTGACCCGGCTTCCTTTGCGGGAAAAAGAAGGCTGTCTGTTGGCGGTTGACGAAACAGGAACCGAGAAAAGCCGATGGCCGCGGGAAAACAACAGCTGGGACCTTGTCGTGGGCCAGCGCTTCGATGACGCGACCGATGAAGGCTGTCGCTGTTACGAAATCGAGAGCAACATGTATTCCACGGAGCACTTCTGGATTCCCCGGTTCCGTGAACACTTCCCCGACTGGAAGAGCAAGCCGCCCAAGCTCCTGGCCATCGGGTGCGGAGTGGGAACGGAGGTGGATCTGCTCTGCGAAGCGGGGTTCGCGTGTTTCGGCGTGGACAACGGCAATCGCAGCGCGGAGTGGCCCAAATGCAAACACAGTGAGGGGCTCCTTCTCGCAAACGCGATCCATCTGCCATTCGAGGACCAGACCTTTGACGCGGTGTTTTGCGGCTGTGTTTTCCCTCATGTGGGAGTGGTAGGAGACAGCAATCAGCTCGCGGGAAGCGGGCTCGAGGATCGGCAGAACCTTGCGAACGAGATGGTCCGCGTGCTCAAGAAGGACGGTTTGGTACTGGCATGCAGCCCGAACCGGCACTTTCCCTTTGACATCTTCCACGGCAGGCAAGTGGGAACATACCGTCCTCGTTTCAATCCACCCGGCAGCCGATTCCTGCTTTCCGTTGGCGATTACCGCGAAATGTTCCATCATGCGGGCTGCGGGCGGGTGAACGCACTGCCGGTCGAGGGCTTCTGGGGCTTCATCACCATGCGCCGGTCATGGAAGGGCAGGCTGCTGTCCGCGCCGATCCGTGGTGTTTTCTCGTTGGTTTCCCATCCGCTATTCTCGTTCTTGAGGGGGACCTGCATGGTTCCATGGATCGCTATCGGGGGAAGGCGGGATGTCTGAAGCCCGCAAGAGCTTGACGGCTCTTGCGCTGGTTGTCGGGGGGAAACTTGCCTCGATTGCCGCGGTATTCGTGGGCAGCATGGTGATGGCCCGGTGCGGTGGACCGGCGGAATACGGGGTATTCGCCACCGGGATGGCCACGATTTTGTTGTTAGAGGGCATGATCGGCTCTCCGCTGGATATGGGGGCGGTTCGGTTTTCATCCCTCCATCATGACGAGCGCGAGCGCACGATGAGGTTTGAGGCCATGTCGTTTCACATGAAACTGCTGGCATTGGCATTGGCCGCTACCGGAATGGCGGTGTGGGCAAGAGTATCCGGCCAGGGACAGGGCCTTGGGGATCTGGCCATGTTGACGGGAGTCGTCGCCTGCCTGCTTGGGGCGCGTTCGGTGGCGGCAGGGTTGCAAATTCGAGGAAAATTCGTCGCATACTCCGCGCTTGATCTTGGGCAAGGGTCTCTCCGGATCGCCTTGTTTTTGGTGCTTGCCTGGATTGGTCTATGCCGGGGGGATTGGTTCTTCGCCGCCTATGGATTTGTCTCACTTCTCGTTTTGGCGACGGGTCTGGCCGCTTTGAAGCAGGGGTATTTGTTGCGTTCCTGGCCCGGGCATGTGGACCGCCGCCGCATGTTCAAATACTGCGGGATGACGGCCGGTGTGGTTTGTTTGGGAACGCTGACCGGTCGCGGCGACATCCTGTTCCTCTCGCACTGGCATGGACCGGATCAAGTTGCGAATTATGGTGTGGCGTCCCAGTTGTTCCTGCTGATGTCGCAGCTCTCGCTCTATTCCAGCGTGGTCACTCAACCGCGGGTTCTGGCATGGGCACGGTCGGGTTC
>Ga0114938_1002546_pt1 | contig 11383 bp, 10 predicted proteins | sample AshMeaBigSpring_FD_88675 | JGI IMG/M metagenome (GOLD analysis project Ga0114938, IMG submission 88675) | Groundwater microbial communities from Big Spring, Nevada to study Microbial Dark Matter (Phase II) - Ash Meadows Big Spring | ecosystem: Environmental > Aquatic > Deep subsurface >...
ATCCCTGTCCCGTCGCCTCCGTAACGATCACTCCCTAGGAGGGAACACCGTGGCTACTCGATGCTTCAAGCCGGTCTTCGGGAAGAGGATCCGGCTGACCAAGATGGACTCCTGCTGCAACGAGGCAACCGGGCCGGTCGGCACCTGTCTGTCCGTCGTCTCGGACGGCTTCATCACCATCACGCTGTCGAGCGAGACAGAGGATGGCTCGGAGATCACGACCAAGAACGCGTCCGGGGCTGTCTGCATCAGCCACAAGAGCCCCGACTCGTTCAAGCGCTTCACGGTCGAGATGGAGTTGTGCGGGGTGGACCCCGACCTGCTCTCCTTCCTCACCAACACCCGGCCCTACAAGGACGGTGCCGACGTCATCGGTGTGACGGCCTACGAGGGCACCGTCGAGACCAAGTTCAGCCTTGAGTTGTGGACAGGGCTTGCGGGCAACGCCTGCGTTCCCGGCGCCGAAGAGGCCAGCGGCTACCTCCTGCTGCCCTGTGTCAACGCCGGGGTCCTGGGCGACATCGAGGTCACGGGTGAGGACGCGGTCACCTTCTCGATGCAGGGCGCCTACACGGTCTCGGGCAACAACTGGGGCGTGGGTCCCTACGATGTCGTGCTCGACGGCACCGACCAGCCCGCGCCGCTGCCGACTCCGCTGCAGCCTGACGAGCCCCTGCTCATCATCGAGACCGGCGTGTCGCCGCCGCCCGCCGAGTGCGGGTGTGGCGCTACTGCGGGGCCGTGACAGATGGCCGGTGCCAGTTACGGCCCGGCAGAGTCGGCGGGTTGCTCGTGGCCGGTGTCCTACGCAGAGTGTGACACCCCCGAAGAGGGTGAGGACCGCAGCCTCTACGAGCAGATGGCGACGGAGTACCTGTGGCGCTGGACGGGTCGCCGGTTCGGCACTTGTCCGGTGACGATTCGGCCGTGCCGTCTCAAGTGTGCCACAGGAGAGCCAGGGTATGGCATCGTCACCTGCGGGCGTTGCCGTGACACCTGCGGCTGCAACGAGGGGTCAACGCTGCGCTTCAGCCACTACGTTGCAGCGATCGAGGCGATTACGATCGACGGCGTGCCTCTTTCGTCTGACGCCTACCGGCTCGACGACCACCGGCTCCTTGTTCGGCAGGACGGTGGCCTCTGGCCGTACTGCCAGGACTTCAGCCTGCCTGCGGGCGAGGTCGGAACGTGGACCGTGCAGGCGCAGTTCGGTGAGCCCGTCCCTATCGGTGGGCAGGTAGCGGCAGGCAAGTTGGCGCTTGAGTTGTGGAAGGCTGCTTGCGGCCGGGCCGGGTGCGAGTTGCCGCAGCGGTGGCAGACGATCTCTCGGCAGGGTGTCACGATCTCGGCAGCCCTGGACACCTTCGAGGACATCGACAAGGGCCACACCGGCATCTGGCTCATTGACTCGTGGGTGGCTTCAGTAACTCGGCCGACGCTGGGCTTTGCACTTGCTTCTCCTGACGTGCGGCCGGTGGGGCGGCGGTAGTGGATGTCGTCGCGCCTCTTCTCGAAAGCCTGCTGACAGAGGTCCAGTCACGGCTTCCTGAAGAGACCCCGGTCGGGACGATCTCGCTGACCCCCGGCAGCACGGTAGCCTGGGATGACTGCTGTGCAGGCCAGGTCTGGGTGCGCGTTCTCTCTATCACGCCGGTCGCCAGTGCGCCCGCGTGCGGCATCGACTCGCTCCGTGTCGAGGCCGCTGTAGGCATCGTTCGCTGCTGGCAGGGGCTCGACGACAGCGGGCGACCGCCGACCGCTGATGAGATGACCGCTGACGCTCAGCAGATGCTCGGCGATGCTGATCTCCTGCTGAAGTCACTTCTCAGTTGGAGTCCTCCTACTGGCGCACGACGACCCTTGCTTGGACGGGGAACTCCTCTCGGCCCCGAAGGGTACTGCGGCGGCTTCGAGTGGAACTTCACCGTGCAGGTTTTGACATGCGAGTAGTCATCAATGACGCTGAGGTCACGGCCCTGTTCAGCCCGACCGGCGACGTGGGCCGGGCTGCTCGTCGGGCGGCTGGCCGGGTCCGGGACCGTGCCAAGCAGAACGCTCCTGTGCTGACCGGCGCTCTCCGCAACAGCATCACCAGCACGCAGGTCAGCCAGACCAAGACTACCATCGTCTACCGGATCGGCAGCCCCATCAAGTACGCGATCTTCCAGGAGCGCGGCACTGGGCCGATCTTCCCTCGCCGTGCTCCGGCTCTCGTGTTCAAGACGAGAGGCGGCAAGTGGGTTCGGACAGGGAAGACCCGAGGCGTCCCGGCAGTCCACTACCTTGAGAGGGCTCTCCGGTCACTCACAGAGGCTGACTTCAGGGTATGATGGGCGTACCCTTCTAGAGAGGATCAAGACAGATGGGATGCAACTGCGGGAAGCCCCGCCCACGGCCGACAGTGGCGCCGCCCCAGCCCAAGCAGGAGCAGGAGCCCCGCCCGTGAGTGATCTCGCCTTCAAGGTAGCCAAGCGCCGGGTCGAGCCCATCACCTTCACGATCGAGGGTGAGGACCACGAGTACGCCTTCACGCCACCCAAGCGGGCCGCGCTCATGATGCCCGTGATGGAGAACGCGGAGAACGCTCTCGTGGCGAGCAAGGAGGCTTTTGCCTGGCTGGACAAGGGGCTCTCGAAAGAGGACGCCGATCGCATCGCTGCCCGACTTCGAGACCCTGAAGACGACTTCGACATCGACGGGCTAGAGGCAATCATGGTAGGATTGGTCGAGGCGATCTCGGCCCGCCCTACTACGTAGCAGTACGGCTCGTCGCTGTCGCAGCAGAGAACTGGGTGACGCTCGACGGGCGTACTGCAGGGAAGGGAGTGGATCTGATGGACCTTCCTTTCGACCGCTTCCTGAACTACGTTCACACAACCGTCGTCGAGTCCTTCCAAGAAGAGAAGGACCGCATCCGGTTCGAGACACGCCTGTTCCGGCCGCCACCCGGCCAAGAGGCCCCAGCCTCTTCGCCCTGGTCCCGTGAGCAGGAGACGGCAGCACTCTCCGGCCTAGCCGCTGCCGTGCGCGGGGGTGACGCGTGAGCATTGCTGATGCCTACGTCGATCTCCACGTAGACGGCGATCGAGTCGCCAGCCAGATCCGGCGCATCGTCAAGAGTTCCGGTGTTGATGCCGAGGGCGACTCTCTCGGCAAGCGGCTCGGGTCGAGCATGCTGGCCGGTCTCTCGTCGGCTCTGTCGAGTAGCGCACTGCAGAAGGAGACACAGAAGGTCCAGACTGCCTTCGGGGGAATCGGGGTCGCTGCTGGTGGTGCTCTACGGCTTGTCACCGTCATGGCACCTCTTGCAGCCAGCGGGATCAGTGTTCTGGCCGGAGGGCTGACGGCAGTCCTCGGCTCGCTCTATCAGGCCGGGGCGGCAGCGGGCTCTTTCGTGGGCGTGCTGGGGGCACTCATCAGCGGTGCCGTGACTGCCGTGATCGCCTTCCGGGGCTTCGGCGAGGCACTGAAGGGCAACGAGGAGGCCCTGGCGAAGTTGGCTCCCTCGGCTCGCGCCGTCGTGACCGAGTTGCGCGGCTTCCGCGATGCGGCGGCCGACCTCCGAACCACGGTCCAGGACGCGTTCTTTGCCAACCTCGCCGACGACGTGAGGGTGCTCGGTGAGACGTACCTGCCCATCGCCAAGGCCAACCTCACCGGAATGGCGACCGCGCTGAACGGCGTTGTCGCGCAGATCATGGCGTGGGCGGCTCAGCCGAAGGTGGCGGCTGACTTCGGCCTGGCGATGGAGGGCAACACGAGGATCATGACGATCCTCGGTCAAGCGGCCCAGCCGATCCTGCAGGGGATCCTTGACCTCTATATCGCGCTCATCCCGTCAGCCGAGCGGCTGTCGGGCGGCATCACGACCCTCGCTCAGAAGTTCGCGGAGTGGGCTGCACGAGGCCGTGAGTCTGGCTCTATCGCAGAGTTCATGGACAAGGCGATGGACTCCGCACAGACCCTTATTGGCATCCTGACGAACCTTGGTGGGGCGCTCCACAACGTCTTCACGGCGAGCGCGGGGGCTGGTGACACGCTTCTCTCCAAGTTGGAGACGCTGACGGCCAAGTTCGAGGCGTGGACGGGCTCCGTTGCTGGCCAGAACGCCATCAAGACGTGGGCTGAGCAAGGGGCAGGGGCTCTCGAAGGGGTCGGCCGTGTCATCGGGGCGCTCGCTCCGGTGTTCGCCGCTCTGGCTAAGCCCGAGGTCTTCAACGCTCTCATCGCCATCATCGAGTCGATGGCTGACACGCTGGCGGAGATCATGCCGATCGTCAGCCCGATCATCGTCGCCTTCGCGGGCCTTCTCACCGCGCTGGCGCCGATCATCGGCCCGGTACTGGCACTCGTCGCCGTCTTCAAGTCCATGATGTTCATCGCGGGCATCATCAACGCGATCATCTCGGCGTTCCGCATCCTGCAGACCGTGATCCTGGTCGTGCGCGGCGCCTTCATCCTGCTCAGCCTGGCGATGGCCGCCAACCCCATCGGTGCGATCATCACGCTGGTTGGTTTGCTCGTCGGAGCACTTGTGTGGTTCTTCACTCAGACCGAGACCGGCAAGGCCATCGTCGAGAACGTCTGGAACGCGATCAAGGCGGCGGTCCAGGCAGTCTCAGACTGGTTCACGAACACCTTCCTGCCCGCTGTCCAGGCGGTGTGGGATGGGATCAAAAACGGCGTCTCCGGTGTCTGGGATGCCATTTCCAACGCCTTCAACAGCGTTGTCTCCTTCCTGGAAGGGATCGTCGCCTGGGTGGTCGAGTGGGGCGGGCGGCTGTTGGAGTGGCTGACCTGGCCGCACCGGATGGCGCTGGCTCTGCTCATCGCCATCTGGAACTGGATCTTCGAGGCCATTCGCGGTCCGGCGCAGGCGATCTGGGACTTCCTCGTGACGGCCTGGCAGGCGATCTACGACTGGATCGCCGAGAAGGTCACCGCGATCTGGACCTGGATCACCGAGAAGTTTGAAGCGATCCGTGCTGCGGTGATGGAGAAGGTCGAGGCGGTTCGCTCCTTCATCCGGGAAGCCTGGCAGGCGATCGCCACCTGGATCAACGAGAGAGTGCAGGCGGCTGTCGGCTTCGTCCGGGACGGCTTCAACCGGCTGATGGACCTCGTGCGCGGGCCGCTCAACCAGGTCAAGCAGATCGTCTCCGATGCCTGGAACAACGTTGTCTCCACGATCAGTGGCTTCGTCGGTCGGGCTACCGACGCAGCCCGTAGCGTGATCACTGGCGTAGTCAATGCCGTGAAGGGGGCAGCCAGCAGTCTGGTCAGCGCCGGACGCGACATGATCCAGGGGCTCATCGACGGCATCCTCGGCATGGGCGCTCGTCTCTACAGCGCCGTGATGGGCTTCATCAAGGCCAACGTGCCCAAGCCGGTGCTGAGCGTGCTGGGCATCGCTTCGCCGTCGAAGTTGTTCAAGGAGTACGGCACCAACGTCGTCGATGGTCTGGTCCAGGGCCTCGTCGGAGGAGCCGGTGAGGCAGCGCGAGCCAGCGAGTACCTGGCTCGGCAGGTCGATGTCGGCCCGTTCGACATCGGCGGAGGAAGCAGCCTCAGTGCTGGCAGGGGTATGGGCGGGGGCAACACAACCTACAACATCGAGGTCGTGCTGGACATCGAGCGCATCCGCGACCTCGGCACGGTGGCGGACTTCCTTGAGATGCTGGACCGGCAGCGCGTCAACGCCCGGCGCACCCTCCGGAGCGGGACTGTGAGGGCCGTCTGATGACCTCGTGGGGTGGGTACCACAACGTCGGCGGCAACGGGATGCGCGTGGGCATCAACGCCTACGTGGCGACCGGCGTGGACACCAACAGTGGCTCGGTGCTGATCCGGGTCGAGTACTACGTCCAGAACCTCTACCGCTACAACGATTTCCAGTGGCTCGACACCTGGGGCGACTCGGGCGGGCGGATCGACTACAACAACCAGGGCAACGCGGGCGTCGTGCTACACCTGGGCACGCGAGACGTCTGGTACAACTACTCGACCTGGGGCTCCTCGCCCGGCAACTACAACTTCTACGCCCAGGTCGGCGGAGCCTACAACGGCTCGACGCCCAGCCACGGCGTCAGCGTCGGCATCCCGGCCCGGCCCTACGCTGCGCCCTACAGCCCGTACTCGGTCACGGCCGTCCGCAACAGCGACAGCCAGGCGACCGTCTCGTGGACGAACCAGCCGACTGCTCAGCGGCCCTACACGAGCATCACCGTCGAGATGCGCACCTACGACGGCGCGTGGGGAGCGTGGACGACCGTCGCCACGGTCGGCTCGACCGCGACCTCCTACGTCCGCACCGGGCTGAGCGCCAACCGGGCCTACACGTTCCGGGTCCGGGCGAACAACACGGTCGGCTCGGGCTCGTTCAACGAGTCCGGCACCATCTACACCAGCCCCGGTGGGCCGACGAGCGTCACCGCCGTGCGTGGCACGTCCGGCACCGACGTCCGGGTCTCCTGGGTCCCGACCGTCGTCTACGGCGCGATGGACTACGAGGTCCAGCGCAAGGTGGACACCGGGTCGTGGACGACCATCGCCACGGTCACGGACGGCTCGAACACCTACCTGGACTCCTCGGCCGGTGGTGGCACGAACACCTACCGGGTGCGGACCAAGGGCAAGGGCGGGGCGACCGGGCTGTACTCCGGCTACGTCGAGAGCAACAGCGTCACGGTCGCGGTGCCGCCGCTGGCGCCCACCCTGCTCGACCCCGATGGGGCGAAGATCGACCTCAACGCCGCGCACACGCTGACCTGGAAGCACGTCGGCGGGGCCGACAACGCCGCGCAGTCCTCCTACGAGGTCCAGGTCTCCAACGACAGCGGTTCGACGTGGACGGCGTGGACCTCCGGCCAGGTGGCCTCATCGTCCGGGTCGGCCACTCTGCCCGCCGCCGCCCTGCCCAACGGGGCGGTCTACCTGTGGCGGGTCCGCACGCGGAGCTCGACCCTGGCCGACTGGGGGCCGTGGTCCGCTGGGGCCACCTTCACCGGCACGACCGCGCCGACCGTCACCATCGTCGTCGGCTTCCCGCCGCCGGTCGTCCAGGTGCTGCCGCCCAGCGTGGACTGGGTCTACAACCAGGACCAGGGCAGCCCGCAGACGGCGTGGGAGGTCGAGATCACCGACCCGCTCGGAACGGCGCTGTTCCGGGACAGCGGCTCGGGGTCGGTGTCCTCGTACCTGTTCGACTCCTACGACTTTGTGAACCTCACCGAGTACCGGGTGCGGGTGCGAACCAAGAGCGGCTTCGACCTGTGGAGCGAGTGGGCGACCGCCACGTTCGAGATCGACCTGCTGCCGCCCGCGCAGGCGACCATCGTCTCCTTCACCGACCCCTGCCGGGGACGGATCGCGCTCACCCTGGAAGGACTAGACCCCCAGGAGGGTGCCACCGTCCCCATCGAGACGGCGATGGTCGAGCGACGCATCCTCGGAGAGACGGACTGGACGCTGTTCGCCAGCGGCATCCCACTCCCGGCGACCATCTCCGACCCGACCTCGCCGCTGGCCGGGATCGTCGAGTACCGGGCCATCTCGGTCAGCGTGGACGGGCTGCGAGCCACCGGCCCTACGGCAACGGTGCCGCTGTCTTCCACCGACTACTGGGGCTTCTTGTCGTGGGGTCCGTCGTTCAGCAACATCGTCCGGCTGCGCAGCGACCTGAAGGTGGACGAGACCGACAGCCGCAACAGCCGGACCCAGCACTTCCTCGGCCGCAAGCACCCGGTCGGCCTGTTCGGCAAGAACATCGGCACGGAGCTGTCCGTCTCAGGGACCCCGGTGGCCGCGCCGCTCGGCTGTGCGCCGGGCGACGAGTGCAACTGGGACTCCCCGGTGAGTGACTGGCGGAAGGCCGCACACGAGGCCGAGGTCGTCATGTGGCGCGATTACACCGGACGGCGGCTCTATGCCCGGATGGGCGCGGTGTCCATCGCCCAGGGGCCGAGACCCGGCGTCAACGGCGTCTCGACGACGCTGACCCAGGTGGACTTCACCGAGCGCCCCTACTACGTCGAGGAGCCGAAGTACGACCGGGTGGACGTGACTCCGCCGAACCTGCTCACCACCACAAGCCTCTGGCGCTCCTTCGGTTTTGGCTACGCCTGGTCTCAGCCCGGCGTGGTCCGCAACGGTGACGCGCTCGACCTGCCGTGGAACCCGGCACCGGCCGAGGACACCGGCGTGGGGATGTACGGCTACCCGCAGATTTTCGAGATCGGCAAGGTCTACGAGATCGAGGCGCTGGTCGTGGTCGAAATCGGGATGGCCGAGTGGCGTGTCTCGGTCGCGTTCAACGCGTCGTCTCCTGACCGGCTCGTGCCGACCGGCGCACCGCAGAAGATCCGCTGGCTCTGGACGGCGAACGTCGCCAGCGGTCATCCGGGCATCGAGGTCTTCAAGCCTGCGAGCGGGTGGGCGGCAGCGGGCACGCACACCGTCATCGAGTTCACCGTCACCCGTCGAGACCCCCGGTAGGAGTGATCATGGCAACGACCGCCGACTACGGGCAGCCCGGCGACACCCTGGATTCTCCGTCGCTGTCCGAGTGGGCCGGTGCTGTTCACACCACCGTGACCCAGAAGGAGCCTGCCGGAACGGCCGCTGCGGCTGTCACCGCGCACGCGAACGCCGCCGATCCGCATCCGCAGTACGTCACGGCGAACGAGCACGAGGGTGCCCCTGACCCGCACCCGCAGTACCTGACCTACAACGACCACTACGCCATCGACCACGCCCCGCAGACGACGGCGAAGGTGGACAAGGCCGGAACGGCCACCGCGCTCTGGGCAGGCACTCAGGCACAGTACGACGCCATCGGCAGCAAGTCCGCTACGACGGTGTACGTGATCACATGAGCAGCCTTCGCATTGGGTCGGATCTCGTCAAAGACGTTCGGGTCGGCGCCGATGCGGCGACGGCGGTGTTTCTTGGCACTGAGCAGGTGTGGCCCTCACAGGACGGCTACCGCTCGTACCGCTTCCAGCCCGTCGAGCTGCGAGGGGCGGCGGCGAACAGCGTCCAGGTCGGCGGCTTCGAGCTGCTGGTAGGTACCTCCCCGGTGCGTGGTGGGGCGGCCTTCGGGGTTGTTATCGACAGTCCTCCTGCCGAGGGGCCGGGCGGCATCCTGGACGGCACTGATGGCGGCAAGTGGCTGAACTTCAGCAAGACCCACGGCTACGTCTACGTCACGTTCCCTACCCGCTTCGTCCCGAGCGGGTTCCGGCTGACGACGGCGAACGACCATGCGGAGCGCGACCCGGTGCGGTTCAACGTCTACGGGAGCAACGACGCGACGCACTGGGACCTCCTGTACCGAGGCGAGATGACCACCGACCCCGGCAGGCTCACAGCACGGGACTACCCGTTGCCCGCAGCAGCACCCACCAAGCGTCTCATCTATCTTCAGTCATTCCTTGAAGGAGTTCCGAACCACTTCTGGGCGCAGTCGGTCAACCCCCATGCCAGCGTCACCTCGGACGGCCCGTACTCGCTTGTGAGTTACGGTAACGGGGGCTGGTGCCCGATCAAGAAAACAGGGTCTACGTACGCCTTCGACATGATGGACTTCGGGTCCTGCGACCTCGAGATCGACTTCCTCAAGCTCAACGACGACCGCTCGATCTTCAACCTGGGGCTGTTCTACAAGAACCCCGCCAACGGCTTCGACCCTCTGGTGGGGTTGAGCAGCCACGGGATCATGTACCGGATCGACCAGGCTGGGCAGGCCTACAACTACAACCTGTTCAAGGTGACTGCCGGGGAGCATAGCAACCCGCTCCCGCCGTCCCGCACTACGGGCGGAGATGTGCCTGTTGGGAAGTGGCTCCGCATCACGGTCAACAACCCGACGTACACGCCGCAGCTGACGATCACCATCACCGACCGGGACACCGGCACGCTGGTCCGGCGTGACGAGTGGGACAGCATCGCTTCGCTGGCACAGTCGGGTGACGGGACGGTCTGGGTCGGGTACTTGGCGCAGAAGCCTGACGGAGCCACCGGCATGGGGTTCTTCGTGGACCGGATCGTGCGCCCAGCCGGAGCAGTGCCGGACCTGCCCGCTATCGAGGACATCCTGTTCGTGGACTCGAAGCGCTGGAACGCCAGCAACAGTCGAGTCGGCTGCGTCGTCAACTCTTCGACGACCTTGGAGTTCAAGTGTTGGTCGGGTACGACGTTGGAGCCTGCGCACGACGCCAACTTGATGCGCGGCGGTGGGTCTTTTCAGGTTGGAGGCGTCCTCAACATCGACCATGCCAACTGGGCTATCGCCTTCGCTCACTCAGAGATCGTTGGGACGGACCTCGCCGTGCTCAACATGACCGGGGTGTTCGACGGTCAGCAGGTGAAAGTCACGACGGGTCCCGCCGGGGTGGCTCTGCGCTACGAGTCCCTGCTGGCTGGCGGAGGAGTTCTCGACGTTTCGGGCGATACCTATGCGGCGGGCTGGACGTTGATCCAGCGTTCGATGGGCACGGTTAGCATCTGGCACAACGGGGTGGTGGTGGCTTCGTCGTCAGGTTGGACCTCCACCGACCCGGTCTGGGACTACGCTCTGTACCTGAGCATCGGTGCCCTGATGGGCGCCAACGGTGCGGTCACTGCGGACGGCCGCTGGACGGCGGCGTTCGGGGATATCTTTCTGATGTACCGGCCTCCGCTGCTTGCTGACGCCGTTCGCCGTCTGGACGAGTGGTTCAAGAGCCGCTACTGAGAGGAGAAGCCATGTCGTACCTGGCACTGTCTCGCATCTACAACGACGGCGTGCTGCAGCAGCGGGTCCTCGCGTGCGCTCGGCAGGAGGGCGTCTCCGACCCGGTGCGCTGGGTGAGCGTCGTCTACCCGAGTCTCGTCGGCTCCGACTGGGTGGCAGCGTGGGTCAGCGCCACGGTTGCCGGCGAGAAGGACATCGGTGCGAACGAGGCCGTGGTCACGGACCAGATGATCCTTTCCGCTGTGCAGAGGATGATGCAGGAGACGTCGTGACCGGTGCTCTGTGGGAGGACCCGTCGGCGCTGTGGGCCGACCCGGTGGTGGTCTGGACCCACAAGCCCGACTGGCCCACCGACTTCACGTCGGTCAAGCAGCAGGGCTTCGAGCCGCTGACCGGGGCGCGGGTCACGTCGTTCCGGCTGGACGTGCTCGACCACTCCGAGAACGTGCTGGGTTACCTCACGTCGGCAGAGGTCAAGGGCTCGCTGACGTGGGATGCCAATGCGGCGATCAAGGGCAACGGGAAGATCACCGTCCAGGACGTGACCGACCCGAACATCCGCTGGGACCAGATCAGGCTGCGGCCGTGGATCATCCAGGAGTACGGCGACCAGCGCGTCGAGACCCCGCTGGGCGTGTTCCTCTGCTCGAC
>Ga0114938_1002547_pt1 | contig 11378 bp, 6 predicted proteins | sample AshMeaBigSpring_FD_88675 | JGI IMG/M metagenome (GOLD analysis project Ga0114938, IMG submission 88675) | Groundwater microbial communities from Big Spring, Nevada to study Microbial Dark Matter (Phase II) - Ash Meadows Big Spring | ecosystem: Environmental > Aquatic > Deep subsurface >...
AATAAGCTGATCCACCGATGTGCCGTGCGTCGGGAACATGGCAATGCCCACGCTGGCACCAATTTTGGCCACGCCGTCGCGTAGCGTGAACGGCTGGTTCATCGTGTCCACAAAGCGCTGGGCCAGTTCCTCGGCGGCCTGTTGCCCATCGATGTTGGGCAGCACGCACAAAAATTCATCACCACCCAGGCGAGCCAATGTGTCGCTGTCGCGGATACAAGCCTTGCCCCGCTGGGCGACCTGCTGCAACAGCTCATCCCCTGCGGGGTGGCCCATGTTGTCGTTCACCCATTTGAACTTGTCCAGATCCATGTAGAGCACCGCCAACTCGCGGTTGTTACGCCTGGCATAAAGCACGCCCTGGTGCAACCGGTCACGCGCAATCACCCGGTTGGGAAGGCCCGTGAGCGGATCGTAGTTGGCGCGCTCCAGCTCGGCCTTGACGGCCAACAGATCCTTGATGGTGCACTCCAGTTCGTACTCACGCGCTTCGAGCTTGACCACCATGCGGGCAAAACTTTCCGCCAGAGCCGTGGCAATCGGCGATTGGGAGTGCGCCGAGGTCATATCTAGCAGCGGTTGAACAGCTTGCAGATCTCCCTCCCTGGCAATGCGGTCTGCCACTTCAAGCAAACGCGTCAAGAACGCATCTTGAGAATCCGTTGCCAGGGTGGCATTCATGGGCTCAGTCGACATGACAGTCCTTCATCTGGTTTGCCTCAGTTTACCGCTGCAACGGGTCAGTCCAAACACAACTGTGCATTGTCGGGACAGCGAATGCGACATCGCGAAGCATTCACCTTGACAACTTGAAGACAGGTATAAAAAGCAGAAGTCACTCACGTCAACTGCCGTTTGGCCAAGTCGGCAAACAAGCCGGGCTGTTGCATCAGTTCTTCATAGGTACCCGCCTGTACCACGTTCCCACCGTCGATCACAAAAATGCGGTCCGCTTTCACGATGGTTGACAAGCGGTGGGCAATCACCACACGGGTCACGCTGAGTGATTCCAGGCTGCGGCTGACAATCGCCTGCGTGCGGTTGTCCAATGCGCTGGTGGCTTCATCGAACAACAGAATTCTGGGCTTGCCCACAATGGCCCTGGCGATCATCAGGCGCTGGCGCTGCCCACCTGACAAGCCCGCGCCGTCTTCACCCACGATGGTTTTCATGCCCATGGGCATGGCCTGAATGTCCTCGCTCAGGCCTGCCTGGCGGGCAGCCTCCCATGCTTCATCCATCGAGCAGGGCATGCCACAGGCGATGTTCTCGAAAATTTCGCCCCGGAACAGACGGGCACCCTGCAACACCACCCCCATTTGCTGACGCACGCTGGCGGCATCGAACTGGGCCAGGTCATGCCCGTCGAACATGACCGTACCCGACTCAGGCTTCTCAAACCCCAGCAACAGCCTGAACACCGACGACTTGCCAGCCCCGGACGGCCCCACCACCGCCACAAACTGGCCCGGCTCGATCACCAGCGACAACTTGTTCAACACGATCGGCGTGTTGGGCTGATAGCGGAACGACACATGGCTGAGCTCAATATGGCCATTGAGCTTGGGCGCCGGGGGTTTGGATGCGTCCACTTCAGGCGTGGCGTCCAGAATGGGCTTGATGCTGCGGTACATCGGCACGGCGGCCAGCAAACCCAGCACGACCTGAGTCATTTGCACCATGGCCCCCGAGAACGCCCCGTAGGCTGAGCTGAAGGCCATCAACTCACCCGTGGTCAGCCCGGCCCCCTGCGGGCGCAGAAGCAACCAGCCGATGACGCCATACACCGCAGCCAGGCTCAACGGTCCCCACAGGGTGTTGAAAATCGCAAACTTCTGGCTGATGCGCTCAGCCTCAAGGCCCAGCGAGCTGATCTCGGTGGACAGACCCATCCATTTGGCATATCCCCGCCGTTCTGCACCGGCCACACGCAGCTTGGCCATGGACGACAGCAATTGCAGCGTCAGCCCGGCAAACATCGCGTGCTTGTCAACCAGCTGGAACTGAATGCGCAAATAGAACACCGACACCACCAGCAACGACAGGATGGTGACCGCCGTCAGGGCCAGTGCCAACACCGTCAAAGTGGGATGCAACCACAGCATGTAGCCCAGGTTGAAGACCGAGAACACGCCTGCAAACAAGGCTGACAACGCCGAGTTGGTGAGCAGGCTCCGGATGTCGCCAATGGCAAACGCCCGTTGCGCCAGTTCGCCGGAGGTATACCGGCGGAAAAACTGCGCTGGCAGCGACAGCAGCCGGTCAAACACCGCAGCCTGCACGATGGCATTCACCTGCGTCTCGATGCGCAGAAAGCCGAAATCACGCGACAACCCCAGCAGAATGGCGGCCACCGACGCGGTCAGCAGAAACACCGTGACTTCCAGCATGCGCGAACGGTCGGCACCCGGAATGACATCGTCAAACACGGTTGCACTGATCATGGGTGTAAGCAAACCCAGCAAACCCACCAGCATGGCCATGCCCACCACCAAGGCCACGTCGCGCCACGCACCCACCAGCCCAAACAGCGCCAGTTGATGAAGCTTGATGGGCTTGGGCTCAAACGGCCGGTAGAACATGTAGGCCTGCGGCTTCAGGCCTTTGGCCATCTCGTCGGAAACCGGTTGCACCGAATCGTCGGCGGGGTCGTACAACTGATAACCCTTACCCCTGCTGGGCAACAAGGCAACCGGTCTCCCGTCGCCCGCCACAAAGGCCAGCAGCGGCACGCCATCCTGCCTGTGCCATGCCGACTCCAGAAGCACCTGACGGTACTTGACACCCGAGCTTCGGCACAAGGCCAGCACCGGGTCCACCACCGGCGCCTGGGTGCGGGCATCGTCTGGTGCGGTGAACCGAATGCTCTGGCGCTTGCCAATGGCTTCACAGGCCCGAAGCAAAGGCTGCCGTGCGGTGCCGCGTGCGGAGAGTGTGTCTGCACCCCCTTGAATGGGCACCAGCATCTGCCGCAGTGCATCGTCAAACAGGTGTGCATCCGCTGCTTCACGCTGAACCAGGCGCACCTTTGCCGCTGCCGCGTTGGCCTCGCTTCGGCTGACCAACGCCTTGATGAGCACGCCCTGAAAGGCCGTGATGCCACGCCACCAGTCGTGCCCGGCCAGCACCGCCTCGGTGGTTTGCACGCTGACCACATGGCCACGTTTTTCCTGCACCCAGGCCGTGCGCGCCATGGGAAACACCGAGCCGCCGTCGACTGGCGCGTCCGGGTTGCCAAACAGCAAGCCACTGCCCTGTTGGTGGGTCAGCCACACCACCGGCCGGGTACCGCTGATGGCGTAGACCTTTTCCGTGACGGTGAAGGTGGCACCGGGCTCCAGCGGGTGCAGCACCTGCGGTGCCTGCAAGGGCACACAGGCTTCGGTCAGCCGAAGAATCCACGCCTCGATCTGTGCGGGCTTGTCCCTGATGTCTTCCTCGAACACCATTTCCAGCTCGGCATGGCGCGAAGGCAGCAGGCTGACCTGCCAGCCAGGCGGCACCGTCGCGGGGTCAAACCCGAACACCAGAGCCCCCGGCTCCATACGGGCGAAATGAATACGGTTGTTGTCGTCTGGCCCGGAACCGTCTTTGGTCAGGTACAGATCGACATGGCCGCCGTTCACCACAAAGATGGCGTTGACATCGTCAATGCCAAAAGCGGCCGGGTAGTCGGGCGTGTGCTGAGTCGGGTTGTCCTGGGTCATGGCGACGGACCTCATTCGGCTCGAATCAGCGAGGCATAAGGACCTGGCGCATCGATCATTTGCTCGTGTGTACCCCGCTGCACGATGGCACCTTTTTCCATAACGATGATTTCGTCGCAATCGCGGATGGTGCTGAGCCGATGTGCCACCACCAGCAAGGTACAACCCCGGCGTTTGATGTGGTCATCGACCATTTTTTCCGTCTTCGGGTCCAGTGCACTGGTGGCCTCGTCCAGCACCAGCACGCTGGGGTTCAGGGCCAGCGCACGTGCAATTTCCAGCCGCTGGCGCTGGCCCACACTCAGGTTGGTACCCCCCTCGTCCAGCATGGCTTCGTAACCACTGAGGCGGTCGGCAATGTCATCGTGGATGCAGGCATCGCGCGCGGCTTGCACCACCTCGTGGTTGGAAATGGAGGCATCCCACAGCGTCACGTTGTCACGCACGCTGCCACGGAACAGAAAAATATCCTGGTCCACCATGGCCACAGAGTTGCACAGGATGGACCGGGGGATGTCCTGGCGGCGCTTGCCGTCAAACAACACCTCGCCTTCCCATGGCTGGTGCAAACCGGCCACGATGCGGGCCACCGTTGACTTGCCGCTGCCCGACGACCCCACCAGCGCGACCCGCAAACCCACCGGAATGGTGAGGTTGACGTTGCTGACAATGGGCTGTGCCAGGCGGCTGTAGCCAAACGTCACGTTGCGCAACTCCAGCGCACCTTGCAGCCGCGCACTGGCAGACGGGTCTGCCGCATTGGCAATTGGTGACGACGCATCCAACAGCGGGTCTTGCTGAAAACGGGTGACGTCATCCAGCCGTGCCAAGGCACCCTGCAGGTTGTTGACGCTGTCCACCATGCCCAGCAGGCCCGACACGGGGCCCATGAACTGGGACATCAGCGCCTGGAAAGCCAGGAACATGCCCATGGTCATCACGCCATCCATGATGGACAAGCCACCAATGCCCAACACCAGGTTGGAACTGACGCTGCCCAGCAACGCCGGAAACACCGAAAACAGGATGGACGACTCGGCAAACTGCGAACTTGAGTTCAGCATCTTGCTCTGGTAGCCCGCCCAGCGTGCAAAAAACGTGTGCTCGGCACCCGATGCCTTGAGCGTTTCAATCATCTGCAGGCCCGACATGCCCACCGCCGCAAACTTGCCCGATTCCTGGGCGACTTTCCGGCTTTGGTCTACCCGGTGGCGGGTCATCCAGCGCAGCAGCAGCAACTGCCCCAATGCCGTCACGATGGCAATGGTGGCCAGTCGCCACTCGTAGGCCAACATCAGCAGGCCGAAACACCCCACCATCAGCAAGTTGACGACGTTGCGCGAAAAACCGCCGGAAATCAGCTCGGCCACGTGCGACAGCGCTTGCACCCGCTCCAGCACATCACCAGCGTAACGCTGGCTGAAAAACGACATGGGCAGGCGGAACAGGTGCCACACAAAGGCTGCCGACGGTCCCATGGCCAGCTTGAAATGCAAGCGCAACAGCGACGTCATTTGCAAATAGGTGAGCACCGTGGTCACCAGACTGGTGGCCACCATCGTGGCGATCAGCGGTTTGAGCCAATCAACGGCTCCACCCACGAACACATTGTCGACAAACACCCGGGAATACACCGGCATCACCAACCCCGGCAACACCAGAGCAAACGTGCACAACGTCACATACACCAACGACGTGCGGTGCCCCTTCAACCGATCCAGCAACGGGCCCCAGACAGAAGGTGGGTCGCCACCTGGCGCGAAGTCGGGGCCTTTTTCAAACACCAGCGTCACGCCGGTGAAGCTGTCATTGAATTCTTCCTGGCTGACCACCCTTGGCCCGCTGGCCGGGTCATTCAGGTACACCTTGTTCTTGCCAAAACCTTCTACAACCAAAAAGTGAGCAAAGTTCCAAAATACAACAAGCGGTAGAGCCATTTTTTTTAATTCATCTGGCTCACGCTTGAATCCCTTGGCCACCATGCCGTAATTGCGAGCCGCCTTCAGGATGCTGGCCGCGTTGCTGCCATCGCGCGAGACACCGCAGGCGTGCCGCAGTTCTTCCAACGGCACATGCCGGCCATGGTGCGCCAGCACAATCGCCAGCACCGCTGCGCCGCATTCGGTGGCCTCCATCTGCAGCACCGTGGGCGTGCGCACGCGCCGCGTCTGAAACACAGACGACAGCAGCCCGGCCATCCACTGGCGCACCCGTTGGATCAAGCTCACGCGCCCGCTCCCAACAAGGCCTTGATGCCTGGGATCACCAAGGTCACTGGCGCCTGCTCGCGGGTAATCACCTTGACGCTGCACAGCGTGGCCGGCGTGATGGTCACCGGGGCCCCTTCGCGAGACGACCACTTGAACCCGCTGGGTGTGGAGGGGTCACGCTTGAGCGCAATGCGCACCTCGTGCACCGGCCCGCCCGCTACGGCGGCAGCCAGTGCATTGTTCTGGAACACCCGCATGATGTTGGCATCGGTGGACGGAAACTCCGATACCGACCGCACCTCGCCCAACAGAAAGCCGAACTCCTCCGCCTTCACCATCGCCGGCACCACCTGCGCAGCCATGCCCACGGCAATTTCCTTGGCGCGCTGGGCAGGGAAGAAGGCCACGATTTCAAGGTCATCGTTCGCCGGTTGCAACGTCAGCACGGGTCCCCCGGCACTCGTCAACGCGCCCACGGGCGTTTGCACCTCGGTCACCTGGCCGGCATACGGCGACCTGACTTCCGTTTGCAATGACAACTGCCCTTCCAGCAAGCCCAGCCCCATTTTTTGCTCGGTGATCTGACGTTCCCCATCGCGCTGCGTTTCATCCACCACCGCCTGCGACTTGAAACGCTCTGCGTCCAGTTGCACCAATTGCGATTGCAGGGTGGACAAGGTGTTCTCCAGCTCGGCCTTGCGCTCGACCAGGGCCGTCAGGTTCTGCCGTGCCACCAGGCCTTTTTGCAGCATTTCCTGGTAGGCCGGAATTTGCGATGCCACCTCGGCCAACTGCTGCCGAATGGCCACACCACGCTGAAGCAACGCCTCGCGCTGCCGCTTCAACGACTCCTGCTCCAGCTGGCTGGTGGCGGACCGCAGTTCCACACGCTTGGCCACCAGTTCACGCGTACCTTCCAGCTGAATGCGCGATGCCCGCAGCCGCTCACGCAGTTCGGGTTGCCCGACCAGGGCCACCACCTGTCCGGCTTGCACCAGGTCACCCACTTTCACGTACAGGTCAGTCACCTGCCCGGCGGTCAATGACGACACATTCATCAGGTTGCCCGCCCTGACGGCCGCACCCTTGCCCTCTGCCTTGTTGGACAGGCGGCCGGTGAACCCCCACACCACAGCGGCTGCCAGCAACACCAGCATGCCCAGCAAGGCACCCCAGTACCTGGGCGTGGTGACGTACAGCAGGGCATCCAGCTGGTCAGGTGACGAAAGCTTGGCCATTGCCGCGCTGCGGAAAATTTCACGGCTCATGGCTGGGATTCCGGTGAGGTGGAAAGGGGCTTGTAGAACACGTCCCGGCGCACATCCTGCACAGGCGCGTCTGGGTTGACAAACGTGCCTGTGGCGTAGCGCAACTCTGAAATGGCCGTGGCCAAAGACACCTGTGCGCTGATGCGGCTGACCTCTGCCGTGATGTGGCGGTCTTCAGCCTGCAAGGCATCCACCACCGACCCGATGCCAAAACGAAGCCGCTCGCGTGCGCCATCCAGCGCGGCCAGGGCAGCCCGGACGCCGCGCCCCGATTCCTGAAGCTGCTGCACGGCAGCGCCGAGGTTTTGCAACCCGAGGATGACACCCGACGTGATCTGCCGCTGCACGTCCTCTGACCGCAAACGCTGCTGTTGCAGCGTGGCTTCCGCCTGCAACACGGCACCGCGTGCTTCCAGGTTGCTGTGTGGAAACTGGTATTGCAGCCCCACAGACACCGACGGCCCGGTGGTTGAACGCAAGGGTGACACAAACGCATCGACCCCACTGCCCGTTTTGGCCCCGGCATAGCTGACACCCACCACCACATCCACCTGCGGTCGCAGCTGCCCGCGCCAGGCTGCCAGCAAGGCTTCTTGCTGTTCCACCCGGGTTTGTGCGGCACGCAGGTCTGCGCGGCGGCCCAAGCCAAGGTCGATGTAACTTTCAGGTGCCCCCAGACTGGCCGGCAAAAATGAAGGGCCGTCTACATCGGGCAGCGGGTCGGTGGGCAACAGCGCCTGCGTCAAAGCCGCAGCCTCAACGCCCATCGTCAGCGCCAACTCCTGCCGGGCCTGGGCCACGGCACGTTCCTGGCCGATGCGCACCACCGAGCGCTGTGACAGGCTTGACAACGCATCCTGCACCTGCACCCTGGGAATCAGGTCGATCGAGGCCATGGCCTTCACACTTTCCAGCATGTCCGTGGCGCGCTGCTCAGCTTCCTGGTAGGCCTGCAAGGTCTGCAGCGCACCCTGGTAGCGCCAGTACGCAGACGCCGTGGTGGACAACACCTGCGACATGTAGTGCTGCAAATCGTGCATCGCGGCCTGTTCGTCCAGCGTGGCTGCCTGTTCCCGTATGGCCGACAGGTGTTGCCCCCTGTTGCGTGCCAGGGGGAACAGCACCTGCACATTCAGGGTGGCATGGTTCAGGCCCAGCGGTTGGGACTGGTTGTCGGATGACCGGTTGAACTGCAACGTGGGCGATATGCGAATGCCCGAGCGCAGCAGCTTCGACAACCCCACTTCCGCTGCCAGCGAGTGGTTGCGCAAATGGGCAAGGCCTGATGCCTGCTGCACCTCGGTCGTCAGCGGGTTGAGTTTGCGGCTGGCGTTCAAACTGGAATTGAACACCGGGTCGAATGCAGCCTGGTTCTGCATCAGCACACCCCGGCTGGCCTGCACCTGCTGCCGCTGCTGGGCCAACTGCAGGTTCTTCTCCAGCGCCTGCTGGCAGGCTTCAATCAGACCCAAAGCCGGCCCCACGTGGGCAGCACCCACCCAGGCAGGCACAGCCAACAGTGCCCACAGTGCACGCTGCAGACACATTCCCCACCACCCGCCAGACTGTGGGGCGCGCATCAGAACTTCATAAGTGACAACGCCTGCGGTGAAGGCACACTTGCCGCGAGGCTGGGCGCAGGCTGCAATGCTGCTGCAGACCGGCTGAGGCAAGCGCCGTCACGGTGCAACACACAGGTGGACGTGGGGACATGCGCATCGCGCCGCACCTCGGTCACTTGCGTGATGGCACCTGTTTGCATCGCCTGCGCCAGGGCCTGTTCCATGGCCGCATCGCGTACGCCCACACCTGAAAACCCGGCCGTGGGCTGCAACAGGGCTGTCTTGAACGTCGAACCTTCACGCGTGACCTTGAACAACAGGCCAATACCTTGCGTTGGCCCGATCGGGACGGTCAGGCTGACCAGCAGCCGCCCGCCGTCGCGCAGCTTGTTCAGCCACACCGGCTCAATGTGCGTCACACCAAAGCTCATCAGGATGGCATCAGCACACCCATCTGCACACGGTGTGTCGTTGGTGTGGGCAACCGTCACGTTGGGGTGGTCCACCAGGTTGGCCTGAGCCAGCGCTGCCAACCTGGCATCGGCCTCGGTGGCATCTACCCGGCCACCCGGCCCCACCAGCTCGGCCAGCAGGGCGGTGTAATAACCCGTGCCACTGCCCAGGTGCAGCACATGCTGGCCAGGCTGAATGTCCAACTGGTCCAGGTAGCGCGCCACGAGCCCAGGATGACCCGACAGCAGCTGGCGAGATTCGTCCAGCGGAATCGAGGCGTTGCGGTAAATGCTGGCTGGGTCGGCATCGTCGGTGGTGAGGTAAGAGATGCCCGCATTGGGATTCAACTCTCGCATCGCAAACCGCCACGGGCCGGGGCCGTAGAAATGCTCGCGCGGCACGGTGGTCAGCACCCGGCGCACGTTCTCGTTCTTGGCACCGCCATCGAGCCTGATTTCATTCAGGTAGTGGGTGCGTGCTTGAGAAAGATCCATGAGCAGGGTCATTTGAAATCCACTGTGCAAAATCCGCAATATGAAACGCCAGCAACTCAGATCCTCAAGAAAGCCAAGGTTCCGAACATCAACCATTGACCCCACGCAGCGGCACCCACACCGAGCGCCATACCTGGGATGACGGCTGCAAAGCCAGTCAGGTTGTTTTCTCCATTCCCAAACAAACTTCCTAAGCCGGCCTGGACTTGGGGAGGCGGAAACCACCCCAACTGTTGCGCCGTCGCGGTATGGTAAGTTCCGATAACCTGTATTCCGTTGTAATTGCCCGTGGTGGTGGTCACACCGCCCGCTACGGTACTCAATTCGTCTTCGCTCAACTCGTTGGTATATCCCTCAGGCATCAAAGGTGATGCCACCGCCTGCTCTGGTAAAACCACCGAGAGAAAAGCCACCAACTGCCCCACGTGCTGGTACACATTGCCTTGGAACGTCGATATAAAGTCCAACGTGCTTTGTGTCAGGCCGGCAAATGTCACTGGCTTGAGAAGTTCCTCACCACTCAGAGCCTTGAGCTTTTCCAGCGTTGCATCGAAGCGCTCATCGTCCCACGCCAGGAAGGAACTGGTGGTCCGAGCTGCCGGCATGGCGGGCAGGTCTTGAAACTGACCTTCACACACCCCGTCCAGAAACACGTGGTGCACACTGGCCAAGTACCACAGCATGTCAGCAAACGTGCCGCCGTGGGGCACGGGACGAACATCCAGTTTGTCAGCGGGAAAGTTCTGTATCAGCAGCCGCGTCATCTGCCGCGAGGCCTCGATTTGAGGCAAAAGATACGTCCAGGCAGCAAGAGCGGTTTCTTCGGTGTGTTTCATAGAAAACTCCTCTCAAAAAACTGATCGCAAGATGATATGGGTTTGCTGAAAAAGGCGAACAGAACTTCATCAGAGCATGCATCTGCGCCAGAGGCAGTTACGGGTTTAGCTGAAATTCTGCCTTTGGTCAGTTAAGAAAGGTTCCATTGCGTTGCAACTCACAGATGGGTACAGAGGCATGCGCGTCGCAAACCGCCACGGACTGGGACCGTAGAAATGCTCGCGAAGAACAGCGGTCAGCACCCGGCGAACGTTCGCGTTTTTGCTCCGCTATCAAGTCTGATTTCATTCAGGTGGTGGGTCCGTGCTTGAGAAAAATCCATAAACAGGGTCATTTGAAATTCACTGTGCAAAATCCGCAAAATGAGACAACAGCAACTCAGATTCTCATGAAAGCCAAGGTTCCGAACATCAACCATTGACCCCATGCAGCCGCACCCACACCAAGCGCCATACCAGGGATAACGGCAGCTAATCCAATCTGATTGTTCTGTCCGTTTCCAAACAAAGTAAGAAGACCTGTCTGGCCAGTGGGTCTGTTGTAGTGCTGAAGTATTTGGGTCATTTGCTGTTGTTGATACGGGTCGTTGGTCACGTATGTGGGCGTCACCTGCAGCAATGGGTTCTGACCACCCGCCACGCCAGCCAATTCATCATCATTCAATTCCCCGTCAGCGCGTTGCTTGGCCACCTCTGCAGAGTCATTCGCATCGGTGCTTTGCAAGGCCAGCGCCAGCCAGGCCATCAGCTGCCCGGTATGGGAAGCCACGTTGCCCAGGAACACGGTCATGAAATCGACGGCGGGTTGCGTGAATGTCCCGAAGCTCAGGGGGCGCAGCAGGTCTGCG
>Ga0114938_1002548_pt1 | contig 11369 bp, 7 predicted proteins | sample AshMeaBigSpring_FD_88675 | JGI IMG/M metagenome (GOLD analysis project Ga0114938, IMG submission 88675) | Groundwater microbial communities from Big Spring, Nevada to study Microbial Dark Matter (Phase II) - Ash Meadows Big Spring | ecosystem: Environmental > Aquatic > Deep subsurface >...
AAGTTACCGAAATCACTCATCAGCCGCCGGGCGCTAGCCCGCGGTTCATCCGCGAAAGACCGCGGGCTAGCGCCCCGCGGCTGATCCACAAAACCGATAGGTAATTGTCGTGCAGCGCCTAAGGAGACAACGATCTTGACAACCCCAGCGCACGTTTCTCCCATTTCGCAAGGGAGTCTGGCCAGCACGCTGATCGGCGTGCTGCTCCTGGCCGCGACGGCCTGTGACGAGAGGCGCGCGACCGTCGGCACCGCGGCCCCTGAGCGACCGGACACCCGGTCGGGCACGGAGATCCTGCGGGAAATGATCGCGGCGTATCGCCAGGCCGAGGCCTACTCCGACGCGGGACGGATCGGGCTGCGATACCCGCGGGACGGCGCGACGATCGAGCAGTGGACCGAACTGCACGTGCAGTTTCGGCGGCCGAACCGGTTGGTGCTCGACGTCCGCCGCGAGGACAACCAGATCGTGATCGCTTGTGACGGCCAGCAGCTGCAGGCGGAGATCAAGGATCCCGGCACGGCCAACTTCGGCAGCCAACAGGTACAGCGGCCCGCCCCGGAGCGGTTGACCGTGCCGTTGGTTTACGCGGCGGGTGAGTATGCCGATCCGGCCCAGCCGCAGGAGTTGTTGAGCGTGCTGTTGGGCGTTCCCGTGCCGCTGGCGCTGACCCAACTGGGGCTGCTGCTGGACGAGGGTGCCCTGGCGCGGCTGGCCGCGGCGGAGCACGCGCTAGAGTTGTTGGATCCCGCCCCGGTCGACGGTCACGCCTGTCACCGCGTCCGGGTCCGCGGCCGGGAGGGGGAGTTCGTGTTTTGGGTGGATCAACAGTTGCGGCTGCTCCGCCGACTGGAGCTGCCCGCGGGCGAGCTGCCGGCTGGCGATCAGACGGCCGGCTCGGGCAGACCGGAGTTGGTGGCCGACTTCGTCGGCGCCCGCTTCGAGGCGCCGGCCGAGGACGCTGCCTTCCAGCTGCCGGAGGTGGCGGGCCAGCACAAAGTGCGCTATTTCGTGCTGCCGCCCCCGCCGCTTCCTTCGCCCCTGCTGGGCACGAAGGTCGGAGCCTACCATTTCACCGACCTCGACGGCCGCTCGCTGCCGTCGTCCGGGCTCTCCGCCCGGTGCCTGGTGCTGACCTGGTTTCAAGATCACCCGGCCTGTCAACTGAGCCTGACAGCGGTCGACGCGGTCGCGGAGAAGTTTCGCGACCAGCCGGAGGTGACGTTTCTGGCCGCGTGCACCGAACCGTCCACGGCGCTGAGCCATGCCGACGTGGCGCAGCTGGCGCGAGGCTGGAACGTCGGATTGCGCTGCGTGCGCGACCTGGAGGCCTGCGGCCGCGACGTGTTCCAGATCCGCCAGGCACCCACCACCGTGGTGCTCGGGCCGCAGGGGGCCGTGCAGATGGTGGAGGTTGGTGCCAACCCGCAACTGGCCGAGCAACTGCAGCTGGTGGTGGAGCGGATCCTGGATGGCGAGGACGTCGCCGCCGACGTGGTGCGCCAGGTCAAGGAAGAGACAGCGGCCTACGAGCGGCAGCTGGCCCTGGCCGGCGTCGACGCGCCGGCCGTCGACCTGGAGATTCCGCTGCCGGACGTGGCACCGGCGGCGGAACCGCAGCGGATGCGCAAGACCGCCCGCTGGCACTGCCGCGACGTCCCGGACCCGGGCAACGTCCTGGCCGTGGTCGACCCGGACGGCAAGCCACAGTTGCTGGTCCACAGCGGCTGGCGCCGGCTCGTGCCGCTGGACCTGGACGGGAACGTGCAACGGACGATCGAGCTGCCGGTACCCGAGGATGCGGCGATCAGCTACCTGCGGACGGCGGTCGACGGGCAGGGCCGCCGCCTGCATGTCGGCGCCGCGCGGCTCGGTCGACAGCTGCTGGTGTTCGATCACCAATGGCGGCTTGTGCTGGCGTACCCGGATGCCGAGCAGCCGCACGATGGGATTCAGGACGTGCAACTGGCGGACCTCGACGGGGATGGTCAGCTGGAGTTGTACGTCGCCTTCCAGGGCCTGGCGGGGGTGCAGTGTGTCGGCCTGGACGGTCAGCGGCTGTGGAGCAATCGTTCGGTGGCGGGCGCGTTGTCGCTGGCGATCGCCCCTGCGGAAGGCCCGGTCGGCCAGCTGCTGCTCTCCACGCCGCGCGGCCAACTGGTGCCGGTCTCCGCGGATGGCCAGTCGCGGCGGCCGATCACCATCGGCCGCCATGCCATCCATCACCTGGTGCGCAGCGCGGCCCCGGAACCGGGTCCGGCCCCGCTGTGCGGCATGGCCTATTCCGCCGACGGCGGCCTGACCGCCGTCGGGCTGGCCGCCGATCGGCACGAGGCCTGGAGCTACCGCCTGCCGCCGGGTATCCACCGCACCCAGATCCAGTATCTGGCCAGTGCCCAGGTGCTGCCGGGAGCGGGCTACCAATGGCTGCTGGCGGGCCCTGACGGCTCGGTCCACGTGATCACGGAAGACGGCGACTTCCATGATCACTTTCAGCTGGGCGAGTTCATCCGCGGGATCGCCGGTGTCCGTTCCGGCAACCGGTCGCTGCTGGTCCTGACCACCGACAGCGGCGTGCAGGCGCTGGAACTGGGCTGGCCCGATCCGGGTCGCCAGCCGTGACGGGAGCTGAGCACCGGGTTTTTCGCCGCAGACGGGCGCGGCGTCGGCAGGACGTCCAGCGTTTCGTTCCGCCCAGCGGTTGAGCGTTTTGGCGGAACAGCGCACCATGCCTGCACCGCGTTTACGGCTGCCGCAGCAATTGCTACAAAGAAGCGAAATCTGCCCGTGGGACCGATCGCCTTCGAAGGCTCGGGGCCTGTGAACCACACGCGCCGAGGCGGCGCGAGTTGACCGCTGAACCAGCCCATGGCGGACGGCGGCCGTTGGCCAGGTTCCCGGACGATGGATGACCGCGACGACCTGCATGGTTATCTGCGGCGCCCGGTGAGACTGGGAGCCGTGCAGACGAGGCACACTGGGCGGCCGCGAAAGGTTCCGTATGGTAACCGCCAGGCTGAGAGACTTCTCCTGGGAAAGGATGATCGCTGCTGTGGATGCCGTGCGAGAAAGAGCGCGTCGTATCGCCGCGGCACTCGATCGGGCGGGAATCAAGTATGCCCTGGTTGGGGGAAATGCCGTCGCGGCGTGGGTCGCGCGCGTTGAGGTCGAGGCCGTGCGGAACACGAAGGACGTAGATGTCCTGGTCCGTCGTGAAGACTTCGAACGCGTCGTCCAGGCCGCGCAGGCGGCTGGTTTCGTCCACCGGAACGTGGCCGGCGTGGACCTGTTCCTGGATGGGCCGGAGGGGTCCGTCCGGAGTGCGGTCCATCTTGTTTTCGCCCGGGAAAAGGTGCGAGCTGACTACGTCCTCCCCGCCCCTGACGTTACCGAGTCAGAAACCGGACCGGAGTTTACCGTGGCGACCCTCGACGCCTTGGTTCGGATGAAGCTGACCTCCTTTCGCCTGAGGGACAAGGTCCATCTCCTGGATTTGCTCGATGTCGGGCTGATCGATCCCAGTTGGTGCGATCACTTCCCGACCGAGCTTGGGGCACGACTGCGGGAATTGATCGACTCGCGGGACCGCGAGTTGTGACATGCGCCCTACCACTGGATGCAGCAACCGGTGAACAGCAGGGAAGCGAGCAAGGCCATTTCACAGGCCAACCCGGCCCGCGCGCGCAGCGGCTGCCTGGTCCTCTTCTCTTCCCTCTTCTTTCTGGCCGGGTGCGGTTTTCTATACCTGATTTTCGTGCGGCCCGTGTGGGGCATCTGGCAGGCTCGCGACTGGGAGGCGACTCCCTGCGTGATCCTCTCGAGCCAGGTGCGCGAGCACGACGATGACGACGGGACGACTTATAGCGTGGCGATTTCGTACCGATACCAGTACCGGGGCGAGAGGTACCAGTCAGGCCGCTACCACTTCTTCAGCGGTTCGAGCAGCGGGTATGCGGGCAAGAAGGCGATCGTCGACCGGCACCCGGTGGGCAGCGAACAAACGTGCTTTGTCAATCCGGCCGACCCCACGCAAGCGGTCATCGAGCGGGGGCCGACCTGGGAACTGCTGTGGGGATTGCTGCCCTTGATCTTCATCCTGATCGGCGGTGGCGGGTTGCTCTTTGCGCTCGGGGCGATCCGCTCGTCGCCGGCCGCACACACCCGCCCGCTCGACTGGCAGCCGCAACCCGCATCGGCCAGCATGGCGGTCGCACCGATGGACCCGTCGGAACTGGGCCTGGAGCCGACGCGCGGTCCCGTGACGATGAAGCCGCGGGAATCGCCGCTGGGCCGGCTGATCGGCAGCCTGATCGTGACCATCTTTTGGAACGGCATCGTCTCGATCTTCCTGGTCCAGCTGGTGCGGGACTGGCAGCGCGGGAACTTCCAGCTTCTGCTGGCCCTCTTCCTCACCCCGTTCGTGCTCGTCGGCCTCGTGCTGCTGGGCGTCGTGGTCTACTCGTTTCTGGGCCTGTTCAACCCGCGGCCGGAGGTCACGTTCGACCAGTCCGCCGTGCGGTTGGGCGAGGCGATCGAGCTGACGTGGCGATTCCGCGGCAGCACCGGCAGCCTGCGCGGGCTGAGGATCGTGCTTCACGGTATCGAACAGGCCACGTACCGGCGGGGAACGACCACCACGACCGACACGGCTACGTTCCTGGAAAAGACGCTGCTGGAAATCCACGACCCGCTGGACATTCCCAGCGGCCGGGTGCCGATCGAGGTGCCGGCCGGCAGCATGCACACGTTCGAGGGCCCGAGCAACAAGATCCTGTGGTTGGTGAAACTGCACGGCGATGTCGCCTGGTGGCCCGATGTCGACGCCGCCTATCCGCTCGTGGTCCTGCCCCAAGAACCCTCCCGCCTGTCCCGCCGATGACCGACACGGCCCACTTGACGATTGACACAGTCGACGGCCAGCGGGCGTTCGTGCCCGGCGAGACGGTCGAGGTATCGGTCAGCTGGCAGGCGTACGAGCGTGCGGAGGCGATCGAGTTGCGCCTGGTCTGGTACACCCACGGCAAGGGCGCGACGGATGTGAGCGTGGTCCAGACGGAGCGGTTCGAGGAACCGGCGATTGTCGATTCGCGGCGCTGCCGGCTACCGCTGCCCGCGTCCCCCTATAGCTTTTCCGGCAAGCTGATTTCGCTGGCCTGGGCCGTGGAACTGGTCGTCCTGCCCAACGGCCCCTCGACCCGGCTGGACATTGTCGTGGCCCCCGAGGGTCGCGAGGTGGAGTTGTACCAGGAAGGGTGAAGGGTGAAGGAACTGCACGGTCCGGGGTCTGGTCCATTCTTCGGCCGCGCAACTCGACTGTGCCAACACGCCCTGGCCGGAAACATGGATCAGGCGGCCGGCCATCACGCGAGGAACCGATATGCGGGCGCGGGAGAATCCGTTCGCGATGGTACGCCTCGAGCGGATCGCGTTCCGCTTTGAGAGCGGCGACCTGGACGACCTGCTGCGCCGGCTGTCACAGCTCGGCTACCGGGCGGCGATCGTGGGGCCGGAGGGCTCCGGCAAGACGACGCTGCTGGAGGCGCTGGCGGCCCAACTGGCGGGTCAGGGCTGGAACCTGCGTCCGCTCCGGCTGCGCCGCGACCAGCCTTGCCCCGGGGGGGTGATTGAGCAGCTGCTCAAGTCGAGCGATCCGCGGACGCTGATCCTCCTCGACGGTGCTGAGCAGCTGGGTTGGTGGCGGTGGCGGCGGCTGGTGCGCGGCGCGCGTGCCGCGGGTGGGCTGGTCATCACGACGCATCGAGCGGGCCGGCTGCCGACGCTGATCGCCTGCCGCACCAGCATCCCGCTGCTGAGCGGGATCGTGGACGAGTTGCTCGACGCTGCGCCGCTCGCGGATGCGAGGCGCGCCGAACTGCGTGCGGCGGCCGTGACGTTGTACGCCCAACACGGGGGCAACCCGCGCGAAGTGCTGCGCGGCCTGTACGATTGGTGCGCGGAAGCACCGGGGCAGCCCCGCCGGGTGCACCTTCCCCCGGTGGCGGCAGGGCCGCACCGGGCGGGTGCCGCCCGCCCGCCTTGCGATGTGGCGGGCTGCCTTTTGGACTCCCCGTGATGGCCGCTGCTCGGCCTCGGACGGGGATCCGCGCCGGGCCCCCCGTGGCGGCCGAACCGTGGCGGCCGAACCGCGGCGGCCGAACCGCGGCGGCCGAACCGCGGCGGCCGAACCGCGGCGGCCGAACCGTGGCGGCCGAACCGCGGCGGCCGAACCGTGGCGGCCGAACCGCCTCAGTTCAACTCCAGCACGCTGGCGCCAAAGGTGAACCCGCCGCCGAAGGCACACAGCCCCAGGCGATCGCCCGAGCGACGCGCGGGCAACAGTTCGCTCAGGCAGAGCGGAATACTGCTGGACGACGTATTGCCGTGGTGCCGGATATTGCTGAATACGGGCGGCGTGATCCGGCTTTGAATGGCGTCCAGGATGCGCTGGTTGGCCTGGTGCGGCACGACCAGGTTCAGGTCGTTCACGTCGATCCCCTGGCGCGCGCAGGCGCGCGTCAGGCTGGCGATCATGGTCCGCACCGCCTCGCTGAAGACCACGCGGCCGTGCATCTGGATGAAGCCGTCGTGCAGCAGCGGCACCGAGAGGGCCCCGGCCGCGTCGCCCTTGGCCGACAGTTCCGGGCGAAAAAGCCGTGCACGGGCCTGGTGGAAATGTCCTTCGCCGTACAGCACCGTGGCGGACGCCGCGTCGCCGAAGAGGATCGCGGTGTCGAAGTCCTCGGGGTCCAGCAGCGGCGAGAGCACTTCGCCGGTCACGACCAGGACGCGGCCGTAGGGCACGCTCTGCAGGTAGTCGTAGCCGGCTTGCAGGGCGTACAGGTAGCCGGAACAGGCGGCGTTGATGTCGAACGCCTGCATCATCGACGCGCTGCGGCCCCCGCCCAGGGCGTGGAGGATCTGGCAAGCCATCGACGGCGTGACGGCCGTGGGACTGGTCGTGCTGCAGACCAGCATGTCGATGTCGTCGAGGATCAGGTTCTCCTGTTGGAGCACCCGGTGGCAGGCCTGGACCGCCATCGCCGCGGCGTCCTCATCCTCCCGTGCCCAGCGCCGCTGCTCGATCCCCGTGCGCCGCAGAATATCGGCGGCGGTGTGATCGCCGCAGCGCTTGAGCAAGTCCGTATTGCTCACAACACGGCTCCCCTCGACGGTGGCGACGGTCGAGATGCCGACGTCGAAGCGGCGCGGCTCGCTGGCCCGCTGCGGCACCCGCAACCGCCCGGACGATGGCTTGCGGCGGAGCACCGGTGTCTCCTGGACGGGGGCCATCCCCGGCGTCACGGCGGAGGCGGTGCGGAGGGTCAATAAGGGCTGTCCCACCGGAACCGTGTCCGTTTCGCGGACCAGAATCTCCTCGACGGTGCCGTCGGCCGGCGAGCTCAACTCGAACACCGACTTGGTGGCCTCCAGCGACACCAGGGCCTGTCCCCGCTGGACGGTTGCCCCGGGCGCGACCAGCAACTCGACGACGATCACCGTCTCGTCCGCGGGGCCCGAGCCGATCGCCTCCACGCGACACAACCCCGGCTCGGCGGCCGGCGGGGCCTGCCAGGTGAGCTCCAGGTCGAGCAACTCGGCGGCCGTGGTCAGGACGCTCTGCAGCGACGGCAGGATTTCCAGCTGGTTCGTGAAGTTGCAGGGGACGAACGTGTCCGGCCGCGTGACGCGGCGCAGGGCCACCGGCATCCGGGCCTTCTGGGCCACGGTCGCCAGGATCTCGGCCCCCATGCCGCAGGTGTGGTTGTCCTCGTGCACCACGATCAACCTGGCGGTGCGCTCGGCCGAGGCCAGCACGGCCCGCTCGTCCCAGGGCGAGAGCGAGCGGAGATCCAGAACCTCCGCCTCGAGCCCCACCTTCTCCAACGCCTCCGCCGTCTGCAGGCAGACGCGCAGCGTGTTGCCCCAGCCGACCAGCGTGATGTCGCGTCCTGGGCGCACCTTGCGAGCCGCTCCCAGCGGCACCAGGTGGTGCGCGACATCGGGCGACGTGGCCAGTTTCGGGTCGTTCAGGCAGGCCTTGGGGTACAACAGCAGCGTGGGCCGCTCCGAGCGAAAGGCGGCGTTGAGCAGACCCGCCGCGTCGGCCGCCGAGCTGGGCATCAGCACATCCAGGCCCGGCGTGTGGGTCAGTGCCGACTCCATCGTCTGGGCATGGTACGGGCCGAGCCCCGGCCGGTAGCCGCCGCACGCCGCCAGCACGATCACCGGCGCGTTCCATTGGCCGCCGCTGCGCCAGTAGATCGTCGCCAGCTCGCTGGTGATCTGGTTGTGGGCCAACGGCAGGAAGTCGGCGAACTGGACGAACGCCACCGGCCGCTCCCCGGCCAGCGCCCGGCCGATCGAGACGCCCAGGATCGTCGACTCGGAGAGCGGTGCGTTGCACACCCGGCCCGGAAATTCCGTGCTCAACCCGCGCGTCACGCCGAACACGTCGCCCTTGGGGTCCTCGATATCCTGTCCCAGCAGCGTGACGCGTTCGTCGTGCCGCAAGTGGTGCCGCAGGACCTCGTTCAAGGCATCGCGGATCGTCAACTCGGACCGCTCCCCGCGGCCGCGGCACTCGTGGGACGGATGGGTCAGCTCGACCGGCAGCGGTCGCTTGGCCGATCGAGCCGCCTGCGGCTCCGGGCCGCCGAGCGCGGCCGCCTCCGCCGCCGCCACGTCGCGCACCACCTCCTGCCGGACCGTCTCGAGCGCGGAAGGGGCGTAGCCCTGGGCCAACAGCCACTGCTCGAGCCGCCGGAGCGGATCGCCCGCCGCCGCTACTTGCTGCAGCTCCTCGACGCGGCGATATGCCCGCTGGTCGTCCGCGTTGGTGTGGCTCGTCAGCCGCTCCATCTCGAGCACGACGATTTCAGGCCGGCGCGTCGCCCGCATCCGCCGCACCACCGGCTCCAGGGCGCCGTGCACCGCCACGGCATCGCGCGCGTCGACGCGCTGGAGCGGCAGACCGAGAAACCCGGTGCCATCCGCCCCGGGCAGGGAATAGAAGGTCTTGCCGACGGTCGAGGTGGAAATCGCCCAGCGATTGTCCTCGATCAGGAACAGCACCGGAACCCGGCGACGCGCCGCCTCGGCACACGCCTCCAGGAATTCGCCCTGCTGGGTTGTGCCGTCGCCCACGCCACAGACGACAACCGGGTTGCCGGGCCGATGCACCACGGCGGCGGCAACGCCCACCGACTGCAGGGCGTTGTTGCCCACCGGCGTCACCATGCTCAGGAGATTCAGCCGCGGGTCACTGAAGAAGGCGCTCATCTGACGCCCGCGCGATGACGAGTTGTCCTTGCAGAGCACGTTGTCCAGGAAGTTGCGGGGAGAAACTCCACGCGCCAGGAGCAAGGCCCGCGAGCGGTAGTGACAGTGCAGCCAGTCGTGCTCGTTCAGCAGCCACGCCAGGGCGGCGCTCCCCTCGTGCCCGGCGCCGGAAATATGGAAAGCCGCCTCGCCGCGCTGCGTCAACTCCTGCTCGACACGGTCAATCTGCCGCGCCGTCAACATCACGCGATAGAGGTCCAGAGCGGCTGCTGCGTCCATGGTCGTCTGCTCGGGGCCGTGGGGCGGGACACGGGCCGGGACTTGTAACGCAATTCGCCGGCCGAGGGAATGCCATTGCCCCACGCGGGATGAAATCCGGAATTCCCGCGCCACGGCACGAAGTGCTCGCCGCCGCAATCGCAGCCGGACTTCGCCACCCTTCCATCAACACATGGAGGTGGTGTCGGTTGTGCCTTAACCCGGATTATTCATCAACCTGACGAGCAAAGTTGCAAGGTGAAGCAGAGAAACAGGTTGTGGCTATCTTCCAAGAAACCCCGCGTACATCAGCCGGCACGCGCTAGCGTCCGGTTCTCCCCCATTCCATCAAAACCGGACGCTAGCGCGCTTGCGGCTCATGAATAGTCCGGGCTAGCGCGCTTCCGGCTCATGAATAATCCGGGTTAACCGTTCACAGGCTGGGGTCTGGCTCATTTTTCGGGAAGACCGCTCCTCGTCGTAGGGCGCCGCCGCCGAAAAATGTGCCTGAACCCCTGGGGTGCAGCAGGTCTGGTGTCCACCTCGTGAACGGTTACGTTGTGCCTTCGCTGATGGAGATCGGGATCGTAGGGGACCGCCGCAAGGATGACGTTGACGCCGGTGCGTGACCGACGACTCGGGGAACCGGCACACGCGGCACAAGATATCCTGGTGGAGTCTTCCGAATGATTTCAAACCGGGAGCCAGGAAAATTTCGTTGTCTGGGCAACATGGCTAAAAGGCGGCCAGTTGGAGGTCCGATAGCACAGCAAGAATTGGCTGCTGTCGTTTCGGACAGGGTTGCCAGGTTACCGTTTCGAGCCGCCGCGAATCCCGATGGGTGCGGGGCCAACGGCCTGGCGCCCCAAGCGTTTCCGTTACTTACCGTTTGTTGGGATCAAGGAGCCCTCCCATGAAAGTCCGAGTTATTGTCCCCGCCTTGTTGGCCGTTGGACTGATCAGTCTGGCCAGCGCAACGAACGCACACGCGTTCGGGCTGTTCAACCGTCTCTCGTACAATGGTGGTTGTTGCGCGGCCGAGCCGTCTTGTGGGATCGAGGCCAGCTGTGGCGTCGAGGCCAGCTGTGGCGTCGAGGCCAGCTGTGGCGTCGAGCCCAGCTGTGGCGTCGAGCCCAGCTGTTGTGCTGAGCCGGCCTGCTGTGCCCCGGCGAGCTGCCACCGTTCCTGTGGTCTGCTGCAGCACCTGAAGAATCGCTGCTGCAAGCCGCGTTTGCACTGGAATCGCGGTTGTGGCGGTTGCGGTGCGTGTGACAGCTGCTGCGCGGCCGAGCCGGCCTGTGGCGTGGCCGAAGTGGCTTGCGGCGTGGCCGAGGCGGCCTGCGGTACTGCCGAACCGGCCTGCGGCGTGGCCGAGCCCAGCTGCTGCGCCCCCGCGGATTGCTGCGCCCCCGCGGATTGCTGCGCCCCCAAGTGCCGCCGCTCGTGCGGTCTGCTGCACCACCTGAAGAACCGCTGCTGCCGCCCGAAGTGCCATCGGGCCGCCAGCTGCTGCGGCGGGTGCGCGGTTGAGCCCAGCTGCGGTTGCGCCGTCGAGCCGGCTTGCGGGATCTCCGGTTGAACCGGACGGGGACAGGCCGGTTCGCCGCGAGGCGGGAACCGGTCAACTCGGCAGGCTTCCAGCCTGGGACGACAAGCAAAGAGCCCTCAGTGAAAGCTGAGGGCTCTTTTAGTTTGCGCCATGTCCAATTGGCGCCGCCGGTCAACTTCGTCACATCAGCGTCGTCTTTCGCGGAGCGAAAGGCGACAATCCCAGCAGCCCGTTGAAAAAATCGACTACCAGCACGAAGCGCGAGCGAGTGTGCCGGAATCAC
>Ga0114938_1002549_pt1 | contig 11367 bp, 11 predicted proteins | sample AshMeaBigSpring_FD_88675 | JGI IMG/M metagenome (GOLD analysis project Ga0114938, IMG submission 88675) | Groundwater microbial communities from Big Spring, Nevada to study Microbial Dark Matter (Phase II) - Ash Meadows Big Spring | ecosystem: Environmental > Aquatic > Deep subsurface >...
CGTGCGCCAGCTTGTCGAGAGCGGCGAGGGTTTTGAAAAAGGCACCCGCAGCGTGCTGCAAGGACTCGACCAGCCGGAGCGGTTCAAGCCGCAGATCCACGGTGTGCTCGCCTCGTTTCTCGAAGCGGACAACTCGTGCGCCCGCGCCATCGAGGCCGCGCTTTCGAGCCACTTGCAGGCGATCCTCGTCAGCGACCAAGCGGCGGCGGAAGGGATTCTGGAGCGCCTAACCGAAAAACAACTCGGCCAGGCCGCCGTGCTGCCGGAGACCTTTGTCACCCATGCCGTGGGCACCCAGATGCAGGCGCTGCCGGAAGGAGCCGTCGCCTGGGCGCTCGACCGGGTGAAGACGGACGCGCGGGTTTCCGGTGTCGTCGAACGACTCTTGGAACATGTCCTGATCGTGCCGAACCTGACAACCGCACTGCGGCTTCGCACCAACCAGCCGGGCACGACGTTTGTCACCCAGGCTGGAGTCATCCTAACAGCGGAAGGCCTTCTCAAAGGCGGTGCCTCGAAGGAAGGCGGCACCTCGATTCTCGAAATGCGCAATGAACTGCGCGCGCTCGAAACCGAAGTCGCCGAGCTGACGGTTGCGGACAATACAGCGAAGCAACGTGTCGCCGATCTCGAAGCCCAGCTGGAGCAACGCCGTGAGGAAACCGAGGTTTCACGCGAGCGTCTGCAGCGCCAGAAAGTCGAACTTTCCACCCTTCAAGGCCAGCTCAGCCTCGCCACCCGTGAAGTGGAAAACCACGACACCAAACTCGGCAATGTGCGCTGGGAAATGGGCGAGCTCGAACGCCGCGAGCAGACCGCTGCCGAAGGACGTTCGCAGCTCGAAGCCGACCTCGCGCAGAGCCGCGAACGCATCGAAGCGGTGGAGACCGACATCCGCCGCTTGCAGTCCGAGCTGGATTCCGCCGCCGCCCATGAACAGGAACTCGCCGCCGCGCTCAACGAATTGCGCACCGAGCTTGCCGTCGAACGCCGCGCCAAACAATCGGCCGAGGAACAACAAAAGCCGATGGAAGCCCGGCTCTCGGAACTGCGGGAAATTTCCATCCGCCGCGAAACGGAAATCAGTTCGTTCACCGACAGGATCGCCGCAGCCATCGAGGAAAATGAGCGCCTCCGCGCCGAGTGCGAGGACCATCGCATCGAGGCCGAGGATCTGGAGGGCGTGATCGAATCCCGCTCCGCCGGACGCAACGAACTGCTCGAAGCGATCGAAGTCGCGGAGACCGGCCTGGCAGGCGTGCGTCGTGAACTGTCCAAGGTGAACGAGCAAAAAGGCCGCGAGGAAGTCGCTTCCACCAAACTTGAACTGCGCCTGGAAAACCTCACCACCTCGGTCGCCGAACGCTACCAGATCGACCTGTCCGCGTTTGAAGAGGACGCCCACGCCCTGCTGAAATCCATCGCCTCGCAAAAGGCGCTGCAAGCACGCGGCGGGCGGCAAACGGTCGTCACCGGCAGCGAGGAAAACGGCGAGGCGGATGATGACATGCCAACGGTCGTAGTCGATGCCACGGCTGACGAAGCCACCGTGCTTCCCGGCGAGATGAGTGGCGAGCCGGACTGGGACTTCGTCGAATCCATCGTGCACGACATCAAACGCCGCCTCGAAGCCATGGGTCCCGTGAACCTCGACGCCATCGAGGAATATGAGGAACTCGAAGAACGCCACAATTTCCTCCGCGGCCAGCACGACGACCTCTCGAACTCGAAAACCGAACTTCTGGAAGTCATCGACCGCATCAATACCGAGACCCAGCGCCTCTTTGCGGAAACCTTCGCCAAGGTCCGGGTGAACTTCCAGGAGATGTTCAAGGAACTCTTCGGCGAGAAAGGCCAGGCGGACCTCACGCTGTTGGACGAAAGCGATCCGCTGGAGTCCGGCATCGAGGTCATCGCGAAACCGCCCGGCAAGAAACTGCAATCGATCACGCTGCTCTCCGGTGGCGAGCGTTCGATGACGGCCGTCGCGCTCTTGTTCTCGATTTACATGATCAAGCCGAGCCCGTTCTGCGTGCTAGACGAGCTGGACGCCCCGCTGGACGAGTCGAACATCGGGCGTTTCGTCAAGGTGCTGGACCGCTTCATCGACAACTCACAGTTCATCATTGTCACCCACTCGAAGCGCACGATGGCCCGCGCCGATGTGATGTATGGCGTGACGATGGAGGAATTCGGCGTCTCGAAACCTGTCGGCATGCGCCTCACCCACGCCGACGGCAGCGGGAAAAACGAAGCAAAAACCGCCGCGCAAAAAGCCGCCCTGAGGCTTGATGCATAACAAGGAAGCGGGCAGTTGAACCATTTCTCCCCGACAGAGGAGAGCGAAACCGGGGGTGGGTCATAGGACTTGAGGGAGTCACGACCCACCCCCACAATTTTTACGGAATGGCTGGTATCGTCACGCGTTTCGCTCCGAGTCCGACAGGGTCTTTGCACCTCGGCCATGCCTACGCGGCATGGGTGGCGTGGGATTTGGCGCGGAGAAACGGCGGAACCTTCCTGCTGCGGCACGAGGACATCGATGCGACACGGGTGCGGGAAATTTTCTATCAGGAAATCGAGAACGACCTGCGTTGGCTGGGTCTGCATTGGGACGGCGAGCCGCTGCGACAGGTCTCCCGGCGCGGCGAGCACGATGCCGCTCTGGAACGACTCAGGCAGCGCGGACTGGCTTATCCCTGTTTCTGCACCCGCCGGGAAATCCAGCAGGAATGGGAGCGCATGGGCGCCGCGCCGCACGGCTTCGACGCCCCCCCCTACCCCGGCACCTGCAAGACCCTTGCAAAGACCGTGCAGGACGAACGAATTTCCCGCGGCGAGCCCCACTCCTGGCGGATCGATGCAGGCAAGGCACTGGCCGAAACCGGACCTCTGACCTTCACCGATGCCCGCTTCGGCACGCGCAGGGTCGACGGCTCGTTCGGCGATGTGATCCTCGCCCGCAAGGACATCGGCCCGGCCTACCATCTTGCGGTCGTGATCGATGATGCCGCGCAAGGTGTCACCCACATCACGCGAGGCGAGGATTTGCTGGACGCGACGCCGATCCACCGCGTGCTGCAGGCTCTGCTCGAAATACCAGAACCGCAGTATTTCCATCATTCGCTGGTAACGGACGAAAACGGCAAACGCCTCGCCAAACGGGATGAGGCAAGGTCGATCCATGCCTTGCGCGAGGCCGGGCACAGTGCGGCGGAAGTGCTCGCGATGGCTCGGGTTCACGGATCATTGTCCTTGTGATTCCCGAAACACACCAAAGCCTCATGGTCATGGACAACGGATTTGATTGGATCTCGCTGAGTCGCGAATTGAAAAGCCTCGCCGAAGCGGGCTTGCGGTATTGCGAGAGTCCCTACGACCGGCAGCGCTACGAACGCCTGCTCGAGCTGGCGGCTTTGCCGCTGCAAGGCGCGGTGCCGGATTTCCAGTGGCCACACGAATTCGGCTATGCCACGCCGAAGGTGGATGTCAGGGCGGCGGTGATCGATGACGCCGGACGGATCTTGTTGGTGCAGGAAGCCTCGTCCGGCGAGTGGACCCTGCCCGGTGGCTGGGCCGACCTCAATGTTTCCCCGGCGGAAAACGCGGTGAAGGAGGTATTCGAGGAAGCCGGGCTTGTCGTTGAAGCCACCAAGCTGATCGCCTGCTGGGACAAGGATCACCAGGGCCACCCGCGGCAACCGGAGCATGTCTACAAGCTGGTCTTCCTATGCCGCCATCTGTCAGGCACCCCGCGCGGCTCGCATGAAACCATCGACGCCGGATTTTTCGCCGCCGATGAAATCCCGACGCTCTGCCCGCACCGTGCAGCCCGGCATTACCTCGATCTGGCATGGAAGCACCACAAAGACCAGGCTCTGCCTACGGAGTATGATTGAAAACCGCAACGATTCCCGCTGCCTCGAAACCCTCCAAACATCCTCCAGCACCACTCATGTCGGGACTTTTTTATAATCAAAAACCAACCGCGGTCAGTTGGTCTGAGTGGTTTGTCCTGCCGGTCCGCATCGATTGCAAACAAGTCTCGATGGGGCCTTTTTTGGGCACGAAGAGATGGACCGTTGTGGTTGGCAGCTTGCCTGACTTCCGCTTGGCGGAGACTTCCACGGCAATCTTTTCGTTGGCTTCCCATCGGCGCGATCAACTGTCCAGTGCCGGCACGCATCGGCAAGCAGGTCGAGAGTTTCCAATGAAGCAAATCCAGCATCCGAGCGCCGATAGCGAGATGACCATGCTCGCGATGAACGTGCTCATGGTTGTTCTCATGGGTTTGTCGTAGTTGCCTGGTTTCTTAAAACCCAAAAGCGAAAGAAGCCCGCGTGGAAAGTAAATTGTCTTTCTTTTGTCACCAAGAACCTATGGCTGCGCAAGCTTGCAGCCAAAGCATCGGCAACCCGCTTGGGGCAGGACGCGGGTCCGCCAGAGGATGACCTGACAGGCAGGCCCGGGATCCCGTCACGCGTGGAAAAAGCATCGTGAATTTCCACCCGTGAAGCAGTTGCGGAAACGGGCGAAATGTATATGGTGGCCGCATGTTTGCAACACTCACGGTTCTTGCTCAAGTTCACATGCCATCGATCAATCCGCTTTACTGGGTGATCATTGGTGCGACCTTTCTCGTCAGCATGCTGGTCAGCGGCATGCTGAAACGCCGGTTTACGGAATATTCCCAGATCCCGATCCGCTACACCGGAGCGCAGATCGCCGAGCAGATGTTGCGGGAAAACGGGATCAACGACGTGAAGGTCATCAGCACGCCGGGACAACTCACCGACCACTATGACCCGATGAAGAAAACGGTGAACCTCAGTGAGGCGGTATATGGCATGAATTCGGTTGCGGCAGCCGCTGTGGCGGCCCACGAGTGCGGTCACGCGGTTCAGCACCAGAAAGCCTACAAGTGGCTGGAAATGCGTTCGAAAATGGTTCCAGCCGTCCAATTCTCCAGCAAGATGCTGAACTATCTGATGATCGCCAGTTTTCTCGGACTGGGCCTTATGGGCAGTCCGACCTTTCTGTGGATCTGGGTGGGCTTGTTCGCGGTCACCACGTTGTTCGCCTTCATCACGCTTCCCGTTGAGTTCGACGCCAGCAACCGCGCCCTCGCATGGCTGGAAGGCAGCGGTGTGGCCTCAAGGAACACGACAAGGCGAAGAACGCCCTGTTTTGGGCGGCCATGACCTATGTCGCCGGCGCGATCGGTTCCCTCGCCCAGCTCGCCTATTATGTGATGATGCTGCTCGGCCGACGGGACGAGTGAACGGGTCATGATGCGGAAAACGCCTCGAGACGCCCCATCAAAGCCTGTGAAACCACGGCCCTGACGACGATATCGTTGCCCTCGTACTCCGTGCTGAGCACTTTGGCTTCCCGGTGCAGCATGCTGACGAGATCGGCGCGGTTTTGGGGAATCCGGAAATCGCGACAACGGACCCGGTCCGCAAGCACGGTACTGCAGGCCTTGAGCAGCGGCTCCAATCCGGCGCCGTGGGCGGCCGAGGTGGCTAGGGCGTCGGGGAAACGGCGTTCCAGCATCGCCAGGGTCTCGTTGTCCGTGACCCGGTCGATTTTGTTCAACACCGTAATGGTCGGCTTGTCATCGGCACCGAGCTCCGCAAGCACCTTGAGTGTGGTGTCATGAAAGCGCTCGATCTCCGGCGCGGTGGCATCGAGCACGTGGATCAGGAAATCCGCGAGAACCGCCTCTTCCAGCGTGGCCTTGAAGGCCTCGACCAGGCGATGAGGCAGATTGCGAACAAAGCCGACGGTGTCGGTTAGAAGCAGTGGCTGGCCGTCCGGCAGTTCGATCCGGCGGGTTGTGGTGTCCAGGGTGGCGAACAACATGTCCTTGGCCATGACATCGGCCCCGCTCAGCGCATTGAGCATGGTGGACTTTCCGGCGTTCGTGTAGCCGACAATGGCGGCGTGGGGTGTTTCGAAGCGCTCGCGTTCCTTGCGCTGCGTCGCGCGTTGTTTGCGCACGAGTTCGAGTTCGCGCTTGCAGCGGTCGATGCTGAGGTTCGCCAGGCGGCGGTCCACTTCGATCTGCTTTTCCCCCATGCCGCGCGCGGCTCCGCCGCCCATGCCGCCACCGGATCCGCCTTCCCGGTCGAGGTGCCCCCACATCCGGGCGAGTCGTGGCAGGGCGTATTGCATGCGGGCCAGCTCGACTTGCAGGCGGGCCTCCTTGGTATGGGCGCGTTTTGCGAAAATATCGAGAATCACCTCCTCGCGGTCGATCACGCAGAGGTCGGCCAGTTTTTCCCATTCGCGCTGTTGGGAAGGAGCGAGACCGTTGTCGATCACGATGACATCGCACTCATGCGCCTTGGCGAGTTGCACGATTTCAGCCGCCTTGCCGGTGCCGCAGAGAAACTTTTTGTGCATTTCCCGGCAGCGCGGCAGGGCGGAATCCACTACTGTGATGCCGAGGGTTCGCACGAGTTCTCCGAGCTCTTCCAGCAATGACGAGGCTTCCTCCTCTTCCCGCGCATCGAAATAGAAACGCACCAACAGCGCACGTTCCACCATTTCCGGTTTTTCCCTTACCTCAAACATCCGGCGAGGTAGGTATCAGGCACCGGGATCAGCGGGAAATCAAAATCCGCGCCGCAACTCAGTTATGAACCTCGCGCAGCCAACGCTCATGACTCCAGAAGCCCAGCACCACGGCCGCGACTCCGAAGGACAGGAAAAGCGGCGGCAGGCCGATGGTCAGGCTGATGAATACCGGACCCAGCGCATGCTCCAGATCCATGGTCATGACGCGCGGCGAGAGAATCATCCACAGTCTCGCTAGAAAGAGCATCGTAGCTCCGATGGCCATCGTGTTTCCGCCCCATGAGCGGTGGCGCGACGAGAGACGGATGGCGGCGACAGCCACCAATGCGAGTCCGAACAATCCGAGCATATCCAGCGGCAATCCGCCGGTGATCAACATTTCAAACGAGGCGTGCATTCACGTGGGGGGTAAGGTTGGGGGACCTTGTTGGGGTGAAACAGAGAGGAAAAAACGCGGGCGTGCAGGCAGATGCCGAATCCAAACAGCATCCAGCCGAAATTCAGGGCGACTTGCTTCACCGCTTTCCAGCCGAGCAACCATGCCACGGTATCCGGAGAATCGTCAGGACGGGGGGAGTGCAAGACTCCAGCTTCATACAAAGGCAGAATCACCGAATAGCCCAGACCAAGCAGCAAGGCTCCGGCGATTAAAATCCGTGCGGTCCACCGACTGGCTTTCTCCGCCACCCGCCATGCGACCACCAATAAAAACAAACCCATCACAATCATGAACACCGGCCTCACGCCGTCCATGCTGGCCAGGATTGTCAAACTCGGGGGGAAGTTCGTCATTTGTGAATATCCAATCTCACATCATAACTCACTAAGCAAGAATCTTTTGAAACATATTTATTGGATATCAATCTTTGCCGTAATCCAAGAAAAGTTAAGCATTTCCTGCGCTCACAGTCCGCTGGCGGCTTTGAACACCAATACCGGTACCAGCATTGCGAGGTCTGCCAGCACTCTTAGCAAACGCGTGCCGAGTTTATCTCGGTTCCGGTTCAGCACATAGATCAAGGCTGCGGCACTGAGGATGCTGTAGTAAAACGGACGTGTCGCCTGGGAGTTGTCCAACAGCGCGAACAACAGCGCGGCACCTCCAAGCAAACCAAGCGCGAGAGTCAGCGCCAATTCGTCGCTCGCCCTGGTTTCCGAGTCGGTCGAGCGGGCGGCATGCTCCCACATGTCGATGGCGCTGATGTTCACCGTGCAGAGCGCGGCGAAGCTGAGAAACTCCCGGGACAGCAGCATGTCGCCAATGCCGTATTCCTGACGGAAAAGATGGGCCATCATCGCGGTCCCGTAGGCGAAGGTGAATCCCGCCATGATGTTTTTGGCCAGGGGGATCTCGCTTTTTTCCGACTGCTGGATCATCGAAAGTCCGTAAAATCCGGCCACCAGAACCGCACCCAAGAGAAGATAATTGTAGATGACGATCGGCATTCTCAACAGCACGAGAGCGGTTGTCGCGACGAATACCGCCCAGATCAGCCGGATGAAGATCGACTTGAATCGCTCGTGGAACCTGTGGCGCTCCTCCACCGGGATGCCCGAACCGGAAGCCATGGCCACATCAAACAGCCGGTCCGCCGCATAGATCAGCCAAACCGCCATGCCGAGCACGGCGTAGGCTTCCCATTGGTGATACCCGAGGCGCCATGTCTTGGCGAATACCCACAGCCATGCGATGGCCACCAAGGGCGCGTCCAAGCTGAGCAGGTTCGGTATCAGCCACCAAGGCTTTCGCGTTTCAGATGCCACGACGCCCGGACCATTCCCAACCCTCACGCGGAACGCAAGCGTTCTGGCGTCGCTCAGGCCATCACTTCACGCGCCACTTTGTCGGCCACCTCGCGGCCGCACAAGGTGGCGACGAGTTCGAGGCCGAAATCAAGGGCCGTTCCGGCTCCGCGAGAGGTGATAATGCCGCTGTCCGAAACCACGCGGGCCTCGATGCAGCCGGCTCCGAGTTGATCCCGGACGCCATACCATGCGGTGAATTCGCGCCCTTCCAGCAGCCCGGCTTCCTTGAGGATCAGGGGTGCGGCACAAATAGCTGCCACCGGCTTTCCCGCCGAGGCGAAATCTTTCGCCAATCCTGCGGCACGGCCATCGCTCAGCAATGCCATCACGGCCGGACCACCGGGGATCAGCAACAGGTCGAAACCCGATGGGTCCACTTTGGACAGGCAGGTGTCCGCCACGACCTTGATGCCGCATTTTCCGGTAGCGGTCGGTTCGCCCACGGCGGCAATGACGACCTCGCACTCCGCGCGGCGCAGCATGTCAACCGGAGTCACCATCTCCGCTTCCTCGAAACCATCCATCAACAGGCAAAGAACTCGTTTTTTCATCGTTCGTATTTTGTTAGATCAATCCCACCGCCCGCCGCACCCGGGCCAGCACCTTGGCGGATTCCTCACGGGCTTTTTCCGCGCCTTTCGCCAAAACCGCATCGACATATCCGGGATCCGCCAGGATTTCCTGACGACGGGCGCGCATCGGCGCGAACGCATCCCAATACGCCTCGGCGAGACGTTTCTTGAAATCGCCGTAGCCGACACCTCCGTTGCGATGGTCCGCCAACATTGCCTCGTAGTCGCCCGCACTGGCGAAGAGCTTGAAGAGGGCGAGAATTGTCGAATTCTCAGTGGGCTTGGGCTCCTCCACCGGCGTGGAGTCGGTCTGGATTCGCATGATCGATTTTTTCAGGACTTTTTCGTCGCCGAAAATCGGCAGGGTGTTGTTGTAGCTTTTGCTCATTTTCCGCCCATCGAGGCCGGGCACCACCGCCGTGTCCTCGCGGATGATCGGCTCCGGCAGGACCACGGTCCCTTCACCATAGGCTTCATTGAGTTTCACCGCAAGATCACGGGTGACTTCCAGGTGCTGTTTCTGGTCTTTGCCGACCGGCACCTGGTTCGCATCGTAGAGCAGGATGTCTGCCGCCATCAGCACCGGGTAGGCGAACAAGCCGTGACTGGCCGCTAGGCCTTGGGCGGTCTTGTCCTTGAACGAGTGACACTTGTTCAACAAGCCCATCGGGCAAACGGTGGAAAGGATCCATGCCAGTTCGTTCACCTCTGGAACCGCACTCTGGCGGAAAAATACCGCCCGGTCCGGGTCCAGGCCGCAGGCAAGGAAATCAACAGCCAGCTCTCTGATGTTCGTCCGCAGGGCTCCGGGGTCCTGCGCGGAGGTCATGGCATGGTAGTCGGCGATGAAATAATACGCCTCGCCATGCTCCTGCAAACGCACCGCAGGCTCCATGGCGCCGTAGTAATTCCCCACATGAAGCCGCCCGCTCGGCTGAAGACCCGTCAAAATCCGCATACGAACGACCATGGGAAACTCCCCCCGTGCTGGTCAAGACGTTGCCATGGCTCGTGCAAATCCGCGGTCGAAACATCGCAAGGAATGCCTTTGCCGGATGCAGCATGCCCGCCTAGGCTCGCCACATGCCAACCATTTCCGTCGAGCACAATGATCCGACCAACTCCCGAATCCTGGCAGTTTCCGAGGATTTGGTGGCGGGATTTCAAGAGCAACCGTTTCATGCCATCGCCGCCGCGTGCGGACTGCCACTCGACACGGTGATCGAGCGCATCCACGCGATGACCGAGGCCGGAGTGATACGCCGCGTGCGCCAAACCTTGCTTGCCACCAAGCTCGCCCACGGCGCGCTCGTCGCCTGGAAGGTGCCCGAGGAAAAACTCAACGACGCCTTCGAGTTCATGGCGAAAGAAGACCCGTTTTCCGGCCATGTCGTCATCCGTTCCACAGACGCCGAGGTTTCAGGCTCCGGCTATCGGCTCTGGACCACGCTGAAAGTCCCCGTCGGACACTCGCTTGACGAGCATGCCACCGCCCTCATGCGCCTGACCGGTGCGACCGAATACCTGCTGATGCCCGCGAACGGCGTGTTCGCCCTGGGAGTAGGGCATATCCGTCGCCGGGCACTGGAACCCGGCGACAAGGCCGATGAGCCGGCCAGGATGATGACCACGGCGACCGTGGACCTGGCCCCGGAAGAGTGGGACGTGCTGCTCGCGATGAAGGACGAGCTGACTTTGGATGAAATCCGTGAAAATCCATGGGACGACCGGGCCGCGGCCCTGGGCATGAGCACGGATGAGTTCTGTCGCATCGCCACCAGCCTGAACGCGAAGCAGGTGATTGGCCGTTTTTCCACATTCTTGGAGCACGTGAAGCCATCCGCCAGCGGCGAGCGCGTCACACGTTTCAACGGGCTCTTTCACTGGGCCGTGCCGAAAGGCCGCGAAATCGAAGCCGGAGCCGAGGTGGGACGCCACTTCTGCATGACCCACTGCTACTGGCGCGAGGGCGGCCCGCAGTTCGGCAACGTCAACATCATGGGTGTGGTGCATGGTACCGAAAAAGAGCGCGTGCTGGCTCACAAGGCGGCCATCGACGCCCACCTTGCGGAATCCGGCGTCCCCGTCTCCTACACCAATGTGTTCTGGGGCGGCCGCTCGGAAATCAAGCCCTCCGAAATATCCCCGAACATCTACCGCGAATGGCATGCCAAACATGCCTGAAAATAATGCGTGAACCGGCCCGGGGTACGTGATGGAATGCTATCAAACCTATGCAAGCGACCCTTCTACCTCCCAGAAACCCGGCACTCTGTGCGCCCATCACCACCAACCGTGATCTCGGAAAATGCCCGATCGCCAACGTGCCGATGCGGGAACTCCTGGAGGCGGAACTGCGGCGCGCCGGCCTGCAATTGGTCCCGCCGGAACAAGCCGAGGCCCGCAC
>Ga0114938_1002550_pt1 | contig 11361 bp, 9 predicted proteins | sample AshMeaBigSpring_FD_88675 | JGI IMG/M metagenome (GOLD analysis project Ga0114938, IMG submission 88675) | Groundwater microbial communities from Big Spring, Nevada to study Microbial Dark Matter (Phase II) - Ash Meadows Big Spring | ecosystem: Environmental > Aquatic > Deep subsurface >...
ATTGTATATTGTTTTAGTGTTGCAAAGAAAAAGCGTCAACAACCTTCAACAAGTAGCTATCGGGAAAACCCATTTATACAATCAGGAAAAAGCGGAGGGGGGATGGAAGGTGTAGGGTGTGGGATGTATGGCAAAAAGCAGGGGTGTTTCACGTTCATGCATTAACGCATCTTCCCTGCCAATCACACAAAGCCAATCAGGAGGAGATGCTGAAAAAAATGTACATCTCACACCTGCGATCTAACATCCCAGGATTGTGCTCAAACATCGCAAGGCTGCGCACTAACATCCCACACGAGCGATCTAACATCGCAGGGTTGTGCACTAACATCCCACATGTGTGCTCTAACATCGCAAGGCTGCGCACTAACATCCCACATGTGGAATCAAACATCGCAGGATTGCGCACTAACATCCCACACTTACACATCACACTCCCTATCCCCACCGCTCCATCCCAACTTGCTACTAATAACCCTACCCCTTATGCCTCACGCCCTCCGCCCCCCTTACGCCTTAAACCCTACACCTCAAACCTTACACCTTTCCGCCTTACACCTTAAAAATATATAGCAATAAGAACACATAAACCAAAATACTGCTTATATTGCAATCATTGTAAACCCTTGATGGAAGATTGATAGAAATGGCAAAACAACAAAAAGAAGTAAAAGAAAAAGCAATTGAAGTAACCCTGTGGGAAGCTGCCAATAAATTGCGTGGCAGTGTGGAACCTGCCGAGTACAAGCACGTAGTATTGGGATTGATATTTTTAAAATTTGCAAGCGATAAGTTTGAAGACCACCGCGCTAAACTGATTGCCGAAGGCCGCGAAAAATACATTGAAATGGAGGCTTTTTATGCCAAAGACAATGTGTTTTTTCTGGATGAAAACAGCCGTTGGAGTTACCTGATTAAAAGAGCCAAACAAAACGATATTGCCCTGCTGATAGATACGGCTTTGCATACCATAGAAAAAAACAACAAAGCCCTAACAGGTGCCTTGCCCGATAACTATTTTTCAAGGTTGGGTTTGGATGTTACCAAATTGGCTTCTTTGCTCGATACCATCAACGATATTGACACCACCAAAGACCCCAAACAAGATGTAGTAGGCAAGGTGTACGAATATTTCCTCTCCACCTTTGCCTTGGCAGAGGGCAAAGGCAAAGGTGAGTTTTACACGCCCAAAAGCATTGTAAACCTGATTGCCGAAATGATTGAACCTTACAAGGGCATTATTTACGACCCTGCTTGTGGTAGTGGCGGCATGTTTGTACAAAGCATTAAGTTTATTGAAGCCCACCACGGCAATAAAAAGGAAATATCTATTTACGGACAAGAATATACTTCTACCACGTATAAGCTGGCAAAAATGAACCTCGCTATCCGTGGCATTAGCGGCAACCTGGGCGAAAAAGCTGCCGACACTTTTTTAGACGACCAACACAAAGACCTGAAAGCCGATTTTATCATGGCCAATCCGCCTTTTAACCAAAAGGACTGGCGCGCTGAAAACGAATTGACCGACGACCCACGTTGGCGTGGCTACGATGTGCCGCCCAAAAGCAATGCCAACTATGGTTGGATATTGAACATGATTAGCAAACTGAGCGAAAACGGCATTGCCGGCTTTATATTGGCGAACGGTGCTTTGAGTGGCGGCGGCGAAGAGTACAAAATACGCCGTAAGCTGATTGAAAACCATTTGGTGGAAGCTATTTTGGTATTGCCGCAAGACATGTTTTATACCACCAACATTAGTGTAACGTTATGGATTATTAATAAAAACAAAAAAGCGCAAACCAGAATTATTGGAGGACAGGAGCGCAACTATAGAAACAGAGAAAGTGAAATACTGTTTATGGACTTGCGCCAAATGGGCGAACCCTTTGAAAAGAAGTTTATACAGTTTTCTGAAAATGATATTGCCAAAATAACAGGTACTTACCACCAATGGCAAACCACACCAATTGATAACATTCCTGAGTTTTGTTATGCTGCAACGGTTGAAGAAATAGAAAAAAAGGATTTCTCTTTAGTACCCAGCAAATATATTGAGTTTGTAAACCGTGATGAACAGATAGATTTTGACGAGAAAATGCAAAGCCTGCAAAAAGAATTTGCAGAACTACTACAAGCAGAAGCTAAAAGCAAAACCGATTTACTAACCGTTTTTAAAGAATTGGGTTATGAAATCAATGTCTGAACACGATTGATACGATTAATTGATTAACAGGAATATGGACAATACAAAGCACAAAGACATCAATGAATTGACGCACCAAATTATAGGATGTGCTATGCAGGTGCACCGCGTTTTGGGCAATGGCTTTCAGGAAGTTATTTATCAAAGGGCGCTTGCTATAGAAATGCGTTTTGCTAAGCTGGAATTTGAACGTAAAAAAGAAATGCAAATATTTTATAGAAACGAGGAAGTAGGAACAAGGCGGGTTGATTTTTTTGTAGAAGGCAAAGTAATGGTAGAAATTAAAGCAATTGAAAAACTTGAAGATGTACACAAAGCACAAGCCATCAACTATTGTGAAGCCTACAATATTGCCGATGGTTTGTTAATCAACTTTGGCGGCAAAAGTTTAGATTTTAAAAGGGTGTACAATAAAAATATCGTAAAAGTATTAAATAAGATTTCGAGATTACAAGATAGTCAAGAGCAGTAAAGCAAAAAATCATGCAAATCAAGCAATCTTTTAATCGTGTTCTGACAATATGTAAAGTATAGTCTTGAACAAGATGCCAAGATTACAAGATGAACAAGAGCAATAAAGAAAAAAAATATACTAATCATGCAATCTTTTAATCGTGTTCTGACAATATGTAAAGTATAGTCTTGAACAAGATGCTGAGATTACAAGATGAACAAGAGCAATAAAGAAAAAATCATGCAAATCATGCAATCTTTTAATCGTGTTCTGACAATGTATAAAGTATAGTCTTGAACAAGATGCCGAGATTACAAGATGAACAAGAGCAGTAAAGCAAAAAATCATGCAAATCATGCAATCTTTTAAATCGTGTTCTGACAATATGTAAAGCAAACGTCCTGAACAAGATGCTGAGATTACAAGATGAACAAGAGCAATAAAGAAAAAATCATGCAAATCAAGCAATCTTTTAATCGTGTTCTGACAATATGTAAAGTAAACGTCCTGAACAAGATGCTGAGATTACAAGATGAACAAGAGCAATAAAGTAAAAATCATGCAAATCAAGCAATCTTTTAATCGTGTTCTGACAACATTTAAAGAATTGGGTTATGAATTGTAAAATCAGCGGAGCTAAATCACAGTATAGGCGTTTAGGAGATCATATAAGGCTTGTTGACGAACGGAACAAAGGTTTAAAAGTGCAAAACCTTTTAGGGCTAAGTATTTCCAAACAGTTTATACCATCAGTAGCCAATATTATTGGTACCGATATGGAAAACTATAAAATCATACGTAAATCACAATTTGCGTGCAGCACAATGCAGGTAAGACGTGACAAAAAAATGCCAGTTGCGTTATTACAAAACATTGACGAAGCGATTATTTCACAAGCCTATCCAATATTTGAAGTAAAAGATACACAAGAGCTTTTGCCCGAATATTTAATGATGTGGTTTGAACGTTCCGAATTTGACAGAGAGGCTTGTTTTCATGCTGTGGGTGGTGTAAGGGGAAGCTTAGAATGGGAAGATTTTGAAGATTTAAAGTTACCAATACCACACCCTGATAAACAACGTGAAATAGTACAAGAATACAACACCATACAAAACCGTATTAATCTTAACCAACAACTGATTGAAAAACTGGAAGAAACCGCACAGGCTATTTATAGGGAGTGGTTTGTGGAGGGAATTGATGTGGAGAATTTGCCAGAGGGGTGGCGGGTTGGAAAAGTTGCAGACTTATGCGAGTATTCAAGCAAAAGAATTCCTATCAATGAACTTAGTTTAGATTCATACATATCAACAGAAAATATGCTCCAAAATAGAGCAGGAGTGATTGAAGCGAATAATTTGCCTATTATTGGAAGCGTCACAAAATTTGAAATTGGGAACATTCTAATTTCAAACATAAGACCTTATTTCAAGAAAATATGGCTCGCAAGCTTCAATGGCGGTTGTTCTAATGATGTATTGTGTTTCTCTCCAAATGAAAATATTCCGCCATTGTATTTGTATCAGATTTTAGAGAAAGACAATTTCTTTGATTATGTGATGGCCGGAAGCAAAGGAACCAAAATGCCTAGAGGAGATAAACAGTGGATTATGAATTATGATACTGTCATACCTAGCAATGCACTTTTAGAAAAATTTAGCAGGACGACACAAACCTTTCAAAAAGATATACAAATAAAAAAACAAGAAAACCAAAAGTTAACAGAATTGAAAGATTTGTTGCTTTCAAGGTTGGCGGCAATAGAAAATTTTAAAAATTAACACTATGGAAAATCAATTTAGAAGAGGAGCTGAATGGCGAAAATGGGACTTACATATTCATACCAAAGATACTTTTAAAAATGACCAATTTACTTCAATTGATTTTGATTCATTCTGTGATATATTTTTTGAAAAAGCGTTACAAAATGAAATTGCATCCATAGGGGTAACTGATTATTTTAGTATTTCTAATTATAAAAAAGTTTTAAATTATTTGGAAAGACTTGAGTCAAATTCAAAGTTTGACTTTGAACAAAAAAATAAGATAAAGAATATTTTTATATTGCCCAATATTGAACTACGAGTATTGCCGGTAACAGACAGTGGTAGGTTAGTAAATTTTCATTGCATATTCAATCCTGATTATGTTTCAAATTTAGACGATGATTTTTTTAACTCAATTAATATGTCTATTGGTAATGAAGAATTTAATATGAATGAATCTGGGCTTAAAAAACTGGGATTGTCTAAGGGTGCAAGTACCGAGGATGCTTTACGAAAAGGTATAGAGAGTTTTGTTGTGTCTCCAAGCGATTTGATAAATCTATTTAAGAAAAAACCTAATCTTAGAAAAAACACAATAACTGTTGTGAGCAATTCAAATAAAGATGGAAATAGTGCTTACCAAAAACATTATGACTTATTTGAAGAGGTAGACAAAGCTTCGTTAGAAGAAATTCGTAAATCAATATATCATCTTTCTGACTTCATATTTTCAAGTAATTTAAATGATAAAGAGTATTTTCTAGGAAAGAAAAAAAACAAAGAAGGAAAAATAATTGATGATGAAAAAATAGTTATAAATAAATGTGGTAGTTTAAAAGGTTGTATTCATGGTTCGGATGCACATACTGAAGAGAAGATTTTTAAACCTGATAATGATATGTTTTGCTGGATAAAAGCTGACCCAACTTTTGATGGTTTAAAACAAGTATTAATTGAACCAGACGATCGAATTTTTATTGGAAAGACACCACCAATTATCGAAAAAGTAAAAGATAATCGAACCAAATACATAAAAAACTTATCAATAGACTGGAAAGACGGTTATGATGGCAAATATGGCAAATGGTTTAAACAAATAAATATTGATTTAAATTCTGAGTTAATTGCAATTATTGGCAATAAGGGAAGTGGCAAGAGTGCAATAGCTGACATTATAGGATTATGTGGTAACTACAAAAAACAAAATGAATTTTCATTTCTCAACAGACATAAGTTTAGAGATGGGAAAGTTTCATCCTTTTTTGAAGCAAAACTAACTTGGGAAAGCAATTTGCCTGTAAATAAACTTCTCTCTGATAATTCAGATAGTGGTGAGACAGAAACAGTAAAGTATTTACCTCAAGGATATTTTGAAACATTAACAAATGAAATATCTACAACTGAAGCTTTTCAAAAAGAGATTGAAAATGTAGTATTTACACATTTAAGTGATGAAGATAAATTAGGCTTTTTATCTTTTGATGAATTAATAGAACACCATAAATTAAGTGTTGAACGAGAAATTAAAGTCCTTTCTCAAGAAATTAGCGAATTAAATTCCCAGCTCTTTAGGCTTGAAAAAAAACTAAATCCTAAGTATAAATCTGAAATACAAAATAAGCTTAAACAGAAGGAAGGTGAGTTACAAGCATTAGTTGAACCAATTGAAATTAAAAACCCATCTGAAGATGAAGAAATTTCTATTAAAAATCAGACAATACTTCAAGAAATTGAGCGATTAAAAACTCAAGTATTAGATGTAGAAAAAAATATAACAGATAATAATTCTGCAAAGAACAGATTGCTCCTTGAATTACGGGATTTGAAAGAATTAAAGAAAGAAATTGAATTTAAAATTCAAGAGATAGAATTATTTAAAGAACAACGAAAAATTATAAGTGAGAAGTACGGATTGGATATAAACAAGTTGTTTAAAATATCAAGTAATTTAGATGACCTAAACAAACTAATTGAAACAAAAGAAGAAGAACTAGAAAAGATAAAAACACTTCTTGGTGAAATTCCTTCTAATCAGCTTGATTTTATATCGTTGAATACAAACCTGAATACTCTTAAAGTAAAACTGTTAATTGAACAAGAAAAGTTGGATACATCACTTCGTTTATATCAGAACTTTTTAGATGAAAGAAAGATTTGGGAAGATAAAAAAACTAAAATAATAGGTAATGAATCGATTCCTGATACAATAGCTTTTTATAAAGCTGAAATTAATTTTTTAGAAAATTCATTAGCAAATATTATAGAAGAACTAAGAATTCAAAGAAAAGGCATATCAGAAAAAATATTTAATAAAAAGCAAGAAGTAGTTATTGTTTACAAACAAGTAAAACAAAAAATTGATTCAATTATTGAAGGGAATGCAGAAATATTAGGTAACTATAAAATAATCATTGACGCAAATCTTTCATTTCGTCCAAACTATAAGGATGAGTTCTTGTCAAACATTTTTAAGAACGTTGTAGGTACATTCTATTCCAATGAAGGTAGTAGTGTTCAATTTGATAAATTGTTAAAAGAGATTGATTTTGATAATAAGGAAAGTGTGATGTTGTTTTTAAATGGAATTATCGATGCAATATTCAATGATAGAAGAGATAACTATAATGAACCTAGATTTATTGAAGAACAGGTTAGAGATCCATTAGCTTTCTATAATAGTTTATTTTCCCTTTCGTTTCTAGATTATAATTATGAACTTAAACAAGGCAATAAAAAACTAAAACAATTATCACCAGGCGAAAAAGGTGCTTTACTACTCATATTCTATTTATTACTAGATAAAGATAATAAGCCATTAATTATTGATCAACCCGAAGATAATTTGGACAACCATAGTGTGGCTAATATTCTTGTTCCATTTATAAGAAAAGCGAAAGTAAATAGACAAATTATTTTGGTAACACATAACCCAAATCTTGCAGTCGTATCAGATGCAGAACAGGTAATTTTTGTTAACATAGATAAAGAAAATGGATTCGCTTTCCAATACAAATCTGGAAGTATTGAAAATAGAGACATTAATGAGCGTATTGTGCAAGTACTAGAAGGTGCTATGCCAGCTTTTAACAAACGTAAAAAGAAATATTACGGACCGAAGAAAAAATGAAATTCACAGAAGCAAAATTAGAAAAAGCCTTTACTGAATTGTATGTGAGGAAAGTCAATAGTCTGAATATGATGAATAGATACGAGCCTAAATAAGCAATTTTAGGAAACCATTGATAAATGTTTAGTAAGTACATTTAAATTGATACAAAATAATTTCGCTAAAAACAAATCAATATTGAATGTTTGAAACGAACCGTATAGAGTACAAGCGAGAAATAACGCCTGATGTAGATATTGAAAAAGAAGTCATTGCTTTTTTAAACAGCAAAGAAGGCGGCGATATATTTATTGGTATTGATAAACTTGGAAACATCGTAGGCGTTAAAGATATTGACGGCGACATGCTGAAAATAAAAGACAGAATAAAAACCAATATTCTGCCGTCGCCAATGGGCTTATTTGATGTGGTGGAAGAAACGAAAAATGGCATTTCGGTTATTAAAATCAATATTGCAAGCGGCAGCGAAAAGCCGTATTACAAAAAGAAATTGGGCATGACAGAAAAAGGCTGTTTTATTCGGCTTGGAACCGCCGCCGAACCCATGCAACAAGCCTTAATTGATAAATACTTTGCTTCGCGCACCCGTAACTCTATTGGTAAAATAAAATCGAACCGACAAGATTTAACGTTTGAACAGCTCAGGATATATTATGAAGAAAAAAACAAACCGCTAAATAAACAATTCAAAAAAAACCTTGAACTCATCAACGAAAATGGGCACCTCAACTACGCGGCGTATTTATTGGCAGATGAAAACAACGTATCTGTTAAAGTGGCTAAATATAAGGGTACAACCAAAGTTGACTTGGTAGAAAACAACGAATTGGGCTTCTGTTCTATCATTAAAGCCACCAAAAGTGTATTGGACAAAATTGATATTGAAAACACTACCCAAACAGCAATAACATATAATGGCAGAAAAGATCAAAGACTTTGGAATGCCATTGCATTAAGAGAAGCCATTATTAATGCATTTATACACACCGACTACACCAAAGAAACAGCACCCCAATTTGAAATATTTAGTGATAGAATTGAAATTACTTCTGTAGGTGCTTTGCCCGATGGCTTAAGTGAAAAGGAATTTTTTGAAGGTTTTTCTATTCCTAGAAATAAAGAATTAATCCGAGTGTATAAAGATGTAGAACTGGTAGAACAATTGGGCTCGGGCATACCAAGAATTTTAGAACATTACGATAAAAGTTGTTTCCAATTTTCAGAAAACTTCTTGCGAATTACCTTTTTTAAAGCTAAAAGCAGTAACGAAGTCACTAACGAAGTGAGTAACCAAGTAGTTAATGAAGTGGTTAAAAAAGATTGGCAGATTATTGACAGCAAAGCCTTTGAAGCCGTGTATGAGCACTTGAAAACTTTTGTAAAAAACAATGGTTATAAACCCACAGCAAGAAGCATTGAAAAATTTAGTGCTGAAGCACAGCAACTAACTGAGCAGGAATACAACATCCTTTCGTTTTGTGTGCAACCCAAGAAACGAAAAGAAATACTAGAAGATTGTTTGAAATTATCCAATCAAACGAATAACTATACCAAAAACATTGCGCCTTTAATTGAAAAAGGGTTAATAGAATTTACCATTAAAGATCGGCCCAACAGCCAATTTCAGCGGTATATTATTTCGCCAAAAGGTAGGGTGATTAGGTATTTGTGTGAAGAAATGAATAATGAAAAACCCGATTTGCCATAATGGCTACCTATATGAATCCATTTTACCGAAGCAAATTTAGAAAATGCGTTTACTGAGTTGTTGGGGCAAGAATAAATGTCAAGTTTTTTACACCAAAAACTTGACAACTTCAAAATGTCCAGTTTTTTTGCTAATAAACTGGACAAACGAATTATCTTTGTACTACAATAAAAAGAATGAAAATAGCTGAATACATAGCATTTACGATAGACAGGTTACCCAAGGGCTATGTATTCACCTATGCCGACTTTACTACTGAGGTGAACCAAAAAGAAGCGGTAATAAAAGCCCTAAACCGTATGGTGGCTTCGGGCAAAATTGCCAAACTATCTAAAGGCAAATACTACAAACCGGAAAATACCCCATTTGGAAACCTTCAACCCAGTCAGGCTCAAGTAGTAAAAGACCTATTGGAAGAAAACGGGAAAATAACGGGTTATCTCACAGGTTACAGCATATACAACCAGTTGGGTTTAACCACACAGGTAAGCAATACCATACAGATCGGCAAAAATCAGGTTCGCCCCAATTTTAAAAGAGAACGCTATACCATTGCTTTTGTACAACAAAAAAACACCATCACCAAAGAGAATATTCCTTTGTTGCAGATACTGGATGCTATTCGCTACATCAAAAAAATACCTGATACCAGTATAGAAACATCCTGTAGGCGGTTTTTAGCCATCATCAAAAACTTGACAGATAAAGAAATTAATACAATTATTCGGTTGGCTCTGAAATATCCACCAGCCACAAGGGCTTTATTGGGTGCTTTATTAGACCAATTGCAGCAAAGCGGAGCAACAGAACTGCTTTTCAAGACATTGAACCCAATAACCAAGTATCAACTAACAGGTGCAGCGAAAGCATTATCCACTACCGATAAATGGAATATCATATGAAGCTGCACCACGACATAAAACTATTTACGCAAACATTGAGGGCTGCATCACAGCACTTAGATATTAAGTTGGAATTTGTAGAAAAAGATTACTGGATAACATTGGTGTTAAGTCGTTTGTCAAAAAGTAAATATATTGATGAATCCGTCTTTAAGGGAGGCACATCGCTATCAAAAGGATATAATCTGATAGAGCGATTTTCGGAGGATGTAGATGTTGCCATCGTAAACGACAAGGGTAAAACAGGAAATGAGATTAAAACCATCATCCGCACTATTGAAAAAGAAATCACATCCGATTTAACCGAAGTGCAAATGGATGGTGTAACAAGTAAAGGTTCAAGATTCAGAAAGTCTGTTTTTGAGTACGTTACAACTGAAAAAGGCAATGCAAATAACAAACTCATTGTTGAAATAAACTCGTTTGCTAGCCCTTTCCCTTATCAACGACTTACCATTCAAAGTATGGTGTTTGACTTTTTGATGCAAACAAGCAATGAAAAATACATTGAGCAATACAATCTCCAATCCTTTGAAGTGAACGTATTGAGTAAAGAACAAACGCTATTGGAAAAGATGGTGTCATTAATTCGATTTTCATTTAAGGAAAATACGATTGAAAGTATTTCAGAAAAGATAAGACACTTTTACGATTTGTATTATTTAATGAAGAATCCCGAATGTGCAGAATTTGTAGCATCCGATTCGTTCAAGAAACAATTTGACATCATTCTTGGACACGATAGAGCAATGTTTGAAGAACCGAAAGATTGGCAGACCAAATCCATTTCGGAATCACCTTTGATAACTAATTTTTCAACCTTATGGAAACAAATAAAGGAAAAGTATCAAACTGAGTTATCCGCTTTAGCATATAGACCAATACCTGATGAAAAAGATGTTGCAAAATGCTTTAGTGAATTAATAAAAAGAATTAAATGAAATTTACCGAATCCAATTTAGAACAAGCATTTACCGATTTGTTGGGGCAAGAAGGCTTTCCTCACCAACTCGGCATATCCATACAACGCAAGCCTGAAGATGTATTGATTGAAGAAGATTTGCAAAATTTTCGGGTTAATGGACAAAATGTAGGCTGAAAAACGCTGAAACCCTTTGTGGGCATAGTTTTGCTAGAAATACAGCCTATAATGAAAAAAAGTGCTTTTACTGCAGCTCAAAAATCACGAAGAAAA
>Ga0114938_1002553_pt1 | contig 11355 bp, 11 predicted proteins | sample AshMeaBigSpring_FD_88675 | JGI IMG/M metagenome (GOLD analysis project Ga0114938, IMG submission 88675) | Groundwater microbial communities from Big Spring, Nevada to study Microbial Dark Matter (Phase II) - Ash Meadows Big Spring | ecosystem: Environmental > Aquatic > Deep subsurface >...
CCAAAAAAGATATAAAAAGAGAACTATAATTTTGGCTTTATGATTCAATATATATATATAGTTTGTTATTGTACAAACAAGTATATGAATTACAATGCGTATATGTTTGGAAAATCAGTTACCTTACAGTAATTTCTCTAAAACGTAAATACATCATCTGTAGTACCGTTGTGAAGTATAAGAGCGATTAGTATATAAATCCTTACACTAGAGCGGAGCATTTATATCGAAAATATAAGGGTAATAGACCAATCTATTTTTTAATTGAATGGTCTAAACAGCTATTAATTCTGTAGGCACCACTGTAAGATTTATAATTATTAGCATAATTTATAAATCACATTGATATAATTCGAAATAACAACAATGTAATGTAAAAGAATAGATATTAAAAAATAATAAGTACTATGCAAATAAAAATATGAAAAATTAAAATGATTTATTGAAATCATGCATCACCAGTTTATTTAGTAAATAAAAAAATAATAATTTATCAATAAAATAATTAAAATAACCCCTCCAATATTTATGTATATTTGAAATGAAATAGTAGTAATGGTAAAAACTAAAAGCAAAATACTTATAGTAGATGATGAGTCGGATATAAGAGAACTCATCGCATATAATCTTGTAAAAGAAGGATACGAAGTAAAGGAAATAGGAAGTGGCAAGCTGCTATTACCTGCAGTAATAAGATGGCAACCAGACCTCATAATACTAGATGTAATGATGCCCAATATGGATGGTATTACAGCCTGTAAGCTATTGCGTAGCTATCCTGAATACGATAATATACTGGTGTTATTTCTTACAGCACGTGGCGAAGAGCATATTGAGACTGAAGGATTTGCTGCCGGAGCAGATGACTATGTAGTAAAACCCATCAAAATTCAAGTATTGCTCTCTAGATTACAAGCGATGCTCAAGCGAGTTAAAAAAAACAATAATGAAACAGCAATAATTAATTTTCATCACATTATTATAGACAAACAACAATATGCTGTTATTATAGGGGACAAGACAATCACATTGCCTCGCAAAGAATTTGAATTACTCTATTTATTAGCATCTCAAAAGGGCAAGGTTTTTACAAGAGATGAAATAATGGATAAAGTATGGGGCAATAATGTTATAGTAGGTGATAGAACTATAGATGTACATATTCGCAAACTGAGAGAAAAAATAGGTGACAATTATTTTAATACAATAAAAGGAGTAGGGTACCAGTTTAAAGCATAATGGATTTTAACTATAATTATCAAAATTATAATTTTATATTTGCAACTTTATTGAAGGTCGGGTAGCTCAGTTGGTAGAGCAAAGGACTGAAAATCCTTGTGTCGACGGTTCGATTCCGCCCCCGACCACCACAAACCTCTAATTTTATTAGAGGGTTATTTTTACACACTATATATTACATCTTCAAATTAAAGTAGGAGTAATATAACCAAATTATTTTATACGAATTCGCATTAATTTTTTTAAGTCAGCAAACCAATAATATTGTATATTTGATATAAATATTATTGATGAAAAGAAAAAGGTGTACTCAATTTTTTGTGTTATTGGTAATTTGCTTTCTTAGCTGGGATTTTATAGCATTAGCGCAATTAAATTTAAGTTTCGCAAGTAGATTTGAATATGATCTTACCTTTGACTATGATGGCATAGAAGACACTACATGTGCCAACGTATGGGGGTGGACTAGCCCTAGTGGGAATGAATATGCTCTAGTTGGTGCCAAACATGGTACAGGGATAGTAGATTTTACAAATCCTTATGTTCCCATACAAGTGCAGTTTGTGAGTAGTGCACCAGTATATAATCTGTGGAAAGAAATAAAAACCTACCAACACTATATGTATGTCGTCTCTGAAGGCTCAGGTCATGGACTCAAAATTACAGATTTATCTACGCTGCCAGGCCCTGTGACTACAGTTACTATATCATTTAGCACCAATAATAGAGCTCACGCACTTTACATCGATGAGGAACAAGGCTACCTATATATGTTTGGCACCAGTGGATTTGCTGGAGGGGGCTGTGTTATATGGGATCTTAATGCTGACCCAATGAATCCTACTATAGTAGGAATGTATAGCTCAAACTATATACATGATGGATACGTACGTGACAATATTTTATACGCTGGGGCTATATACTTAGGACAAATTCAAATGATAAATGTCGCAACAAAAAGCAGTCCTTTTTTGATCGGTAGTGCTACTACTCCTACCGCTTTTACTCATAATACATGGCTCAATGATGCGGGCAATGTATGTTTTACCACGGACGAAAACGCAGGCAGTTATTTAGGTGCATTTGATATAACTGATCCTAGTGCTATAACCGAGATAGATAGAGTGCGGGATCATACTGCTGGGAATGCTATAGTACATAATGTGCATGTCAAGGATGACTATGCTGTCTGCTCTTATTATACCAGCGGTGTCGTAGTGTTTGATGTACATGTACCTGATATCATGGTAGAAATAGCCAATTATGACTGTAATCCTACGTTTAGTGGCAATGCATATGAAGAAATATGGGGTGTATATCCCTATTTTCCTTCGGGTACTGTTATAGCTACAGACATACAGCAAGGGCTTTTTGTACTAATTCCGAATTATGTCCGAGCTAGCTATTTACGAGGAGTAGTAAGAGATGCCTGTGGTAATCCTATATATGGTGCAACAGTACAAGTTTCCGCACCTACTGAAAACAAATCAATTAATTCAGTTATAAATGGCAAATATAAACTAGGATTTAATGATGAAGGATTGGCTACGGTTACAGTCAATCAGCCATCATATCAACTTTACACTACTACTATCAATCTTGTTAGAGGGGTAGTAGATACTTTAGATATCATATTACAATTGCCCTCCTGCACAGTAAGCAATAGTGGCAATGATACTATATGCAGCGGAAATACTGTAGTGTTAAATGCCTCTACATTATCAGGATCATATACCTATCAATGGCTCAATAATGATATACCTATAGGAGGGGCTACTAGCTCGTCATATACAGCAACAGCTACAGGATTATATACAGTAAAAGCAACCTATACCGGGAGTCCATCATGTTATAGCGTATCGGATTCTATAAGACTTACAGTATTGCCACAACCTATACCTATGATTGATGGGATCGCTACTGATATATGTGCTGGAAATACGTATACTTATAGTATAAATGATATACCCGGGTATGACGAGACTATATGGTGGGATGTAAGTGGAGGCGAGATATTAAGTGGGCAAGGAACACATACCGTAATTATAAGATGGGATATACCAGGGGCTGGTACACTCAATGTCTCTCAAAGTATTCCCTGACATAAGAGCATATTATTATCTAAGATGATAAGAGCATATATATATCTTCATATAGCTGTTTTTTTATGAGGATTTGCTGGTTTTTTTTATCTAAGTCTTCTTTAATCACTTGCAACCATAAAAGGATACTAATGTACTTTCAAAACCAATTCTGTAGGACAATGATCACTATGCACTACATTCATTAATATATCCGCTGATACTATCTTGTCTTTCAAGTTTTCTGTGACACTCTGATAGTCTATTCGCCAGCCTTTATTACGAGGTCGTGCTCCAGCTCTGAAACTCCACCAAGTATATTTATTAGGGTCAGGGTGTAATGTACGAAAGGTATCTATAAAACCACTTGCAAAAAAATCACTCATCCATTTTCTCTCTTCCGGCAGAAATCCGCTGCTGTCTTTATTGGCTTTAGGGTCATGTATATCTATCTCCTCGTGGCAAATATTATAATCACCGACTATGATAATTTTTTTTCGCTGCTTGCGTAGTTGCTGTATAAGCTCAAAAAAGTCTCTTAAAAAATCAAATTTTACTTGTTGTCTTTCATCACTACTACTACCTGATGGAAAATAACAAGACATAATAGAGAGATCACCATAATCAGCACGTATCACTCTTCCTTCATTATCATATCGTTCTATACCACATCCTATCTGTATATGATCGGCTTGTATTTTGCTAAAAATACCCACACCGCTATAGCCTTTTTTTATAGCGGTATGGATATAATTATAATTATATCCTGCCTGTTCGAATAACGCTAGATCTACTGTATTTGCCTCAGCTTTTAATTCTTGTACACAAAATATATCTGGTTGTGCCACTGCTAGCCAAGCGATAAGACCTTTGTTTATAGCAGACCTTATACCGTTGACATTGTATGAAATAATTTTATAGTTTTTCATTTAATATTCAGTTTATTTTTTTTAATTCTGCCATAACTTGGGTGGCTGAAATACTATTGATACAAGCGCATACTTTTTTTTTACGACAAGTAGCACAAGAGTTGTTTGCCACCAATATGGATACTTTTTCCCCCAGTGCAGCCCATCGCCCGGGATGTAGGGGTCGCAAAGGGGGATATATACCTATAGCATGGACACCCCACGCTGCAGCTATATGTAGGGGACCTGTGCTACATGCTACTAGGGCATCACACTTTTGTACAAAAGCCATATATGATCTCAAGTCCATAAGGCCACATAGATTTATATACATATTATTCATGTCTCCGAGATTATTTTGAACCCATTCATTATCTTGTGCTATTCCACTTATGAATATTTTATAATTTGAATCAAATAGTTCTTTGATTAATCCTCGCCAATTCAAGACATCCCATTCTCTAGCTGATCCTTTGGATTTGGGGTGGAGGATAATGTTTTTTTTATTTGTTGAAAGTAAGTCTTCATGTATTTTGGGCAATATTATGGTTCTATTCCAGCAGTAGTATAGGTGCATATTTTTTAAATCAGGGGCTACTACATCTAGTGTCGTTTCGGTGAGTTTAAAATTGAGTTGGGATTCATGTAGCATCGAGTTTTTTCGAGTAAAATGGATACGTTTATTACAATAAAGCCAATTATACCATCGATGGCTACTACCGATACGTAATGGTATATTGGATGACTTGAGTAGTTGAGCTACTTGTTTTTCGTTATACACCAGTATGGCTGTGTCTATATCATACGATTTGATAATATCTATAGCGGCATGTGTCGTTGCTTGACGCAGAGTATCCCAGTCAAGAAAGTAATCTACGTGAATACACTGTTCTATGACCGGGCGTGTATATTCTCTACCTAGAAATACTATTTTGACATTTTCAAGTTTTTCTTTTATCCGCCCACATAAGGGCAGTGTGAGTATGACATCTCCTATAGAATCTGTGCGGGATATAAGTATGGTGTGAGCCATTTTATTTGCTTAGATATTTTTCATATAACTTGGCATATCGTAAAAATTGCTCATAAGCTGATAAGCGACATATTATATAGCCCACATTACCATCAAGGAATCCGCCCCGGAGAAAATATTGCCTAAAAAATCGAAATGCAGGTTTGATATGAAAATGATAAAAATTAGGTTTTACTTTTTTTTCAAATAAATCCATTGCTTTATATTCTGCATAACGATTTATTTTTGCTATGAAATGTGGTAAATTTTTAAATGTATAGTGTTTTATACTCGATTTGAGCTTCCCTACATTATATCCTTGAGTAATAATTTCTTCATGAACTCTTTTATCTTCATAGCGGGCTTTATCTTTATGAAATAATCGTATCACTTTATCACTTTGCCAACCACTATATTTTATTTTTTGACCCATGAAGAAATTATGACGGGGTATCCAATACATATCATATAAAGGTTGAATTAATGTATTCTTTATTTCGTCACGTAGTGAATCTGTGCAGACTTCATCAGCATCTAATAAAAAAACCCAATCATGACTTGCTTGAGGAATATGTTTGTTTTTTTGATGTGCTGCGTACTTATAGCTGTGGTTTATAATGGTAGGTTTGTATGGTTCTGATAATATAAGAGTACGATCGCTACTGTACGAATCTACGATTATTATTTCATCTGCCCATTTTATACTTTCTAAGCATTGTACAATAGTATCTTCTTCATTATAGGTAGTAATGATTACACTTAATTTGTGTATGAGCTGTTTGTTAATTGGGTCCACTTCAACCATAGTAGTGTGAAAATAATATAGATACTGATGCCTAGCTGAGTCTCGAGGCTAGCCTCGACCATGCAGGAGACTGTAAAGATAACTATAAATGACAAGGGTAGTGGATGGAGATATAAACGTAGTGCAAAATATGAATAATAAATTGACCATGTACATAAAATACCCCCAATGATACCAAATGCTGTGAGCCAATATATGAATTGGTTGTGTGGGTCTTTAGGTGTTTGTGTGACTTGGGGATATAGTGCCTGTGTAGCCTTATGCACTTCAATTTTAATATCTCCTGCTCCCGTTCCATGCCAAGGTTTTGATTTAATTATTTCCCAAGCACCTCTATAGCTCATTATACGCTGTCCGTCGGATATATTTTGTAATTCTAGTTTACTACCGAATAGTTTCCAATCATATATAGTATAATCTAGTTTGCTTTTGAAAGTAGGTATCATTGTATAAGAAATACCAAAAATAAAAGGCACTATCAATATAAATCCTAATAAATAATAATAATGAAAACGTATTGCGTGCCATATCAAATAACTCATGATTGCGGTATACAAACACAATAGACCACTACGTACAGCCAATATATGCAGTCCTATAAATAACAATATACCTGCTATTAGATAAATATATTTTTCCCATTTATAGTTTATTTTCACATCATTAAAGTAAGCATAAATACACCATATAATCACAATTGCAAAAAAGACACTCATACGTATGTGGTTTATCCATGTCGGGAGCACTTTTGCCATTCGATATTGTTGCTCATAATAAGTATTGTATTGTATAAAATAAAATAAAGAATAGCAAACTGCAGCACAGGATAACAATATACATAAATACATCAAACATATTATTTCTCTTTTATGAATACTTTTCCATGCTGTATATCCTAGAGGCAAGAAAAGTAGTGGTAGCTTGGACAAAGTCCGCTGCACATAATAGCTAGTATCCTGGGACCATAAACCACTTATCATATATACCAATACAATAAGGGAATAACACCATAGGTATTTTGATTGCATAAAAACACGGATATGAGTGTATAGCTCTTTATGCAATATAGCATTGCCAGCTATCACAAATACACCAAGTGTCTGCAATACGGGCGAAAAAAATATACCTATTATAATACTGGCAAGTCCTACAAGCACTGCCCAGTATCTAAATGTAGGGTGGTAGAATAATTGTAATACGAGATACATTGAATGAGTAAAACTATAACGAAAAACCTATTGCTTAAGTATATTAAAATATATTTATTTGAATGCTTTTTTATATAGGATATGCACATATACTTATTATACTAATGGGATTTATATATTTACAGCCTTCGTTTATGAATACGCATCAATTAGTGTAAGTGCTTCTGCTGCGGCAATTTGTTCGGCCTCTTTTTTAGTATTGGATTTGCCTTTTCCTTTTATATTATTATCTATTTTACATACTATAGTAAATGACGTAAGCCTTTTATTGTTTATTTCCTCTACAATCTCAAATACCAACTCTTTTTTATTTTTACTTGCCCAAGACAATATTTTGTTTTTAGGGCTTATATCTTCATGCTCTATTTCCTGCATGTTCATTAGGGGTTTGATGATTTTATATAATATGAAATGCCTAGCTTTATTATAGCCTTTATCTAAGAATACAGCTCCTATGAGCGCCTCTAAGGCATCTCCTAATGCACTTTGTGTATCTCTCAGTAAAAGGCGTGGGCTATCATGTTGCATAAGCAGATCTATATTTAATTGCATTGCGATGAGGTGCATTCTTTTACGATTTACCATCTTACTACGCATCTGAGTCAAAAAGCCTTCGTTTTTTTGAGGATATTTTTTAAATAAATATTCGGCCACTACAGTATTCAGTATAGCATCGCCTATATACTCTAACCTTTCATTATTTTCCGAGGTTTTGTTACTGATGGATTTGTGAATGAGTGCTTGTTCGTAAATATCGATACGGATAGGGATAAATCCTATCACAGCGTGTAATTGCCTTACAAATTGCTTATGAGACGAGATAAAATAATTGTATAGAGCTTGTAGAAGGCGCATGAAATATTAGCCACTGAATTTTTTAAAAATAACAGAAGCATTATGCCCACCAAACCCAAATGTATTACTCAATGCAGCTCTGACTGTACGTTTCTGTGCTACGTGAAAAGTGAGGTTAAGGGCATTATCTATATCGGGATCATCTGTAAAATGATTGATAGTAGGAGGTATTATGTCATGTTGTACACACAGCAGAGTAGCTATAGCTTCTATACCCCCAGCAGCACCTAATAGATGCCCTGTCATAGATTTAGTACTACTTATATTAAGGGTATAAGAATGCTGGTCAAAAATAGCTTTAATGGCCTTGGTCTCACTTATATCACCCAAGGGGGTCGAGGTGCCGTGTACATTGATATAATCTATATCTGTAGGTTGCATGTGAGCATCTTCCAAAGCGTATTTCATTACGTTTTTTGCGCCTAATCCATCTGGATGTGGGGCTGTGATATGATTAGCATCAGCACTCATACCCCCCCCAGCCATTTCTGCATATATTTTAGCTCCTCGAGACATGGCATGTTCATATTCTTCCAATACAATACTTGCGGCACCTTCGCCTAATACAAATCCATCTCTATCTTTATCAAATGGACGAGAGGCTGTGGTAGGACTATCATTGCGGGTACTGAGGGCATGCATAGCATTGAACCCACCGATACCCGATGCAGTGACAGCTGCTTCGGAGCCGCCACATACTATAGCCTTGGCCATGCCTAGTCGTATATAATTAAAAGCATCTATAAGACCATGCGTGCTACTGGCACAGGCACTTACTACAGCAAAGTTAGGCCCACGAAATCCGTGACGGATAGAGATATGACCAGAGGCTATATCAGATATCATTTTAGGGATGAAAAAAGGATTGAATCTAGGAACGCCATTCCCTTTTACGTATTCTGTTACTTCTTGTTCAAAAGTATTGAGGCCGCCTATCCCGCTACTCCATATTACACCTATACGATCTTTGTCAAGGCTATCATTATGGATACCTGCATCGAGTATAGCCTCCTCACTAGCTGCTATAGCATATTGAGCAAATAAATCTAATTTTCGAGCCTCTTTACGATCGAGATATTGTCCTACATCAAATCCTTTTACTTCGCAGGCAAATTGTGTTTTAAATAAAGTAGCATCAAAATGAGTGATAGGCGCTGCACCACTCTTCCCTGCCAATAGATTAGACCAAAATTCAGATACTGAATTACCTATTGGGCTTAATGCACCTAGACCGGTAACTACTACACGTTTCAAAGCCATAAAATTAGACTTTAAAGGAGGGTTATAAATAGTGCGAAAAGTTTCGCTTATTGACTTTGTTGCTCCAAATAAGAAATTGCTTGGCCTACAGTAGTAATTGTCTCAGCTTGCTCATCAGGAATAGAGATATTAAATTCCTTTTCGAACTCCATGATTAATTCAACTGTATCCAAAGAATCTGCACCGAGGTCATTAGTAAAACTAGCCTCTGGTGTTACTTCAGTTTCATCAACTCCTAATTTGTCAATGATGATTTTTTTTACTCTTATTGCGATATCAGACATGTTGTGTTTTTTATGATTAAAAATAATTTGGCAAAAATAAGTTATTTTGATAATTCAAAAGTAATAATTATTAATTTTATAAAATAAAATAGGTTCTTAAATTTCAATAATTAAAAGGGCAAATCATCGCTTTCATTAATAGGAGCATTAGTAGCAGACCCCTCATACGCTGCCCATGGCGTATCTTGTGTACTAGGAGTCGATGAGCTACTCGCACTAGCAGCGCTCACTCTATCTATACGCCAAGCTCTTACATCATGATAAAACTTTCCATTATACTCTCGGCTTTCTATATTGATACTTACTTTGATATCTTCGCCTTCTTTAATTGCAAATTGGGCAATTTTTTCTGCACCAAATACAGTAAAAGCTAATTTTTTCATAAATGATCCGTCCTTGAATTCTAATACATATTCTTGTTTAGTCCAAGTGCCGTTGCGTCCCTCGCCAGTTTGTGATGGTAAAATTTGAATTATTTTTCCTGCGATTTCCATGCTGTTTATTTTTAGGTACAAATATACTTAAGGTTGATAATTATCTGTAATGTTTTTTTAATTTTTTATGAAATTTGTAAAATGCGAAACAAAACGCTAAAATTAGATTTTAAACCAGAGTATGATTTTCGATTGATAGGGCTGTCTAGTAATACGAAAGATTATTTTTTATGCTATACGGTCAATCGAATATTGGAATTGGATTTTGTGAGACAAGATGATATATCCTTTACGATACAAGATAGAGAGGCTTATTTCAGCATATCATTTTATGATGATGAAATAATGAAAAGAAAATACAAATTGATACACAATAAAACGTATCAAACAACAGAACATAAAATGAATAACCCCTCATTATTTGTAGATATAGAAACTATACTCTTGATACCAGAAATGAGTAAAATTGATTACTTTATACAATTTTTTGGGCAATGGGGCAGAGCTGAGTGGAATGAAATATTGCGGCGATTACGTCGATGCCCTCATATCGTAGCTGCAGCAGAAATAAACCCACTTGAACTAAAAAGTAAGGAGTATTTAATATTTGAATAAATCCGACCACATTATTAGTGTTTTATATAAATGAGAGTAATACAGAAACAAGGCATAGAATATGACCAAAATGAAGTCTTGGCTCAAGAATTTTTTATGTCCGCAGTACCTAAATAGTAATAAAAATTCGTCATTCAAGGCAATGTAATGGCTATATATAATGATGGTTTGCTTTATTTTAATGGAAGGGGGGGTATTGGTAATCTAGAGTATTGTGTGCCGTATTTCAAACAAGCTATGGTGGCTGGCCACGGATATAATACTATTATGCTAGATTTATATACATTATTGGGCTAGTGGAGTATCAAGATTATGCGACAGCTTATCCATACTAGTACAAAAGGGCAAATAAAATCATTATAGTAACTAAATTAATGGTAAGAAAATGGATACTGAATGATTTAATAAAAGAGAAAGAAAAAAACTAGCCAAAAGCTATATCGAAAGTGCTGCAAATTCATCCCCAACAATATAAATACATATCCGAACATCTATTTTCGAATGTAGAGTATTAATATAAAGAATCATACTTAAATTAAATAAATGCTGCAATAAAGAAGTTTTTTTTATTGCTATACTATACATTATGTTTGTATCAAAGATAGAGCTTATGTCTATACGCACTATACAGCAAATAATAAGTCCAGCCCCTGC